>Ga0307424_1001868_pt1 | contig 10734 bp, 8 predicted proteins | sample SalMarWE160320MG_FD_202157 | JGI IMG/M metagenome (GOLD analysis project Ga0307424, IMG submission 202157) | Salt marsh sediment microbial communities from the Plum Island Ecosystem LTER, Massachusetts, United States - WE1603-20 | ecosystem: Environmental > Aquatic > Marine > Intertidal zone >...
GCCTTACAAGAACGGCAGGTAAAAGCTCCAGGTCGGAGGCCTTCCCGCCGCAGATCTGGCAATGGGCGTCATGGCTAGGATTATTAACGGTCATGATGTTCTTCTCCGATTGGCAGAAAGCCGGCTCTCTCGGCAACTCACTTTTTTACAGGCGCCACTTGCTCAACGATTTTTTGCTCCAAACCAACCTGGGTAATACGGTGCCTTTCCATCGATTCAACAGTGATCTTGCATCCAGGGAGTTGAACCGTGTCGCCGACGTCAGGGACTCGATCAAAGTGCTTGTATATGAGCCCTGCCAGAGTTTTATAATCTCCGATAGGGAAAGAGAGATTGATCATCTTTTCGAGATCTTCGAGATAGATACTCGGGTCAATAGAAATTTTTTCTTCTGTTCCCTTTGTTTTTATAACCTGGTGGGTTGATGAGAACTCGTCTTCGTATTCCCCCACGACTTCCTCTAAAACGTCCTCCAGCGTAACGAGCCCGGCAGTACCGCCAAACTCATCAATAACGATCGCCATTTGCTGTCTATGGGCTTTGAAGTCTGCGAGCAGAGATCTGAGAGATTTGGTTTCAGGAACCACATAAGGGGGCAGCATAATTTCGCTGATCGAGAGCTCAATATTTTGGGTTTTCTCCTTAGGCCCGACATTGTTCAACACTTCTTTGATAGAAAGGATACCTACGATATTGTCCATATGGGTATCATATACCGGATAACGATGGTGTCTTTCATTTTGGAAGATCTCAAGAAACTCCCTGATCGTCATATTTTTTGAAAGGCTGACGATTTTTGTGCGCGGGACCATGATTTCACCGGCGGAATGTTCTTCGAGATCAAAAACGGCTTGTATCATCGCCGTCTCCTCCGGTTCTAAGATGCCTTCTGATTCACTTGCAACCAGTATAGAACGCAGTTCATCCTCCGATATTGATAAATGACCACTGATCGGGCTGGCAACATCCTTTTGTCCAAACAACCGCAGAAGACCGTTTGAAGCATAGTTCAACAACCAGATGACCGAGGAAAGCAAGCGGTAGAGACCGTTGATTGTGCGCGCCACAGCAAGGCTGGTTCTCACCGGCTTGTGGAAGGCATAGACTTTCGGGGCCAGCTCTCCGCCGACAATATGCAACACCGAAATGAAAATGAAGGCAATAATTTGGGCAGAAGTTTTTGCGACGTAATGGGCGCTGGGGCGAGGCACAATTCCGGAAAGGTGTTCAATAACAAAATTTATCAGTGGATCCAGTATGGTGGTAATCGTTGCAATTCCGATAGCGCCAAGGGCCAACGACATTAATGTGATACCTATTTGGGTCACGGAATAGAAACGCTCCGGTTCAGCGTGGAGAATCTTGACGATCTTCGCAGCCGAATCTCCATGTTCGGAGAGGTGATGAATACGACTGCGCCGCGCTGACGTGAGGGCGATTTCCGAGGCCACAAAAAATGCATTCCCCATAATGAGCAAAAATATCGCAAATAGCTTTACAAAAACAAAAGGATCCATCTTCTATCTCCCGTTTACCCGCTGAGACTTCATTTTTTTCAATAATCAAAAGGTGTGAGATAATTCATATACCATTCACTCCACCCATCTTCAGGAGCAAAATCCCTCCCAAAGCAACGATGATAAAGAGCGCGTCCACCATCTGAGGACCGAATTTCCCTTGTTTTACCACAAAATCCACGTTAAGGACCGGAAAGATCTGTTTAAGGGCAACCAGTGCCTTCTTGATGGCCTTCTCTTCATTGTTTTCCATCCGCTCGTAGAGATGAACAAGAATGATATTACGGCTGCTTTCGTTTTTGAGGATGTAATGGAACGCCTCGTTCAGGCGGTCCAATAGACCGCCCCGGGTAAAAAAAACGATTTGCTGATCTGTGATGAAAGTTGAGTGCGAACCGTTGCCCAACAAAACCGGATCCCTTTATGTCTCAGCTTGAAACGTATGGTGTGCAGTACATGATAGGCAAGCAGGGTTATGAAAATATGACCATCGCATCGCCGTTCTTTATGATGATATATAGGTCTCAGACCTAACTCGGATTTCATGCAGCGGAATGCATCTTCGATGTCAGTGAGCATTGTATAAATATCCCAGATTTGTTGCTCATTGAGATCATTACGGTTGGTTCTCAGACAGTAAACCCCACTCGTTTTTTCCCCCTTTTTCCGCGAACAGGTAATACGTTTTGCTTTGTGGGATTCGGGGTCTTTCTCAACCGTTATGTTGTACCTGTGAGATACCAATATTCAGAATGTCCTGATAAAGAAATAACGGGAATTGCTGAATATTGAAGACATTGGTGGCCGGATGTGTTAAAAGTTGAGACCCGAAACCAGCAATTAGCCCTTGGCCGTTAGTATTAATAATGGTAGATTCAACAACACGGACACAGCATAGCGGTGTATCACGGTTGGGATTATTTCTTGCCCTCTCCCGAACCCCCCACGGTTTGCTGGACATGACGACGCCCTGCTTTGCAGCCTTGCTGTGGCTTGGCGCGTTTCCCTCGCTCAAAGTGATTTTGGTGGGGCTTCTGACCGTTTTTGCAGGTTATAGCGCCGTCTACGCCCTCAACGATCTTATTGGTTACGGTTCCGATAAAAAGAAGATGGAAGAAGGTCTGTTCCAGGATTCGGATTCTTACCTGGACGGCGCCATAGCTGCTGTATTTGCGGTGGACCCCCAGCCCTTCTTCGGTCTTCTATTAGCCCTTTTCCTTTGGCTCTTTTTCTGGGAAATCGGTGGGCAGAACATCCCCAATGACTGGGAGGATCTGCAGGGGGATAAACATCTTCAGGCCAAGACCATTCCCGTTCGATTCGGGCCGGATCTGTCAGTGGTATTCATTATGGCCTGTCTCGTAATGACCCTGGCAATAAATGTGGTGCTCCTGTGGCTGACGCCTTCCGGATTACAATGGCCATCTCTCACGGCCTGCCTTATTGCTGGGGTTTATCTGCTCCTTGCCCCTGCCTACCGACTCCATAAGACGAAAAACCGTGATGAAGCGATAATCCTGTTCAACAGGGCCAGTTATTACCCTTTAGCCTTGCTGGTGGTGGTAGCGATTCGATGCCTTCTTTAAAATAGGCTATAGGTGAGAGAATCAAACCTAAGGTGCGTTTCAATGAATACCCGAGATAAGGAAAAGCTTCTTCGCGATCTGAAAGAGAGTGAAGATCGATATCGTTCGGTTACCGAAACGTCTATCGATGCCATTATCACCGCCAATGACGGCGATTCCATCTTGACATGGAATAAAGGAGCGGAACTCATATTTGGCTATGGTCCGGAAATAGTGGGCCGATCCGTGACGACCATCATTCCTGAAAGATACAGGAAGGCCCATCATGACGGAGTGAAACGTTTCCTGAAGACCGGGGAAAAACATCTCCTTGGCAAGAAGCTGGAACTGATGGCGCTTCGCAAGGACGGAACCGAATTCCCCATCGAACTCTCGTTGTCTTCCTGGCAAAGCGCATCCGGCGCATATTTTGGTGCAATCATAAGGGATATCACCGAGCGAAGGCAGATTGAACGGATCCGGGAAGATGTTCAACAAATGACGCGGCACGATCTTAAGTCGCCGCTGATAGGGATCACCGGATTAGCCAAGAGATTACAAAAAGGGTCCAATTTAACGGATAGACAAAAAAAGGCAGCGGCCCTGATTCAGGAATTGGGAGAAAGGACGCTTCATTGGATCGATCGGAGCCGAGACCTTTTTCAGATGGAGCAGGGGATTTACGAACTCACGGCCCATCCGGTAAATATCATCGATCTCTTAAACAGAATAGGGGAACAGTTGGAGCCCTTGACCTTGAAAAAGGGGATCTCCATACGTGTCGAAGTGTCTGGGCAGCCGGCGGAAAAGGGGCATGAAATTATGAGCGGTGATGAAGCGCTCCTGGAAATGATGTTTGGCAATCTCCTGAAAAATGCCATTGAAGCATCGCCGGAAAATGCACCGATCAAAATCAGTATACAAGCTGATGAAAAGGGAGGTCAAAAAATTCACATAGTCGACATACACAACAGGTGGGCAATCCCCAAAGAGGTGCGGGATACCTTTTTCGACGCCTATACGACCAGTGGAAAAAAGGATGGAACAGGCCTCGGGACATACAATTCCATGCTCATTGCCAGAACCCACCGAGGCGATATTCGCTTTACCACATCGGATGCTGAAGGAACGCATATCATTGTTTCCCTGCCTCACGGGATGATTGGGTAGGTTTGAAGTTGGTCCCCTTTTTCGTCGGGACTTCGGCCGAATTTCTTGGTATAGGCCATGAAATAGACCATTGGAACGACGATCAGTGTAAAAAAGGTAGAGACGGCGATGCCGAAAATCAACGCCCAGGCGAGTCCCGAAAAGATGGGGTCCAGGGTGATCGGCCAGGCAGCCAGCATGGCGCCGAGGGACGTGAGAATAATCGGTCTCGTCCGTAAGGCCCCGGCCTCCAAAAGGGACTCAACCACGTTCTCTCCTTCTTTTCTCCGTTTCTCTACGAATTCGATGAGGAGGATAGAATTTCTGGTGGCAATACCCGCCAGAGCGATCATCCCGATCATGGCCGTAGCCGTAAAGTAGGTCGGATCGTTCCATCCATCCACGGACCGGGCGGTCAGGACGTTCAGCAGCCAGAAACCCGGAACAATGCCGATGATGGAAAGCGGCAGGGCAATAAGCTGAATCGCCGGCAGAAGATAGCTCTGTGTCTGATAGAGAAGCAGGATGTATATCCCCATAACAGCTACAGCAAACGCGATACCCAGATCACGGAATACCTGCACCGTAATATGCCATTCCCCTTCTCCACTCCATACCACATCGACGTCCTCCAACCCGGGATCACTTTTAATCTTGTCTTCCAGCATAATCACTGCTTCCGGGGGTGGCAAACCGGCAGTATCGCCAAAGACATATACGACGGGCTGGAGGTCCTTATGATAGATCGGCTGATCAATGACCCCTTCTTTGAACGAACCCAGCTCCGAAAGAAAGACCCCTTCCCCTGTGGCCCCTTTGATCATCAGTTGGTTGAGGTCTGTCTTGAGGGCCCTCTCTTTCTTCGGTAACCGTAGTTCAATATATGGGGGATTCACCTGGTTCCCCAGGCGGAGGGATGCCGGCCTCGTCCCCAGGACCATTCCCTGGATGGCATCGGCAATATGGGCATCTGTAATGCTGTTGAGTGCGGCCTTTGTTCGATCTGTAAGAAACCGGGTCTTTTTTTCAGAAGCCAGGAGGGTGTCGTCCACATCTACGACGCCTTGGATCTCTCCCATCAGATGCTCCACTTTCGGGGCTGCCTCCATCAGTTCACCATAAGGCTGCCCCAGGGTTCGCCCATGGATTTCGGCCACCAGGGTCGCGATTACCGGGGGCCCGGGCGGGGTCTCCACGATCTTGATGTTGGCATCAAAATGCCGTGCAATTCCCTTGATCCCGTTCCTCAGTCTCAGGGCCATCGGGTGACTCTGCTGTTGGCGGTGCGTTTTTTCGATGAAATTGATACGGATATCGGCGTCGTTGGCCCCGTGTCTGAGATAGTAATGCCGAATGAGGCCGTTGAAGTCCACCGGGCTGCTGGTTCCCACATACGTGCTGACGTCCGTGACCTCCGGGACCCGGACAAGGTAATCGGCAAGGGCATGGGTGGCCGCTTCCGTGGTTTCCAGTGTCGTCCCTTCGGGCATGTCGATGACGACCTGGAGTTCATTCTTGTTGTCGAAGGGGAGCATCTTGAGCGGAACACGGTAGGTGGCGACGAGCCACATGGAAAAACCCAGAAGAACCATGATCAAGGCCAATATCCCCCAACGCAGAGCCCGCCGGTTTAAGATAGGTTCGGCCGCAGAGCGGTAGAACCGGTAGAGAAACGTTTCCTTGAGCACATAGGGCTTTTTCTGGGGTTTGTTGTAGACCCCCTTGAGGAGATGCAGGGAGAGCCACGGCGTGATGGTAAAGGAGACCACCAGGCTCATGAGCATGGCCACCGGCACATTGAGCGCCATGGGTGCCATATAGGGCCCCATCATCCCGGTAATAAAGAACATGGGGAGGAAAGAGATAATGACGGCCAGGGTGGCGACGATAACGGGAGGGAGCACCTCATTGACGGCGTGGATGACAGCAGGGTAAGGGGGCTCCCTGCGCATCTCAAAATGCCTGTGAATGTTTTCCACATCCACAATCGGATCGTCCACTACCAGTCCGAGAGAGAGAATCAGGGCAAAAAGGGTCACCCGATTGATGGTATAGCCGAGAAGGTAGTTGACCAGAAGGGTGAAGCCAAAGGTGACAGGAACCGCCAGCGCGATGATGAATCCTTCTTTCCACCCGAGGGCGTAGGCCAGTAAGGCCACCACAATCACGATGGCCACGAGGAGTTCCTTTACCAACTCATTGACCTTGTCGTCAGAGCTCTTTCCGTAGTCCCGCGTAATGCGCCAATACACACCCTCCGGGAGGACCTCACGGGCAAACCGCCCTGCTTCCTCTCGCACACCTTCAGCGACCCACACGGCGTTGGATCCCTTACGTTTTGCCACCGCAACGGTCACCGCAGGATAGTCCGTGAAGGTCTCGATATCCTTCGGTAAGGCCCCTGCATCTGCCGGATCTGTTCGAGAGAAGGCCCTTCGGCCGAAGGCAATCCGTGTATATGTTTCGGGCTCTGCAGGACCGTCTTGAACCGATGCCACCTCTCTCAAAAAGATGGGCCTCATATCCCGCACCCCGACAACCAGGTTTTCCACTTCGTTGACGGACATCAGGAAACGGCCCGCATCCAATCGGATTTCTTGATTGTCCGTAACAAGATTCCCCGCAGGCAAGGTCACATTGGCGCCCTGGACAATACGCTGAATATCCTGGATGGAAATTCCGCGACTGGCCATGCGTTGGGGGGACAGGTGAACGGTGATCTGCCTGGGCCTTCCTCCCACCAGAGAGGTAATCCCCGCTTCCTTGACACCCTGGAGCCGCAGTTGCAGCTCCTCGGCCAGGCGTCTCAAGACATAATCATCATATTTGGCGCTGTAGAGGGTGATATTGATGATAGGGACATCGTCGATCTCCACAGGTTTAACGACCCAGCCGTTCACCCCGGGGGGCACCTGATCTATGTTGGACCGGATCTTGTTGTAAAGCTTTACCCAACTCCTTTCACGATCTTCCCCCACGTGGAATTGCACCGTTACAACGGCCCCGGAGGGAAAGCTCATGGAGTAGACATGTTTTACCCCATCGATCTGATAGAGGAGTTTTTCAAGGCGGCTGGACACCTGTCGCTCCACCTCTGAGGCAGATGCCCCGGGCATACGGATGAGCACATCCGCAACGGGAATCACGATCTGGGGGTCTTCTTCCCGTGGTGTGATCCAGAGGGCTCCAATCCCTGCGACGAGGCTGACCAGGATCAATATGACCGAGAGATTCCCCTTGAGAAAGGCCTCCAGTATCCCCCTGATCCAGCCGTGAGAAGCGGAATTTGTGTTCATGGGACCACGACCTCCTCGCCTTCATCCAGGCCGGAGAGGATTTCCACCAGATCGCCATGATGCTGTCCGAGGGTGACAAAACGGCGCTGTGGATGGCCCTCGTGATCCAGCACATCCACCAGGTAAAGCTGTCCCACTTCCCGCACGGCCTCTTTCGGAACCACAAGGGTTTCATATTCTCCGCAGGGCACAAGAAGACGGCCGAAGAGCCCGTTTACAAGGTCGAAATCCGGAGGAAGCGCCACCTTCGCCAGGACCGTGCGCGTGGCCGGATCCGATTGGGGTGAAATTTCCCGCAGTTTTCCCCGTAAAGAGCGATGCAAGGCATCAATATGAACATCCAGTTCCTGCCCTATTCGCAACCGTGGGATAAGGGAGTCGGGCACAAAGGCATGCAGTTCGGGCCGTGCGGGGATCTCAAGGAAAAAGAGGGGCTGACCCGGCGTGGCCATGTCGCCGATATCTATCATCTTTCTGACCACACGGCCTTTGAATGGTGCGCGGATTTCCGTATAACTCAGCAGGATGGTTGCCGCGGCCGCGGCCGCATTCGCCTGTTCTATCTGGGCCTGAATCCTCTCTATTTCACTTTCCGCGGCATGCACGTCTTGTCTGGCTCCCTTCAGGTGGGCCTGGGTCACCTCCTTCTGGGCGCGTGCATGTCCCAATTGCTGGCCGGTAGCTGCCTGATGTTTATGGAGATCCTGATACCGCTCATAGTCGGCAAGGGCCTTTTCCTGATCGGCGAGGGCCGCTTCGGTCTGGGAACCGGCCGCGCCCAATTTGGCTCTGGCCGCCTCCACGGCCCTCTCCATGGCCCTCACCTGAGACCTTGCTTCCCGAACCCTGGCCCGGATGTCCCGATCATCAAGGCGGGCCAGGAGCGTTGCCTTTCCGCCTTTCTCGTCCGCCCCTTCAACATGGTCTCCTTCTTGAACAAAGATCTCTCTGACCTGAGACATGATCCGACTGGAAACCTGGGCCTCGACCATGGCTCTCAGATTTCCCACCTGCTCCATGATGATAGGAAAGACGCGCCGTTCGACCTTTCGAGTGGTCACTTTGGCTGGTTTAGATCTCTTTAGGGGGGGGGCCGGTTCCACTTTGCTGATGAACGCTCCGGAAAGCCACAGCATCAAAAATACCAGGAGAAAAAAGACTGGAAGACCTTTTGCACCCTCCCGAAAAATGGTTCGGATGACGTCTCTGAATGAATTAGCCATGGCGTTCCTCGGTCCAGTTCGCAAAATCCCCGAGTGTCTGCCTCAATAGGATTTGCGCAATTTTTCCATCAAATAAGGCGGCGGTGTAGGAAACATCGGCCTGATTGGATGCCACCTCCGCCTGGAGGAGAGAATCAACCGTGACCATCTGATTCCGATAGAGTTGTCGGACCTCCAGGAGGGCCTTTTCGGCCCATCTTCTCCTTTCATCCGCCACCTGGATTTTTTCGGCCGCCTCCTCGACCGCCAGTGCCGCCTGGTGGACCTCGAGCGCGATATCCAGGGCCACCTGCTCGCCGCGCGTTTCGATCTCTTTCAAGCGCACGCGCGCCTCTCTGATCTTTGAAAGGGTCACTCCCCCTTCAAAAAGGGACCACGTAGCCTCGATCCCTACCAGCCAGCTTCCTTCCATTTCGCTGAAGGTCTCCGTATTCCATTGATATTCGGCGCCCATCCCGAGTCGGGGTAATATTCCACCTCGCTCTGACTGTACCCGTTTCCGGGCCGCCTGAATCAGGGAACGAACAGCTGCCAGTTCAGGGCGCCCTTTCAGGGCTTGCTCCACAAGGGAATCCGGATCCTCGGGAGCATCCTGTGGCGAAGTGGGTGGGGGAGAAATGGAAGGGTCGGGGATTTCTTCTTTCCGGATGGGTCTGGCCAGAAACCTTTCGAGTCCTGCCTGCAGCCGACGGGCACCTGTTCGGGCCGTAACGAGATTTCCATGCATTTCGGCCTTGTGGGCCTTCAATCGCATGATCTCACTCGGTAATGCCATCTCGGCCTTGTAACGGGCCTCTGCCAGTTTGACATCCGTATTTGCCGATGCCAATGCCTTTTCGGCCACCCCGATAAACCCCAGGGCCTGGAGCCAGTGATAGTAGATCTCAACGACCTTGGCCACCATTTGGTTGCGAGCTGCAAGGAGCGTTGCCTGCACGGAATCTTTGAAATCTACCGCGGACTTCTGCCGGTAGTAACGGCCCCCACCTTCGAAAAGGGACCAATCCGCCCGTATACGGGTGGAAAAATCCTGCTGCGTGCCCGGGTCATTGAAGTTCACATCGGACTGAAGACGCCTCTGGTTGATGATGTTCATCAGGGCATAGACCGGGTTATTGGTGGTGTTGAACCGCTCGGAGACAACCACCCTGGGATAGAACGATGCGTCGGCCTGACGGATCTGTTCAGAGGCGGCCTCGATTCTCTGTCTAATCTGCTCCAATTCAGGGCTGGCCTTGAGGGCCTCGGCAATAACCTGATCTACGGTCAAAGGACCGCGGGTTGGGGTGTGAGGCTCCTTTGACACGTGCTGCCAATGTTTCAATAGGGTTTTTTCCGGAAGGGGAGGCTGTTCTTTCTTGAAAATTGGATGGTCCGATGCACAACCCGAAAAGGCCAGGGCGAACATAAGGCTCCAGCAAAAGGCCAGTATCTTTACTGAACGAAATCCAGAAAACAACTCTGAGGGGAAGCGACAGGGCATAATCCCTCCCATCGTCATTCGGGGATGAAAAGCAGGGAAGAATGGGATGCGAATCATAAGCGGCTCTAATCAGAGACAATTGCCCGCACATGACAAAGCCGGGCAATCGCCGGTTCATCGTCCTCATGGTATTTCTTGGGACGGGTCAAATGCATGACCCTTGTCTGGTTCTTATGGTGAGAAAAAGTTGTTTTTTTCTACATTGAGCATAGAAATATTCCGCTTGTAGGTCAAGGATAAAATGGGCACAACATTATGCCATCAGCCGGATTGCGGCCCACATGCTTTCCCGAATCAAAATCCGCCCTTCACCTTTGATGGTTTCGTAAAAAGCAAAAATCATCCGTTATCGTCATTTCCGCGGGATTTCAGTATTTCTGAACGAAATTCCCGGATTCCCGGTCATACCCGGAATGACGTTGTTTTCATATCCGGGGGTGATCCAAATTGGGTCATGACTCCATCTATTTAAAAGAGCCCGTTTGCGAGGATTTGATGCGT
>Ga0307424_1001869_pt1 | contig 10726 bp, 11 predicted proteins | sample SalMarWE160320MG_FD_202157 | JGI IMG/M metagenome (GOLD analysis project Ga0307424, IMG submission 202157) | Salt marsh sediment microbial communities from the Plum Island Ecosystem LTER, Massachusetts, United States - WE1603-20 | ecosystem: Environmental > Aquatic > Marine > Intertidal zone >...
TATCAGTGTGGTGAATGTCTCGTTGAGCGGATAATTGAACGGTCCCATACAGAGCACGACGCCCATTGGGGCGCGCCGAATCTGGCCGATGATTCCCTCCTCGATAGTGAACCGGGAAGAAATTCGATCCAGGTCCTTAAGCCCGGCGAGGGTATCGTTAATGTATTTAATGGTCCGGTCAAATTCCTTTTCCGAATCCTGAAGCGATTTTCCAACCTCCCACATCAGAAATCGCACGACCCGGTCTTTTTCTTCAATCATCCGAAAAACGAACCGCTCCATGTGATCAATTCGCTCGGCAACGGACAAGGTGGGCCACAACCCACGTCCATGATCATAGGCGGTAACCGCTGCATCAAGGGCCTGAAGCGCTTCTGCTTCCGTCAATAGCGGATATTCACCAATGAAAAAAGGCTTCAGACCGGTGTCGCCCGCCACCCAAACCGGGGAGAGTACTTCCTGCCGGGGGCCTTCCCAGACCCGAATCTCACCGTTTACGAGATAGCCGCTCTGAATGCAGGGAATGCCGTTTAAAAGGGCTTCCGGTATATCGGCAGCCTGCGAAAATACGTTTTGGATTTTTTCAATTAAAGCCATGTCCGATTTCCTCCGAACAGACACGAACTAATCTTTCAGTATTTTTTGAATACTCTTGGAATAAAACTTTTCGATGGATTGCTTGACCATCCGGCGAGCGGAGAATCCGGCCGCACTGCTTTTCATGGACGCCTTCATCACCTTGACCCAATCGTGGGGAACGCCGCTGCCATACATTTTGTAATAAAGTGGGATGATCTCTTCTTCGAGGGCTCTGTAAATTTTTTCGGCATCGCTACTATCGGGGTTGGCTGAGGTTTCTTCATGTTCTATAGCCCAGCCATTTTTGCCGTTAAAACCTTCCCTCCACCAGCCGTCCAGTATGCTTAAATGGGGTACACCGTTTAGAGAAGCCTTCATGCCACTCGTCCCGCAGACCTCGGAAGGAGGCAGCGGATTGTTCAGCCATATATCCACCCCGTGCACCAGGTACTGGGACAATTGTTCGCCATAATCCTCCACAAAGGCGACTCTGCCGCCAATCCGGGGATCACGTGACAGGTTAATGAGGTTTTGCAGAATCACTTTGCCGGGGTCGTCAGCGGGATGGGCCTTGCCTGCGTCTGCCAGATCGACATCATGCCAGCCGGTAAAGCGATTCTGTATGTTCCATTCGCTGAGACCGTGGCGAAGCAGGACAAGTTTGTGCATGAAATTTCCTTTTATCCTATAGTGTTCTGGTTTTTATTACGATTAAATCATACTGATTATCCAGCCGTTTCCATTGCCAGGGTATACTTTCCGTCGCGAGCTAGACCGTTCAACTGGCAGCGTTTCAAGAACATCTTCTGAGCGGCAGCCATATTGCCTTCCTGACCTTTCCAGGTTGCAAGCACCGGTGCCTGCAGCGCGCGCCCATAAGAGAAACTGACTTGCCACGGATGCGGGCCCATCATGTTTATGGCGTTCAGGTGGTCAGTTGCGTCTTCCGCACTCTGCCCACCGGACAGGAATACGATTCCAGGGACAGCCGCCGGCACGTAGCGGATCATGCAACGAATCGTGGCCTCGGCAACCCGCTGCACGCTTTCCTGACGCGGGCATTTCATGCCGGCAATAACCATATTCGGCTTTAGCAACATACCCTCGAACAGCACGCGGTGGGCATCAAGCTCGGTGAACACTGAATCGAGAACCTTGGATGTGACAACTTCGCAGCGTTCGATGTCGTGAGCACCATCCATGAGTACTTCCGGTTCCACGATCGGTATGATATCCAATTCTTGGCAGAGCGCGGCGTAACGCGCCAATACGTGGGCATTCGCACGAATACCGAACGCGGTAGGAACATCGCGCTCGTTGATCTCAATAACCGCCCGCCACTTCGCGAACTTAGCCCCCATCTGTTTGTACTCGACGAGCCGCTCGCGCAAGCCGTCAAGTCCCTCGGCGATTTTTTCTTCAGGGTACAATGCCAGCGCTTTAGCGCCTTTGTCCACCTTGATCCCTGTTAAAATCCCCCGGCTCAATAGTAGCTCGGCAAAGGGAGTGCCATCTCGAGTGCTTTGGCGCAGCGTTTCGTCAAAGAGAATGACACCACCGATATAGCGTTCAATCCCTTCGGTTGTAAAAAGGATTTCGCGGTACCGCCGGCGATTTTTTTCGGTTGACTCGACTTTGATCGAATCGAAGCGCTTTTTGATCGTGGGATTGCTTTCGTCGGCCGCCAGCACGCCCTTCTGTTTCGCGACGATTGCTTTTGCTACAGAACTGAGTTTATCGTTGTTCATTCGTAGCTCCTCTTCTCGTTTTGTTGCTTCATACAAAACGCTCTGCATAACCAGCCAAAAAAGGCCGGGACACAAGACATGAAGACCAACAATAATGTTAGCCCCGGCCTTTTTGGTCTGAGCTCATGCGATTGTTCGCAAGCCCTCAATTCTCGTTTTTAAATCTGGCTTACTTTTTGGTTTCTTCCTTAATTCCTTTCTTTCCTCCAGTCATCGGACCTTGACCATGGCTGTTGCCTTTGCCCTTTCCCTTGCCTTTACCATGACCGTCTTTCGGTCCCTGGCCTTTTGGTCCAGTTCCATCTTTATTTGGCATATTAATCACCTCCTTTCTGCTGGCCAACGATAGCGACCGCTAATTTGTCGTCGCCTGAATCCGCCTTGTTGGCTGATCTTAATTATTTTACACCGGATCGATAGTCCTTGAATACAACTGACATAAATGCGCTTAATGCGAAATTCTTCCCACAATTGCATCAAAATCATATTCGCATGGTTATCGTCGGCTGCACAGACTCCATTAATGAAATTTTCGGTCGTTCTACCGACAGAAGCAACATGGCCTTTTTTATTCAGCCAGTCGGCAAATTCCTGTGAATACTCTGAGTCAACAGAGATTTCAATTTTATGTCTCGTATCTTCTTTCATCATTCTCCATTTCTTTAAGAAAAGCCCCCTACATGGTTCCATTTACATGACATTCGCCACATCAGCCGTGACATTGGGCGCGTACTTCCTGAAATTTTCCTTGAACATTCCCACAAGACGGGTTGCCGTCTCATCATACTTCTTCTTGTCAGCCCAGGTTTTGCGAGGGTTGAGCACCTCGCCGGGAACTCCGGCGCAGGTTGTGGGGATATCCAGCCCGAAGAAGGCGTCCTTTTCAAAGAAACCGGCATTCAGTGTGCCGTTCAAAGCGGAATTGACGAGGGCTCGGGAGTACGCAATCTTCATGCGGGAACCAACCCCATAGGAACCACCGCTCCAACCGGTATTCACCAGCCAGCAAGTTACCTTGTGCCTGGCGATCTTGTTGCGCAGCAGCTCGCCATACACGGTCGGATCAAGCGGCATGAACGGGTCGCCAAAACAGGTGGAAAAGGTCGCCGACGGCTCGGTTACACCTGCCTCTGTTCCGGCCACCTTGGCGGTATAGCCGGAGAGGAAGTGAAACATGGCCTGTTCAGGCGTCAGGCGGGCTATCGGAGGCAATACGCCGAAGGCATCGCAAGTGAGCATGATAATATTGGCGGGGTGACCGCCACAGCCGCTTTTTACGATATTGGGGATGTGAGTCAGGGGGTAGGAGGCGCGGGTATTTTCGGTAAAGGAGTCATCAGCCAGGTCAACCCGGCGGGTATGGGTATCAATTGCCACATTTTCCAGAACGGTACCGAAGCGGCGGGTCGTCTCATATATCTCTGGCTCGGCTTCTTTGGAGAGATTGATGATCTTGGCATAGCACCCGCCTTCGAAGTTGAAAACCCCTTTGTCATCCCAACCATGCTCGTCATCGCCGATCAGGGAGCGATTCGGATCAGCGGAGAGGGTTGTTTTCCCGGTGCCGGACAGCCCGAAGAAGATGGCGGTATCATCCTTTGGCCCGGCATTGGCGGAGCAGTGCATGGTCATGATCTTCTTTTCTACCGGCAGGAGATAGTTGAGAGTGGTAAAGACCGTTTTCTTGATTTCTCCGGCATAGCTGGTGCCGCCAATGATAATCATTTTGCGGGCAAAATTGATGATGATGAAGGCTTCGGAGTTGGTGCCGTCCATAGAGGGGACGGCGTGGAAGTCCGGCATGGTGATGACGGTGAATTGGCGAGTGTGGTTTTCCAGTTCCTCCTGCGCTGCCTGAATGAACATGTTGCGGGCGAAGAGAGAATGCCATGCTTTTTCAGTAATGACACGGATCGGCAGGCGGTGACCCTTGTCGGCGCCGGCAAAGCAGTCCTGCACGAACAGGTCGCGGCCCTGCATATAGGCGCACATCCGCTTGTAGAGTTCATCAAACTTTGCCGGATCGAAGGGCTGATTGACGTTGCCCCAGGCGACGTTTTCGTGGCAGGTGGGTTCGTCGACGATGAATTTCTCGTTGGCGGCCCGGCCGGTATAGTGCCCGGTTTTAACCGCAACAGCTCCCAAATGGGAAATCAGGCCTTCGCCGCGTTTCACGACTTGCTCATAGAGTACCGATGTCGGCGCTGTCCAGTAAATAAGGTTAGCATTGTTGATTCCATCTGCTTCAAGTCCCGTACCTCTGGTGATGTCATTAAGTTTCATTATCCTGTCTCCCTGTTAATCGAATGCTGTCTTCCGGACAATCATGCGTATTAATCCGGACTCGGCAGTTGATATGGCGGAAAGCGCTGGAACAGGCTCCACGGAGGATAACCTGAGCCTGAAAAACAGAATTCGCCCGGCAGCGTATCTTTTCTGCATTTTTTGTGCCAGGTTTCCAACACTCAGCGTCGCATCGCCCATCATTCCGATTTATATGAATAATTAGTTAATCAAGCATTGATAGCGCTTTCATCAATCGTCGTCCAAAAAGGGTCATATGTGATCGGTGGTCATATATGACTTCTATTCGGCATCGCTGGTGTTTTGAGGAAGTACGGCTTTGGTTCAGAAGTTGATGCAGATCTGGCAGCCAAGGACGACGACATTGTCAATTTGTCCCGTGCCGCCCGGCCGGATCACATATTGAAGATCCGGCTGGAAAAAGAGTGCGCCTTTGCGGAAATTAAACCGATAGGTCCACTCCAGAACGGCCTCATGGCTCTGCAATCCCACAGTCGGGTTGAGTAGCTGCTCTCGTTCCTCGGCGTCGCGCAGTTCACTGCTGAATTCGCCGTAAACCACACCGAAACCTGCCCAGTCGGTTGGACGTGAAGCGAAGATGCCGCGACAGGCAACGCCCGCAGTAAAAAAATATGGCATCTGGTTGACCGACTTGTCTGGAGCAACAATGACCGATCCAAAGACGCCAAATCCGCGGTTGCTGTTCGGCTCCCCGAAAGGGATCAACACCTGGTCGAAAAGGCCGTAGAATCCCCAACTTCCATGCTTAACTCCAGGAGGCCGTCCGTATCCGACGGTTTCAAAATCGGTGAAGGTACTGTTGTCATACCAGAAGCCTGCCTTGTAATTTCCCAGAAACCTACTGTCGCCCGGCAGGCCATTCAGTTGGTAACCGACCTCACCAATCGCAAACACGGGTCCGTTCATGGACATGTCCGCGCCATGGTGGTTGCCATCACGGATGGCTGGATCGCCATTGTAAATGCCACCCATGAAATATGCACGCTTGGTTGGCCTTAACGTGAAGCGAGCGCCCCACGTGGCGTTGGGGTAGGCGCTCATGCCCGGCGAGTTGAAGAAAATGCTTACGGGATTGCCATCAAAGCCGTTTTGCATGAACAGATAATTGTACTGAGAGACGAGAAAGTCGTCGCCGGTTGCAATGCGCCCAACTCGAAGTTCGACACGGTCATCCAGGAGCTTCTGTTGGTAAGCCAAGTCGATGAGATGAAATGTCTCACCGCCATAAACCTGTTGGATGGTGAAAGCATTGCCGACGTATTCCTGAGACAAGCTGTGCCCGTCCCGTTGTGACATTGAAACAAGGAACGAACCACCGTTCAAACCAGCAATTTTGTCCAGATCGAATAGCAGGCTCAGACCGAGATTGTCGGCATAGGTAACACCTCGACTCCTTCCCCCGGACGGGTTGCCCGCGATATCAATCACATAGGTCAACGTCGGAGTGATGCCCAGCTCTTCCAGTTTGGGGAGCAAGCCAGCCCAATTACCCAACAGGTGCTCGCGTGGCGGCATCAACTGGAAAGGAAGGGATTGAGCCGAAACCTGTGATTTGTCGTTACTCGAGTCTTCAATGAGGCCGGCGGCAGTGTTTGAATCCTGGCGGTTCCCGATCTGCTCGTCAGAACTTACGTTGGTTTCGACCTCGGATGTCGTTGGATGTAAGGGCCCCTCTTGGGCGTATGTAACCCCCGCCCCAAGAAGCAGCAACAGCGTCGATCCCAGAACAATCGGCTTCTCCCACCGGAAGGGCCGCCGTAAACGGATCCATCCGAAAGATTTCATCTGGCCTCCTTCAATAGTCAATAACGCGGGATCAGGCTGACCACCGCACTGCCGGCACTCCATCGGCCAGCAGAAAAGCACTGTCTATCGTTGACTTCACCTGGTTTGCCCGCTCAATGGTTAAGTCGATCGCAGTGACCTGTCCCAATGCAATGAATCCGACGACATGGTCTGGAAGATTTGATAAAAGCGCAATCATGAAACCCCCTTAGCGGTCAGACTGACAACTGGTTATATTCAATTACATTTCCTCTAGCGTTTTGCCCTTGGTCTCCCGCACGGCGGTCAAGACGAAAAACACGGAGACGATCGCAGCCAAGGTGTAAAGACCGTAGGCGCCTGCAAAACCGATGGTCTTCAGCAACGGCAGGAAACTAACGGTGACCGAGAAGTTGGCCATCCAGTTGGTGGCCCCGGCGACGCCCAGAGCGGCGCCGCGCATCCGATTGGGGAACATTTCGCCCAGCAGCACCCACATGACCGGCCCCCAGGAGATGGCGAAGGCAATGATGTAGAGATTTGCCGCTGCCAATCCGGACAGCGCCGCCGCGTGATCGATTATGGGCTTCCCGCCGGAACCCACCCCGGCAGTGCCGAAGACAATTGCCATCGCACCCAAGGCCAGGGCCATGCCGATGGAACCGCCCAGTAGCAGCGGCTTGCGGCCCACCCGATCAATGAGCAGAATGGCCGGGATCGTAGCCAGTATGTTGACCAGCCCTGTCAGCAGATTGATTCGCAGCGCCCACTGCTCGCTCACCCCCGCCGCCTTCCAGAGCACATCGCCGTAATAGAAAATGATGTTGATCCCGACGAACTGCTGGAGGGCCGCCAAACCCATCGCCACCCATACCACCGAAGCGATCCGGTGTGTCCCCGCCACGAAGATGTCCGATAATCGAAGTTTGTGCTCACCCTGCAGACTCTTTTCGACCTTGAGCACCAGGTCGTCGGCGTCGCCGCCGATTCGTGCAAAGATCTGCCGGGCCTGTTTCTGCCTGCCGGAGATAACGAGAAAGCGGGGAGATTCCGGAATCAGCAGCACGCCCAGCAGATACGCGGCGGAGGGCACCGCTCCCATCCAATACATCCAGCGCCAGGTCTCGGCTCCGAACCAGAAGACCGCCTCGGCTCGGCCGCCGGCGAGCTGAACGAGAACATCGTTGCTCAGGAACGCACAGAACAGGCCCACCACGATGGCCAACTGTTGCAGCGAGGCCAGTCGCCCGCGCAAGTGTGCCGGAGCTACTTCCGCGATGTACATGGGAGCAAGCACACTGGCGGCCCCGATGCCGATGCCGCCCACGATACGTGAAGCGATGAAAATGCCGACTGAACTGGCGGCACCGGATATGAAGGCGCTCACAAGGAATAAGGCAGCGGTCAGCAGCATGGTTGGACGGCGCCCGATCCGATTGGCCAAGGTGCCCGCACCAAACGCACCCAGGGCACAGCCCAGAAGAACGGACGCGACTGCGAAACCGGTCGCCGCAGCCTGGGTACCGAAAGCGGCCGCCAATGCCTTCACTGTTCCATTGACGACACCACTGTCGAAACCAAACAGAAAGCCGCCAATGGCCGCAGCAGCAGAGATCCCCACGACATATACGTTGCTGCCGGAGGGGCGATCATTCACAGCAGTTTTGATGTCCTTCAGAGGTTTATTCATAACATGTTTCCTTTCACATGGCGCTGGTTTGGAAAATGGCGCCCATCAACACAATGATTCACCTCTTTTTTACAAAAGCATTTCTTGTACCTGATACCCGATACATTGATTCAAGACCCTTGCGCTTTCTCCCAGAGGCGGAATCCTCCCGTAAATGAGTTGGCATTGTCGCCGGCGCGGCAGCCCGAGGGCAGCTCTTTCAGGTTATGGACGTTGCCTCCCCCAAGCACCACTTCGTCAGGTACGAAGGCTGCAGCCAGTCGTTGCACGACATCGGTCACATAACGCCGCCATTTTTCCTTGCCATACTTCTTCAGGCCCCGAATTCCGACATAGTCTTCAAAGGTGGCCCGCTTGTAAGGCAAATGTCCCAATTCCATCGGCACGACAAGGCCATCCACGATCAGGGTTGACCCCAAGCCGGTTCCCAATCCCAGAAACAGCATCTTGCCGCTTTTATAACTGCCCAAAGCCTGCATGGCGGCATCGTTTACGAACTTGACGGGGCGTTTGAAGGCGGCTTCGAAGTTGAAGTCGACCCACCCTTTCCCCATATTCCACGGTTCCGAAACAGGTCGATCCTCAAGGACAGGCCCCGGGTAACCGATGGATATGACGTCATACTTCCAGTCAGCCACGCCCTTTTGAACCTCAGACACCATGCGTTGGGGCGTCAACATTGGCCCGGAAGCAAATTCGCGCTCGGCCTTCTGGCCAGTAGCCAGAACCTTGATGTGTGTTCCGCCGATATCAATGACCAGCACATTCATAGATTAACCTTTCTTAGCTGTTATGTGAAAACTCGTTTTTTGGCTTTTTACGACGCCATCAAATTTGCAAGGCACGTAAACCGAGAAGTGGATTTTGTAGGCTTCATAATTATTCTCTCTCAATCACAGGCAAAAGCACTGTTCTCGCCATCGTGCCTGCGTCAACGGGAATGCCCCTCGGGAGCCGACTCATCGACCCAGTATCCCTGGAGATGGTAATGCCCATGCAGTCTGGTCTCATAATCCCGAGTCAGCAGAAACTCCTCCGTATATTCCGGTGACTGTTTGATGGTATCGCGGGAAAGATTGACGAAGACTTTCGATTCGCTCCAACTCACACGATCGATCCATTGCGGTGGAATAAGGACTTTTTTCCCCGGCCACCAGTTCCGCGTATCGATGATCAGATAACGAATCGCCCATGTCTGGTCATCGATGATAAAATCGTCGACGTGGCCAATCTCGCCGTCTGAGGCATGGATGTGATAGCCACTCACTTCGTTAGTACTGCGCAAATGAGGATCCCACGATTTTTCATCCTTGATGGATTCTCTCCATTTTTCACGGTCGCGCACTATGTTGGGATACCCCCCCCACATGTATGGGCCACTCCAATAATTCGGCCATCCATAAAACGCGTAGTAGGCTTCCTCGAATTGGTGCGAGACAGGCTGGTCACTGTTTAAGGATGGGCTTCTCTCGATCTGCATTTTGGTCAAATCGATGGCGATGTGTTGCTCTTCTTTAATCACGGCGACCAGCGCATACGGGGAGATCAACACCTGCCTGCCCATAAGCCAGCCTCCTGCGGTGTCGGCGACCAGATAGCGGATTGTCCAGTGCCGGTCGTCGAAGTAGAATTCTTTTACCTTCCCGATTTCCCCATCAAGGCTGTCCAATTTGTAACTGTTCAGTGTTTTGGCTTTGTTTAGCATAATAGTCCTCTCGTTTCTCACGTTTTGTTTTTTATTCGCTGTTGGCCTATGGCTAACAATTTTAAAATATTTTTCTTGCTCAGAGCCTTCAATGTAGATTGCAGGACCCAGGTAAACCGTTATCACCTCTTTTTCTCCAACAAAAACAGTCAAACGCATTTCCATGCCGAATCCCGTTTCGGGACACATTCACCAGCAGCGATGCTTCAGCTGGCTTTCCTGCAAGAGGACTTGTTTCCATCGTTTCTCCTTAACTGGACAGAACGTATGTCCTGCCGTGTTGTTCGCTTCGGTTTATTTATGGGGCTCATCTTTCCGAATCTCCCGTGCCGCATTCTCCAAGTCTTCAACTGCTTGAAGATCCTTGCGCCCTAGTTCCTCGTAGAGTTCATGGACTCGGTTGACGATCCCCGGCGTCAAATCGGACGGTGTTTTGGCTTTGGCTTCAGGCTTAAGCTCTGCTTTGGTCTCAGGTTTAGGTTCGGCTTTGGCTTCAGGCTTATGCTCGGCTTTGGCCTCGGGCTTTGTCTCAGCTTTGGCTTCAGGTTTAGGTTCGGCCTTGACTTCAGGGTTCCGAATCTCCCGATCCGCCTGCTCCCAGTCCTGGACTGCTCGACCGTCCTTGTGGCTTCGCTCCTCGTAGAGTTCATAGGCTCGCTTGGCGATCTGCGGCGTCAAATCGGAAGGTGTCTTGGCTTTGACTTCAGGCTGAGGCTCTGCTTTGGCCTCAGGCTTAGGTTCGGCCTTGACTTCAGGCATAGGCATAGGCTCTGCTTTGGCCTCGGGTTTTGTCTCGGCTTTGGCTTCCGCGTTAGGCTCCGTTTTGGCTTCAGGCATAGGTTCGGCTTTGGCTTCAGCTTTAGGCTTCGCTTTGACTGGATCAAAAATCCGATACGCGAGCAGTTTCACGAAGTC
>Ga0307424_1001870_pt1 | contig 10721 bp, 6 predicted proteins | sample SalMarWE160320MG_FD_202157 | JGI IMG/M metagenome (GOLD analysis project Ga0307424, IMG submission 202157) | Salt marsh sediment microbial communities from the Plum Island Ecosystem LTER, Massachusetts, United States - WE1603-20 | ecosystem: Environmental > Aquatic > Marine > Intertidal zone >...
CAAAGATAGACTTTATTTGGTTTTTGTCTTTTAGCCGGGCAACAATGTCTTCTGTGTCGCCCTGCCTGGCCCATAGCGGTAAAAATGTGGTGAGTCCCGTGCCATAAGCGGTATAGGGATATCTGTCCGCTTTAACAGGTAATCCCTGCAGGTTTGCATCAGCAAGCATTTCGAGCATCTTATCCACTTTATACCAGTTATTCCGGTTACAGGCTTTGAGGTGCGCGATTTCAACTGAGACTTCTGCTTTCCGGCAGATTGTTAAAGCCTCTTCGATCGCCTCTAAAAGCGTGTCATCCTCATTGCGCATATGCGTATTATAGATACCATGGTGTTTGCTTACCACACGGGATAATTCTATGAGTTCATCGGTTTTTGCATAACTACCCGGTGCGTACTCAAGCCCGCTGGAGAGACCCAAACTTCCATCCTGCATGCTCTTCTCCAGCAGGTGTTTCATTTCATCCATCTGACGGCTATCCGGAGCTACATCGTTTTTACCCACTACATAGGCACGTAAATCTCCATGGCCGGTAAAACTGCCATAATTCAAGGAAGTTTTATGCTTCTCTATGGCAGCAAAAAATCCGCTGATATCATGCCATTTCTCATCGATTTCATAATCTTTTTTCAGCTGCGCACACATTTTCTCTGCATCTGCTTCGGAAAGCGGAAATGGAGATGACCCGCAATTGCCAGAGATTTCCGTCGTTACCCCCTGCATAATTTTACTTACCCCATTGCCGTTTACCAGAAGTTCTTTATCCGTGTGCGTATGGATATCAATAAAGCCCGGCGCCACCACCAGATTTGAGGCATCTACAGTTACCGGGGCACTGGCTTTCCCCAGGTTACCGATAGCAAATATCTTTTCCCCCTTTATACCTATATCGGTTTTGATTCCCGCCACTCCCAAACCGTCCAGTACCAGACCGTTCTTTATAATTACATCAAAGTCAGTTCCAAATGTACAGCTAAACAGTAAACCCGTTCCGGCTTTTGTAGAAATTTCTAAAAACGTGCGCCGCGTGATCGCTTTCTTCATATCGCTCTCCCAAAATGTCTTTTATAACGTGCATTTGTACTTTGATCCTTTGCTGCCGGGAAAAAAGGGTATGACGGCGACAGGTATTAATCTTAGTGCAAATATTTTTCAAACGAGAATCGAACGAACGGTAAACAAGCTAAACCGATCCCGGCCCGGAAGCCGGACCTCAGGCTTTCAATCCGGAAAGCAAAGATTCAATCTCAGCCTGATATTTTTCCCACCGGGCAATCCGATCAGGTATTTGCGCCTGTACAGTCTGATATCTCTTCACCCCCGCAGCCGATTTTTCAGGATCTTTATAATATTCCGGATTTGCCATTTCTGATTCAAGTTGTTTTTTCTCTTTTTCCAGGCTTTCAATTTCCATTTCTATTTCATTTATCTTCACTATCAGATCTTTGCGCAGCCCACTGATCTTTTGCCTCGCTTCCGCTTCAACCCGTTTTTTTTCTTTGTCCTTGCGACTAACTTGATTACTTTGGACAGAAAAATCAGGCTTGCTTGAAACTGTCGCCTTTTTTCTGGCGAGATAATCCGAATAATTTCCTTCGTACCTGGTCAACAGACCATTTTTTAATTCAAAAATGATCGTTACCAGTTTATCAAGAAAGTAGCGGTCATGCGAAATCAATAAAAGAGTTCCGTCATAGCTCGATAGTGCTTTTTCCAGTGCTTCCTTGGAATATAAATCCAGATGATTGGTTGGTTCATCCATTAACAGGAAATTTGCGGGAGAAAGCAAAATTTTTGCCAGCGACACGCGCGCTTTTTCACCCCCGCTCAGAACACCTATTTTCTTATCGACATCATCACCGGAAAATTTAAATATACCCAGTATATCCCTTATTTTTGTTCTGTACATCTCTGCAGCAACAGATTCCACCTCCTGGATGATTGATGCATTCAGGTTAAGGTTATCGATTTGATGCTGGGCATAATATCCTATTTTTACCCGCTCACCCAGTTTAACGTTCCCCCTCTGGGGAACCAGTTCCCTGAAAATTAATCGTGTGAGTGTTGTTTTACCCTGACCGTTGGCACCGACCAGGGCCGCCTTTTCTCCCCTGTATAAATGCATGTTAATGGCTTCAAAAACCCATTCCTTATCATATTTGAAGGCGACGTCGGTCAGCTCACATACGTCCTTATAACTTTTTTGCGGGCTGATAATTCTAAAAGATAGGGTGGGAGGCGGTTTTTGTAGTTCAACGGTCTGCAACTTCTCCAGTTTTTTAATGCGGTCCTGAACTTGGGTGGCTTTCGTATTTTTATAGCGGAAACGATTGATAAAAACGCTTAACCGTTCTTTTTCGGCCCGGATTTCCTCTGCTTTTTGCTGTAATTGTTCAAGATATAATGCCTTCGTCTCCGTATAAAAGGTATATTTTCCCGGATAATGCGTTAAATTTTTGTTTTCCAGTTCAGCAATTTCGTCCGCCAGGCGGTCCACAAAATAGCGGTCATGGGAAACAATAATCATACTGCCCTGAAAATTACTGAGGTAAGACTCCAGCCACTCCAATGATTCGATATCGAGATGGTTGGTTGGTTCGTCGAGCAATAAAAGATTCGGATTCATTAAAAGCAACCGGGCCAGATAGACCCGCATTTGCCAGCCGCCGCTTTTGACAGAGAGCGGGTCATTGAATTCTGATTCAGCGAAACCAAGACCGGCCAGAATTTTTTTTGCCTCGGCTTCAATGGTATATCCACCGAGGATACCAAATCGCTCTTGCAGAGAAGCCAGCCGCCCGGCCAGGTTATGCTGTACATTGTCCGATAATTCCCTGTTTGCAATCTGTGTTTGCAGCGTTTGAATCTCCGTTTCAATATCCATCAGCTCTTTCCGGGCAGCAAGTGTTTCAGATAATACGGAACCGAGTCCGAAAGAAATGGATTCCTGAGGAAGATACCCAATCTGATAGGATTTCGGTTTATAGATTTGCCCTTCCTGCAAAGGCAGCTCCTGACAGATAAGACGCAGCAGTGTTGTCTTACCGGCCCCGTTGGGACCAATCAGGGCAACCCGTTTTTTCGGATTAATGGTCCAGTTTATATCCTTGAGCAGGGAAATCCCGGCAATCTGATAGGTTATATTTTTAAGCTGCAGCATCATGCCGTTCAAAATGTAAAAAATAATCGGTATTGAAACAAAACGCCCTCTGAATAAAAAAACTCAGAGGGCGTAAATTCCGTCAGTCAGATATAATAAATTATTTGCCCATTTCAGTGAGAATTTCCTCAATTTCATCCATGACACGGTTCATTTTGACCATGGCCAGGGTAAAAGGTTCATCCGTGGTCATATCAATGCCGACTTTTTTCAGGGTGGGAATGGCATAGTCAGAATTTCCGCTGGACAGAAATGCCAGATATTTATCGACCATTTTTGAATCTCCGCTTAGCATTTTTTCTGCTAATGCCTGGGCAGCCATAAAAGAAGTGCTGTACTGATATACGTAAAAATTATAATAAAAATGCGGGATATAGGCCCACTCAATGGCAAACTGATCATCGATAACCATCACGTTTTTATCATGCCCGTAATATTCTTTTAATATTTGCAGATAGAGTTCACTGAAGCGATCGCCGGTAAGCGCCTCTCCTTTTTCGGCCAATTCGTGAATTTTTAACTCGAACTCCGCAAACTGTGTTTGCCTGAACAGGGTCCCTTTGAAGCCATCAATATAGCTGCCAAGCAGGGACAGTTTTTCTTGCTTATTGTCGATTTTTTTTAGCATGTAGTCAATAAGCAGGGCTTCATTGGCTGTAGAAGCTACTTCGGCGAGAAAAATAGGGTAATCGGCATTATGATAGGGCTGGTTCTTGTTAGAAAAATAACTGTGCATCGTATGTCCCAGCTCATGGGCGAGGGTGCTCACATCGTCATATTTGCCGTTAAAATTCAGCAGAATATAGGGATGTACGTCATACGCATTGCCGTTTGAATATGCCCCGGACTGTTTACCTGTATTCGGGAAAACGTCAATCCAGCGTTCTTTTTCCGCGCGGTCAAGAGTGGCCACATATTTTTTTCCGAGTACGCCGAGGGCCTCTTTGATTATATCCATCGCCTGCTCATAGGTATAGTTCAAATCAACATTTTTAACCACCGGGGCATAGATATCGTAGTAATGTATTTCATCGACACCCAGCAGCCGTTTCCTCAATCTAAGGTATCGATGGAAAGTATCCAGGTTCTTGTGGGCGTTTTCTATCAGTTTGGTATAGACAGAGGTGGGGATGTTATTACGATCCAGGGCGCTTTCCAGACTGGAGTGATACTTTCTGGCATTTTTATAAAAAATATCTTTCTGTACCTCCCCATACAACTCTGTGCCGAAAGTACGGCTAAAATCATTCAGTGATGAAAAAAAACTGTTAAAAACCAGTTTTCGGTCATCCCTGTCTGGACGTGCCCGGTTTAATACATAGGCTGACGCATCCAGACGAACCTCTTCGCCGTTTGATAATTTTACTGTCGGATAGGGCAGATCCGCATTGCTCAATATAGAATAAACTTCCGAAGCTGTTCCTGCCATACGTCCGGCTTCAGCGATAAGAGATTCCTGGGCTGCATTTAACGTATGCGCCCGCCTTCTTTGAATATCGTCAATGCGCTGCCGGTAGGTCTCCAGTCCCGGTTCACTTTTAAAAAAGGAAGCCATTTTGTCAGCCGGAATCTCTAAAATTTCAGGATCGATATATGACGCGGCTTTATTCAGATCAGTAAGCATTTGTGAGGCTTCCTGTTTCATCCGCATCGGTTCAGACTGGCGGGTGTCCTGATCCGAAAGCATATTTGCATAAACATAGAACTTGACAAATTCTTTTTCGTTCCGGTAGTAGGTATCCAGCGCCTCCTTCAAAACGGCACCCGATTCAGCCAGTCTTCCCTTAAAAGCCGATATTTTATCATAACTTTTTGACAGGGTTGTTTTCTCTTTTTCCCAGGCATCAAGCGAAGGATAGATATCGTTCAAATTCCACTTATATTTTACATCAATGCCTGACCGATCTTTGTCCATAGGTCCGCTGTACACAGGTAACAGGGCGCTGAGTGTTAAGGTAAGCAAGAGCGTCACCGCCAATAGAACATGAAACTTCTCAAACATGCCGTTCATTTTAAACCTCCTTATTCGTTTATAATTTGATAAACTGGTTGTATATCCTGATCTGACAAATAATGACAGAGATCAGAACGTATATTTTTTTTTAAACAATACATTTTTTGAATCTCAAAAAGTCGATTAAAAAAGGGATTAGCTATAACAGAATTGATGTAAAGGTATTCTCATTGTCTTTTAATGATTGACTAACACCTCTATCTCATCCATGATCAAATTCATTCGCTCAATGGTCAGATTAAATGGCTCATCACTGGTCATATCAATTCCCACCCCCTGCAGGGCCGGTATTGCATATTTCGAACACCCGCTGGACAGAAAAGCAAGGTATCTGTCTGTCAGACCTTTTTCTCCGGCAATAAGTTTTGCCGTCAGGGCCTGTGAGGCAGTAAATGACGTGCTGTACTGATAGACGTAGAAATTATAGTAAAAATGGGGAATGTAGGCCCATTCCACCCCAAAAATGTCATCCACATGCATAATATTTTCATCGTGTCCATAATATTTTTTAAATATATCCAGATACAGAACCGTAAATTGTTCTCCTGTCAATGCCTCCCCTTTTTCTGACAGTTCATTAATTTTCAATTCAAACTCGGCAAATTGCGTTTGGCGGAAAAGTGTACCGCGAAATCCGTCTAAGGCATTGCCGAGCAGGGCGAGTCTTTCATCCTCATTTTGGATGCGTTTGAGCATGAAATCCATCAGTAATGCCTCATTTACCGTTGAGGCAACTTCCGCCAGAAAGATCGGATAATGTGAATTGATATAGGATTGGGTTTTGTTTGAAAAATAACTATGCATCGCGTGTCCTAATTCATGCGCAAGTGTGCTGACATCATTATATTTATTTTTATAATTCAGCAGGACATATGGATGTACATCATAGGCAATTCCGTCCATGTAGGCACCGGACCGCTTTCCCTTATTGGGATAAACATCAATCCAGCGTTCCTCAAAACATTTTTTTAATGCCCGGCCATATTCTTCCCCCAGAGCCGAAAGTGATTCCATGATCAATTCTTTTGCCTGGGAATAATTGTAGGAGAGATCAATGGCTCTGGTAAGCGACGGATAAGCATCATAAAATTGAAGATCCTCTATTTCCAGCATACGTGCACGTAATTTCAGATACCGGTGCAATGTAATCATGTTCTTATTTACATTTTCAATCAGCTTATGGTATACATCCTCCGGAATATTGTTTTGATCGAGAGATGCTTCCAGGGCACTGTTGTATTGCCGGACCTTTTTATAAAACAGGTTCTTTTTTAATTCACCATATAACTGTGTACCAAAGGTACGTTGAAATTGTGTTAACGTTTCAAAAAAAGTATAAAATACCTTTTTTCTATCATCACGGTTTTTTGTCTCCCGTAGCAAAGCATAATTGGTCGGATCCAGTTGTATTCTCTGGCCATCGGATAGTTCAATTTCCGGATATGGCAAATCGGCATTCGTAAGGATATTGAAAACCTCCTGTGCCGTACCTGCCATTAATCCTGCCTGGGCAACCAGTTGTTCTTCTGCTTCATTTAGGGTATGTTTTTTGCGTCTGAGTATATCCGAAATGTATTGACGATATATTTTCAGCGGTATCGATTCAACATAGAACTCTTCCAGCTTTTCGGCTGAAAGCGTTAGGATCATTGGCTCGATAAAGGCAGAAGCGGTTTTAAAATCAGACTGCAGGGCGGTCATCTCCTGTTTCATACCCAGCGGTTCCGATTCTCTGGTATCCTGGTCAGAAAGCATTGAAGCGTAAGCAAATAAACGCATAAATTCCTTTTCAAGGCCGGCATAATAATGCAGTGTCTGATACATTGTCTGCGCGGAAGAAATAAACGTATCTTTGTAGGTTGCCAGTCGTTCTATATCTTTCTGAAGTTTAATTTTTCTTTTTTTCCATGCTTCCGCATTTTCAAAAAGATCGGAAAGATTCCATTTATATCTTTCAGCTATCGAGGTACGTGTGCCTGTTTGATCTGCACGTGAATGGTTCATAGCAAATATTCCCGGTTGTTTATTATTAGTTGAAAAGACTGCAATATAATAAAATCGACTGTTTGGTTAAAGCTGAGGCATCAGTTTGCTGGGTGGCGATTGGAATAGAAGCACGCATTATTGCCTTTTAATTATGGTAACAAGCAAAATTTCAGGTTTATAAAATTAAATGAGAGGGCAACAAAATGGGATATTTTACATCTGATTATCTGGCATTTTTTAAAGAATTAGATAAAAATAACCAAAAAATATGGTTTGATCAAAACAGGAATCGATATGAGAATACTGTAAAAATACCTTTCAGACAGCTCGTAGAAGAGATGATCGTACGCATTCAAAGCGATAATGCCGATGTACTGATCAACCCCTCAGAGGCGATTTTCAGAATTAACCGTGATATTCGTTTTTCCAAAGATAAAACGCCATATAAGACACATATGGCTGCAATGATATCTGCCGGCGGGAAAAAAGCCAGGTATTTACCGGGATTTTACTTTCAGATAGGAATAAACGGTATCCGGGTTTACAGCGGTGTTCATGATCTGGATAAAAGTAACCTGGAAGCGATAAGAAAAACGATTGCTGAGAATCAAAAGACATTCGGAAAAATAATTTCCGAAAAAAATTTCATGAAACATTTCCCGGAAATTCATGGTGAAAAACAAAAAAGAATTCCGCCTGAATTCCAGGAGGCATATATACATCAACCCTTGATCGCCAACAAAGATTTTTATGTTCTTCGTGACCTGGACAGTAAATTAATCACTCATGAGAACTTAAGCGATAAATTGATGGACATTTATTTTGTCGCCAAACCCTTTCTGACCTTTCTAGGCAAAGCTATATTAAAATATAAGTAACGTATATTTCAGTTCTATAACGTATTTATCAGTTGACAAACGTACTTTTACGTTTTAAATTTACAGCATGCACAAATTAACAGCTACAGAAGAAAATATAATGCAGATCCTTTGGAATCTGAAAAAAGCATTTGTGAAAGACATCATCGCCCAGATGGCTTTACCTCATCCGCCGTATAACACCATTTCATCTGTGGTCAGGATTTTGGAGAAGAAGGGATTTATCACACACAAGGCATATGGGAAAACCCATGAATATTTTCCACTGGTGAGTAAAGATGAATATAGAATTTTCTATGTAAAAGATACGTTGCGCAATTATTTTGAAGATTCGTTCCAGCAAATGGTCTCTTTCTTTGCAAAGAAAGAAAAAATGGATGTAAAGGAACTAGAGAGTATGATAGAAAAGATCAAGAACGAAAAAAAGGGCCCGCATGAATAGTCTTTTTCTCTATATACTCCATTCCAGCATTGTTCTTTCAGTACTTTTCGCTGCCTATTTTTTATTACTGCGCAAGGAGACCTTTTTTTCATTTAACCGTATGTTTTTGATTATCACTATTATTTTATCTTTCGTCATCCCCTTTTTGTCGCTCCCGCTTACCTCACCTATTCAGGAAGAGCTACTGAAACAATTTTCCGTTGATAATTTTTTTAACATACCGGCAGTCAACCCGTCTCCTGATCTGACACCGGTTTCAACCCTGACAACCGGGATGAAAAATGGCCCATTCATTTATTTTATCTTGACATACCTGTATTTGCTTGGTTTTTTGGTTTTTTCTTCGATTACTGTCCTGCATTTGATAAAAATTGCATCCCTTCAAAAAAACCTGAAAAAACAAAACAAGGGCCCATTCAGACTTTATTTGCATTCACTTGATCTACCTCCCTTTTCCTTCTTTAGTGCTGTCTTCCTGAATAAACAATTAATCCGCACGCCGGAAATTGAGCCAATATTAGCTCATGAACGAACCCATATCAACCAATACCACTCCCTCGATATAGTGCTGCTGGCTTTGACCAAATCAATACATTGGTTTAATCCCTTTGTCTGGCTGCTGATACGATCACTAAAAGAGATCCATGAGTTTCTTGCTGACCGTTCAGTAATGCAGAAGGGCTATGACCGAAAAAAATATCAGATACTTATCCTGAATTATTCTGTAAGCGGTCACAACAATTTGTTGGCAAGTACACTTACTAATTCGCTGAGTAAAAGGAGAATTGATATGATGAACCGCCCAAGATCAGGCCGGCTGGCTAGATTCAAACCTCTCTTAATCCTGCCTGTCGTATTATTGCTGTCCGCAAGCTTTCAGAATCGGGGCATTGCTCTGGAACTGCCTGCCGTTCCGGATGAAAAGCCGGCATTTATAGGTCCCTTGTCATCTGGCAGATTGACGCGTGGATTTGAACAATCAATAAATCCTTTCACTCACAAGCCCGAATTCCACCACGGACTTGACATTGCCGCTCCATTAGGAACGAATGTCTGGGCGGTGTGTGATGGTGTTGTTATTCTCTCCGATTCTTCACAAGGCTATGGGAACCAGATCTATATCGGGCATGCCCATGGTTTTAGAAGTTATTATTCACATCTGCTGAATCGGCTGGTCAGTACAGATCAAAAAGTAAAAGCCGGCGATATCATCGGTCAGGTCGGCAACTCCGGCAAATCCACTGCTTCACATTTACACTTTGAATTACAGCACAAAAATATTCCTGTTGATCCTGCAGAGGAAATAGACATTTCTGTTTATCAGCAGAAAAAATAAATTGTTTGGTTAACTGAAAACCCGTCTATTTAAGTTTTATATTCAAATAATCCGAAACAATTCTATATAGATCAAATTCGCCTTACCCCTGCCTCTGTCCTGATCGAACAGGGTGGTATACAAGACCACCCTTCACCTATCTGTATCACCTGTTTACCCGTGATGACGACCGGCTGCCCTGCCGGTAACTTATGTCCGGGTGGGTTAGTATTTATTCAGCCTTTTGTTTTCGGGATTTTCTGTCTAAAATATTTAAGAACGTACAACATTATTTCATTTTAACGTATATTACACTGTGTGCGATCTGACGGGAGAAGAAAGAGGAAGTTAAGTTGTGCAATTTTCCATTCTAAAAGATAAATTTCAAAAATGGCTGGAAAAGTCAGATTTTTCAAAAGACGACCGCCGCCGCTTCTTTTTCCTGGCAGCCGGCTGGCTGATAACATTTTATTTTATCATTGGAGCTTTTGAGGTTGATAACTTAAAGTGGATGCAGGTCTGGGTGATTTTTTATGCCTATTTCTGGTACCAGTTAAATAAAGAAATTTTACTTCGTTTTAAACCGCCCACTGGTATTTTAGTCCTTGCCGCGGTCCCCTTTTTCAGTCTGCAAAATTATTTTTTGAGCGAAACGCTTAAACATATTCCTTCCCAGATCAGCCTGGGTTTTTTCCCAACTTTTATACTTGCCTTGCAAACCCTTGTTATCGGTATCATTCTGGTCAGCAATGTCAGTACGTCCACCGTACCGGTTACCGATGAAAACAGCATTCCCGAAGGACCAGCCCGTCAGCGAATCAGACAGAAAATACTCCTGTGGTACACACTGACCGGATACATCGCTTATCAGATTGTATTTTTCGAATATGAATATGTGCTTTATATTTTTCAGTTTTTTCTACTT
>Ga0307424_1001871_pt1 | contig 10714 bp, 9 predicted proteins | sample SalMarWE160320MG_FD_202157 | JGI IMG/M metagenome (GOLD analysis project Ga0307424, IMG submission 202157) | Salt marsh sediment microbial communities from the Plum Island Ecosystem LTER, Massachusetts, United States - WE1603-20 | ecosystem: Environmental > Aquatic > Marine > Intertidal zone >...
CTTCGGCGCAGCGCCCGCGCGAGCGCATCATCCGGCCCAGCCCGACCAGGCCCACGGCGACGGTGGGATGGTCGACGCCGAGGGAGCTGCGCCACGTGGTGAGGGCGCGGCGGAACATGGCCTCGGCGTCCTCGTAGTCGCCCTTGCGCGCCAGCAGCTCGGCGAGGTTGTTGAAGCTCTGGCCCACGTCGGGGTGTTCGGCGCCGAGGGCCTTGCGTCGTTGCGCCAGCGCCTCGCGAAGGGCACGCTCCGCACCCTCGAGATCGCCCTGCTCGCGCCGGGCGGCGCCCAGGTTGTTGAGGCCGGTGAGCACGCTGGGGTGGGTCTCTCCCAGCGTCTTCCGCCACACCGCGAGCGCCTGCTCGAAGGCGTCGGCGGCCCCTCTCCAGTTTCTCCTCATGTACAGCACGACCCCGAGGTTGTTGAGGCTCGCAGCCACCTCGGGATGATCGTCGCCCAGCGCTGCCCGTCGGATCGCCAGTGCCTCGCGGTTCGCCTGCTCGGACTCTTCCAGCCGCCCCTCCAGCTGGAGGAGCCGGCCGAGGTTGTTCAGCGTCAGGGCGACGTCCGGGTGCCGGTCGCCCAGGAGCTTTCGACGCATGGCCAGACACTCGCGCAGCAGCGGTTCCGCCCGCTCGTACTCCCCGGCGTCCGTGAGGATGGTGGCGAGGTTGAGGAGGCTCACTGCAACCTCCGTGTGGTCGCCACCGTAGATCTCGCGCCGCAGCGCGAGCGCTTCCTCGGCGAGCGGTTCGGCCTCGGCGTACTTGCCCTCGCGCCAGAGCGCCACACCGAGGTCGCTGAGACTGCCCGCGATGGCGCTGCGAGAGCCCCGCCTCCGGTTGATGGCCAGGCTCTCCCGGTAGAGGCTGTCGGCCGCTGCCAGAGCTCCCTCCTGGTCGAGGATCGCGGCCAGACTCGCCATGCCGACAGCTACCAGCGTATCCCCGGGACCCAAGAGCTCGCCCCGGACACGAAGAACAGCGCGGGCCAACTCCTCGGCGGCGGCGTACTCGCCCTGGTCGTAGAGGAGTGACGCCAGGTCGGCCGTGCTCTGGGCGGTCTCCAGATCCCTGGGCCCGGCGAGCTCCTCCCGGACCTTCCTCGCCTCCTCCAACAAGGGACGCGCCTGGTCGTACAGCCCCAGCTTCTGGTAGATCTTCCCGAGGACGCCGAGCATGTCGGCCCGTACCGCGGGCTCCGCTTCGAGCTCGCTCTCCAGCCGCTCCGTACCCCGGTCCAGGAGCCCGCGCGCCGTGATGGTATCGCCCCGCGACCGGTCGGGGTCGGCGGCCTCGAACAGGCCGACCACGAACTGGCGCACGCGGTCGGCACGGAGCGCGTGTCGCGACGCCGCCCGTGCCTGCCACGTGGTTCCGATCAGGCCTGCCACCATCGCAGCCACTGCCACCGAGCTGGCCGCCACGCCGACCCGGTTCCGCCGCACGAAGCGGCGGAACCGGTACAGCGCGCTGTCGCGTCGGGCGGTGACCGGTCGGCGCGCGAGGTGGCGACGCAGGTCCCCGGCCAGCGCCTCCGCCGAGGCATAACGCCGCTCCGGTTCGTACCGGAGGGCCGTGAGCACGATGGCGTCGAGGTCGCCCGCGAGCCGCCGCCGTAGCTGTTGGGGCGTGACATCGCGGGCCGCCGCGACCGCGGCGTGTGTTCGGCTCCCCGCGCTCCCACCAACGCTCTCCCCCGCGTCTCCCCGCGTCGTGGTGGTACTGGGCGGCTCCGGCGTCGTCCCAGAAAGCACCCGTTCGACCCCCGCCAACGTCCGGTCCTGGAAGTGATGCGGCCGGTACCCGGAGAGCAACTCGTACAGGACCGCGCCGAGCCCGTAGACGTCGGTTGCGGTCGTGACGGACTCGCCGCGGACCTGCTCGGGCGCGGCGTACTCCGGGGTCAACATCTGAAAGCCGGCCACCGTGAGCGTCGGCGTATCCACGTCGGTGTCCGGCTCCAACAGCTTGGCGATGCCGAAGTCCAGGAGCTTCACGCGACCGTCGTCCGAGACGAGAATGTTGCTGGGCTTGAGGTCGCGGTGCACGACGAGGCTGCGATGCGCGTAGGCCACCGCCTCGCAGGCGTCCAGGAAGAGACGGAGTCGCGCGTCGATACCGAGCCGGCGCTGGTCGCAGTAGGCGATGATCGGAGTGCCGTCGACGTACTCCATTGCGAGGAACGGCCGACCGTCGTCGGCCACGCCTCCGTCGAGCAGACGCGCGATGTTGGGGTGGGTGAGGCGAGCCAGGATGCGCCGCTCGCGCATGAACCGTTCGACCAGGTTGCCCGAGCCCGAGGGGTCTCGTACGAGCTTGAGCGCCACGCTTTGCTCGAACTGCCCGTCCACGCGCTCGGCGAGATACACCGCGCCCATGCCCCCGTGGCCGAGCTCGCGCTGCACGCGGTACGGTCCGAACCGCTCCCCGGTGCCCGCAGGCTGACCGACCTCCGCCAGGGCGGCCACGACCCACTCGGCCTCGGGCGGATCGAGGAGCCGTTCCGCCCGGTGGTGCGCGGCGAGGAGCGACTCCACCTCCGCCCGGACGACGGGCTGGTCGCCACAGGCGGCGTCGAGGAAAAGCGCGCGCTCCGCCGTCGGGCGTTCCACGGCCTCCGCGAAGACCTGGGCGATCATCGCACGCATCTCGATGGGCGGTAGCTCTCGCGGGCCGCTCACGCTTCGCTCCCCTCCAGCTCACGCTGCAGCCAGGCCCGCGCCAGCGCCCAGTCGCGCTTGACGGTCCGTGGGGCGATGCCGAGGACGTCGCACGTCTCTTCGACGCTCATACCGGCGAAGAAGCGACACTCCACCACGCGGACGGCGCGAGGGTAGATGCCCGCGAGCTGCCCCAGCGCCTCGTCCAGTTCGATGAGATGTTCCTCGACGGGCTCCGCAACGAGCCGCGCGGCCCCCAGAGACACGGGGCGCGCACCTCCGCCGCGTTTCTCCCGGCGGCGGCGCCGGGCGTGATCCACCAGCACCTGTCTCATCGCCCGCGCCGCGGCGCCGAAGAAGTAGCGACGCCCGTTCGCCATCACGCGCGTTCCGTCCACCAGACGGAGGTACGCCTCGTGCACGAGGTCGGTGGTGGCCAGCGTGGCGTTCGCGTCCGCACGGGCCAACTGCCTACGCGCCAGGACGCGGAACTCCTCGTACACGAGCGGCAGCAGACGGTCCCACACGTCCTCGTTGTCGGCCTCTGCCGACACGAGCAGCGCGGTCACGGTCTCGCGGGCAGCGCCGAATTGTACCATGACGAACCGAATGGAGGGTCTAGCCTACCCGCACATAGTACGGCGACCCTCGACGAACCGTCCATGGTGTCGGCAGTGGCGATCGGCCTCGAGACCCCAGGGCCGTCCGTCGGCGCCCGTCGTGGCCCCCTTCGCGGCCGAACGACGCACGGAAAGGCAGGAGGGTGCGTCCCATGGCACGCCCGGCCCTCCCGGTGACTTCCACGGCCCGAAGAGGAGCGAGCGTGATGAGGCGAGTCGACATCCGTTGGTTGCTTCTGGCGTTTGCGGCCTCTGCCACCCTGCTGCTGACCGCGGGTTGTGGCGGCGAGAGCCCCACGAGTCCGGCGGGGCCGGAGACGCCGGAACAGCCCCAGGGGCCCAGCGACGGCCCGGGCGATCCCCAGTCGCCGCTCGAGTGCGGGCGGAAGGGCTATCCTTGCGCGCTGTCCGACGTGCCCATCGAGGTCCTGGAGCGAAGCGACGCCCTGGGAGACTCGGTGGTGACGATGCTGGTGGACGGTACGTCCGTCGCCGATGCCGCGTCGTGGCTCGAGGCGCGGCCGGGGATGGCCGAGGTCCAGTCGGACGACGGGGCCATACGGTTCCGCCTGCAGGGGGGCCGCGGCACCTGGATCTTTCTGGAAGGGGACGAGCTGGATGCGGGCGCAGGAGTCCCGCCGGCCCCGGCCCCCGCGGTCGACCGGGGTGACCCGGGCTTCGCCAACGAGATCGTTGGAGGCGGGGTGAAGCAGAAGCGGGCGCTCGTGCTGTCTCCGTTCCTGTGGCAGCTCGGACCGTACGACGACGGGCCCGCGGTCGAGGCGATCCTGGAGAACACCCGGGGATACGAGGGCGGGGTCCATTTCGAGAAGAACGAGACAGCCACGGACACCGAGGTTGGGCCGGACAGCTTCAAGGGCTGGGGCGCCTATCAGGTTGTCCACGTGTCGTCGCACGGCAAGCGCACGTGCGATGAGAGCGGCTGCCGTGCCGCGATCACCGTCAACACGCTCGAGGCGCTCGTTGCGGGCAGCGGCCAGACACCCGCGGAAATGGCCCACAGCCTCCGGGAGGAGGGCCTGAACGTCACCAAGTCCAAGGCCCACCCCGGGACCACGTGGGTTTCCGTCACCGCCGACTTCTTCCACAAGACCTACGGGAGCGGGTTGGACAATACGCTCGTCGTCTTCAACGCCTGTCAGACCTTCGGCTCCAGGGCCACCGATCTGGTCGACGCCATCCAGGGAAGCAGCAGCGTGGTCTTCGGATGGGACGAGGCCGTCCACTCGGGAGAGGCGCGCGACGCGATGGTGAGGCTCTTCGAGGAGCTCTCGGAGGGCGGGTATCGCGCCGAGATCGCCTACGATCGATTGGGCAAGCTGAAGACCGGTAGTGCCACGGACTACGGGCCGGCACCCACACTGATCCTCGGAACGCGCCCCACGGGTGGAGACCTGCGCATCCGGGACATCGTCACCCTCAGGGATCCCGTGACCGAGCAGGAGCTGACGGCATCGAGCGTCGTCCAGATCGACGGAACGAAGAACGACGACGAGCCGGACCTGGCGCCGTGGCTCGTGCGCGTGGACGGCATGAAGCAGGAGGAGGCGGAGCAAGCGACGCTGCATGTCACCATCGACGGCGCGGACGCCGAGCCCGTCCCCGTCGCCAGCGGCACGGTCAACGACAAGGACCAGTGGATGGTCTCGGGCACCGTCCCACTCGAGTACGATCTGAAAGAGGACAAGGCCGTCACCTTACGGGCGTGGGTCGAGTTTCCGGACGAAGGTCAGAGCGACCATGAGGTCATGGCCACGCTCAGCGGCGACGCGCCGATCATGGGCACGACGTGGGAGTTCGTCGCGACGTACACGTCGAGTTGGATCGGCATCCCGAACACGCCCACCCACTCCAGCGCCGACCTGACGCTGACGTTTGCGCCTGGACAGGACCCCGAGGAGCCCCACCCGCGCTACATCATCACGGGCGGCACGGTGACGTTCGACTGGACCCACACCGTCGGTGACTGCTCGTTCAGCACGCCGGTCACGACGTTCGAGGTCACGGAGGAGTACGCCAACCAATCCGCGCTCATCTTCGACACCACGACGCACCCCGTCCTGTACGGGGGCTTCATGAGCACGCTCGGGCCAGACGTCGTTTCATCGGAGACCTGCGGCATCGACGGGGAGACCCACACGCGGATGCAAGGATCGACCGTTACATGGATGTACCTCGAGCCGGGCGACGAACAGCAGGTGTCCGCCGACAATCGCAGCGTCACGGGCACGTATCGCTCGGTGGTCGAGTTCACCCACCAGACCTTCATCCAGGAGTCGAAGTACACGATCACACGGATCCGGTAGGTGGGGCGAGGCTCACCGACGGCGCCAGTCGGGCTGAAGCCTCGTCCTTGACAGTGCGTGTTGTAACACTTATCATCGTTCCATGAATCGAGGACTACGGGCCGAGATCAAGCAGGCGAAGCCGTTCGGCAGCGTTGCACAGGAGGCGTTCTTGAGCCTCCTGAGAACCGCGGCGTTGCTCGAGCATTCGCTGGCGGAGGACCTCAAGACGTACGGGGTCACACCGACCCAGTACAACGTCCTGAGGATCCTCCGGGGCGCCGGGTCCGATGGGCTGTGCAGGAACGAAGTAAGGGACCGCATGATCACGCCGGTGCCCGACGCGACGCGCCTCCTCGACAGGCTCGAGGAGGCCGGGTACGTGGAGCGGTGCAGGGAAGGCGCGGATCGGCGGTTCGTGACGGCGCGCATCACGCGGGCGGGGCTCGATCTGCTGGACCGGATGGACGAGCCCCTCGAGGAGCTTCACCACCGGCAGCTGGGGCACCTCTCAGGGTCCGAGCTGCGTGAGCTCAGCGGGTTGCTCGCGAAGGCGCGCGGCGGCTCGTAGGGCCGGGTTTTTTTGGAAAGATAGATGTTATCACACACGGTGTTCAAACAAACAGGGAGGTCGATATGACGACCATGACCAGCCGCGCTCCGAGCACTACGCCGACCACATGGCAGCTCGACGCAGCGCACACCCAGGTCGAGTTCGAGGTCAAGCACATGATGTTCGCGAAGGTGCGGGGCCGGTTCGACGATGTGCAGGGCAGGCTCGTCCTCGGGCCCGACGGCGGGGACGCCGGGTCCCGCGCGTCCGTGGCGGTCCGCGCCGGGAGCATCGACACGGGCCAGGCCCAGCGTGACGAGCACCTCCGGTCGCCGGACTTCTTCGACGTGGATCGATTCCCCGAGCTGACGTTCGAGAGCCGCTCGGTCGTCCGCGACGGGGGCGCGTTCCGCGTCGCGGGTGAGCTGACGATCCGGGACGTGACACGGGAGGTGGAGCTGGAGGTGGTCGAGTCCGGTCAGGGCATCGACCCCTGGGGGAACGAGCGCGTCGGCTTCACGGCCACGGTCACCATCGACCGACGCGACTTCGGGCTGACGTGGAACCAGGCGCTCGAGACCGGAGGCATCCTGGTGGGCAACGAGGTGCGGATCACCATCGAGGTGCAGGCGGTCCGAGCGGCCGACTGATCCGGAGGCGGGAGCGGGCGGCCGGCACGCTCGGCCGTCCGCCCCCACACTGCGGTGCCCCCCGCTCTCTACCCGATGACTTCCCACCCCCGCTCCACGGCCACCCCGCGGAGCCTCCGGCCCGGCGACACCGCGACCGGGTGCCCGACGCCTTCCAGGAACGCCACGTCCGACTGGTGGTCGGCGAACGCCCAGGAGGCCTCCAGGTCCAGGTTGTGGTCCCGCGCGAGCGCCGTCAGAGCGTCCCGCTTCGCCGAGGCGAAGCGGTGGGGCCCCTGGAGCCTTCCGGTGAAACAGCCGTCCCGGATCTCCATGGCGGTCGACACGGTGTCCTCCACCCCCAGGCGTTCACCCACGGCTTCCACGATGAAGTCCGGAGCCCCCGAGAGCAGGAACGGCGCGATCCGGTGTGCACGCAGGGCTTCCAGGCGGGACAGCACCGGCTCGTGCCATCGGGGCGCGACGACCTCGTCGAGAAACGCGTCCATGCGCGACAGCACCGCCGCCACCTCCACGCCGGCCAGCCACCGCTTGTTCGCGCGGAGCGCCCGGGTGCGACCGACGATCGGATAGGTAGCGGCCAGCGCCGCCGCGGCGGCGAGCTGGCGCGCGCCGATCACCCGCTGGCGCACGAGCCAGGGCACGAGGAGCCGCTCGGCCGAGGTGCCCCGGATGAGCGTACCGTCGATGTCGAAGACGGCGGCGGGCCTCACGCGGGGCCGACCTCCAGGTATGCCCGGCTGTCCAGCAGCACGGGCACACCCCGCACCACGCACAGCACCACCGCCACGATCACCGACACCTGGGCCACACCTGTGAGAAGGGTCGACGCGTGCGCGGACAGCACGTACACGCCCTCCGCCCGGGCCCGTCCCGCCGTCGCCACCGTCCCCAGCAGCACGAACGCCGCGACCTTGGCCACGCCGTACAGGTTCCGCATCAAGCGCGAGCCGGTGAGGAACCGGCTCACTGGAGAGCGCATCATCGTGCCCTCGCCGAACGCCGTCTTGCCGTGGGCCAGGGCCATCCCCCGGGCGGAGTCCACCAGGAAGCTCCGGGTCATGACCACCAGGGGGACCCACAGGCCCACCATCCCCATCACGGCGAAGGTAATCCAGAAGATGTGCTCCACGATCCGGTCCGCCGTGATGTCCAGCACGCCTCCCAGCTCGGACGTCAGGTCCAACCTCCGGGCCAGGTAGCCGTCCAGGCCGTCCATGGCGATCACCACGACCGTCAGCACCACGGCGCTCCCGGTGGCCCACGGCGACGCCGACCCGAGGAGCGCCACGGCCACGAAGGCGAGGGCCACCCTCCCGGCGATGACGAGGTTGGGGACGAGATAGGACTTCTGCGACGTCATGGGCGTCTCCCGGTGTGGGGTCCCGGTCCGGCGGGAAGATAGGGCGGCGCGCCCGATCCCCGAAGTGCTCGTGAGCAGGAAGCCATCCGAGCGGCACGGGCGAAAAGAAGGAGCGGCCCCGGAAGGAGCCGCTCGTTGTCTTCCCTCCCAGCGAACGGGCTACCAGATCTCCGCCACGCCCTCGTTGTAGGGCCAACCCGGATTGGCCGAGTTGTCGTTCCAGAGGACCATCTGCTTCCCCTCGAAGGCACCGGACCCTTTGCAGTTGAACCACTTTCCGTACTCGACATACATGAAGTCCGGAGGCATGTAGCCCTCCCAGCTAGCATGCCAGTGGCAATCGAACGCACCTTCAGCGGGTAGGGTGAGGTCAACGTGGAGCGTTCCAGATCCAGTGCCCTTGCCATTCCTGAAGTTGACGTTGGCGGCGTTGGTTCCTCCCGAGATGAGCGCATAGCCCTCCAGCTCACCGGTCACGAAGAACCCATTGGTGCCATTCCCGGAGTGATACGACATGCTCGGTGTGAAGTGCTCATCCCATGGCGAGCACTGGTCACATTCAAAATCCGCCATGAATTGGACCACGTATTGTGTTCGCCCGGCGTTGGCGGCCGCCATCATGAGGTCCATTTCCGGTTCCATGGGCGGCGCGATCGGCGTACCGTCCGCACAGGCGGACACCAGAGCGAGAAACGAAAGAAGCAAGAGCTTGCGCATGGTGCACCTCCCTCGGTCCCCCGAGGATCTTCGCCGGTCCGGGGGGAGGTGGCACGGCGTGTGCGCACCGAAGGGCGCCGAGGGCAGGTTCGGTCCGGGCGCGCGCCCACCTGGGGGGTCGGGCCGCTCACGTCCGCGTGGACCAGCTGCGTTCGGTCCGGCTGAGCAGGGGGTCGAGACCGGCACCGGACGAGTCCGATCTCGCGGACAGGCACTGCAGCATAGGTGCGGACCGGGGTAGGCGCAACGAAGACCCAACTCGGATCGCCCCCCTCTTGGCGGCGATCGACGGCGACTTCCGTTCGATGAAGTGGAGACGCTGCCGTGGACCGAAGTCGGAGGCCGCCATGCACGCACGTTCCTCGTTCCGTCCCTGGTGCTCGGACTGCTGTTCGTTCCCCTTGCCTTCCGACCGGCTGAGGGCCAGCTCCTCAGGGGGGTGAAGAGGACTGCGAAGTCGGCGGCCGAGCGCGAGGCGGAGTCGCAGATGGCCCGCCTGATCCGCGAGGCCATCCGGTGCGCCGTGGACGACTCCGTATGCGCCTGGAAGACGAGCGCGGACGGTAAGGAGGTGATCTATGCTTCGCGAGCACCCGGACCTGCGCCTGCGCATCGAAGGTCACACCGACGCCACGGGCGACCACGCCTCGAACCTCGAGCTGTCCCAGCGGCGTGCCGAGGCTTGGCCCGGTGCGAGGGGAACGGGGGGGGCGTCTTGAGGTTGCTGCGCGGCCGCGTGCCGCTCGTCGAGGTCGTCGGACGCCTTCCGGCCCGTTCTCCTGCGCTGCGATCACTCTGTTGTCCGAAGCTCTCCCCGTCTTACCTTGGTGTACCTGACGTCGGCCGCTCCCTTCTCCTGACGCGGACTCAGGCACATCTCGGGGGAAGGACGAGCGTCATCGTGTCCCGCCGCAGGAGCCGACGAGCCCGAGGTCCGAAGGGTACCCCAGCATCGGGAGTGACGTATTGGCTGAGCTCTGGAAATATCGGGGACTCCTGTACTTCCTGGCGTGGCGTGACATCAAGGTCCGCTACAAGCAGGCGTTCCTGGGAGCGGCGTGGGCCGTCCTCCAGCCGCTGCTGGCGATGGTCATCTTCACGGTGTTCTTCGGGCGGCTCGCGGGAGTTCCGAGCGGAGGGATCCCCTATCCCCTCTTCTCGTTCTGCGGGCTGGTCCCCTGGACGTATTTCTCCGGCAGCCTCTCCCAGGGAGGGAATAGCCTCATCGCGAACAACAACCTCATCACCAAGGTCTATTTCCCTCGTGTCCTCCTGCCCGCCGCCACCGCCGTGGGCGGCCTGGTGGACTTCCTGGTCTCAAGCCTGTTCCTGGGTCTGATGATGCTGTTCTACGGAGTGCGGCCGGGGTGGATGCTGTTGCTGTACCCTGTGTTCACGCTGCTCATGGTGGTTCTCGTCATCGGTGTGAGCATGTATCTCGCGGCGCTCAACGTGCGGTACCGTGACGTCAAGTACGTCATTCCCTTCCTCGTCCAGTTCTGGCTGTTCCTCAGTCCGATCATCTACCCGCCAAGCTTCGTCCCCGAGCGGTACAGGGGCCTGTTGGCCCTCAATCCGATGTACGGCATCATCGAGGGATTCCGGGCCTGCTTGTTCCGTGAGACCGTCGTCGACCCCGGGATGGTCGGGGTCTCCCTGCTCGTGACCATCCTGGTCTTCGTGGTGGGCGCCATGTACTTCCGCAAGACCGAGCGCGTGTTCGCGGACATCATCTAGAAGGGAAATGCCGAGGACTTCCGATGGATGACGCGGTCATCGTAGAAGGTCTGTCGAAGCAGTATCGACTGGGCGAGACACTCCGGGACACGATGCTGCGCGAGCG
>Ga0307424_1001874_pt1 | contig 10707 bp, 9 predicted proteins | sample SalMarWE160320MG_FD_202157 | JGI IMG/M metagenome (GOLD analysis project Ga0307424, IMG submission 202157) | Salt marsh sediment microbial communities from the Plum Island Ecosystem LTER, Massachusetts, United States - WE1603-20 | ecosystem: Environmental > Aquatic > Marine > Intertidal zone >...
AGATGCGTTATGGAAGTAGGTTCCCAGCTTTCTTCCAAAAACTTCGATCAGCCGCTGCACATCAAACTTTGCTAGCTGACCAACTGTTCTGACGCCTAAGGTCTCCAGTTTCGTTTCTGTTTTTTTGCCCACACCCACTAGACGACGAACAGGCAGAGGCGACAGAAAGCTTTTGACTTCTTCGGGTCTGACAGGCGTTAAGCCGTCAGGTTTCTGGATATCTGCAGCTATTTTGGCGACAAGTTTGTTCGGTCCAACGCCGACAGAGCAAGTGAGTTTCTGCTGGACTAAAACAGCATGTTTTATTGTTGCTGCCAGCTCCCCTGCTTCGTGATAGTTTGCTTTTGTTCTCTGCGTCACATCCAGGTAGGCTTCGTCTATTCCAACCTGCTCGAAGCGGTCAGCATACCGTCTGAGAATCTCCATTATCTTGTCCGAAATTTCCTGGTAGAATTCATGATCCACTGGCAGAAAGACCGCGTCTACGTCTTTGAGTTTCTTTTTAGCTAACGATATGGGGATTCCTGAGTTTACGCCGTACTTTCGGGCTACATAGTTTGCTGTGCTTACGGCTCCGCTGTCTTTGGTGCGCCCAGAATATACGCAGACAACTACTGGGTTGTTTTTGATGGAGGGGTTTCTCATCTCTTCGCATTGGGCGTAGAAGTAGTCTAGGTCAACTAGCATTACGATTCTGGCTTGCAAGATTGGAGCAGCCCCACATCTGAAGTGACGACGTTTAAGTCTATAGGAAGTTGATTACTGTTGCTTAATAAAATATCAGCCGATTTCGCTGAAAACTATTACGGACACATAAACTGAGGTGTGGCACACATTTTTTCCAAAATAAACAATTTTTCAACAAAATAGTGTTTTTTTGGTTATTTGTTTAGTAATTATATTTTTTTCTGCACAAATCTTATTAATATCGTTCGTTTTATTATATGTTTGTCCAAAACCCGAAGGAAAGGAAATTTATGCCCACCCCAACAGTGGCTGAGCTACAAAAAGAGCTAGACGACCTGAAAATACGCATCAACAACCTAGAAAAGAAAATGTCCGCATTAACACAAAAACCGCGCCCCTCCACAAAACCCCACAGATTCATATAAACCGAAGAAACAAAGCCTCTCCAACTCCCCCTTTTTTGTGCATGTTAGTTACGAGTTACAATTTCGGACCATCAGCAGAGCAAAAAAAGGTGGAACTGGGCTTTGCGCAGTCACGTTTCCGAAAGGATTTTAATCTAGATGAAAAACAGAAGACTTAGCATGACTAACCAAACGGTGCTCGGAAAATTCTCTGGAACAGAAAGCGTATGTAAAACGTGTAAGCACATAGACAAGGTAGAAGGTCGATTCTACTGTAAGCTGCTAGGAGCCTTCCTTGCAGAGCAAACGCTTTACCTTCCATGCGACTTGAAAGAAACATAGAACCGTCTTTTTGTATAATGTGATGTGTTGTCTGAGGCACATCCGAAAACTTAAGCCATTTACAAATGTTCGCGCAAGCTTTATGTTAACAAAAAACGCTCTGTATCTGTTAAGTGCTTGGTGATTACATGTCTGGAAATCCATTAGACAGCTACAAAAAAATTGATCCTGAACTGATAAATGTCTTCGAGGATCTTCAAGATTTGGCTTTTTCTGAGGGCAAGTTGCCTCAAAAACTCAAATTTTTGATAGCCATGGCGATTGATGTTGATCATGGAGCGTTGCAGGGCGCCATTGCCCTAGGTAAAAGAGCGATCACGGCTGGAGCCACAAAAGAGGAGATTATAGAAACCCTACGAGTAGCATACCACATAGGAGGAACTGGTGCGCTATACACCTCAGCGATGACACTGCAAAATATCTTCAAAATTTGATTTTTAGATAGGTTTAAGAAGTGTGAAGAACGAATTTTTAGTACAACAGAGGTTTTAAACATGGAATTGAAAGGAAGCAAAACTGAGAAGAATCTGCTCAAATCGTTTGCTGGTGAGTCACAGGCAAGAAACAGATACACCTTTTTCGCTAGTGCAGCAAAGAAGGAAGGCTATGAACAGATTTCGGCAATATTTACTGAAACAGCAGACAACGAAAAAGAACACGCTGAACTCTTTTTCAAATATCTCAAAGGTGGAGATGTAGAAATCACGGCAGCTTACCCTGCAGGAGTTATTGGAACAACAGCAGAGAACCTTAAGGCAGCAGCAGAAGGAGAGAAAATGGAGTGGGGCACACTTTACCCAGAGTTTGCCAATGTGGCGAATAAAGAGGGTTTCCCAGAGATATCCAACACGTTCCGTATGGTCGCAAAAGTAGAGGAGAAGCATGAGCGAAGATACCTGAAACTGCTGGCCAATGTTAAGCAGGGTAAAGTCTTCAAGAAAGACAAAGTTATCATGTGGAAGTGCAGAAACTGTGGTCACATACATGAGGGCAGCGAAGCTCCTGAGAAATGTCCAGTTTGCGATCACGCAAGAAGCTACTTTGAAGTTTGGTGCGAAAACTATTGAAGCAATATACAACATGAGGGGGTGTGAAGAGTGGTTGAAAAAGGACAGGTATATCTTTGCGAGATATGCGGAAACAAAGTACAAGTAATCGAAGCAAGTTTTGGGACCCTAGTCTGCTGTGGGCAACCCATGAACCTTGTAGAGTAAACTTGTTTGCTGGAGGAGATCTCCGGCTTTTTCCTCTTTTTTCTTGTTGATGCCCAGACAAGTTCTTGTTTTAAGCACTTGTGCGAACATAAACGATGTTATAGGATTTTTGCATGCGCGCGCGTTATTGGTTAGGCGGAATCCATGTTTCCACTGTTATGCTCCACTGATCTGCGTTATTTTCGGATATGTCCAAGTAATAGTTGCCTTTTTCAATGTTCTGAAGAATTACGGTTCCTTGATCTTGAAGATTCGTAAAAGATTCTAGAGGTTCACTTTGTCCCTCCTTGTAGACAACTAAACTAAAAGAGATGGGTTCGTCTACGCCAGAGTATGTCACCCAAGTTATTCTCAATTCGGTTCCAGCAACATAGAAATAATCAGTGGCAAATCCTGAAGACCCTCCAAAACTTTCAACGATATTCCATGCACCCTTTTTTACGGTTCCCAAATCGTTTTTGAGACCCATAATTTGATTCTGCAGCGTTTCTATCTCTTCGTCTTTTTGGGTCAGCTGGTTTTGCATATCCATTAACACACTTGCGAACGCAAGAGCAACTATTGCGGTGATAACTCCAAAAATTATGAAGATGTTGGTGTTTTGGTTCAAATTCTAAACTTTCCCCTTTTTCTATGAAACGTCTCCGGTGTATCCAGGTGAGGGCGTGGTTGTCCCTTCAAGAGTGTTATAGTCAAGACGAATTCTACCAACGCCACCATCTCCACCTACCCTTTGCGGGAGATGATTTCCTAATCCACCTATTGCTCTGCAGAAGTTGGTTCCGCCTTGAATTGTTCTTGCGTACAGAAATATTGAGCCTCCAGCTCCTCCAGAAGACCCGTATGAGTACGAGCCGTACTGGATTCCGTTTGTTGTTTCTCCATTAGCCAAGAAACTGTCTGTAGGCGCAACTATCGAGTTTGCATAAACAATTATTATTCCTCCTCCGTTACCACCATCTGAGTGGGCAGGGTCATTGCCATTCCATTGTCCTCCTCCTCCAGACCCAAAGAAGATTTGGGATAGATCAACTGTGCCATAAACCTCTCCTTTTCTGGCGTATGTGTCTCCGCTTCCAGTCCACGGATCACTGTTTGTTGCTCCTCCACCATACTCTCCTCCTCCTCCACAGATGTAAGATCCTCCTCCGCCCGCGTTATTCAGTTTCCCGAGACCGTAACCGCCTCCGCCGACGCCTTTGCCGAGGCAGCTTTCCCCTTGATAACCATCCAGATTATTGCTTGGTCCGTATGCTCCCCCTCTGTACCCTTTTTCAGAAACATCTATGATGCCGCCACTGTTGACAGTTACCGTTTCTGCCCGAAACACAACTATGCCTCCTGTGTATCCGTCCCAAGCAGGAGCGGTTATACTGTTGCCAGAGTCAATTGTAACCGTGGTGTATTGTGGCACACGTATGATCTGGCTTGCGGTTGCATCTACGCTGTCAAAACTTCCAGAAAAGTAACTGTTGTCTAGTGATGATGAAAGGGTGATGCCGTTTCCGCTGATTGAACTTATGTGCTTGAACTCGTAAGTTCCAGCTTCTCCTCCACCTGAATTCTGCATCTGCATAATCAGTATTTCATCGTCTTCACTAAATCCTGTGGCGTCACTTACAGTTATTGTTGTGTCTCCAGAATTCTCGTTTCCTGTCAAAAAGGCATAATCATTAACTATTTGGTTGGCGCTTGAAACCAGTAAGGGTCCGTCTGATCCGTCACCAATCCAACCAATTTGTGAAACAGTGGAAGAGCCTGTTCCAGCAATGTACATGCATTTTGTGGCGGAAGTGGTTGTTATAGTAAATTCATTTTTTGCCCCAGAAGTGAAGTCGTGAGTTACTCTGACGGTTAAGGTATCACCAGCGCCCAAGGTTGCAGTTCCAAAGGGATAGGTCACGCTTGTGGCTGGTTCACCATTTACTGTAACATCGCTTATAGTAATCGTTGTTGTTCCTAAGTTTTTGAGGAGAAGGTCAACATAGGCATAATCTGAAGCCCACCTGTGACTGCTAACAATTAATTCATCCACTTCCATGAACGAGAATGATATTGATCCCATCCATGTGGCAGCAGCGATGGAAACGGCTACAACAACAGCGATTAGTATTATTGATGCTATCACAGGACTTAATGCTTTATTGTTTTTCAATGGCTTCAGCATTTTTGGCACAAACTAGAGGCTTCAATTCTTTTTCTACCAATCATATTACTAAATAGTATTATGAAATCGGAATCTGAATTCAAAAAACATAAAAAAGCTGGAGGCTCACAAAAGTCTAAAATCCATTTTTGCTGTGGAGTCGCGGCAATTCTACCACCAACAGTTGCCCAGTTTCTCTTTTCTGTAAAATATAAGCTAGATAAAACGTCAGGCTACATGCAGCACCCGAAAAAAGAGGGCGAATGTTTACTTATCTTTCGGTTTTGAACCTATCTCCACACAAAGAATGTTGCACTGGTACCGCTTGTCGCCAATCTGCATTTTTCCTTGCGCATGGTAGCCTCGGCTTCCGGTTTTGAAGTCCTTTTTGTTTAGAACGAAGTCTTGCTTTTCTCCATTCAACTGTATTGTTACCAAGTTTGTGTCACTCATTTTACTACTTCCACCATTTTAGCTATGTGACTATATGCTCCCTTTTCACTTTTGCTATTTTCTAATCAGTTCAAGTTTGCTCCATTCATGCCTGAAAACAGCATGGCTGCTTCGTCAACATGTAAGACCTGTATTAGTTGGTCGGCTGACTCCAATGAACTTTGGTAGACTAAATCGATAACAGAACGTAACGCCTTCATCTTTTTCTCCATCTATTGCACATATGCTCTTGACTCCCTTTTGGATTGATTAGTTACTCTATAAAATGTGTGCAACTAAGATTATGATTGATAACACAGGTAAGTCGAAATCGGAAACAAAATCATGATGAACGCTTTGGGACCAGCTTTTAGACTTGTCAGTTAAGTTTTTCTTTGCCCGCTGAGTGTCGGGCACGGCGTATGTAGACCCCAATCAAAATAACGCCAATCAATAAAAATAGAAGACCAAACAGCATGAGTTGCCCCCGAATGAACCCTTTATAGTCTTTAATGAACCATATTTCCGTTTCAAGGTCATAAGTCAACGGTCCGTCTATGAAAAGAAAATATGGCAGTCCCACTAAACAACTTCCGAGGAGGGCTAATGACAGCCCAATCGGTAACGCGTAATTCTTGATTCGACCTAATCGCCTTTTTAGAAATGCAACCAATCGTGTAAACGAATCTTCGGCAGATTCAATGCTTTGCCCTTCCGCACATAAATCAGTGACTGGTTCACCGGAGTAATGGTTCAAAATTCCTGACTCGTTAACAACAAAGGGCAGGACAAAAATGCCGAATGTAAGCAGAGTGCCAAACAAGGCGTTGTAGCTCGACACAGTGAACGTTCCATAAAAAGCGAATGATGGTTGAAACGATTCTATAATTAACGCTTGGACAGTCCACTCATAATCGATAGTTATCAGGTAACCAATCAAAGGTAGGTATAGGAGGGCCACCGCAATTAACACGATTCTTATTTTGGTGGTGTTATCCGCCGCTTTAATCTGCGATTTGCTATGGTCTAGACAGGCGATAGTTATCAGAAAACCGAAAATTGACGCGATTAAACCCGCGATAAGAAAACCTATGGTGTACGTACTATATCCGCTAAAATAGTAGAAGCTTTCATTGCTCAACACAAACAAGCCGAAAAGGGAACCGCCGAAAACAATCAGTAGCCCACCAATTATCCACAGCTTTTCTCTGTTCATAGATGTTTCAGCTCCCACACAAAATCGAGGCAAGTTTTGTAGTTTAAAACATGAAATAATATGTGTAATCCTCCGCGGTTATAACAATTTGGTCACGTTTTGCTGAAAAACACGGCTTAAGGTTTTATTGATGGGGTCGCGGGGATTTGCACTGGGGCCAGTGGAGACATCACCCGTCGATTTCCCGCAATTCCCTGCTTTTTTCAGTTCGGGATTATCTTTTGTGCGCGCATACCCAATAGTTCATCAGTATTATCGTGCCATTATTTTTTCAAATTCTCTGCATGAAGTTCAAGATGGTCGGTCTCAATTATTACTAGAGCTTTGAAGAATTGTTTTAATGGCGTTTCAGGAGCTTCATTAGCAAATTTGGCGTATGATTTGATGGCACGATTTTCCCGTTCCCAACCTTCTTTAGTATTCTTCGCAAAATCTTCTGAACAAGCAATAGTTTTTAATGGTGGTTCCTTGATTTTCAGAAGTTTGACTATTGCATCGGCGTGTTCATTCTCAACTTTTTTTAGAGCTTTGAACTTCGCATAACCATATTCATCCCCAGTTGCCTTAGCAGTATTCATTGCGCATAGATAGAATTCGGTGTTACTCAATTCGAGTTTTAAAGCGGCTTCAAGATTGGCTTTTGATATATCGCTAATCTCAAAAATATATTCAGACGGGTTCCATTCTTCAGCAGGAATGAAATACTCTGTGGGCGCACCACAAAAAGGACATCTCGATGGCGCTTCTTCACCAATATAAGATTCTCGGCACAATCTACATCTTAACACTCTAACTTTTCCCAATTTGCTCACCTTAATTACAATTCAAACTAACATAATGAAAAAATGGGAAGATAATATGTTTTCTCTTCCAATTAATGAGTGAGCATTTCCGATTACCACCCAAAATTAACCGTATATCCAGCATGGATTCTCACTCAAGTGGTGATATCTCCCACAAACCCACTTTTTTATTTATTAGCATCTTTGTCTTCGATTGCCTTTTTCAAATCTAAAAAATAGCATTTGATACAATCATGAGAAGAGTGTGGGCAAGTCGAATGGCACATACTCTAATCAGTATTCTAACACTTTAAAAACGTACCACTTTTTTTTAAAGTTGAAATTTTCAGAAAAACAAAATAGCAGTCCCGTGCCCCATGTGGTGGGGTCGCGGGGATTTGCACTGGGGCCAGTGGAGACATCACCCGTTTATTTTCCCGCAATTTCCCTTTTTTAACATTTCCAAAAAATTAAAAAGCATATACAAGCACTATTTTTTGTAGAATAACCTTTTCCAAAAACATACAGAAAGGAGTTAAACTATTTTGAATGATGAAAATAGGCTTACGACAGGCGGTAAGCAAATGGCGAACCGAGACTGGTGGCCGAACCAGTTGAGCCTGAATATTCTTCGCCAGAATTCCCCCTTGTCCAATCCGATGGGTAAGGATTTCAACTACGCTGACGAATTCAAGAAACTCGACCTGAAAGCCGTGAAGAAGGACCTCTATGCGCTGATGACCGACTCGCAGGATTGGTGGCCGGCCGACTTCGGTCACTACGGAGGACTCTTCATCCGGATGGCTTGGCATAGCGCAGGCACCTACCGCAAGGGCGACGGTCGCGGGGGTGTATCTGGGGGCGCGCAGCGTTTCCCGCCTCTCAACAGCTGGCCGGACAACGTCAACCTAGACAAAGCGCGCCGTTTGCTTTGGCCAATCAAAAAGAAATACGGCAAGAAGATCTCGTGGGCCGACCTGATGATTCTCGCCGGCAATTGCGCTCTGGAGTCGATGGGATTTAAGACCTTCGGTTTCGGCGGTGGACGCGAGGACGTCTGGGAGCCGCAAGAAGACATCTACTGGGGTTCCGAAACCACCTGGCTAGGTGACAAACGCTATTCAGGGGAGAGGAACCTCGAAAATCCGCTTGCTGCTGTGCAGATGGGACTAATCTACGTCAATCCGGAAGGCCCGAACGGCAACCCGAATCCGCTTGCTGCTGCCAAGGATATCCGCGAGGTCTTCGACCGCATGTCGATGAACGACGAGGAGACGGTGGCCCTCATCGCGGGCGGCCACACCTTCGGTAAAACCCACGGCGCTGGCGATGCGTCACTGGTGGGTCCCGAGCCTGAAGCCGCCCCCATCGAGGAACAGGGTCTAGGCTGGAAGAGCAAATTTGGCACGGGCAAAGGCGATGACACGATTACCAGCGGCCTTGAAGTTATCTGGACCCAGACGCCAATTAAGTGGAGCAACAACTTCTTACGGAACCTGTTCAGCTACGAATGGGAACTGACCAAGAGCCCGGCTGGCGCGTACCAGTGGAAGCCGAAGGGTGGCGCAGGCACCAGTACCGTGCCGGATGCGCATGACCCATCAAAGCGTCACGCGCCATCCATGCTGACCACTGACGTCGCCCTGCGGGTTGACCCAGTTTACGAGAAGATTGCAAGGCGCTTCTATGAGAATCCAAATCAGCTAGCAGATGCCTTCGCTCGAGCGTGGTTCAAGCTTACCCACCGCGATATGGGACCCCGCTCGCGCTACCTCGGTCCGGAAGTCCCAGCGGAGGAACTGATCTGGCAAGACCCAGTGCCCAAAGTTGATTATGAACTGATCAACGCAAAGGACATCGCAGACCTCAAGAGTAAGATCCTTGCCTCAGGCCTGTCAATCTCGGAACTAGTCTCGACCGCCTGGGCCTCAGCATCCACGTTCCGTGGCTCTGACAAACGGGGCGGTGCGAACGGGGGGCGCATCCGTCTTGCTCCGCAAAAAGATTGGGAAGTCAACCAGCCTGTCCAACTGAAGAAGGTGCTGCAGACCCTTGAGAGGATCCAAAAGGAGTTCAACAGTACACAGTCAGGAAGAAAGAGGGTTTCGCTCGCCGACTTGATTGTCTTGGGTGGATGCACAGGTGTCGAGCAAGCTGCGAAGAATGCTGGTTATGATATAACAGTTCCTTTCACGCCGGGACGCACGGATGCATCGCAGGAGCAAACCGACGTAGAGTCATTCGCCGTACTCCAACCGGTTGCAGACGGGTTCCGCAACTACCTCAAAACCAAATACGCCGTATCGGCAGAGGAACTGCTGGTTGATTGTGCGCAACTGCTGACGCTGACTGCTCCTGGGATGACAGTTCTTGTTGGTGGTATGCGTGTCTTGAATGCCAACTTCAGGCAGTCCCAGCACGGTGTCTTCACCAAGCGGCCAGAGATGCTCACCAATGACTTCTTCGTGAATCTGCTCGACATGAGCACCACATGGAAGGCAACCTCAGAAGACGAAGAGGTATTTGAGGGTCGTGATCGCACAACAGGTAAACTCAAGTGGACGGGCACCCGTGTCGACCTCATTTTCGGTTCGAACTCCCAACTCCGGGCCTTGGCGGAAGTCTACGCATGTGATGACTCCCAGGAGAAGTTCCTGCACGACTTTGTAGCTGCGTGGAACAAGGTAATGAACCTTGACCGCTTCGACCTTGCCTAATCATGCAAGAGCTAGCTAGCGACGACAACATGATACGATTAAATCCAGCAAACTATCCCTTTTTTATTTAGAAAATAATGGTTGGATACTTCAAGAGAATTGTGAGATATTTCTATGGATGATTATCAATGGGTAAAGAACCAAGTATTATAACAAGAGAAAAGAAGATGGTTGTGGCAATGGTAAAAATTTATTGTGAAAGCCATCATAATACAAAAAATTCTCTTTGTTCAGAATGCAGTGACCTACAAAATTATGCCAAAAATAGATTAGAAAATTGTTGTTATCAGGAAAAGAAACCTGTTTGTGGAAGATGTGGGCTAGAATGTTACAATAACAAATTCAGGGATAATACAGAAAAATTATTCAGGTATTCTGGACCAAGAATGTTTTTTCAACATCCAATTCTTGGATTACAACACATTTGTGATTCGTTCAAAAATAATGACCAAATAAAAAAGTGATAATGTCTCAAGGTTACACAAAAACTGCTTGTTTAAGATTAAACTGGAACCACAAACCAAATAATAAACCTATTTTAGGTTTTATTCCATCAAATAAATCGAAATTATGACTTAAATCAAAAATCGGGTTTTTTGGTGGGGTCGCGGGGATTTGAACCCCGGACCTCGCACGCCCCAGGCGCGTATCTTAGTCCATGCTAGACCACGACCCCAAAAATATGGGCAGAACTATTAACACGCTATTTCAGCTTAAAAACGTTAAGCAAACCCGAACATATTAGGAGACTAATAGAGGTATATTGT
>Ga0307424_1001875_pt1 | contig 10700 bp, 13 predicted proteins | sample SalMarWE160320MG_FD_202157 | JGI IMG/M metagenome (GOLD analysis project Ga0307424, IMG submission 202157) | Salt marsh sediment microbial communities from the Plum Island Ecosystem LTER, Massachusetts, United States - WE1603-20 | ecosystem: Environmental > Aquatic > Marine > Intertidal zone >...
ACCCGACTCGAGGCAGGGGACGTCGTGACCGTGTTCGGTACGGCCGAAGCAAAGAAACAGCTCGTCGAGCTGCTCGCCCACGAGCAGAGCGACGTTCAATAGACTGGACACACAGGAGGAGTTGTGAGCGTTCGCAAGGGTATGCACGTGCGTGAGCTGACCAAGAAGGTCGGCCAGATTGCTCGTACGGGTGTCGTCCTGGCGGTCCGGGACGGGATCGTCGAAGTCCGGTGGGATGACGGACGTGTGAGCACGCTCTCAGGCGCGATGCTCGTTCCGGTCGAGAAGCAGCGCTAGGCGACGCCGGCCGCAGCGATAGCCTCTGCCGTCGGCAGGGTCAGCAGGAAGGTGCTCATGGGTTCTCGCTGGTAGGCGAGGTCGCCTCCCATGAGCCTCGCCAGATGCCTCGAAACCGTCAGACCGAGACCGACCGAGTTCGGCTGCGAACCGGGCTTGTGGGCTCGAGCGTACGGTTCGAAGATCGTCTCTTCGAGCCCAGGGCTGATGCCGGGACCGTCGTCCGAGATACGCAGTTCCATAAGACCGTCGATGACACTCGTGGTGAGCCGAACATCCTTGCCGCCGTACCGGATGGCGTTCGTCAGCAGGTTGCGGATGATCTGGCGCAGCCGTGTCGGATCCGCCCAGACGTCCGTTGAGGAGACGTCCACGCTGATGCGAGTGCGGTCTTGGGTGTCGAGTGCAGCGATGACCCCGTCGATCTGGTCTTTGATATCGACTGCCTCTGGTCGCACCGCGACCTTGCCGATGTCGGCTCGTGCCGCGACGAGGAGGTCCTCCACGATGTCGGCGACTTCGGTTGCCTGGTCGGCGATCAAACCGATGAACTCGGTGATCTCATCGGTGGCGAACATCTCCCACGACTTGCGGAGTTCTTGTGCGAGACCCACCACGGCGGTGAGAGGGGTCCGCAGCTCGTGGGAGACCGACGCGACGAACTCGTCTTTCGACTTGACCAGGTGCTCGAGGCGATGTTGCGTCTCCACCCGTTCCACGAGATCTCTGAATGTTGCGGAGAAGTGCGTGATCATTCCGTTGTCATCGCGGTGAGCGACGACAACCGCCGAACCAGGGATGAGGTCGCCGGAGGGCGATCGAAGGTTGATGTCGCCTCGCCAGACGTTGCCGGTGCGGAGCTCGTGGAAGATCTCGCTCACTCCCGGCCCGTGGGAGGCGTCCACCATCTCGTTGATGTCGAGGGCGGGCATGTTCACTCCGTGCCCGGACCACTCACGTGCCGCCTTGTTGGCGTACGTGACCTGACCCTGGAAGTCGAGAATGACGACGAGGTCTGGCGTCATTTCGAGGATCCTGATCATGCGGTCCCGATCGGACTCCGCTTCGCGTTGTTCGGTGATGTCGCGGAGCAGACCGATCATCAGCTCCGGTTCGTCGTTCTCGTCACGAACAATGGTCACGGCCAGCTCCACCCAGATTGCGTGCCCATCGGCGTGTACGTACCGCTTGGTGAGCCGGTAGGACGGGATCGCACCGGCGATGAGTCTGTCACGCATCTCGCCGTCGAGGGCTCGGTCGTCTGGGTGGGTCAGGGAGGAGACATCGGTACCGCGGAGATCTTCGATCGTGTGACCGACCATCCTCGTCAGCTCGGAATTGGCTGCGATGATCCGGCGGTCCATCCCGACGGCGATGACGCCGACGGGCGCGTGCTCGAAGATGGCCCTGAACCGTGCCTCCGACTCACGCAGGGCGTTCTCTGCTTCGTGTCGGGAGGTGGTATCGACGAGCGCGCCTTCGAAGTAGGCGATGCCGCCGTCCTCGTCGTAAACGACTCGTGAGCTGTCCCTCACCCAGATCCGGCGTCCGTTGTAGGTAACAAGCTCTTCTTCCACGCCGAGGAGCCGCCCTTCAGCTTCGAGCCGGCTCATCATCTCGTCCCGTCCGGTTGGGTCGACATATGCGTCGTTGACGTCCATCTCGAGCATGGTTTCCTTGTCGGGGAAACCGAGCAGCTCGACGAGGGCCGGGTTTGCATCGAGGATCGTGCCGTCGGGGCTGGTTCGGTAGAGGGCGGCGGGGATGCCCTCGAACAGGCCCTGGTACCTGTGTTCCGACGAGGAGAGGGCCAGCTCGGTCGACTTCTGTTTCGAGATATCGACGATTTGCAGAAAGCAGGAGTCTCGTTCCCCGGCTTCATCGTGGATCAATGTGGCGGTGATGCCGGCCCAGTACTCCGACCCGTCTGCGCGAACGAGCCTGTCTTCCGCCTGCCAGTCGGTCGGCCCCCCGGCAAGAGCGCATGTGAGGCGTTCGTGCGCAGCCTCCTGGTCTTCGGGTGTGATGAGGTTGCACCACTTCATCCCTATGAGCTGGTCGTGCTTGTAGCCGATCTGTTCGCAGAAAACCCGGTTCACTTCGGTGATGAGGCCTCTGGCGTCGAAGGAGACCATGCCCGTCGCGGCGCGATCGAACGTCAGCCGCAGTCGTTTCTCACTGGTCGCAAGATCCAGATCGGCACGATCGAGGATGTCCGAGACCTTCAACACGAGAATTCCCACGAACAGGATCACGACCAGGGGGAGACCGAACTCCACGAACCGATCCACCCAGGTGACACCGCTCTGATAGAAGTATGGGAGCGCTCGGTTGCTGGAGAGCACGCTCGCCACTGCGATCGCAACGGTTATCAGGAACATCTCGCTCATCAGTGCGATTGCCCGCCGTCGGGACAGCAGGATGGGGGCAATGACGGTGATGCTGGCGAGGACGAGGTACACGGCGGGGGTCGATCCGAAGAACCACCAGATGATCCCTGTTCCTGCGACATCGTACGCAAGTCCCCATGCCGGGTTTGCTCTCTTGAGCCAGAGGGTGTTCAGACAGATGCCGACGACGGCCCCTATCGCCAGCAGTGCCACCTTCGGTGAAGGCTCCAGAAACCAGATGAACACGAGGACCGAAGCGCCGATGAGGTAGCCGAAGTCACGAAGGCGCATGAGCAAGCGCGTCAGGCGTTCACGTGGCCTCTGGTCCATGGAGGGGACATCGGCGTTCCGAGGGATCGTCTTGAGAAAGATGTGACTACAGACCTAGATGCCAAAGGGACTAGTCACTGCGGAAAGAGCGACGGGCTAGAGATACTGGCCGGGCGGCTGCTCGGGGGCTTCCAGCGCCTTGCGGGCCCGAACCTCCTCGAGCTGCTGCTGAGCCGCCATCTGCTGGGTCCAGAGGCTCGCCTGGATGCCGTGGAAGAGTCCTTCGAGCCACCCAACGAGTTGCGCTTGTGCGATGCGTAGCTCCGACTCGGAGGGGACCTGGGATGTGAGTGGCAGGAACACCTCGTCGAGTTCTTCGCGGAGGTCGTCGGAGAGCGCTTCTTTGAGTTCGGTGATGGTGCTGTTGTAGACGGCGAGAAGCCGCTTGCGACCGGCCTCGTCGAGGGGTGCTTGGCGCACTTCGTCCAGCGTTGCTCTGGTCATCGAAGCGATGCGGATGAGCTTGGTCGGTTGTGCGACAGTGGATTCGACGACTTCGGGATCGGGTAGTTGCTCGTCCATGATCCGTAGCCTACTGCTCCCTGACATCGAGGCGTTTCGGGCTGTAGACTATCGTCAACCACCAAGGAGCGGCATGGGCGAGCAGTACCCGGAGATTCTCGACACGGTGCACGTAGCCGAGCTGCTGGGGATGAACATCCAGATGGTGCGAAAGTACGCCAGGGAGGGGCGCATCCCCGCCTACCGGCTGCCTGGGGGACGCACGTTCCGCTTTTTCCGTGACGAGATCATCGACTTTCTCAGACAGCACCCGGTCAGCGAGATGGTCGACGAGGAGGGCTAGGAGCCGCCACGCCGTTCTTGCGTGAGTAGCGCCAACAATGTCGACCTAGCTCACGCAAGAAGTAGTGGTGGGGGCGAGCCGGCCTTCGCTGCTCCGACACCGTGCCTGGTCGAACAGGTCCGCAACATATCACTATACATGCTAAACTAACGTTACATATGTTGCTGTGTGCCGTGGCGGACGACGAAGGCGATGTGGCCAACCGGGATGTAGAGGCTGTCCTCATCGAGTGTGACCAGTGCCACGTGGTCCCTCGCGACGGCCGTGATCTGGCCAGACGCGACAATATCGACCAGAGGCGCAACGACCTCCACTTGTTCGCCGGTCAGTTCGTACTCGGTCAGTCGGGCCGTGAACGACGATGCTCCTCTCGCTCGCCCTCGGCCGGACGCATGAGCCCTGCGAGTGATCCGCATAGCGATTGGCCCTCCGAGGTTGACATCCGTGGAGCCGTCGACGGTGGCGACGGACGCGAGGTCACCCGCCGCATGGTGGATTGTGCCGGAAACGGAGTGACCGAGTGTGGTGATGGTCACAAGGTCGCCCCGCGCCATCGAGTCGAACGCTACTGCTCCAAGGCGGCGTGCACGTGCCGCGAGCTTCGCTGCGTCATGCTCGGCTTCCTCCGCATCGCGACGAAGTTCACTCTCCAGATCGCGGGCGATGTCGGATTCCTCCACGGCGGCCTTCCAACCAGTGGCAAACAACACTACCTCGGCGATAGGATGGCCGGGTCACTGGGAGGCAATGGGACGTGACGGGGAGGCGAGGGCCGTTCGCGCGGCTTTCGACGGGGCATTGGGTCATGCTGCTCGCCGGCATGGTCGCCGTTGTCCTGAACTTCGCGTTCCTTCGTTCGCAGCAGCACACGGTGGATGTTGCGATGGCCGCCGTCGACCTCCCCGCGGGGTCACTTCTTGATGCGTCAGAGGTGACGTTCACACCGGTCCACGCCGAGGAGTCGGTGGAGCGCGGATTGGTATCGAGAGCCGACCTGGACTCTGCCCTGGTTGTTGCTCGAACGATCCCTGCTGGCACGCTTCTCTCCAAGATCGATTTGGCCACGCAAAGCAACGGGAGTCGGGCGATGAGCATCCCGATCGACCGTGACCACGCCGTCGGTGGACTCCTCAGGCGGGGGGACCTCGTCGACGTGGTGGCGTCCGGTTCGGGTGCCGCCCGGTATGTGCTTGTAGGTGCCGAAGTACTGTCGGTTTCTGAGGCCTCGGGTTCGCTCGGGTCCGACTACTCGGTGACTCTGGCACTCGATGCCGACGAGGTCCTGCGGGTGGCGGCCGCCATGTCCGAAGGATCACTCGAGATCATCCGTTCGACCGGTGCCGACCCGCCAGAGGCGATGATCTTTCCGAGCGAGCCATGATCGACGATCCCGTCGTCCTGCTGGTCCTTTCGCCGAGAGACTGGGCGGCGCGGCTGCATCGCTATGCGGTGGACCATGGCGGTCTCCATGTCAAGGCTCGCATTCTCAGGCCGGAGGAGGTGGCCGTCGCCGGGTTCGAGGTGCTCGTTGTCGATGACATCACCTCCTTCCTCAGTCGGCGTCTCGTGGAGGAGGTCCACTCCCGCTCGGCGAGGGTTCTAGGCGTGTACGACGGTACCGACTTCCCCGAGGGCAGACAGCGTCTCTTCGCACTTGGCGTCGATGCGGTAGTCGAGGCCGCTACGGAGCCGGAGGAGTTCGTACGGCGGATCGGCCAGATGCGCTCCACGGGACCTTCGGCGGTGTCTGAGGGCCCTGGATCCGTGCCCGAGACGGGGCGGCTGCTTGTGGTAGGCGGACCATTCGGTGGCACAGGCTCGACCGAGGTGGCCATCGGCATCGCTTCTGCGCTTCAGGAAGCGGGCGAGCAGACCGTGCTGGTCGATGCCGATGATGTCGCTCCTTCGATTGCTCAACGTCTCGGGCTTCCCGTTGTTCCGAACCTGCGCACACTGGTCGAGCAGTCGAGAAGCGGTGAAGCACTCGAGACAGACCGGAGTGCAGGCTTCGATGTCGTGTGCGGGCTTCCAAACGCTCGAGACTGGGCGGAGCTTCGTCCTGCTGATGTCGCGGCTGCCTTCGATGATCTGTTGAAACAAGCGGATGTCGTTGTGGCCGACATCAGTTCCGGCATCGAGCGACTTCCAGGCGACGGCCGTTTCCGCCTTGCGAGGCGCCTCGTCGCCGATGCCCGCACGATCGTGGGAGTGGGAGTTGCCACGCCGAGTGGCGTGTCGCGGCTTCTGGAGTGGAGGGCCGAAGCGAGGGCACTCAACGTGGCTGCCCGGTTCGTGGTGGTGTTCAACAGGGTTCCCTCGGGAGGGTTCGTGCGGAGCGAAGTAGCCCGTGAGATCAAGCGAGTGTTCGAACCTTCAGCAATCGGGTTCCTTCCGGAGGATCGAAGAGTGCGCCGCGCCGCGTGGGAAGGGAACTCCGTGTCTCGTGGTCCGTTCTTCCGAGGTGTGGTCGGACTCGCTGCAGGGGTCGCCGTATGAGTGCCTATGAGGAGATCAGAGCCGCTGCAGTTCAGCTCATCGAGCGTAGGAGATTGGATGTCGGTATCGACCTCGTCGACACGCGGCTAGCCGTGACTGAGGCGGTTGACTCGTATCGACAGCAGGCGGATCGCGGGGCGGGCCGGCATCTTGCCGATCCTGCAGAGATGGTTGAGCGTGTGTTCCACGCGGTTGCGGGGTTCGGTGCGCTCACCGAGGTCCTCGCCGATTCAGGTGTCGAGGAGGTCTTCATCGAAGGAGACAGGGTGTCGTTCATTCGCGAAGGCGCTTTGCACGGTCTCGGGAGTCCGACAACCGAAAAGGAGAACCGACGTGTCGTCGATCGTCTCCTTGCCGACACCGATCGGCACCTCGACGCGGGGAATCCGATCGTGCAGGCGCGCGTGCTCAACGAGTCGGCCCGATTGACAGCCGTTATGCCACCCATATCGGACCGCCTCTCAGTCACGATCCGGCGCTATGCGCTGCGCAGGGAGACGCTCGGATCGCTTGTGAACTTGGGCGCGTTGACGCTGCCAGCCGCCGGCCTTCTCTGGGCCATCGCGAGGAGCGACAGCAGCATCGTTGTCTCCGGTCCGCCCGGTGCCGGCAAGACGTCGCTGCTTGCGGCGCTGATGGCCGCGATTCCCGCCGGCACATGCATCCGCTGCTGCGAAGAAGTGCGCGAGCTTCATGTGCCGATCGTTCACGGTTCGTACTACGAGGCCAGACCGCCTTCTCTCGATGGCACAGGGGCGATCTCGTTGAGAGACCTCGTCAAGATCGTGCTTGCGATGCGGCCAGATCGCATCGTCGTTGGGGAAGTCCGGGGGTCTGAAGCGTTCGAACTAACGAGGGCTGTGAATGCTGGGTGTGGATTCTCGTGCACTGTCCACGCCAACTCGGCTCGTGAGGCGCTGACTGCGTTGGTGAACGCGGCGTTGATGGCAGGTGAGAACGTGACCGAAGGAGTGGTCAGAAACGTCTTCGCGTCGTCAATCGACTTTGTGGTGCACCTCGATCGCGACGGCATCGCCCGCGAGGGCGAGGGGCTGCGGCGACGGGTCATGGAGATCCTGTCCGTGGTTCCCACCCTTGGAAGCGACTTCACGACGGAGCCACTGTTCGTGAGGGACGACCTGAGTGGCCCACTCGACTGGACGGGGGTGTTTCCACCCGACGATGTCACCGGTCGTATTCAACGTGTCCTTCCTCGCGGGATGACTCTGCGATCTCTACTCGAGGGGAGAGTGTCGCCGCTGTGAAGTTGCTCGCGGCCCTCGCGTCGGGTGCCTTCGCAGTGTTGGCGGTCGGGTCGATTGCCGGGGTGCAGGTGGTTCGCGCGCGACGTGCACCAGGTCAGGGCATCAGACTGAGAAGTTGGCTCATCCAGGCCGGTACTGAGGTGTCTCCTGCGGTCTTCATCGGCATGGTGCTCGCCGTAGCCGGTGTGTCGTTGGCTGTGTTCGTCGCCGTCACCGGGAGTGTCGTGATCGCCTTGTTTCCTTCGGCCGCCGTCGCCGCGTTGCCGATACTCTCAGTTGCTCGTAGGCGTGCGCGTCGAATGGACGAGGTCGCTGAAGCATGGCCCGATGGGCTGCGGGATCTGATTGCGTCGGTGGCATCGGGTATGTCGTTGGCTCGCGCGTTGGATCGCCTGGCGGACCGTGGGCCTGCACCACTGCAGAGGGCGTTTGCAGGGTTCCCGCTGATGGCACGGACGGTGGGGGTGGTGGCGGCACTGGAGATTGTCAAGACCGATCTGGCCGATCCGGCATCGGACCGAGTGATCGAGATCCTCGCTCTTGCCCACGAGCGCGGGGGATCCATCGTTCCCCAGATCCTGGACGATCTTGCCGGGGCCGCGACGCAAGACCTCTGGGCGCTGGAGGAGATTCGAACCCAGTCTCTCGAGCAGAAGATCAATGCCCGTGCGGTTTTCGTGCTGCCGTGGCTGGTGCTCGTAGCTCTGACGATCCGTGAGGGTGCGTTTCGAGATTTCTATCAGAGCGCGGCAGGCGTGTTTGTGGTCATCGTTGGGGCTGCGCTCAGTGCGATTGGCATGCTCTTGGTAGCGCGTCTTGGACGTGAACCCGAGGAGCCGCGTGTGTTCGGCGGGGGTGCAAAGTGATCGTTGCCGTCGCTCTGTGCACCGGCGTTGCCGTGGCTGCCGTCGCTTCGGTGGTCGTGAAGCCGTCGCGGAAGCTGGGGCCAAGGGTTCGGCCGTACAGCGTCGCGAGCATCGTGAGCTTGGGCGGGGTTCCGGAGCTGGCTCCGGCAACTGGTGGTCAGCTCAACGCGCTCGTCGGGAGGCTTGCCGAGCGGTTCGGCCGTTTGATGGGTGAAGCGGGCGAGGACGAGATGCGACTGAAGCTCCGACAGGCGGCTCTGTTTTCCGACGTGCCTGAGGAGCGGCGACTGGCGGCCTACCGGCTTCGTCAGCTGATATCGACGATCGTGTGGATCGGTCTGGGGTTTGCCTCTGCGACGGTCCTCGGGATGCGGACAGGTGGGGCGTTCGCAATCGCAGGTCTTGGGGGAATTGTCGGAGCGACACGCTGGCGGGGACGTCTGGAGCGGGCGGTCGAAGATCGTCGGATGCGGTTGCGGATCGAGGTGTACACCGTCAATCAGCTCCTCGCGATGCGGGTTCGAGTGGGCGGCGGAGTTGTTCAGGCCGTGCGGTATGTCGTGGAGCGCGGTGCCGGGGTGATGGCGTCGGAACTCGCCGAAGTTCTGCGATTGCATCGGAGTGGAGTGCCGGCCTCTGAGGCGCTGGCGACCGCTGCCCGATCTACACCCGAGTCTCATGTCGCGAGAACGTACTGGTTGTTGTCATCCGCGGAAGAGAGAGGGGCCGACCTCGCGAGCGCACTGCTCGCATTGAGTGAGGATGTCCGGGAGGCTCGCCGCGAGGCGATGCGACGGACGGCGACGAAACGACGGGCGGCGATGCTCATCCCGACGATCGCGATCCTCGCTCCGATCATGTTGCTGTTCGTTGCGGCTCCCCTCCCGGGGATTGTGTTTGGTGGCCTATAGAAAGGAGATGATCCGCATGTGGATCTGGATGGTGCACAAGGACGAGCGGGGCCTGAATACGGCCGAGCTGCTCGGCAACGCGGCGCTTGCGATTCTCGCGTTGATCGCGATCTGGGCTGCGTTGCAGGCGCTCGGTCTCGATATCGTCGCGTGGATCAGAACCCAGCTGCTCGGCTGAGCGAGCACGAGGCCGGGTTCTCAACGCCGCAGTTTGTTGCGACGGCGGGACTTGCCCTCCTTCTGTTCGTCCTGCTCGCCAACATGATCGTGTTCCAGTACGGAAAGGGTGTGATCCGTGGAGCACTGGCCGAGGGCGTGAGGGCCGGCGCACCGGTGGGAGCGGGAGTCGTCGAGTGCGAGCGGGCTGCGGAGTCGATGCTCGCGAACCTCCTGGGTGGGTCGATGGGTCACGGTGTGCACGTGTGGTGTCGCGACGATGGCGTGTCGGTGGTGGCAACGGCCGACGTGACGTTTGCTTCGTGGGTGGTCGGTGTGCCCGACTGGTCGTTTCGGATTGCTGCCGGCAGCGTGAAGGAACGGGTGCCGTGACAGAGCGAGGATCGGTACCGGTTGAGTTCGCCGCCGCAGTAGGTCTCCTGCTGATACCTGCTGTATTGCTTGTGATGAGTTTCGCGCCATGGGTGGAGCGTCAGATGATGGCCCGAGAGATAGCCAGGGACACCGCTCGCAGTGCGGCGATCGCGGCCTCGGTCGAAGGTGTAGGCGTGATAGTGGAACAGACGGCGCGGAACTACGGGATCGATCCAGCCGACGTGACCGTACGGGTGGAAGGCGACACAGGACGTGGCGGGCTGGTGACGGCGACCGTGTCAGTGAGGATGCCGGCGATCGAGATTCCGGGACTCGGCGGGTTGGGAACGGTGGTGTGGACCGTGCATCACACCGAACAGGTGGATCTGTATCGGAGTCTGCCGTGAACCGAGAGCGCGGCTCGATCACGATCTGGGTGCTGGGGCTCGTGCTGCTCGTGCTTGCGTTGGGAGGTCTATCGATCGATCTGTGGCGAGGTGTGGTCGCGAGGAAGGCGGTGGCGGCAGTCGCGGACGCCTCAGCGGTGGCGGGTGCGTCTGGGATCGACGAGATGGCCTGGCGTGCCGGCGAACTCGCGCTCGATCCCGCGAGGGCACGGGCGCGGGCCGAGCGAGTGATCGCTGCCGAACCGGACGCCGTCTCGTTGAGGTGGCGGATCGACGTGTCCTCGACGGAGATCACCGTCACGGTCGAGCGAGATGTCGATTTGACGTTGCTCAGGATCATGGACCCATCTGGCGGTCCGCTCGTGGTGCGAGTGTCGGCGACGGCCCGGCCCGAGGCGAGCG
>Ga0307424_1001878_pt1 | contig 10695 bp, 4 predicted proteins | sample SalMarWE160320MG_FD_202157 | JGI IMG/M metagenome (GOLD analysis project Ga0307424, IMG submission 202157) | Salt marsh sediment microbial communities from the Plum Island Ecosystem LTER, Massachusetts, United States - WE1603-20 | ecosystem: Environmental > Aquatic > Marine > Intertidal zone >...
CTGCAGGCTGTCTTCGGGGATTCCCAGCTTGCGCGAGATGGCGCCCAGCGACGAGAACCTGAGCGGCATGCGCGCGCCCAACTCGGCCTCCTCGGGCGTGTAGAGAGTGGCCAGGATCTCGTAAATCACTCCCCGTCCGGGTGCCCCGACCGGAAGCTTGTCAAGCCTGCGGCGCAGCTTTTCATAAGTCGACTTGGCGGCAATGTGTCCCATGTAAGCTCCTTTGTCGATATGAATACTACGCCGGGAATCAAGATGCAACGCGCTCCCGCATCTGTTCAACCCGGGCCGTTGTGAGTGTCAGGCTTCAGGTGTAGGATAGCTACGCTGATGAAGATCGTATTCGATTTTGATTTCGACGACGGCGCCTGGCCCGGTCCCTTGCGTGAGAGCGGCAGGACATCTTTGCTCGACGTCCAGTGGCTGGGGCCACTCGGCCTGCTTGGCAGGCTCGAGACCTTTCTGGGCCTTGGCGGCGAGTTTGCCTCTTTTTCGGAAAGAGCGCTTTCGCTGGTCGGGGAGCTTTCCGGGAAGCCGGGATTCTGGAGTTCATCGCTGCGGGCGGAAGCCTTCACGACGGCGCAGAAAGTGCTGCAGCTTCGGGACGACCTTTGGTTGGCAGGTTGGCGCGGCAAGGCCCGGACTGTGAGGTTGACTCAGCTTGCTCGGGTCACGCGGGACGTGGCCCCGGGATTGCCCGACCGGCTGGCGGCGGTTTTGGAAAACCTGCCCGGCAGAGCAGTACCCATCGAGCGCATCGAATTGACCGACGACCTGGATGCGCTGCCCTGGTCGTGGCGCGGTGTGTTCGGGCTGCTGGCTTCGGCCGGAGTCGAGATCGTGAAAAAAAAGATCGCTCCCGTCGCCGCCGTTGGTGACCTGGCCGCCAGCCGGGTGAAGGGATTCGTTCCCGAGGGCGACGGAAGCTTGCGGCTGCTTAGATCCTGCGGCCCGTTGCAGGCCGCTGAGGAGGTCGCAGCCCACCTGGCGTCACTCGACAGCCCCGACGGGGTGCTGATCATCTGGCCCGATCCGCTGCTGGATATGGCCTTGCATCGCCACGGCTTGCCGACCAGCGGAGCCGGATCGGAACTACATAAAAAGGCTACCCACTCGGTATTGCCGCTGGTAGTTGGTTTAGGCTGGTCGCCCGTAGATCCGCGCCTGGTAATGGAGCTTCTTACCTTGCCGCGAAGCCCGGTCGGTCCGGACGTAGCCCGCCGTCTGTTAGAGGCGCTCTGCGAGTGGCCCGCCGTCGGCAGCCCCGACTGGAGACGAAATTTACAAGCAGGCCTGAATGCAATCCGCGATTCGCAACGCAGAGAAAATACTTCCAAACGTTTGAGCGAGCTGTTCAACCCGGTCGCGAAGACCGGAGATCGATATCCACTGGCCGAATTAACGAAGCGCGTGCGTCTGGTTGCGAACTGGCTGCACGGTATTGAAAGCACGCATGCCGATGAAGAAAAATTCTGGTCTAAAGTGGGCGAGCAGTGCTCAACAGTCGAAAAGCTGGCACGCTCGTCCGGACTTTCCGATTTCTCCGCGGCGGAGTTGCGGCTGGTTATCGAACAGGCTACCCAGGCCTCGGCCCACAATAGTCCGTTTTCGGCACAGGCGGGGCTTGCCACGGTTGGAGAGCCGGGTTGCGTCGCAGGACCAGCCAAGAGAATCGTCTGGTGGAACTTCAGCTTGTCGAAGTTCTCACCGCCCGTGGCCTTGCCCCTGTCTGTGGAAGAGCTGGCCGAACTCGAGGCCGGAGGGGTCTCGTTGCCCGATCCCGGGTCAAAGGCCCTGGGAGCTTCCAACCGCTGGAAGAGGCCGTTTGACATGGCGGCAAACTCGCTGCTGCTTGTTTGTCCGCAGTATTCCGAAGACGGCCGGGAAGAGTTCCCCCATCCCGCCTGGGTCAAGGCCAGGTTGGCGGACTACAAACTGGATTCGCGGCTGGTTGTTGGTGCCATGGATGAGCGATCGATGCCGGCGCGCAAGAAGTTCGACAGCTTACCGCTGCCGCGGGCGGCGAAGATCCTGGCGGCGCCGCCCGATCGGATAAGTCCGCGTGGACAGGAGTCACCCTCCAGCCTGGGTGAGCTGTTGGGCTGCCCCTTCAAGTGGGTTCTAGGAAAGAAGGGGCGTCTGCATGCGGGATGGAGCGCCGCATTGCCTAACGCCGACGATTCGGCCTTGCGCGGGAGGCTGGCTCACTTGATCTTGGCCGAACTATTTACCCTGAGAAAAGATGGTGAGAAGCCGAGTCCAGCCGAAGCCGAGCAGCGAGCCCAGCTCCTTTTCGAAGAGCGCGCGCCCGAGCTGTTTGCCGCCCTGTTCTTACCGGGCAGAGACGCGGCCCGGGCAGAGATGCGCAGGATAGTGGGTCAGGCAGCGCGCAGGCTTTTCGAATTGCTCGACAGGACCGCTCTCGATGTGATGGCGGTGGAAGAGAATTTCACTGCGCCGTTTCTGGATATTGAACTGCGGGGCCGTCCCGACCTGGTGATCGGAAAGTCCGAGGCGATCATAGATCTGAAGTGGTCCGGGGCGATCTTCCGCAGGAGGCAGATGCAACAAGGAAGCGCCTACCAGCTTGCCGCTTACGGACGCTTGATCCGCGGCGAGCGGGGCGATTTTCCAAGCGTTGCTTACTATATCCTGAAAGACGACCTGCTGTTGGCCGAAGACAAAAAGGTGTTTCCCGACGCGGAGACACCCCGCGACGCTGTTGCCTCGGAAATCGTCTGGCAGGCGCTGGAGCAAACCTGCCGCGACAGGTTCGAGGCTCTGAGCCAAGGCTCGTTGATAGTCGGCCAGCCGGCTGCGGGCAGCGGATCTGATCCGGGCAGTTTACAGAACGGCAGGCTTAACATTTCGGCGCCCTGCCGCTTTTGCGATTTCGGTAGCCTGTGCGGGCTAGGGCTCGGCCGTGGCCAGTGTGAGGAAGAGCAGATTGGGTAAGATCGACATCATTTCGGCTAGCGCCGGCAGTGGCAAGACCCATACCTTGACGGTCAAGCTCGATGAGAAGCTATGCCGCAAACAGGCCCGGCCCGAGGCCGTCATTGCTACGACCTTCACCAACCGGGCTGCCGCCGAACTGCAAGAAAGGGTGAGATCCGAGCTGCTGAAGAATGATCGTGCCCTGGAAGCTCAGTTGTTGACAGCGGCGCGCATGGGCACTGTCAACTCGGTCTGCGGGCGATTACTTTCTGAGTTTTGTTTCGAACTGGGCATGTCACCGGAACAGCGGGTGATCGACGAGGTTGGAGCCGACTTGGCCCTTAGACGGGCGATGTCGGACGTCGTCACCCGCGACCAGGCGGATGAACTCGCGCGCCTGCAGTCGAGTTGGCCGGCACTAGATTGGCTTGATGTGGTCAAGCAGATAGTCGACAAGGCGCGGGCCAATGGGATCGGGGTGCGGGCACTCGAAGAATGCGCAACACGCAGCGAGGAATCTTTCGCCGATCTCTTCGGCAAGCCCGCGCCCGACGGGAAGGAGCTGAACCATAAGCTCAAAGAACGCATCGAAGAGTTCTCTTCGAGCTTCGATGCGAAGCTGGACGGCACCAAGAAAACGGCGGACCTGGTGCGAGACATGCGTCGGATTCTGTATCGCATGAGCGAGGGACGAACGCCTGCCTGGCACGACTGGCTCAAGCTGGCAAACGGCTCGCCCGGTGTGAAGTCTAAAGAACTGTTCAAGCCGGTGGCACAGGCGGCCGAAAACTATTTTCACCACCCAAGGATGATCGCCGAGGGACGGCGCATAATCCGGCTGGTGTTCGAAACAGCGGCCCGTGCGCTTTTGACCTATGACGATTACAAGCTGAAAAACGGCCTGGTGGATTTTGTAGACCAGGAGGCAAAGGCGCTGGAATTGCTCGACAGGCAAGATGCCGGTCGAAGACTGGCTGCCGGTTGCGACCTGGTGCTGGTCGACGAGTTTCAGGACACTAGCCCGCTACAACTCGCCATTTTTCTGAAGCTTGCCCGGCTTGCACCCGAAAGCGTGTGGGTGGGCGATCAGAAGCAGGCGATCTATTCGTTCCGCGGCGCCGACTCGCGCCTGATGGACGCGGCCATCGAAGGCATCCTGGGATCGGCTGAGCCCGAGACGCTGGGTAAGTCATGGCGCAGCCGGCCGGGCCTGGTGAGTCTGACGTCCGCACTGTTTGAAAAAGCATTTGCCCGGTATGGACTGGATGCAAAGCGGGTGCACCTCGAAGCAGCGGAAGTCAGTGAGCCGGAAGGACTTGGTCAGTTCATCGAGCGCTGGCGGTTTTCGTACCAGGCAAGGGAGAGCATGGCCAAGAATGCTGAGTGCATAGCCGCTGGCGTAGAAGATCTGCTCGGTGATCCTGACACGCGGGTCAGGACGGGCAAGGGCGAGCCGGCTCGCCGGATTCGGCCCGGAGATGTGGCCGTGTTGTGTCGCACCAACAAAGAGTGTCTGCAGGTTTCCCGGGCGTTGCAGTCGGCCGGCATTCGGGCCGCGATTCCGCGCGTCGGCTTGCTTGGCACACTTGAGGCCCTGGTGACGGTCGCAGGCTTACGGCTATGGATCGACCCCGAAGACAGGCTGGCTGATGCGATCCTGAGCAGGCTGCTCGACCACCCACGGGATCCGCAAGCCTGGTTGTCTATTGTGCTGGAGGCAGACCAGGACGAGTCGGCGATCGCCTGTCAAGCTGCGGAAAATGTCCGCCGGGCGCGCGAGAGTGACCCGCTGGCCGGGCCGATTTCGGCCTTCGACCGGGTTATCGAGGCGCTGTCCGTACCTGATAAGTGTGTCGCCTGGGGAGACGCCGGCGAGCGGCTGGCCAACCTGGATGCCCTGCGAGGGCACGCGGTTGGCTACCTGGCGTCTCGCGGTGAGCTTGGCGGGGACCAGGGAACGGTGGCAGGGCTGCTGGCCTGGTTCGAAGAACTGGCGGCCGGCGAATTGGATGCGCGGGCGACGGTCACTGGCCCGGAGGCGGTGGTCGTTACGACTTGGCACAAGTCCAAAGGGCTCGAGTGGCCCGTGGTCGTGCTCGGCGGCCTCGGTTCTCAGGCCCGCGGCAGCGCTCTGGGTGTGCAAATGGTCTCGGACCGCGAAGGGTTCGACATGAGCGATCCGTTGGCCGGGCGCTGGATTCGCTACTGGCCGCGGCCCTTTCATCCATCCAGTAAGAATGGCCGTTTCTTCGAAGCGTTGGCCGGACGCCCGGAACAAAAGATTGCAGAGGACGAGGAAGAGCGCGAACGATTGCGGCTGCTTTACGTTATCTGGACGCGCGCGCGGGACAAGATCGTGTTGCCCGGCCGCAAGCAGGCTTTCGCGGACGGAATCCTCGGTCTTCTCTGCGACAGGGATGGTATGCTGGTGAAGGACGTGGATCCTCCCGAGAAACGCAAGCAGGTCGTCGCGGTCGAGTGGGCGGGTGAGCAGTTCGATCTGCTGGTGCGCGTTCCCGAAGTCGCAGAGCGGCAGGCGACCGAGCCACGGCCGGGAGAGGGCGTCGTGCCGGCGGGTCCCAGAGAGTATCCGCCGGCGACCGTCAACCCTTCATATCTCGAAGGCGCGGGCGCGTCCGGCAGGATCGAGGAAATAGGAGAGCGGCTCATTCCAGCGGGCAAGCCCGACATGCGCAAGCTGGGCGAGGCGCTGCACGGTTTTTTCGCGGCCGACCTGCCCGGTATCGATCCCCGGGTTCGCGAGAAGATAGCCGCGGATCTTCTTGCAGGCTGGGGCGCGGACGGTGCGCTTGCTCCCCTCAAGCTGTTGCAGGCCGCGGACAACCTGCGGGCCTGGGTGGAGGGGGAACTTCCGGGAGCGAAGTGGCAGCGCGAGGTCTCGATCCAGCACCTTTTGGAAAGCGGCAGCCTGGTCAACGGCTACTGCGACCTGGCCCTGGAGTGCGACGGCGGCTGGGTAGTGATCGACCACAAATCGTTTACCGGGACCAAAGAGCAGGCAATCGACAAGGCGCGCTCGTTCGCCCCCCAGCTTTACGCCTACGCCGACGCCATCGAGGCCGCGACCGGCAAGCAGGTCATAGGCTGCTGGATTCACCTGGTGCTGATGGGGATGATGGTGGAGGTGCGCCGCCATTGTTGACTGGACGATCATACTCGTGCGAGAGTCGGGCAATTCCTGAAACATGAAGGAGTCGAGCATGAAAGCGTTATCATCGTTGGCTGTCACGGTTCTCGGCATGTTGCCCTTGGCTTGCGGCGGCGGAGGAGGAGAAGGCCCCGGCGAGTGGGAAGCGCCCGCCTTCAGCAAGAGCGTGGTGACCTCGGTGTCCGGGCCGGACGAGGCCCGCAAACCGTACCTGGTCGCCCTCGATGACGGATTCGGGCTGGCCTACAGCGTGGGATCTGTCGGCCACCTGGCCAGGCTCGACGGCAGCGGCACGATCCAGTGGGACGAGGACGTCTTCGACGATGACAGCTGCTCGATCCGCGATCTGGAGGTCGCCGGCAGCGGGCTTGCGCTGGTGTGGACCTGCCTCAGCCCTTCGCGGGGCCTGTACTTCGCAAGCTACGATCTGAGCGGCGGGCTAACGGCCAGCTCGACCGTCACCGACCAGACCAACCTGGGGACCCAGAACCCGCATGACGCCGCCATCGCCTGGAACGGCAGCGGCTACGCCGTCGCCTGGAGCTCGCAGGACCTTGAAGACGCCCCCAACCCGAACACCACCTACATCTTCTTCGCCCTGCTCGATAGCGACGGCCAGATCATCGGCGACGCGTCCATCTTCGACACGTCCTACGAGAGCGCCGGTCAGCCGTCGCTGGTCTGGACCGGAAGCGGCTACGCAATGGCCTGGACGGCCGGCCCGACCGACCCGAACATTTATTTTGCCCTCGTCGGAAGCGATGGTTCGATAAGCTCTGGCCCGACCGGCATCGCAACCGCCGGCTCGTTCGCCACCTCTGCTTCGCTGGCCAAGGCCACCGAAGGCTTCGGCGTGGCCTACATGGACGACCAGGGCAACGACGTCAACAACTTCGATATCTATTTCCTGCGAATCGGGTCGGACGGCAGCCCGCAAGGCAGCGCGGCCAAGATGTCGACCGCGGGCGACACCGGCGACCCGTCGCTGGTCTACTCGGGGACGAGGTTCGGCCTGGTGTGGAGCTGGTACCGCAGCCAGGGGCTAGCCAGCCTTCCGGCGATCTACTTCGGTGAGGCCGACGACTCGGGCAAGAAGCTCGGTGACGCCATGATCTTCGAGAACGACGACGCGGCGCCGCACCCGTCGCTTGCCTGGACCGGGAGCAAGTACGCTTTTGTCTGGCATGGGTCGCAGAACTTGAGCGACAACTTGACCCAGATCCTGCTGGCCCAGTACTGATCCTCTCTGGGAACGGGGACGGGTTGCGGCGGATTGCCCAGGCTCCGTCTACGATTCCAGACCAAGTTCGGAGGTGGTTCATGCGCGCTGTTGTTTTAGCGGTTTCCACGATCTTGATGCTAGCCAGTGTTCCCCTTGCCGCGGCCGGGCCCGGAAAGACTTGTCAGGGCTGGATAGCGGTCGAGTCGCTGCCGGACGACGGGGCTTTCGTTTTCCTGGACGGCAAGGACACCGGGAAACAGACGCCGACCACTCTGAAGAACGTGCCCTGCGGAAAGCATATGGTGGGCATCTCCAAGCTGCTGTACTCGGGTTCGAAAACCAAAGTAACGGTCAGCGGCCAGGAAGTGGTCAAGGCCAGGCTGACGCTGAAACCCAACTTCGCGCCGGTAGATATTGGTAGCGTGCCGCCGGGCGCAGCGCTTAGCCTGGACGCTAAGGCGGTCGGAGAGGCGCCTCTGAAGATCGCGCGCATGGAAGCAGGCCAGCATGAGATCCGGGCTTCCTTTCCCGACTACAAGGACGCCGTTATTAGATTCAAGCTCAAGCCCGGCAAGAAGGTCACGCTCAAGCTCAAGCTGATTCCGACTTTTGGCGGGCTGGTGATCAGCTCCAGCCCGGAAGACGCGGCCAACGTGTTTCTCGACGGCGACGAATTGGGCACGACACCCTTGACCTTGAAACGGGTGGTCCTCGGCAAGCACACTATCCGTGTCGTCAAGGACCTCTTCAAGCCTTTCAAGGCAGCCGTTCAGGTGCGCGCAGGCAAGCTCAGCAAGGTGCATGCCAGGCTGATACCCGTATACGGGACACTGGGGGTGACCTCGAAGCCCGCGGGCGCGGTTGTGCTCGTTGACGGCAAGGAGCGTGGTCGCACTCCTGTGACCTTGAAGCTCGGCTCGGGCGAGCACGAGCTTCTGGTCAAGGGCACGGAGGGTGCCCTGGGATCGGTCAGCAGGAAGGTCCTGGTCAAACAGGGCAAGAAAGGCCGACTGGTAATCAAGCTTCCGGTTCGCAGCGGCAGCCTGATGATCGACTCGATTCCCTTCGCGGCCGGCATCGAACTGGACGGCAAAAAAAGAGGCAAGGCGCCCCTGTCACTTACTAAAGTGCCGATAGGCGTGCATGTGATCGTGGCCCGGGTCAAGGGCAAGGAACCCCTTACGGGCCGGATCGAGGTGATCGAGGGCAAGACCTCCCAGGCGGAGATCAATCTCGACGATCCCACCAAGTCGGTTTACCGATCTGCCGGCTCCGCAAAGCCGGAAACCAGGACGACAACCAAGACGACAACCAAGACGTCAACCAAACCGGTGGCCAGGCAGACCGTCAAGCCCGACAACAAGCCGGCCGACAAGCCGGCCGACAAGCCGGTTATGAAGACGAACGCGAAACCCGAAAAGAAGATCGAGCTCAAGACCGAAAAGAAATCGAACGAGGACACCCAGGCAAAAGAAGTCGTCGCCTCAGCCGCTAAGATACCCGTTGTGAAAAAGGGACGGCCCATGTCCACCTGGCGCTGGCTGGCCTGGATCTCGACCGGCACGGCGGGCGCGGCGGCGATCACCATGGCGGTTCTGTTCGGGGTCGGCCATTCGACCCAGGTTGACGCAGACGATGCCTGGACGCAGGCGCAGGACACGACACTGCCGGCACCGCGCAGAGACTACTTCTACCAGCGCAGTAAGGATCTCGACCAGAAGGCAGCCGATCTGTACACCGGCGGATGGGTGACTGCCGGCCTGGCAGCCGCCGCCGGCGCCGCCGCGATCTATTTCTTCCTGACCGAGCCCGAGCCAAAAAGCGTTGAAGCACATGCCGAACTGCAATTTGCCCCGCTTGGGGAAGGCGGCGGCTGGGTAGGCCTGCAGGGACGTTTCTGAGGATTCTATTTTTTCAGATCGACGAAGACGGTGTGCACCTTGCCGGCCTCGACGCGTACTCGTACCCGGCGCGACAGGCCCAGCGCTTCGTTCTTCAGCGTCAGGGTGTGACTTCCGGCCGGGAGTCTGACGTTCATCTGCGGAGTGGGGCCGATTCTCTTGTTGCCCAAAAAGATCACCGAGAAGGGCTCGGAATTGATTCTCAGCGTTCCTGTTTTTCCTGAGACGTTCTTGACCACGTGCTTGACGGGTTTTTTATGCGGCTTTTTCACACGACGCTTGTGGATGGGCTTTTTGACCGGTTTTTTTACCGGCTTCTTTACGACAAGCGTCGAGTGTTTGTCGGCTACGCGAGCCGTGCCGGCATCTTCCGCGGGCGTCAGGCTTCCGGAATCGGGCGAACCGGGATCCGAGGCCGCCGCAGCCGAGAGATCCGCAGCCTCGGGCCCACCGGCATCCGGCTCTTCTGCGCCCGCGTCAACTTGGGCAATCGCCTGACCGGCATCGATATCGACAGGTTCGGAAGACTTGCTGGCAGCGGAACCTCCGCTTGACGACGGCTTGATGACAAAGAACCAGGCCGCAGCGCCAATCACGACCAGCCCGAAAAACGCCAAGGCTATCTTGATACCGATGTTGCTCTTGGGGAAAGCGGCCGCCTGGAGCTTGCCGGTGGCGATGGGTTTTTCAACGGCAGCTGCCTCATGTGGAGCCTCGATCGGAGCCTCCACTTTATGCCCGGCTTCGCTCTTCATCCAGGCCTCGGCCAGCTCTTCCTCGGATCCGCCGGCCTGATCTTGCGTCTGTAGCATCCTGGTTTCGGCTGCCAGCAGGGCCGGATCGTACTTCGAGGCGCCTCCGCCCGGCTTGGGCGCATCGTCCTGTTTTTGCAGCAGCTTGGTCTCGGCGGCGTGTAGCGCAGGATCTTTGACGACCGGCGGTTTCTCCTCCGGAGCTTGATCGGCTGTCTGCAGGATCTTGGTTTCCGCCGCAAGCAGCGCGCTGTCTTTCGCGGCGGAGAGTGTGTTTGGATCCGTGGGGCGGCTGGAGTCTGGCGGCTCGACATTGTAGTCCGGCAGATCGAGCATGTGGAAGGCCACGGCCTCGCGCTCGGACAGCGCCGGCTTCTTGTCTTCAGCCGCGTGAGATTCGATCTCGGCCGGGGTTTTCGCATCGCGGCGGATGGCCCTGATTGGAGTGGGTTGGATAGTGCGCGGCCTGGCATCAGGCAGTCTGGCCGGAATGAAGGCCGCCAAAGTCGTCGCGTCCGGGTACACGCCGGCGCGGTGCAGGTAGCCCGAAAGCTCGGCCGCCATCTCTCCCGCCGTCTGGTAGCGTTTCTTTACGTTTCTCTCGATTGCCTTCTTTACAATCGCCGAGAGTTTCTTGTCGACCTTGCGATTCAGTTTATGCGGCTTCTCGTAGATTCCGCGGGTGCTGAGCGCCATGGTCTCCTGCGGTGTGCC
>Ga0307424_1001879_pt1 | contig 10694 bp, 6 predicted proteins | sample SalMarWE160320MG_FD_202157 | JGI IMG/M metagenome (GOLD analysis project Ga0307424, IMG submission 202157) | Salt marsh sediment microbial communities from the Plum Island Ecosystem LTER, Massachusetts, United States - WE1603-20 | ecosystem: Environmental > Aquatic > Marine > Intertidal zone >...
TGGCGGGCAAAGCGACTCCTGTGGAATACCTGGTCACCCGGACCGAAAGCCGTCTCGGTCGATGTGGGTGAATATAATCCGCTGCTGGGCGAGTCCTATCAGGAATTTTCGGCAGCAAGCCGCTCGATGCATAAAAGTCAGGGATTCGGCGTAAGTCCGGGCCGTGGAAGTCAGCCTGTCTATTTCGATCTGCTGGCCGGTGATTCCGCTTTTTCGGATCTTTTTGATGGTATCGATCTCACCTGGAAAAGGTTATCTTCAGCACAGGAAGCCAGCGGGAAAATTGAAAAAATCATCCGCTCCTTCGATCCGGAAAATCCCGCACACACCGTTCCGGGCCTGATCGATCTGTATCAATATCTGCAGTCTCAGCCCGGGAATTTCTGGATCGAAAAGAAAAAAGCAGAAATAAAGACGCTGATCAGAAAATGCAGCGCATTATGGCTTGAATCGATCGTATGGGAGGAAGGTGTCCCGCCGGGCAGCCGCGTCGATGTGCACACCGAGATTATTAACCGTTCTGATATACCGGTGCGTGTTGACGAAATTCGTACCACCTATCTACAGGTAGATTCTTTGCTGAATAGGGTACTGACTTTCAATGAACCATTTTCTCTGAAACAGACGGTTACAGTTCCGGATAAGACACCTTATACCCAGCCTTTCTGGCTTGAGAGACCAAATAACGGCACCATGTATGAATTCCCGCCCGGTGCGGATATCGTACGCCCGGAGTCACCACCGGCTTTATTAACGACTTTCCATCTCAGCATTTCAGGTCAGTCCATTGCTTTTGACATTCCTGTGCGCTTCAGACGTACCGATGCTGTAAAGGGGGAACGACTGCGGTCGTTTGTGATTCGTCCTGCCCTGAGCGTTGCCATAGAAGAGCCCACTTATTTATTTCCCTCACAGGCCTCCCGGTCACTAAAGGTTATCCTGCGCTCGACTGTAATTGATCAGAGCGGAAATTTATCACTTAAAACACCGGCCGGGTGGCATATAAAACCCGGCACCATGCCATTCCGCTTGGCCACAGCCGGTGATCAGCAGGCAATCTCTTTCGAACTGTTCCCGGATGCCCGGGCGGAAAGCGGTGCAGTCAAAGCGATTGCCCGAACAGCAGAAAAAGACTATGATCAGCAAGTATTCGAAATCGCCTACGATCATATTTCTGCTCAGACCGTATTGATGCCGGCGACTGCCCATCTGGTCAATCTGGATATAAAAATTATTCCCGGCAAGATCGGTTACATCATGGGCTCTGGCGATGAAATTCCACGTGTACTTACCCAGCTCGGGTATGACGTTAACCTGCTCTCTGATGAAGACCTGAACTCAGCAGATTTATCCGGCTATAAAGCGATCATCTGTGGCATCCGGGCATTCAATACACGAAAAGAACTGATTCGTCAACAGAAACGATTGATTGAATATGTGGAAAACGGCGGGACCTGGATTGTACAGCATAATACGCGTTTTGGCTTTCAGGCGAAGCAGATCGGCCCCTACCCTTTTTCCGTGGCCGGAAGAGACAGAATTTCAGAAGAAGATGCCTCTTTGAAGATGCTCATTCCTGAACATCCTGTTTTTAATTATCCGAATGTGATCACACAAAAGGATTTTGAAAACTGGGTACAGGAACGCGGTTTATATTTTGCTGATAGCTGGGAAGGTAAACTCTATCCTTTATTATCCGGTCATGATGCCAATGAGCCGGATAAACTGGGCGGCCTGCTTTATGCCCGTTATGGTAGAGGTGTTTTTATATTTACTGCGTTGTCCTGGTTCCGTCAATTACCAGCCGGTGTTCCCGGAGCCGCCAGATTGTTTGTTAATTTGATCTCCTCAAAGGGGGGACCGTAATTTGTCTTTACCCGCAGATCCCCGAAATAATCCAACAAAGCCGCCTTTTTTGAAAAGCTGGCCCGCATTATATACGCTGGTACTGGTGCATCTTGGCCTGTGGATTATCCTGTTTTACATCATCAAGAGGATTTTTGAATGAGTCTGATCGACTGGCTGGTGATGGGCGGTTTCCTCTCTTTTATTGTCATCTATGGTACCTGGAAGAGCCGGGGCAGTAAAAACGTCCATCAATTTCTTCTCGCCGGCAGAAAAACCCGCTGGTTTACTGTCGCTCTTTCTATTATGGCCACCCAGGCCAGCGCCATCACATTTCTCTCCACCCCCGGCCAGGCATATGTGGACGGTATGCGGTTCATACAGTTTTATATTGGATTACCGCTTGCCATGGTCATTCTTTCTATTACCGCTGTTCCACTCTATCATAAACTAAATGTCTTTACCGCTTACGAATATCTGGAAGGCCGGTTCGATCTTAAAAACAGATCCCTGGCAGCCGGCCTATTTCTCATTCAGCGCGGTCTGGCGGTAGGTTTTACTATTTTTGCCCCGGCTCTGATTCTCTCAGCATTGCTGGGATGGCCGGTTGATCTAACCATCCTGATAATCGGCCTGCTGGTCATTGTTTATACGGCAAGCGGCGGTACAGACGCCGTCAATAAAACACATATCCTGCAGATGACAGTCATCTTTACCGGCATGCTTACGGCATTTTTCATGATTTACCGGCTGTTGCCTGAAGGAGTAGATGCCTTCGATGCGGCTCATATTGCCGGGAAGATGGGTAAATTAAATACCATTGATTTTTCCTTTAATCTGAATGACCGTTATACTTTTTGGTCGGGTCTTATCGGCGGCACTTTTTTGGCTCTTTCCTACTTCGGTACGGATCAGTCCCAGGTCCAGCGTTATCTGGCCGGTAGTTCCATCACCCAGAGTCGCCTCGGCCTGCTTACAAATGGCTTTGTAAAAGTACCCATGCAATTTTTCATTTTGTTTATCGGCGCCATGGTTTTTGTTTTTTTCCAGTTTATTGCCCCTCCCCTTTATTTTAATCCGGTAGAGGTACAGGCAATTAAGGGCAGCAGTCAGGCGGCCGCCTACCAGCAGCTCGAACAATCGTATACGCATATTCAAACCCAGAAAAGGGAGTCTCTTCTGGAAATGCTTGAGGCGATTGATCAGCATCAGCCGGCCAGGGTACGCGAAGCCCAGGCAGAAGCCATGAAGCAACAGGAAAAGGCTGAACAGATACGTAACGATGCGGTTGCATTGATCAAAACGAATAATCCGGCCTCGGACGGGAATGATATCAATTATATCTTTCTGAGTTTTGTTCTCGCTTTTCTGCCTGCCGGGCTCGTCGGCCTTGTACTGGCAGCAATTCTTTCCGCTTCGATGTCGTCTACATCCGCCGAATTGAATGCCCTTGCTTCGACAAGCGTGATGGATATCTATAAAAGACTGCTGAAAAAGGAAGGATCAGAAAGGCATTATTTGCTCATATCCAAACTGGCTACGATGATCTGGGGGGCGGTTGCGATCTTTTTTGCCCTCTTTGCCAATCGGCTGGGATCTCTCGTCGAAGCCGTAAACATCCTCGGATCGCTCTTTTACGGAACAATTCTGGGCATATTTTTATGTGCCTTCTATTTGAAGGACTTAAAGGGAGACAGTGTATTTTCTGCGGCGATCGTTTCAGAAATCATTGTTCTCTTACTCTTTTTTTTTACAGATATCCCCTATCTGTGGTTTAATTTCGCCGGCTGTATCATGGTCGTACTGATTGCGCTCGTGCTGGAAAAGCTTATTGGATACAGAATAAAAAATAGTTAAATTGATGTACCCTCTTCAGGTCCGCCGGCAGTGTTGTAATCCTGCGCGACCGGCAGGGTTTTAAAGAACCTTTACATAAAGTGGGATAAAATCAGGACAAATATGCACAGTTCAGAAATCTGTTTGGTTCGCGTCCTGATAAAGAAAATAGACAGGTAAGGATTTCCGCGATGAGCAAAGAATATTTCTTTAAAACACAGGAGCTTCTGATCTGGCGGCCATCCGGTAATCTCGATATTAATAAAATAAGCGATTTTGTGAAATTTCTTGAAAATAATATCCTTGAGGGGAAAGAAGATTTTATGCGATTTATCGATCTCTCTAAAATTGAAAGTATATCCGTTAACCACGAGGAACTTTATGGGATCGCTTCGGGCAGACGGCAATTCACCAGCGAACATCAGGGGACTACAATAAAACTGGCGTTTTTTGTCACCAATGCGCTTTCTTATGGAATGGCCAGGATGTATGAAAATATGCTTGATAATTCACCCTTCGATATCCGCATTTATTATACCATTAATGAAGTAGCGAACTTTCTCGGCGTCGGTCATTCCCTCCTTATTGAAAGCTGAATAATTTCAATTTCTCTGCATTTTCCCGCTGATTATTTTAACGACACTGTCTGCCGGAAGGTTTATTTTTATAGCGGATTTTGGTATATTTTAGTTTAATTTAAACGCTGGATGCCGGTTTTGAAAAGGGGCAAATGAAATATTATTTTACATCTGTGACGATTGCAGCAATTTGTCTGTCCGCTTGTACCAACCCGTTTACAACGCGCGATGTAGAGGATCCGAAAATCAATCAGAACAGTGACACGTTTGATCAGCCAATCAGCAGCGATATTGTCCTGGACAACTTCCGCTATGCCCTGGTTCAAAAAAACATATCCAATTATATGAATTGCCTTGCTGATCCGGCTCAGGAATATGATTATATGTTCCACTTTATGCCTGATCCATCAATTGAAATGGAAAAATTTTATGGCTGGAGTCTTACGGATGAAAGAACCTACCTGAATACTGTTTTCAACCAGTCAGATGGTATATCACTAGAATATCTGGATCCGATTAGTTTTACCAATCTCAGCCAGTCGCCGGATTCTGTACAAACCAATTCCTTTAAATACGAACTTCGGATCTCATTCGATAACGAAGAGCTGTTATACAGCGGAATGATCCGGATGAAACTTGCGAAAAATGAGAATGCCATGTGGGCGATCTACTACTGGGAGGACACCAAGAGCAGTAACAGCGATGAGAGAAGCTGGTCAAATTTAAAGGCAAATTATAAGAATTAAGGATTATGAACCGTCTTTTTACTGTGTTTATCATTTCGGCGGTTGTCTTGGGTTGTAATCCGTTCGCCCCGGGTTTGTCGGATGAGGGTTCCAGACATGATGAGATCACCACTCAGCGGACACCCCGTGATGTATTGACCAATTTTCGCTATGCTTATGTCTATAAGGATTCACTTGTTTACAGCGACATATTAGACAGCGCTTTTCAGTTTATATCAAAAAACTACGGCACTTCACCGCCAACAAATATAAACTGGGGACGGGATATAGATATTTTAACAACTGCCAGGCTATTCAGACATTTTGATTTACTGGAACTTGAATGGGGAAGTATTCTTTCGAAAAATCTGCCGATCAGCCGACTTGATTCAAATTTGTCGGAGATAAAAATAACTTTTCAGCTCACACTGGATGGAGGCAGAGAAATACCTACGATTAAGGGTGAAGCACTTTTTAATTTTATTCGGAATCCGGATGGAATCTGGAAAATTACACGATGGGAAGACTTATCCAGCTTTTAAAAAAGGGAGGTTAAATGAGCCGCTTAGGGATTGATCTTGATCCTGTTGCTATTGTCAGAAATATTTTCACTGAAGACATCCCCGATCCGGCACATCTCAGTGTTCTTGGAGAGATGGGGGGGGCAGAATCGGTGGTTTGCTTTATGCGCGAAGATAAAAAAAGTGTCAGCGAAAGAGATGTCCGCGTATTGAAGGAAATCGTGAAGACCCACCTGATGATCAGAACCCTGATCACTGAAGATACGGTGAGAAGACTGTTAAAAATTAAACCGGATATGATCACCTTTGTCGCACCCGGTCCGGAGACATCCCTGCTGCCGGGAACGGTAAATCTTGATGAATATGCCGGTGCGCTCAGTGACTTCATTGCCGATGCCAGAGCCAATGATATTGCCACAAGTGTGCTTATCGAACCAAATCTGAACATGATAAAATATGCCGGTAAACTTGAACTTGATTATGTTGAACTGGATGTTCATACTTATGCGCTTGCTGATGATCTGGATACCCAGATAGCCGAATTGGAGAATATCAACACAATGGTCATCGCTGCGAATAAACTGGGAATGGGCGTGAATATCAGTAATGGCATCAGCCAGGAAAATATCAGCGAACTGGCAAAAGTTCATTATATTGATGATATTATTGTTTCCAAAGCTCTGATCGTTAAAGCCCTGGCTATTGGATTCGAACAGGCCGTCAGGGATTTTGTCAGTTTAATCTGATATGTTTCCAGACCTCTCCTTTTCTGGGTAATAAGGAAACCTGCCGGAAGATTTCCCCGGTTTGAAATTGATAAAAACAAATACATAATCACTTATATTTTGAGGTTTATGCAAAAGAACCCTCTGTCATATATCCGATCCGGATCTGAGCATTTCCGGATCCTTATATTTTTGCTGATCTGTTCAATTCCGGCACTGATCAGCGCTGCAAATCATCAGAATGCGTTGACGGCCAACAGATATGCGATGATCAGCAATGATCAGGTGTTTGCGATTTTGGAGGGGGATTGGACATTGACAATCGCGGGAGATAAGGATTCACACAAAGTCACCCTGCCCATACTGGCACCGGCTTTTGCCGAGGAAGTCAGGTTCTTCAGGACGTTTTTTATCCCCGATTCTCTCCAGAAACGGGCTTTGTCCATCCGCTTTACAGGTATCCAGGGCTTTGCCTCAATCAGATTAAATAATGTTGACCTCAGGCATCATATGAATTTTCCTTCCGGCCTGACATTCGAGGTACCGGTTAATCTGCTCAACCTGAGCGGAGAGAATACGCTTGAGATACTTATCCATAGCCGGGAAAAACCTGACCAGGGCATACCGGATATGGTCAGGGTTTTTGCACCCACCGATTTTCTGGGGCTTAGCGGTGTCGTCTATCTCATCTGGGATGCCTCTTCCCGCTACAGTGATTTCCGCTATCATTATAAAGATGGCAAATTGTCTTACACTTATCAGATTGTGTTACCAGAGGAGGAATTTTCTTCGAACTGGCCTCAGGCAAAAATACGTTGTGATGAGGAAGTTGTAGATCCCGAAGGCCGGTCCATTTTTAAACGCTTCGAGTATATTGATAAGGCAAATGCCGGTTTGTCCTTTTCCCGTACAGTTGATGTTCAAACACCGCAACTCTGGCCCGATACGGAAAAATGGCAATATAAAATCCGTTTGACCGCACGATCTGACGCCGGATTTCTGGCCCGTCATGAGCAGATTATAGGTCTCCGTCAGATTGATGTTGGAAATGGTGAGTTACAGATCAATCATCAAAAAATAATAATAAAGGGATGTACTTACCGCCTTAATTTTCCCGTTTACAATGAAAATCTGCCAGCCTCCGCTCATGAAAATTTTTACACACAATTAAAAGCAGATATGGCGGATATTAAACGATTGGGATTTAACGCTATCCGGCTGCCAAACACGATTGCCGATCCATACTTCTTTAATTTGGCTGATTCACTGGGAATATTTCTGTTTGTTGAAAACGGTTTTTGGCGGGTACCCGAACCATATTTCAGAGATGACCGTCTGTTACAAGCTGCCAAAACGATCGCAGACATTACCATCCGGGATTTTTCGGGCCACCCTTCCCTGACTGCTATCGGCCTGGGTACTGAAATACCGATTCATCAACCTTCGGTAGAAAAATTTATTCTCATTCTTAAAGGGTATATCAAACAAAACTCTGTCCTGCCTCTCTATCTGATTCCTTTAAATTATCGCCTGTTAAAAGAAAGACCGGTCACGGATTTTTATATCTTTAATAAGTATGATATTTCCCTTCTATCTGATTTCGCCACACTGACAAAAAGCGCCGGACAATACAGCGGAAATAAGGTGTATCTTGGAAATGTTGGATTTTCTTTAAGACCGGATACAGAAGATGAAGCAGAATATACCCAGGTTTCTCTTATGCAGCGCTTTTTTGAAAATCAAGCAAATTCAGCCGATGTCAGGGGTTATTTTATTGAAAGTTACAGAGATTGGCCGGCGGGTATTCCGGCACGGGATGCACTGCTCACCGAACAGGGCCGGCGTGTCTACCCCTATGGATTACTTGGGACTCAAAATGAGAAGAGGCAACTTTATTATCTTATGCCCGCCTTTCTCGCTCAGGAAATACCTGCTGCCAAAGCCAATGTCAGGCAGGTGCAAAAATCAAATTTTTTCAGTGTCATGGTGTTTATTCTTTCTGTACTTTTTTTCTACATTTACCGTCGCGATTACCGGTTCAGGGAAAATCTTAAGCGATCACTTGGACACCCGTTCGGCTTTTTTGTGGACCTCCGCGACCGGCGGATCATTTCCATTATTGATTCATCACTGATCGGTATGTATACCAATTTTCTTGTTGCCGTGACCATATCTGCTTATCTCTACTTCATGCGTGATAACCTGTTGCTTGAGGAATACCTCAGTGCCTTTCTTGTCCCCCTTGGGCTGAAACAGTTTTATATTTTAATCATTGAATCGCCTTACAAAATCACTTTTTTAATCTGGTTTTTGTTTTATTTTCTCCAATTAATCGTTGTAATAGTTTTAAAAATGTTTAACTTATTGGTTGAGGAAAAAATCCGCTTCAGACAGTATATGGCCGTCTGTAATTGGGCCGGTGCTTCTCTGTTATTTTTGCTTCCTGTAAGCCTGCTATCCTTCCATCTCATGAGATATGAGAGCTATCACTGGCTGGCTGTACTGATACTTGTGATTTTCTTTCTGTGGTTCAATTTCAGACTCGGAAACGGACTCCGGGTTCTGCTTAACATATCGGCGATAAAGATATTTGTGCTGATATTATTGACATACAGCACCATTGTTTTTAGTTTTGGCGCTATTTTCGAATCGAAATACGGACTGTTGACATACTTCCGGCTGCTTGTGGATGCAAATCCGCTCTTTTGATAATCAGGAGACTCATGTATCTTTCCAAACTTGAATTAATGGGCTTCAAGTCCTTTGCCCATAAGACTAAACTGCAATTTAACGATGGCATTTCCTGTGTGATCGGGCCCAATGGTTCCGGCAAATCGAATATTGTAGATGCCATTCGTTGGGTACTGGGTGAACAGAAAGTTTCAACACTGCGTATGGATAAAATGGAAAGTATAATCTTTAACGGATCCAAGGATCATAAACCGCTCAACATGGCTGAGGTCTCCCTGACCGTCAATAATAATAAAAATGTGTTGTCCAGTGAATTCACGGATGTGGTTATTTCCCGCCGCCTTTACCGTTCCGGTGAGAGCCAATATTTAATTAATAAAAGCCCCTGCCGGTTAAAAGATATTCAAACACTCTTCATGGATACAGGTATGGGCGCCAACTCGTACTCGGTTATCGAACTTAATATGGTGGAGAGCATTATCAGTGAAAATCCGGCTGAACGGCGTCATTTATTCGAAGAAGCGGCCGGCGTGACAAAATATAAATCTCACCGTAAGTCTGCGCTGCGCAAAGTCGATGCCACCCGTCAGGATATGAGCCGTATTGAAGATATTATATCAGAGATCAGCCGAAATGTAAACAGTCTCTCGCGGCAGGTAGGGAAAGCGCGGCGGTATCTGCAATTTCAGGAAGAGCTGAAAAAGCTGGACCTGGATGTGGCCCGCTACAAATATACGCAATTACAGGATCAGATCACCCCGATGCGTAAAACGCTTGAAGAGATCAGTCTGATTAAAGAGGATGCCAGTCAGCAGATCACGCTGGAAGAGGCGATTCTTGAAGAATATAAACGTGAACTTATCCAGTTTGAGCAGCGTATCAACGGTATTTCAAAACAGGTGTATGCCCAGGATGAGCAACTTCATCAGATCAAGGAACAGACCGCGATTGCCCAAACCCGATCTCAGAACCTGCATGATAATATAAAAAGGAATCACTCGGATATTGAGGATTATAATCAAAAAACGGAATTATTAAAAGGGCGATTGGCAGAGAACAAGTCTGCGCTTACCGGGGCGGAAACAGCTTTTCAGGCTGTTAAAAAAACATACGAGAAGGAGGAGACAGACTTTCGCGACCTAAACCTTGCCTTAAAAGAGAATAAACTGGTGCTTGAAGAAAGCAATAACACTTTCAGGGAACTTTCCTTACAGGTACAAAATTTAAAAGAAACCGGTCAGAAGAAGAAATACCAGCTGCAATGGAACGAAGAACAGATACTGATTTTTGATCAGGAGCATCATTCCTTGAACGATACAAAAAATATCCTGGAAGAGGACATAAAAAAAATTCAGGCACTGATCAAGGAGAAATTGAAACAGAGAGATGACCTGAAAATAGAAGAAAGCAGTCTTGATGAAAAGATATCCAAGCTCGTCGAAAATAGCCAACGGTCGGAAGAAAATATAAATAAATACCTGAATCAGATAGAAAGTCTAACCGCTCAGCAGTCTTTTTATGAAAATGTAATATCTAATTATCAGGGCCATCTGGAGAGTACGCGCAAGGTGATGATGAACAGGAATCAATTCCCGGGCATTCATGGTCCTCTGTCCGATCTTATGGAAATTCCCCAGGCGCTTGTAAGCGCTGTTGAAGTAGCACTCGGTGAAGCCGTAAATTATCTGATCGTTGACACCCTTGATACCGCAGAAAAAATTTTGCGGCATGTGGAACAAAACGAGCTCGGGCGCGTGACCCTCGTTCCTCTGG
>Ga0307424_1001880_pt1 | contig 10690 bp, 7 predicted proteins | sample SalMarWE160320MG_FD_202157 | JGI IMG/M metagenome (GOLD analysis project Ga0307424, IMG submission 202157) | Salt marsh sediment microbial communities from the Plum Island Ecosystem LTER, Massachusetts, United States - WE1603-20 | ecosystem: Environmental > Aquatic > Marine > Intertidal zone >...
GGAAGCACCCGCTCCACGACGTTCTCGCCCATCCCGTGCTCCCACGTCGCGCGGAACAGCGTCCCAGAGCCGGAGGAGCGGTCGGACCGCCGCGAGTCGTACTCCGCCGTCCCGCGCAGCAGCGTGTAGTCGCCCTCGTCGATGAGCGGATTGGGCCGCCACGGTTCCTTGTTGCGGAACGGGGTCCACGGATCGCGTGCGGCGATGGAGTTCTCCGTGACGCGCGCGACCTCGCCCGTGAGCGCGATCGGGTCAAAGGGCTCGAACGTGATGAACCCTTCCACACCGCGTTGGAGGAAGTAGTCCCGATAGTCCCGGTGGAACAGGAACGAGGCCCACCCCACTTCATGCCGCGTGAGCGGCCAGTCGAGCGTGGGCACCACGAGGTCGTAGCCGCGCCCGCCAATCGTGAGCGCGGGCGTCCCCGTGCCGAAGCGCATCCGTCCCTCGACCGCGTACCCGATGTCTTCGCGGCTCCCGGAGAAATCCCCAGCCGTGCGAAACACGCCGTACGCGCGCACGCGCCCGGAGGAGCCCCGGTCATACCAGTGGACGCCGACGCCCGCTCGCATCGGGAGCCCTTCGACGCGGTTGTACGTATCCAAGAGTCCGAGGACGAGGGAGGCGCCACCGCCGCGCCGGCTCTCGTAGTAGGTGGTGCGCCGACGCGGGCGTGACGTGGTCCGAACCCGCAACTCGAGCCGGTCACCAGTGCGCACCACGGGCACTTCGTCGCTCTGCCAGCGGCTCGTGCCCACCACCTGCGCATCGATATCGCGCGTGAGCGTCGCGCCCAGCACCACCACGTCCCCCTCGACGACCGCGCTCGCCTCCAGAGTCACGTGTGCGTTGATCGCAATGAGGTCGCCCGAGATCCTGCCGTAGATCGTGACCGGACCGTCGAGCACGGCCACGTCGCCCGCCACCGCTCGCGTGCTGTCGAGCGTGAACGCCCCGAATGCACACAGCGTCCCAGGAGCGTTGAATCGGTCCACTGCCCACTGCCGGATATCCTGCGTCCGCGCCGGCATGCGATCGCGCGTCACGACGACGGTGTCCTGCGCGGCGAGCGGAGCGGCATCACCGATCGCCGCCGCCAGCATCACGACGGCAGGGCCGAGAACCCAAGCGCCGGATCGCGGCATCAGTGCCATGGCCGCACCTCCCACACGGAGTCCGGGAGCACGCAGGCCGCGGCGGTCCGGGCACGTGTGGCCTCGGTGGCCTGCACCCGATCCGGCCGCGTGATCGTCAGCTCGATCTGAAGCCGAAGCCCGAACACGTCGCCTCCAACTCGACCCTCGAGGAGTCGCCCGTCGTGATCGAGTCTGCCCAATACCACCAATCCAACGAGCGCCAGCAGCACCGCTGCGACCTTGCCCATGATGACCTCCCGACCGCTGGCAAGGCATGCGGCGTGCCGCAGACGAATCTCGACGCAAGTGTCATATCAACAACGAGTTACGCCGACAACCACGGACCGGCAGGGATTGCGGATGCGTGTCCTACTGACACGCGTCCGTGTCGCTCCGACTCAGGCCCAGGCGTCGCATCCGACGGTAGAGATTCGCCCGGTCGGTGGCCAGCATACGCGCCGCCTCGGCGACGTTTCCGTTCGCAGACACCAGCGCCTGCCGAATCAAGTCGCGCTCGTATTGCTCCAGCGACTCGTTGAGAGAGGTGCCCTCCACGACCGCCGGGCGGTCCGGCCGATCGGTTGGCAGAATCGCGTCCACCTCCGAGGCGTTGACGGCATCCGCTCCGCCCAGAATCGTCAGCCGCTCAATGGCGTTCGCCAATTCGCGCACGTTGCCCGGCCAGGCGTGCGCCCGCAGTCGCTTCAAGGCATCGGTGTCAAATGCCCGCGGCGCGCGCGCACACTTTGACCCGGCAATCCGGGCCAGGTGCGCGACGAGCGCAGGAAGATCCTCCTTCCGATCCCGCAGCGGCGGGACGTGAATGGGAAACACGTTCAGCCGGAAGTAGAGGTCTTCGCGGAATCGGCCCGCAGAAACCTCGCGCGGCAGGTCGCGGTGGGTGGCGGCAATCACCCGCACGTCCACCGCCTTCGCGCGCTCGCCGCCGACCCGCTCGATCGTGCCCTGCTCCAGCACGCGCAGCAACTTTGCCTGCACCTCGAGCGGGAGATCGCCGATCTCGTCGAGGAAGAGCGTGCTGCCGTCCGCCAGCTCGAAGCGTCCCTGGCGCCGATGGACGGCGCCGGTGAACGCGCCCTTCTCGTGCCCGAACAACTCGCTCTCCACCAACTCGCGCGGAATGGCGGCGCAATTGACGCTCACCATCGGTCGGGTGGCGCGCGGACTGTGTGCGTGGATCGCTCGCGCGACCAGTTCCTTGCCCGTCCCCGACTCCCCGGTGATGAGCACGCGTGCGGGCGTGGGTGCCACCTGCTCGATGAGCGCGCGGACGGCGCGCATGGGCGGCGCGTTCCCGACGATCTCGCGCTCGGGCGTGAGCCCCGCGCGCAACACGCGGTTCTCCGCGCGCGTGCGGCCCAGCTCCACCGCCGCACCGACGGTGGTCAACACGGTCTCCGGCGTGAGCGGTTTCTCCAGGAACTGGAAGGCGCCGAGCTTGGTCGCGCGGACCGCGTCCCCGAGGGTCGCCTTGCCGCTCATCATGATGACCGGAGTGTCGGGCTGTGCGGCCCGGAGCCGTTCGAGGATGGTCAGGCCGTCCGCTCCGGGTGGCATGACGAGATCCAGCAGGACGACGTCCGGCTCGTCGCTGGTCGCCCGACGCAGGCCCTCGTTGCCGCCGCCGGCTTCGTCCACCGCGTACCCTTCGGCTTCGAGCAATGCCCGCACCATGCGCCGCAGGTTGCCCTCGTCATCTACGATCAGGACGCGCGGCGTCATGGCCTCTCCGGCAGTGAGACCACGAAGACCGCGCCGCCGTCTGGAGCGTCCTCGACGTGGACCCGCCCTCCGTGCGCGAGCACGGTTTGGCGGACGAGCGCGAGGCCGAGACCGGTTCCACCGGTGCGGGTCGTGACGTAGGGCTCGAAGATGCGTTCCTTCATCTCGTCCGGCACTCCAGGCCCGTGATCTCGTACCCGCAGCTCCACCGCGCCTGCGACGTGGCCTGCGGTGATCGCGATGCCTCCGTCCCCTGTGAACGCCACCGCGTTGCGCAGCAGATTCTCCAGCGCGCGCCGCAGCGGCTCGTAGTGTCCCTGTACGATCAGGTTGGGCTCCACGTTTCGCTCAATCGTGCACTCGGTTGGTGCCACCGTGGCCATCGCCGCGGCGAGCAACTCCTCGACGTCGACGGCTGCCTCCGGACCTTCCGGTAGTCGTCCAAACTCCGAGAAGTCCCGGGCCATGCGCTCCAACCGTGCGGTCTCATCCTCCAGGACCGTGTGGGCGACCGCGTCGCCGGCCTCCAGGCGCCGCAGGGCCAGCCGCGCCGCCGAGAGCGGACCGCGCATCTCGTGCGCCACCTGCCGGGCGGTCTCGCGGAAGGCGGTGAGTCGTTCCTGCTCGCGCTCCTGTTGGCGCACGCGGTCGAGCGCGTCGGCCAGTTGGCGAACGGCCTCGCGCAGCGTAGCGAACTCCGGTGCGCCACGCGCGTCCGCGGCGGCATCGGGCAGCGGTTCGCGCCGCTCGATCCGTCCGAGCCACTCCACCAGTTCCTCGATGGGCGCGGACACGTAGCCCGCCCAGCGGCGCGCGACGACGAGGGACGCGAGCACCACGACCAGCGCCACACCCAGCGTGACGGCGCCGAGCAGGAAGGCCGCGACGCGCGTGATCACCTCCGCCCGGCCCGCCTGACGCGTGCGCTCAGCGATCGTGTCGATATGTGCGCGGAGCGCCGCCCGAGCGGTCGAGTCGAGTTGCGCCGTGTCCAACGTGGCGATGAGCGTGGCACCGCTGGCGGCGATCTCGTCGAGTGAGGCGCGGGCCCCCGCCGGGGAGGTGGTCGAGCGCAGCGTCACCGCGAGCACGATGAGCGCCACTGCAACAGGGAGCGTGCCGATCCCGACGAGCGCGAGGAAGAGGCGGCGGCGGAATGGAAGGGTCACGGCCCTAGTCTACGTCACGACCCCGAGCACGGTAAGCGCGTCCAACACCACGTAGCAACCGCGCGTACGAACGTATAGGCTTCCCACCGCTCCCACGATTCGAGGATCGAACCACCATGGTCTCCACGCGCCTGCTCAGTCTGTCCTTGCTGTTGATTCCGATGCAGCTGGTCGCCCAGTCCAAGCCGCTGCCCCGGACGCACAAGCCGCAGCCGACCACCCCCGCGATCACGCCGGCCGATCTGATGACGCGTCTCTACATCTTCGCCGACGACTCGATGCAGGGGCGCGAGACCGGCACGGTCGGTCACCTCAAGTCCACCGCGTACATCGCGCGGGAGGTGCAGCGGCTCGGGCTCACACCGGCGGGGGACAACGGCGGGTACTTCCAGGATCTGCCGATGGTGCGGCGGGCGTTCGCCCTCAGCTCGAGCATGACGGTGGGCGGGACGACGCTCAAGGCGGGCACGGACTTCGTGGCCAACGCACGCGGTGCGGTGCGCCCCATCGACGGTGCGCAGGTCATCTTCGGCGGTACGGCATTCGATACGACCAACATGCTGAGCCCCGAACAGGTCGAGGGGAAGATCGTGGTGCTCACGCCCGCGGCCGGTGGCGGCGGGCGCGCGGCGTTCTTCAGGCGGCGTGGAGCGTTCCGAGCCTTCTATGGGGCGCTGAGTGGCGCGGCGGCGGTGGCCACGATTGCCGAGACGATCGACCCCGGTATGGTGGAGCGCCTGACCCACCCGCGCGAAGGCAACGTGTTCATGAAGTCCGCGGACGCGGAGGAGGCCTCCGCGGCCCAGCTCACCATCACGCCCCACGCGGCGGAAGTGCTGCTCGGCAGCTCACCCGAATCGGCGACCAGGGGCCAGATAGGCAAGACCGTCCGTGGCAGCATCGTCTTCACGGAAGATCGCGCGCCAGCACGCAACGTCGTCGCGATCCTCCCCGGCACCGACCCGGCCCTGCGCAACGAGTACGTCGCGATCGGCGCGCACACCGATCACACCGGATTCCTCCAAGGGACGCCGCTGGACCACGACTCGCTCCACATCTACAACGCGGAGCGCTTCGCGATCGTCGGCATGGTGCCGCGTGGCGTACAGCCCACGGACGCACAGCGACAGGCGGTGGCCGCCATTCATCTCAACCTCGATAGCATTCACGCCCTCCACCCGGAGCATCTGGACTCGATTCGCAACGGCGCCGACGACGACGGTTCCGGCTCGGTCACGATGCTGGAGATCGCGGAGGCGTTCGCGCGCGGGTCGGTCAAGCCGAAGCGGTCCATCCTGTTCGTCTGGCACGTCGGCGAGGAGAAGGGTCTGCTCGGCTCGCGCTGGTTCACCGACCATCCGACCGTCCCGCGCGACTCGATCGTGGCACAGCTCAACATGGACATGGTCGGACGCGGCGCGGCCACCGACCTGCCGGTGGGCGGCCCCGACTACCTGGCTCTCGTGGGCTCGCGCCGGCTGTCCACCGAGTTGGGCGACCTGGTAGAGACTGTGAACGCCGCCGAGAAGAACCCGCTCAGATTAGACTACGAGTACGATGCCAATGGGCATCCCGAGAACATCTATTGCCGCAGCGACCACTACAGCTACGCACGCTACGGGATTCCGGTGGTGTTCTTCACTACCGGCCTCCATGGCGACTACCACCAGGTGACGGACGAGCCGGAGTACATCGATTACCCGCACATGGCGCGGATTGCGCAGCTCGTGCACGACATCGCGCTCCGCGTGGGGAACATGGATCACCGGCCGGTGGTGGATCAGCCGGTGCCGGATTTGAATGCGCCGTGCCGGCAGTAGCAGCGTGCAGCGTGCAGCGTGCAGCGGACCGAAGGTGGTTCGTTATCGAGCTAGCGAGTCCATCTAATGAGGGCGACGCGTTGGACCTCGAGGCTGTCCCGGCTGATGCCGAGGGCTAGGCCGTCGGTCACATAGCCGAACTGAAGGTCCACCTGCCTGGGCCACCGGGCGACGTTGGCGAGCGTACCGGACGGGTCGTACACGTCCGCCCAGCTCTCGCTGTCCGCGGCAGCGCGGGTGAGCTCCACACCCGCTCCAAATGGTGAGCAGGAGCCCCCAGACGACAAGTGCGGCGACCGACGGATGGCGTCTCATCGCCGCGCCGGAGCGCTACTCCCAAAGCGTTTGGCCGCCCGCGCCCGAGCCTTGGCCGCCTCCACCGCTCGGTCCCGCGGCGGCGCGCTTGTGACCAGAGCGTCCATGAGGTGATGCACCACGTGCGCCACGTCGTGCACCGCGCGGTCGAACGCGTCCCGATTGGCCTGCGACGGCTTGGTGAACCCACTCACCTTCCGCACGAACTGCAGCGAGGCCGCGTGAATCTCCTCGGCGGTGACGGGTGGGTCGAAGTTGTACAGGGTCCGGATGTTACGGCACATAGAAGCACTCCCGAGGCCGACTCAACAATCATGTCGCCCGGCGCGTATCCCGGGCAAGCCCGGCTATCCGGGCGTTGCACGGGACCGTATGCTATCTCGTTCGACTCATCCCTCACGCTTCACGTCTAGGACCACCTCCATGTTCCGGAAGATCTCGCGCTCCCTCCTCCTGTTCGCCTTTGTGCTCGTCATCGCGGCGCCTGTAGCCGCGCAGAGCGGTCTCACCAGCCCGAAGGCGTTCTTTGGCTTCAACATCGGCGACGACTACCAGCTCGCAAACTACGATCAGATCGCGGCCTACTGGCAGAAGCTCGCATCTGAATCCGACCGCATGGTCGTGCGCGAGATCGGCACCACGGCCGAAGGGCGCACGATGCTCATGGCCATCATCTCGGCGCCGCAGAACCTCGCGAACCTCGAGCACTACCGGGAGATCTCGCAACGCCTGGCACTCGCCAAAGGACTGACGGACGAGCAGGCGCACGCGCTCGCCAAGGAGGGGCGCGCGGTGGTGTGGATCGACGGCGGGTTGCACGCCACCGAGGTCCTCGGATCACAACAGCTGGCGGAGATGGCCTGGCAGATGGTGAGCCGTACCGACGACGAGACGATGCGGATGCTCGACAACGACATCCTGCTCCTGGTCCACGCCAACCCCGACGGCAACGAGCTCGTCGCCGACTGGTACAACCGAAACCCCAACCCCGAGCTGCGCAGCTACTCACCCGGTCTGCCACGCCTGTATCAGAAGTACATCGGCCACGACAACAACCGCGATTTCTTCGCCTCGACGCAGCCGGAAACCGAGGCGATGAACCGCGTGATGTACCACCAGTGGTTCCCGCAGATCGTCTACAACCACCATCAGACGGGTCCTGCCGGGACGGTGATGTTCTCGCCCCCGTTCCGCGATCCGTTCAACTACCACTTCGACCCGCTCGTCATCGACGAGCTGGACCTCGTGTCGGCCGCCATGCACAGCCGGTTCGAGGCGGAGGGGAAGCCGGGTGTCACCATGCGGACCGGCTCGCGGTACTCCACCTGGTGGAACGGTGGTCTCCGAACGACGGCGTACTTCCACAACATGATCGGCATCCTCACCGAGACCATCGGGAATCCGACACCGGTCACCATTCCGTACGTCCCCGACAAGGTGCTGCCGCACGGCGATCTCCCGAATCCCATCCAACCGCAGGTATGGCATTTCCGGCAGTCCATCGACTACGTGATCACGGCCAACCGCGCCATCCTGGACCTCGCCGCGCGGAACCGCGAGAACTTCCTGTTCAACATCTATCGCATGGGCAAGAACGGGATCGAGCGGGGCAACCGTGACTCCTGGACCATCACGCCCACGCTGGTGGACTCGGCCAACGCGGAGTACCTGAAGCGGAATCCGTCGGCACGCGGGAGATTTGGCGGCGGGCGCGGCGCGCCATCGACCGATGGCTTCGACCCGTATAAGGAAATACTGCACGCGCCGAGTGCGCGGGATCCGCGGGCGTACATCATCCCGTCCGACCTGCCCGACTTCCTGACCGCCATCAAGTTCATCGACGCGTTGCGTGAGGTGAACGTCGAGGTGCAGCGGGCGACGGCGCCGTTCCAGGTCAAGGGCAAGTCGTATCCCGCAGGCTCGTTCGTGGTGTTCACGGCACAGGCCTTCCGGCCGCACGTGCTCGACATGTTCGAGCCCCAGGATCACCCGAACGACTTCGCCTATCCCGGCGCGCCGCCCACGCCACCGTACGACAACGCCGGCTGGACGTTGGCCTATGAAATGGGTGTCCAGTTCGATCGGATCCTCGATGGTTTCACGGGGCCCTTCGAGCCGGTCACCGACTGGAACGTGCAGCCGCCGGCGGGCACGGTCACCACGGCATCCCGCACAGCCGGCTACTTCACCAGCCACCAGGTCAACGATGCATTCCGAGCGGTGAACCGCTTGCTCGGCGATGGTGAGAACGTGTACTGGCTCACCGCGCCCACGACCTCGGCCGGGAAAACCTATCCCGCCGGTACGCTCTACATCCCCGCGAAGGGATCGACGAAGGCGGAGCTCGACCGCATTGCATCCGCGGTCGGCGTGAGCTTCGACGCGACAACCACAGGTCCGACCGGCTCCGCGCTCAAGCTGCGGAAGCCGCGGATCGCGTTGATGGACGTCTACGGGGGATCGATGACCTCCGGCTGGGCCCGTTGGATCATGGAGCAATTCGATTTCGCCTACGAGCGCACGTTCCCTCCGCGCATCAACAGGGGGAATCTGAACGCCAAGTACGACGTGCTCGTGTTCACCGACGGGACCCTACCCGACCCGTCGCGGCCGTCGCGTTACCGCCGCCGTGGTGGCGACCTGCCGCCTTCCGCATACGACAGCATCGAGGCGACGCTCCCGCCGGAGTATCGCGACGAGCGCGGCTCGGTCACAGCGGACACGACCCTGGCGGCCATTAAGGCCTTCATCGAGAACGGCGGCACCGTGATCACGATCGGTGGCTCGTCGCCCACGCTGGCGTCGTATCTCGGGCTCCCGGTTGGGGACTACCTCGTGGAAGACGGCGAGCCCCTCCCTCGTACCAAGTTCTACGTGCCCGGCTCGATCCTGGGCGCGGAAGTCGATACCAGCGATCCGCTGGCCGCCGGCATGACCTCGTCCGTGGACGTGTTCTTCGACAACAGCCCCACCTTCTCGCTCGCACCCGGCGCCACGGCGCACGGCGTGAAACGCGTGGCCTGGTTCAGCGGTACCTCCCCGCTCCGGAGTGGGTGGGCGTGGGGTCAGGAGCACCTCGACGGTGGGACCGCGATCGTCGAGGCAACGGTTGGGAAAGGGAAGGTGTTCCTGTTCGGCCCGGAGATTCTGAATCGCGGCCAGACGCACGGCACATTCAAGTTCTTCTTCAACGCCATCTACTACGGGACGGCGACGCCGGCGAAGTTCTGAGCAAGAACTCAACAGAGAATAAGGAACGCTGAACGACCAGCGGTTGGTCGTTCAGCGCTCTCCGTTCCTTGTTGCACCTTCCTGCCGGCTGTACTCTACAAACGTGCCGCATTTAGACTGTTACCACGACCCATCGCGATGACCGAGGGAGCTTCCATCGAAGGCGTCCGCGACCGCGAGCGCATCCCGACCGTCATCATCGAGGATCACGACGACCTGGCGCGGATGCTCGCGGATCGCATCGCCACCCTCATTCAACAGCGTGTCGCCGAGCGTGGCCGCTGTGTGCTGGGCCTCGCCACCGGCAGCACACCGCTCGGCATCTACGGGGAGCTGATCCGCCGGCACGCTGCCGGAACGCTCGACCTGTCCAAGGTCGTCACGTTCAACCTCGACGAGTATTTCCCGATGCCGCCGGACAGTCTCCAAAGCTACCGGCGCTTCATGTGGGAGAATCTGTTCGCGCACGTCGGCATGCGGCCCGAGCAGGTCCACATCCCCGATGGCAGCATTGCGCGGGATCGCGTCGCGGAGCACTGCGCCGCGTACGAGCGCGCGATTCGCGAGGCGGGTGGTATCGACCTCCAGCTGCTGGGGCTCGGGCGCAGTGGGCACATCGGTTTCAACGAGCCGGGCTCCTCACCGGACTCGCGCACCCGGCTGGTCACGCTGGACCTACTCACCCGCAAGGACGCCGCGGCGGACTTTTTCGGCGAAGACAACGTGCCGCGCGAGGCCATCACGATGGGGGTGGCCACCATCCTCGAGGCGCGGGAGATCGCGCTCATCGCGACCGGGGAGCACAAGGCCGCCATCGTGCGTCGTGCCGTGGAGGGGGACATCGCCCCCCAGGTGGCGGCGACATATCTGCAACGCCATCCCGCCGCGACCGTCTATCTGGACCTCGCCGCCGCGGGTGACCTCACGCGCATCGCGACGCCCTGGCTGTTGGAAGCGGTGGAGTGGACACCCACGCTCACCGACCGCGCGGTCGTGTGGCTCGCGCAACAAACCGGCAAGGCGATCCTCAAGCTCACCGCGCGCGACTACGCCGAGCACCATCTCAGTGCGTTGCTGGCACAACACGGCTCCGCCGGCGCCGTGAATGGAGACGTGTTCAACCGGTTGCGCGAGAAGGTGCGCGGCCGCGCGCGGCTCCCCAAGCAGCGCCGCGTGCTCGTCTTTTCGCCCCACCCGGACGACGACGTGATCTCGATGGGCGGTATCCTGCGCAAGCTCACCGAGAACGGCAATACGATCACGGTCGCGTACATGA
>Ga0307424_1001881_pt1 | contig 10685 bp, 11 predicted proteins | sample SalMarWE160320MG_FD_202157 | JGI IMG/M metagenome (GOLD analysis project Ga0307424, IMG submission 202157) | Salt marsh sediment microbial communities from the Plum Island Ecosystem LTER, Massachusetts, United States - WE1603-20 | ecosystem: Environmental > Aquatic > Marine > Intertidal zone >...
GTTGTCTTCCCCATACCCGTCAACTCGACGTAGTCATGGCCGGCCAGCCCTTTCTCATTACCGGTCACCTCCACCTCCCCTTCCCAGGAGAATAGGCGGCCGTCGTGCCGGGCCACGCGGCCGGCTGGACCCCCGGGGAGAGCTCCTCCGAGGGGATCTCGCCTCGCCAGCCGGAGGGGTAGACGGCACCGGTGGCCGGGCTCTTCCAGGAGCCCAGAGCGGTCACCGTCCACTCTCCCGGCTCCAGATACCGGACCGCGCCCAAAGAATCCGCAATTATACCACGGCCGAAGACCCGGTCTCCGTCCCGGCATGGGCGATCGATGATCGCGGAGTCCGCCGGGGGGCGCACGGGCTTCCGGGCCGGGTGGGGACCGGTCCGGTCTAGGGCGGGCTGGGGACGAAGGCCTCCGGGTCGTAGCCCTGGGCCCGGATGCGCCGACGGATCTCCTCCAGGACGTTCGGGGCCAGTTCCGGTGCCCGAGCCAGGATCCACCCGTACTTCCGGTCCGGCGTGCCCACCACCACCCAGCGGTAGTCCGGATCCAGCTCCAGGATCCAGTAGTCCCCCCAGAAGGGGCGAATGCCCAGGAAGCTCACGAAGCTCACCTGGAGCTTGGCGTGGGTCCGGGAATCCACGACCTTGGCCACGCCGCGGACTTCGCTGGCCGTCCCGTCCGCGGTCTGGCACCGGTTGACCACGTCGATCCGCCCGTCCCGGCGCAGGGTGTACTCCGCGGTGGCCCCCCGCACGCATTGCTTCTGGAAGCGGTTGGGGATGAGCGCGATCTGGTACCAGAGCCCCGCGTACCGCTCCAGGTCCACACGGCTCACCGGGTGCGGCGGCCCCGGTTCCGCCGCCGCGCCCGCCGCATCCGCCGCGCTCGGGGCGGGACGGATCCACGGAACCAGGAGCACCAGAGCCAGGAGACCGAGACGCATGGGGACATCCTCCGCGGGAAGCGATCCGGGGGCGCAATCCGGAGCGGGTGTCGGCGCCGCCCCGATCGCCCCTCACCGAGTCTAGCCCGGACGGCGTTCCCGGCCAACTCCGGTGATTTGGGGTAGACTCAGCCCCTTTGGCAGGAGACGCGCGTGACTCGATCCCCTCGCCCATCTCTCGCGGAAACGACTCCGGCTCCCGGTTCCGGACGCACGGCGATCTGGAGCTTTCTCGCCGCCGGGGGGACGGCCCTGGCCCTGGCCGTGCTGGTGGTGCGCTGGCTGCGCCTGGGTCCGGTGGACGACGCCTTCATCTCCCTGCGCTATGCGTTCCACTGGGCCCACGGGGCCGGGCTGGTCTACAACCCGGGCGAGCGCGTGGAGGGCTATACCAACTTCCTCCTCGTCTTCCTGGAAGCGGCGGCCATCCGCCTGGGCGCCGATCCGGTGGGGGCCATGTTGTGGATCGGGAAGCTGGCCCTGGCCGGCACCGTGGGGCTCACCGCCGCCTTCGCCTCCCGGGTGGCCTTTCCGCGATCCCGCCTCCTGCCCCTGGCCGCCGGGTGGGTGCTGGCCGTTCACCCCGGCATGCTGGCCTGGGGCACCTCGGGGCTGGAAACGGCCCTGAACGCGCTCCTGCTCCTGGCCGCCCTCTGGGTCGCGCTCCGGGTCGAGGGAACGCGGGGCGCTTTCGGGTCCGCGCTCCTCCTGGTCCTGGCCGCCATGACCCGGCCCGAGACCGTGGTCGTCCTCCCCGCCCTGCTCTACGCGGCGGCCGGGCCCGGCCGCTCGCGGCGCCGCGTTCCGCTCACCGCCGCGGTTTTCCTGGCCGGGTTCGGAACCTACTTCGTCCTGCGGGCCCTGCACTTCGGCGCGCTCTTCCCCAATACCTTTTACGCCAAGCTGGACTACGGCGGAGCCATGATCCTGCGCCGGGGGCTTCTCTACGTCTGGGACTTCATCCAGGGGAATCCGCTTCTGGTGCTGCTCGCCGCCGCCCTTCCCGCCACCGCGCGCCTGGGCGCGCCGGTTCCCCGCTGGGCCAAGGCGATGGCCCTGGCCTCGGCCCTCTGGACCCTGGGGGTGATCTACGAGGGAGGGGACCATTTCTCCCTCTTCCGTTTCCTGGTCCCGATCGTGCCCCTGCTCATCCTCACCGCGTTCGGCACCCTGAAGGCGCTGGTGGGCGCCTGGAACGCCCGGGGGCGGCGGCCGGGCCGCGGCCCGGCCTGGAGCCTGGCCCTCCTCGCCCTGGCCGCCTCGGGTCTCCTGGTCCTCCCCCGGCACAAGCGGGACGAGACGGCACAGGTGACCCACTTCAATCGCTACCTGGGCGAGTGCGATCTGACCCGGCAGTGGCAGGTGGTCGGGGTCTGGCTCCGGAGCTTCATGCCCCCGGAGATCCCGGTCTGCACCATCGCCATCGGCGCCGTCGGCTACCGGTCCGGGCTCACCATCCTCGACCCCTACGGCCTGGTGAACCCGGGGATCGCCCACCTCCACCGGAAGCTGGGCACCGGGTACGCCGGACACGAGAAGTACGACGTGGACGCCATCCTGGACCGGCGGCCCGGCGTCATCCTCATCATCCACTACCCCACCCGGCGGCCGGTCCCGGTGGAGGATCTCCCGCGCCAGGTCTGGGGCGGCTTCTACCACGACCTCATCCGGAGCCCCCGCCTTTTCGGTGACTACGTCTACCGGACCTATCCCCTGGGGGAATGGACCATGAACGTCATGGTGCGCCGGGACCTGGATCGGGTCCTCCAGCCGGGGAGACCGGCCGGATGAGCCCGGCCCGCCGCGCGGCGCCGATCGTGGCCGGGTTCCTGGGCCTGCACGTGGTGCTGGCCGCGCTGCCGGCGCGGAACCTCTGGGGCCTGGACCTCCTGGCCTATGCCCCGCCGTGGGCGGTGGTTCTCCTGGGAGCCGGAGGCAGCCTCCTCCTTCTTCCGGCCGGCCGCCGGACCCTGCTCTCGGGCCTGGACCGGGGGGCGAAGACGATGGACCGGCTCCCGGCAGGGTGGCGCACTCCCGCCGTCCTGCTCCTCCTGGCCGGAATCTCCTTGGCCCTCTTCGTGATCCTCCGCTCGGCAGTGCATCTCCTGGGCGACGGGGCCCTCTACGTCCGCGAGCTGAACGAGGGGGTCTGGGAGCACGGCTCCCGCACCGACCGGGCGCCCCTCACCTTCTTTCTCATCCGCCGCCTGCACCACCTGACCGCGAGTCTGGCCGCCGACGGGGCGCTCACCTACCGCATGATCAGCTACGCTTCCGGCGTCCTCTACATGGTCCTGGCCCTGTTCACCGCCCGGAGCCTCTCCGACTCGCGGACCGGCCGGGCCGTCCTCGTCTCCCTGCTCGCCACCGGCGGGTTCGTGCAGATGTTCTGCGGCTACGTGGAGAACTACGCCCTCCATCTCGCCCTGCTCCTGGCCTACCTCCTGGCCGGAATCCGGGACCTCGAGGCCCGCCGCGTCCCCTGGAGGGCGGCGCTGGTCCTGGCCGTGCTCCTTCCCCTGCACTTCGTCTTCGCCGCGCTGCTCCCCTCCCTGGCCGCCCTGGTCTTCCTGGCCTCGCGGCGGGAGCGCCCCCTCCGGAGCCTCCGCGCGTGGGCAGAAGCCCTGGGGTTGACCGCGGCGGCCACGGCGGGGGGCGGCCTGCTCCTGGCCGCCATCGGCTTCCATCCGCTGGTGTACTTCCACGGCGAGGCAGGGTCGCACTTCCTGCCCCTCCTGGCCCCCCCCGGATTCCGCCAGCACTACCGCCTCCTGTCCTGGGGCCACGCCCTGGACCTGGGCAACCTCCTGGTCCTGGTCGCGCCCGGGGCCCTCCTGGCCGGCCTGGTCCTGGGCGGGAAGGCCTTGCGCCTGGACCGGACCACCGCCTTTCCGGCCGCCGCCGCCCTGGGCCTGGGGTGCTTCGTGTTCCTGGCCAACCCGGAGATCGGGGTGTTCCGGGACTGGGACGTCCTGTCCCTGGGCGCGGTCCCCCTGCTCCTGATGGCGGGGATGCTGCTGACCCGCCACGTCGAGCCCCGAGCCCTGGCTCACACCGGGCTCCTGGTGGCCGGGGCGGCGTTCCTGCACACCGCGGCCTGGGTGGGGGTGAACGCCGACGCCGCCCGCGCGGTGCGGCGCTTCCGGACGGTGCTGGAACACGCGCCTCTCTCCCGCCACGCTCGCTCCTACGGCTGGGAGTCCCTGGGGAGCTACGACGAGGCGGACGGGCAGACCGGGGCCGCGGCCGAGGATTTCACCCGGGCCATCGCGGCCGCTCCCCGGAACCCGCGGCACCGGCTGTCCCTGGGCACGATCCTCCTGAAGGGGGGGGATCCGGCCGGGGCCCTCCGGGAATTCCGGGAGGCGCTCGGTCTGGACCCCGGCCGCTCCGAGACCTATAACCGGATCGGGCTGGCCCGCTACGCGCTGGGGGATGTCGCCGGCGCCCTGGAGAGCTTCGATCGGGCCGCGGAACTGGACCCCAACAACGCGGACGCGTTCCTCAACTGGGGCAACGTCAACATGGAGAGGAGGCGGATCCGGGAGGCCGAGCGCGCCTACCGCCGGGCCCTGGAGGTGGACCCGGGTTCGGCCGAGGCCCACGCCAACCTGGCCGCCGCGCTGTACGCCGAGGGGCGCTTCGACGAGGCCATCGCCCTGGCCACCTTCGCCGTGGGCCGGCGTCCACGCCTGTGGGACGCCTACTACACCCTGGGCGCGTGCTACTGGCAGAAGAACGACCGCGTCCGGGGCCGGCGGTACTTCGAGCGGTTCCTGGCCGGGGATCCGGGCAACGCCAACGCCCCCGCGGTGCGGAAGCTCCTGGGGAGTCCCTGAAGGGGACGGCGGCGCGGGACGCCGGGTCCTAGCCGGAGCCGGGCTCGGAAGTGCCCGCCTCCGAGCCGCCCTCGCCCGGTTCGGGAGGCGCGGGGTAGTCGTGCCACTCCACGATCTCCCACTTCCGGACCGCGTTGTCGCGGGTGACCGGGCGCAGCACGATCTCCTGGCGGTTGAGCGGCACCTCCATCGCGTCCTTGTTCTTGACCGAGACCACCATCTCCCCGCCGGAGACCGGCACCACCATCCAGCCGTCGCGGTCCGGCCCGTCGGCCGGGCGGGCGGCCCCGTGCTTCAGGGTGAAGCGCAGCGACTCCACGTCCGGGGTGCGGAAGAGGTTTCCGGTGGCCACCACCTCCTCTTCCTTCCCCCAGCCCAGCACGCCCAGGGAATCGGCGCCGGCCGGTTCGAAGTAGTAGCGGAAGTCGTCGGCCAGGAACGCGGCGTAGAGGCTGTCGTTCCGGGTCTCGTAGGCGTGCATGAGCCCGTCCACCACCTTGGTCGGGCTGCTGAACCACTGGGCGTTCGGGTCCTCCGGCTTGCCGCACCCGCCGCAGCCGGCGCCGGCCAGGACCAGGAACGGCAACACCCACACCAAGACCCGTTTCATGACGATTCCTCTTCTCCCGATTCCAGGAACGCCCGCAGGGCGGCCAGGGCGCGTCCCCGGTGGCTGTGGCGGTGTTTTTCCCCGGAGGCCAGCTCCGCGAACGTCCGCTCCTCGCCCGCGGCCAGGAACAAGGGATCATACCCGAATCCCCCGCGTCCCCGGGGGGCCAATGCGATGCTTCCCGCACAGCGGCCGTTGAAGACCGCCTCGACGCCGCCGGGGGCGACCAGGACCACCGCACAGCGGAATTCCGCCCCCCGGCGCTCCGGGGGGACCCCGGACAGGGCCCCGAGGAGTTTAGCGCAATTCGCGGCCGGATCCTGGGCGGGCCCGGCGTAGCGGGCGCTGCGCACCCCGGGCGCCCCTCCCAGCGCCTCCACGAAGAGCCCGCTGTCGTCGGCCACCGAGACCAGCCCGGTGGCCCGGCAGGCGGCGCGGGCCTTGGCCAGGGCGTTGGCCTGGAGCGTCTCCCCGTCCTCGGGCACCTCGGCCGGCCACCCCACCTCGGCCGGGGCCAGGACCTCGATGCCCAGGGGGGCCAGGAGCGTGCGCATCTCGGCCAGCTTCCCCGGGTTCCCGGTGGCCACCAGCAGCCGCCCGGGACGCGGCATCCGGGACGCCATCAGGCCGGCCGGTCCGGGGGGAGTTTCAGGGCGTCGCGCTGGAGTTGGGCCAGGTTCCGACAGCCGGCCGCGGCCAGCTCCAGCATCCGGGTGAGCTGGGCGCCGGTGAAGGGGCGGCCCTCGGCCGTCCCCTGGATCTCGATGAACTGGTCGTCGCCGGCCATGACCACGTTGAGGTCGACCTCGCTCCGCGAGTCCTCCTCGTAGCACAGGTCGAGGACCACGTCGGAGCCGACCACCCCCACACTGATCGCGGAGACCAGGCCCCGCATCGGGTGGTAGGGGATCTTCTCCTGCCCCACCAGGTAACCGAGCGCCTGGTGCAGCGCCGCGCAGGCTCCGGTCACCGAGGCGGTGCGGGTGCCGCCGTCGGCCTCCAGGACGTCGCAGTCCAGGATGATGGTGCGCTCCCCCAGGCTCCCCAGGTCCATCACCCCCCGCAGCGAGCGCCCGATCAGGCGCTGGATCTCCAGGGTGCGGCCCCCCTGGCGGCCCTGGGCCGCCTCCCGGGCCATGCGTTCGGTGGTGGATCGGGGCAGCATGCCGTACTCCGCGGTCACCCACCCTTTCCCGGATCCCTTGAGGAAGTAGGGCACGCGCTCCTCGACCGTAGCCGCGCAGAGCACCACCGTCTCCCCCGCCGTGATCCGGGCCGATCCCTCGGCGTTTCGCAGCACGCCGGTCTCGATCCGGGTGGGTCGCATGTCCTGCGGGCGTCTTCCATCAGCTCGAGGCATCGCGTTTCCTCCGCGTGGGGGTGAGTCCGGTGAGGCTGCTCCGGTCGTACCAGGGGATGTCGGACTGGTCCACCGCTTCCACCCGGCCGGGGGCGGCGGCGCCCAGGAACCGGCGCGCCTCGGTCCCGAAACGTTCCTTCTGGTCGCTCACGAAGAACCGGTGGTGCACGTCTCCCGGCCCGGCCCGCAGCGCGAGCCGGTCCAGGGTCTCTTCCAGCTCACGGGCCACCGCCTCTCCGGAGTCGATGAGGGTGACCTCGGGGCCCATGACCTCCTGCAGCACCGTGCGCAGGAGCGGGTAGTGGGTGCAGCCCAGGACCAGGGTGTCCACCGACGCCTCGCGCAGGGGCCGCAGGTATTCCCCGGCGATCTCGCGGGTGACCGGATGGTCGATCCAGCCCTCCTCCACCAGGGGGACGAAGAGCGGGCACGCGGCCGAGGTCACGGTGAAGCCGGAGCGGATACGGGCCAGTTCGCGCTCGTAGCACCCGGAGGCCACGGTGGCGTGGGTGCCGATCACCCCCACCCGGCCGGAGCGGGACGCCTCGGCCGCCCGTCGCGCTCCCGCGTGAACCACGCCCAGCACCGGAACCTGGGCCTCGGCCTGGAGCGCGTCCAGGGCCAGGGCCGAGGCGCTGTTGCAGGCCACCACCAGGGCCTTGATGCCGTAGTGCTCCAGGAAGCGCAGCGCCTCCAGGGAGAGGCGGGTCACCGTCCCCTGGGACTTGTTGCCGTAGGGGAGGCGCGCGGTGTCCCCGAAGTAGATCATGGTCTCGGCGGGAAGGAGCCCGCTCACCGCGCGGACCACGGTGAGGCCGCCCAGCCCGGAGTCGAAGACCCCCAGGGGTGCCCGGGACGAGGGGGTCGCGCTGTGTTCGCTCACCAGGCCTCTACCTCCAGGGTGGGGGCCAGGGAGAGATGGCTTCCCCACCGGTCCAGCGGCCGGCCCAGGATCAGGAAGCGCATCCGATCGACCCCGCCCACGTTCTCGCTCACGGTGCGGACGAGGGCGGCCAGGCGCAGGCGCTCCTCGGTGATCCCCCGCCCCCGGACGCCGCCGATCCCCTCGTTGAAGTTGAGCACCGCCTCGCCCTGGCCGTCCTCGAAGAAGTTGAGCAGGCGGCTTCCCCCGGGAAGCGGGGCCCGGAGCCCCTCGGGGGATTCGGTGAGGTAGGTGACCAGGTCCTGGGCGAGCACTCGCCGCGGGTTGCCCCCCAGGACCTCGCGCTCCCGGGGGACCAGGGCCAGGGAGTCGGCGGCCAGGTAGTAGATGGTCACGGTCTGGAGTTCCGTGCCCCGGGATGACAGGTCCACCCGGTAGCGGAGCACCTGCGGTTCGTGGAGCCGCGCCAGCATGATCAGGGCCACGCCCGCGGCCACCACGGCCGCCGCACCCAGGCCGATCCACAGACGGCGACGGCTCTTCATCGTTCGGACTCCCGGGAGACCAGGAAGAGACGGATCCCCTCGATCACCCCGTCGGCCACCGCTTCCAGCCGGTCCTCGGTCCACGGGCCCGCGGGCGAATTGCCCATCTCCAGGATCATGGCCGGCATGGCCGCGGCCGCGAGTTCGGGCAGCGGCTCGCTGGCCACTCCCATCGGTTCCACTCCCAGGCGGCCGGCCACCGCGTCCTGCACCGAGCGGGCCAGGAGCCGGCTGGCCGGAAGATACGGGGCCTGACCCTCCCCGAAGGGGCGGAATCCCAGGGAGGCCAGCCCGGCGGGGACGGTCCGGCTATCCCGCTCCACGTCGGCCACGAACCCCTGGGGGCCCCCCGGGCGCAGGTGGAAGTGGAAGGAGAGGAACAGGTCGGCCCCGGCCCGGTTGGCCACCTCCGCCCGGTCCTGGAGGCCGGCGGCCTCGTTCTCACCGCGGGTGGTGACCGACTCCACCCCCATCACCCCTTCCAGCCGGTCCGAGACCAGGCGGCAGAGGGTCCAGGCCAGGTCCGCCTCGGCGCCGCCCTTCAGGTTCGCCCCCTTGTCCACCCCGCCGTGCCCCGGATCCAGCGCCACCCTCCGGATGTCCCGCATCACCGTGCGGGGGGGGACGGCGAAGCTCTCGATCTTGCCCAGGCGGAGATCGCGTTCGTCCACCCCCAGGAGGATCTCGAGCCGGGTCTCGGGCCGGTGGCTCACGTGGAATCCGACCGCGCCCGGGCCCGGGGTGAAGCTCACCTCCAGCCCCTCGGGAAGGTTCCGGAGCCGCAGGCCCTGGAACCACCGGTGTTCGGCGGGGAGCGGATAGAGCAACGGGTCGTAGCCGAGACCGGGGATGCGGACCACGAACGAGGTGCGGGAGGTGGACACCACGTCCACCCGGAACGGGGTCTCGGATTCCAGGGTCAACCGCCACCCCGCAGGTTCGTTCTCGATGGAGGCGCCGCTGACCGAGGGACGGCTCTTGGCCACCTCCAACCGCCGCTCCTCCCGGGAGAAGGAGAGCGGGACCGTGACCCAGGGCCGGGGCTTGCCGTCGTCGTCCAGAAAGAGGCGCAGCGGCACCAGGAGTTCCCCACCCCACAGGAAGGCCGGCCCGGGAAGGTGCAGGAGGTCCTTGTCCACCGTCGCCAGGTCCGTGCCCGCGGTGACCGTGATCTCGTGGTTCCCGAGCACGAAGATCATCCGCCCCAGGTCGGACCTCCAGAACTTCTCCGCGTCGAAGAGGATGCAGAAGTCGGAGGCGGTGAAGTACAGCACGCCGTCGCGCTCGGCGCCCGTGATCATACGGGGGGCGGCGGCGCCGGCGGGGATGAGCTGGACCTCGAACGGCACCGCGCCCGGCGGGTCCTGGGCGGCGGCGGGCCGGACCGCGAGCCCGGCCGCCCCGGCCAGCCCGGCGGCCACCAGGAGCAGGAGCGCGGCGACCGGCCGCAGGCGGGAACGGCGGCGGTTCAAGGCTTCCGTTTCCGGCTCATGGCCCGGGCCATGTCCCGCTCGGCGTCCCGCTTGGCAATGTCGTCCCGCTTGTCGTGCGTGCGCTTCCCCTTGGCCAGGGCCAGCTCCACCTTGGCCCAGCCGCCGCGGAAGTAGATGCGGAGCGGAATCAGGGTCAGCCCCTTCTCGCGGGTCTTGCCCACCAGCCGGCGGATGTCGCGGCGGTGCAGGAGGAGTTTGCGTTTGCGCAGCGGCTCGTGGTTGAACTGGTTCCCCTGCTCGTAGGGCGAGATGTGCAGGTGGTGCAGCCACACCTCCCCCCCCTCCACCATGGCGTAGGCGTCGCCCAGGTTGGCCCGGCCGGCGCGGAGCGACTTCACCTCGGTCCCGGTCAGCACCAGGCCCGCCTCCAGGGTCTCCAGGATGATGTAGAGGTGCCGGGCCTTGCGGTTCTGGGCGACGGGCTGGATCCCGTCCTCCTTGGCCGTTTTGGAAACCACAAGACACCCTCTCCCTCCGGGATCCTAGGCACGCGAGCCGCCCCGCCGGAGAACATTACCGGGGGGCCGCGGAAGGGGCAAGGCACCGCCCGTCCACCCCGCAGGGCCCCCGGCCGGCAGGGGTTCCGGGGAACGCGTTGACATCCGGGGGGGTTCAGAGTAGCCTCTCCCGTCCCCGAATTCGGCCTGCGGAAGTGGCGGAATTGGCAGACGCGCTGGATTCAGGTTCCAGTGGTGGCAACACCGTGGGGGTTCAAGTCCCCCCTTCCGCACCAGCCCTCGATCCGGGACCCGGGTATACTGCGTCCCGATGACTCCCACCGTCTCCCATTCCCGCGGCGCCGGCTCCGGCTGGCGGACCCCCGCCTTCGCCCTGGTCCTCTTCGCCGGGGCCCTGGCCATCCGCCTCCTCTTCCGGGACGCCACTCCCGACGCGGCCTGGCCCTATTCCGCCTACTACAAGGGGGACGCCCCGCTCTGGCTGAACGCGGTCCGGGCCGCCCGGGAGGGCGCGGTGTTCGAGTGGGGCCTCCCCTTCCGCCCCCCGGGCATGAT
>Ga0307424_1001884_pt1 | contig 10663 bp, 8 predicted proteins | sample SalMarWE160320MG_FD_202157 | JGI IMG/M metagenome (GOLD analysis project Ga0307424, IMG submission 202157) | Salt marsh sediment microbial communities from the Plum Island Ecosystem LTER, Massachusetts, United States - WE1603-20 | ecosystem: Environmental > Aquatic > Marine > Intertidal zone >...
CAACATGACCGCATCATCTTCGTCAAATGTACATAAGGTCCGGAGTGAATCATCTTCGAATACCGAAATCAGATTCTGTCTATCATTAAGAGAGGTGGATAGAGCGAGACATTCGTTATCCGGAGACCAGACCACCAGTCGGTGGAGGTAGTACGTCCCACTGTTTCCTTCCCGTAGCTCAGTCAACCCGGGGGTTACCCAAGTAAACTCCGATTGATGGTAATCAGCAATGTAGATCCGGTCACCGCCTTGCCACGCTGATAGCGCGATGCGTCTTCCATCCGGACTGAAGGAGAGCGGGCTGATGGCGGTTGCCGACTCAGTGCTATCTACACTCTCAAACGTATCGTCAGTGATCAGGAATTGGTCGGTACCTGTGATGTCGCTGATCAAAGTCCCATATCGAAAGAACCGAAGAGGACTTCCAATTGCTTCGGATGTATCAGTTGGGGCATCGACAGCTATCTTCCCGTAGACCGGGGGGGGCTCCTCGGCCCTGGGCTGCGGGAGCTTGGTGACAAGGCCCGAGACGACCGCACCGACAAAGAGCGCTCTACAAAGTAGCTGCTGCATATAACACCGTATGAGCCCTAGGAAGTGCAATTATCGCACGTCTGGCTTGGCCTCAGCTAGAGGGGGCGCTACGAGCTTCAATCCCGTCTAGGCGGCCCGGGTCCCAGCCCACGACCAGAAACTCCTTGTTGGTTCGCTTCTTTTCAGCCGTCGCCACCGCCGGCAGGTGCTGGTAGGCGATCTCGATGGCCTTGGTCTTCCGTCCCAGGCGCGCCATCTTCGCCTCCAGCTCATCGACGGTTACGACGGCGTTACCCAGGCTCAGGACCCACACGGGGATGTGCTGGGCCCGCTCCAGCAACGCGTCGATCATCGACGCTCCGGTCTTGGCCGTGAACGGGCTCGTGGGACGCGACTGGCCTTCCAGGATCTCGTCCAGGACCCGGTATTCCTTCTCGTAGCTCATGACGCCAGGGTAGGGCGGGTCGAAGTAGGCGACATCGGCCGGGATCTCCGGCAGAGCTTCCAGGACGTCACGCTTCAGCACCCGCCCCTCCCCCTGGAACACCCCGGCGTTCAGTTGCTGGGCCAGCTCCCAGAGCTTCTTGGGGGTTGCCAACCTCAAACCATTGATGAAGTGGTACACACACGACTCCGTGATGCTCTCGTACTCCCCCGTCTCGAGCCGGTGGATCGTGCCCTTCCGGACCTGGGACATGGGATGCGCGAGTAAGGCAACCCGGACGGCAAGCAAGCGCAGGAGCGCCGCCTTCGCGGGATCCGGGGTCCCATCGGCCAGCCGCAGTGCACGGTCCAGTACCCGGGCTTGCTTCCTCGTGAACACCTCGGGCGCATAGCCCTCCTCCACCCGACCCGGGCCTGCATGGTCCTCCCTCGCGACCCGCAAGGTGTCCCCCCGCGTGAGCCGGACCCGCGGGTTCTCGATCAGTGCTTGCCCGACCACGATCCCCCGCTCGGCGATGTCGGTTGCAATCACCCGGAACCCCTGGGCCTTTGCGTAGAGACTGACCGACCCTCCGCCCAGGAAGGCGTCCAGGAACGTCATTGAGGCCCACTGGGCGCGTGGAACCAGCCGGTCGATCTCCCGGAAGATGGTGGGGCAAAGGCGGCGTTTTCCGCCCAAATAGGGCGGCAAGGCGCGCCACATCGCGAGCTTGCGGTGATGCGGGGAAAGTTGCGCGATTGCCATTAAGGACTGGATTCCTTCCCCGTGAAGCGGACTCCTTGTGCTGCACCGGGCATGGGGCCCGGGGCAGGAACAGGAGGACCTGGAGCATGCACAAGGCCACCCGACCGCGATTCGGCCTCCAGGAGCATCAGGTCTTCTGGTCCGAAACCGGCGCCGTCGTCTGTGCCAGCTGTCACCTCCCCTACCCGGGTTCGGACACCTGGATCTGGGAACGCTGGCAGGAGATCACGCCCGAGACCATGGCGGCCATCGACCGCCAGGGCGGGCACGTGGCGTGCGAGGGCTGCGGCAAGGAGCCCAGCCGCCTCGTGCGCTAGACCCAGACCCGAAAGGAGACATCCCATGAGCAAGCGCAAGGCCGACGAGACCACGACGCGGAAGCCCCGGAAGGAACCGGAAGCCCCGGCCACCGAGGGAAACGGGACCGAGCCCGAAGCGGCAGCTGCTCCCACGAAGCCGAAGGGCCGGAAGGCCAAGGGTGGAGCTAAGGAGCCGAGGCCCGAGCTGGTCGTTTTCGCGCTGCGGATGACGGCCGAGGAGCGGGCCGCCCTGCACAAGGCCGCCGGGCCCGCCAAGGCGACCAAGTTCGCCCGGGCGCTCCTGACCGCGGCCTCCCGGGGCGACGCCAAGGCCGTGGCCGACATCGTCGCCGCCGTCCAGACCTCGTAGCCAGACCGCCCCTCGGCCTCCTGCCGGGGGGTTGGTCTTTGCATCACGGAATCACCTCCCCGGCCTCCTCCTGGATAGCCCGCCGCTCCTCGATCTCGTAGGGGTCAGGGTCTGGGATCTGCGGGGTTTGCGGGTTTCGCGGGTTTGTTTCCACGGATCCGAAAGACGAATCACTTCCGGGAGTCACAGCACTCGTTTTTCCATCCGGCGAAATCAAACCCGCCAAACCCGCCAAACCCGCCTCCTTCACCACTCGCCACCGCTTCACCCGGCGATGTGTATCCTTCCGGTCTGGCGTGATCCGAATGCCATCATCTCCGTAACGTCTTTCCTTTCTGTTACTTATGGCCTTCCCTAGCCGCTTGGAGAAGCTGGTTCGCCGCCTTCCGAGTTCCCCAGGTGACGGGGTATCGACTAGGTCAGAGGGCAAGGCCGCTTGAAGCAATTCCCCCCCCTTGGATTGGGAGCCGTTCTCGGGGAACATCTCCTCGACGAGGTCGGAGACCGCGACGACCTTGTCCTCAAACGCCTCGGTCCAAGCCCTCAGGAACGCCTCCCACTCGGAGTCTTCCTCGTCCATCTCGGTGTACAGCGCCTCCTGGTTTCCGAGGAACCCCTGGACTCCCGCATGCGCCAGGATTCCGCCCACGGTCGTGACCCACTCCTCGAACTTGCCGAGAGGTGGTGTTGTTGCCCGCGGGCACCCGCTGGCAAACCACGCCCGCGCGAGCGTCAACAACGCCGCCAGAAGCCGGCCCCGACTCTCGGCCACCCAAGCGTGGAGTTGGGGGTGCTGGAAGTCCGTCCGGGTCCATGGTCTTGCCCGTTGTGCATCGAGACGGATCCAGTAGCATCTTCGCGCCAGATCGCCACCGAGTTGCGCGTTGTTGGCTGTGGCCGCCCACGTCGCCCGCTGAGGCAGTCGCGCCATCTTGGTATGGCCGAGGATCCGATCCGACCAATACTCTGCAGTGAGGACCCGCTCGAGCGCCGCAGACCGGATTGTGCCCCGGAGATTGTCCAGAATCACAAACGGAGTCCCCTCAACCAGCGTCGCGGTCAGCACCTTTTGCCATTCCTCTTCGCGCTTCGGTCCACCCATGTGTTCGCCCCGCCCAGTCGCGATGGTTCCCGCCACTTCCATCAAGAGCGACTTCCCGGTCCCTTTCTGAGGTGCGTCGCAGACGGCCAGAGGAACCGGGCCTTGAATCGCGGGCCGAACAATGGGCGTGAGGAAGAGGGCGAGTGTGTTGGCGTGGCTGGCATCATCCGCGAAGGGGAAGTCGGCGATGGCCTCGTTCACGAGCCCTAGAGCAGATTGAACCTCCTCAGTAGCAGGTCGATCCGGGATCCGCGGAATTTCCAGATCAGTGGCCGGCCAGTAGACGAGGCGGGTCGCTCCATCGTAGCCCGCCTGGTCGAGAATGCTGCCGTCGGGCCGAAGCACCGGGGCACGGATGACTCCCTCCAGAGGGGGAAACCTCCACCCAGGACGGCTCTGCACATCCTTGACCACGGTCATGGGGGGTGGGATCGGCTGACGTCCGGTCTTGGTGTCCCGGATGAAGTTGGCGGCCCGCTCCATCTCGCCCCGAAGTGCGTGATCGGACAACTCCTCGATGATGGGACGGCCTTGCTCATCTTGACGGACCCGGCAGATCAAGCCCCCCCGGACAAACAAACGCGGTGGATCATTCTTTCTGTAGAGAGACTCCAGGACCTCCCCGGTCATCTCCCTAAGCTGCCGATGGCTGGTCAGGATTTCGGGGAGTGCCTGTGTGGGTTCAGGTTCCGGGGAAGTCTCCTGAACGAGTTGAAGCAGCCGCGCTCGATCCCCGCCACTGGCGATCCAGTCCGAGACGTCTCCCTTCGGGGGCAAATCGGGAAGACGGAGGACCTTCACTTCCGCCGCATGGTGCCGGACGGACTCCAGAACCTCCTCCATGTGCTTCTCCCCCGGAGGATCGTTGTCCGGCAGAAGGATCACAATCCGGTCCCGAAGCAAGCTGGAATACTCCATCTTCCACTTCGCCACCCCGCCCGGGCTGCAGGTCGCCACCAACCCGAGGGCCTCCACGGCCAGGGCATCCTTCTCGCCCTCGACAACGAACACGGCCTGGGACGGGTCGGCGGCCAGGAACTCCGGCAGATGAAATGGGACCTTGCGGGTGTTGCGAAGGTTGTTGATCCACCCGCCCCGGCCATCGGGTCGACGCTGGAAGAATCCCTTGGGCAAGGTGCGGCAGACCTGAAAGAGCACGGCACCCTGCTCGTCGCAGTAGTCGTAGGTCGCGACGACTTCCGGCTTGCCGTTCCGGTTCGAGGGAGGGAAGAGGTCGGCCTTCTTGAGGTCCAAGGCTCCGAGAATCGCTTCTAGAGGGCAGCCGGCGTGGCAATGGAGCATCACCCTGCCATCATCGCCATCTCGGATTGCGAGGCTGGGATTTCGATCCCCCAGCCCCTGACCGTGCCCCTCAACTGGACATCCAGCGACCCAGCCATCTCCGTTCCGGCACTTGTTGGGCAGGCGTTCAAGGACCCGTTCCAGGGGAGACGGTTCCACTAGGGCCTTCCCAGCGATGACAGGAATCCCTCGATTGCCGGGTGCGGGGTGAGCATCTTCTCCGCGGTGATAGCCGGACGATCTTTCAGATCCCGAAGCACGCGCCCTCGAATCACGTCCATGTTGCGGACGAGCCGCCAGACCAGGTCATCCGCCAGTTCGTGGACGGCGACCATCCCTCCCAGGGCCAGTGCCTCCTCCTCGAAGACGCGGTCGATCAACTCTCGGGCCTCATCAAGTGTGAGCATCCCTCGACCCTCCCTTCCTAGAAGAAAGGGAGGTTTAGGGCTCGTTTGGGGACATGAAATCTTCCCCAAGCTCCTTTAGCTTCCCTAACCCTCGCTGTCGTCGCTTCTTGGCGGCTTCATACGTCAGCCCAATTTCCCCGGCGCAGTCCTTCAGCGGCCGGCCATGGACAAGGCTCCCGACTAGGAGAAGAAACTCCACTTCGTTGATCCGCCCGGATTTGCGGTGCCAATCCAGCTTGGAGGCCAAGTCCTCCTGCGGGCTTCGTCCATACCGCGTGCCTAGGATGCGGGCCTGGATGAACTCAGAGTCCACCTGCAGCTCCCGCCTATCTCGTTCCCACTGGGCGGCGTACTTCCTGTAGAGGGCGTGGAACGTTCCCCAGTAGATGGCGGACACCGGATGCATGCGGGTCGTTCGTGGGTAGAGCGCCGAGACCACCTCAAGTAGCGAGCTCACGATGTCCTGCCAGAACTCGTCTGGATCGTCAGTCCACTGCTGCTTCTTGCGTTGCAGTGCTCTCATGCCTGGCCAAAAGAACACTAGGAGAATCGTCCTCCAGTGAGGACGCCGATCAAGCGCATGCACGTCCAGGATGGCTCTCAGGATGCGTTCCTTCCCCGCATCCCTCGATACGGAGGTCCACATGTACGAGACGACCTCGCGCCAGGTTGAGAACTGCTCGAAGAACCGATCCCATTCCTTGAGGTCTTCAAGCAGGCCGAGGTACCCATCGCCATCCAACTCACGCTGAAGCCGGTCCAAGTCGGGGTCAAAACGAACACGGTCCAAAACACCAATCCCCCCAACGGCTTACGGGCCGGAGCCGGGAAGGGAGCGGAATTCAGTGGGTCAGAATCTCCACTCCACCATCCGATGGAGTGGCGCGACACGAGGCGTCGCGGGCGCGACGGGTTCTCGGTCTAAGAGCCTGTGACCCAGTGCGTGGGGCGATCGGGGTGATATGAGAGAAAGTTCCCAATAGTCAATGAGTTACGGAGATGGCGACCCAACGGCGGATGTTCGGCCGCAATCTGGTCCAGCGCGCGGTGAATTGCCACCGAAACGGACTGACGGGCAAGCTCCTGGATATTGCCCGTCTTGCGACGCCTCCCTCCCGTACCGATGGCGCTAGATATGCTACGCAGAATGATGTCCTCCTCCTCAGCAAGGCGTTCTAGTTGGTCCGTGTCACTCATTGCACGAGCATCCTCGATTGCCTCCCTCAGTTGTTCAAGACGCAACTTGTATTCCGCCACAGCCTTGTCGTCAGCAACCTTCCCCGTGTGGCTCCCCCGAATCGTGTTGGACTTGGCCACCACGTCCCGAAGATCCAGGGCCGAAAGTTCTTGGTCAGGGTCACCAAGAAGGTACGCGATGTATCCCATTCCTACTGTGTCCTGAATCGTCTTCTGGATGCCCTCGTACACGAGAAGCCAGGTGTTCCCTTGTCTCTTGAAAACAAGAGGCTCTGCGTCATACCTCCCCTCCCACTCCATCGTCAGGATGGCTTCAAAGTCTTCACGGCCTTCCGGCTCCTGTTCCTCGGCTTGGGCCAGCTTCTTGGTCCAGCGCTCGGACGTTTCCAGTCCCAAATCGGTGAGGCGGATGGACCACGATTCTGGAAAGTCCAAGACATCCATGGCCAAACATCGGCGCATGACGCGATCGAGGGTCGGATCATCCATCCCGAGTTCCTTCATGACCTCCTCGAGATCGGTCCACGGGGGACTCAAGCCCTTCACACGTCGATGGACGCACCTGAGAAGCCGGAACTGCTCCCAGTTCCGGTCGATGAAGACGAGGTGGGCCTCTTGGTGGAGGCCCTGGAGCGGTTTGGGGAGGGCTGCCGCCCCTTCTCGGAGGATTGCTTCCACCCGACCCAGCCCAGGAACATCTAGAACCGCAGCAGGCCCTGGGGCTACCTCTAGCCACCTCCGAACAGACAAGTCGTTGAGCCTTGCCCCAAGATCCCTTCGTGGCAGATCGAGTCTGGGAATCAGATGCTCAACGGAGATTCGCGATTCCAACTCTCCCTGCACCATCGCGTAAACCGTCAAGAGGATTGCGGTTTGCTGGGATTCGTCGTCGAGACTCGCAATGTGGAGCGTGTTGTCATCCGAGGGAGAGTGCATAGCAATGTCCCCGAAGGCGTCCGAATTGACCCTTTCTTCTGTAGGACCCTCTGACGGTGAACCGGGAGGCGGCTTCCCGCAAGAGTGGAGTTGATGGCCTCGAACGACCGAGGTAGTTGTCGAGTTCAAGATGAGAAACACCAAGGAGTTACGTGCAAAGGGCCAGGAAGCAAGGGCAGCTACCAAGCCTGTCCGGGCGGCGCTCTATGTCCGCGTTTCCACCCAAGCGCAAGCGGACCGCTTCAGCCTCCCCGCACAACGAAAGGTGCTCCAGAAGCTCGCCCAGGACCGGGGCTGGAACGCGCTCCTCTACGACGAGGGCGGTGTCTCAGCCGAGACCATCGAGGCCCGCCCGGTATTCCGTCGGCTCCTGGACGACGTGGCGGCCGGCCGGATCGACCTCGTGGCCGTCATCGAGATGGAGCGCCTCTGTCGGGCCTCCGACCTTAGGGACTGGGCCAGGATCACGACCACGTTCCGCGACGCCGGGGTCCTGGTCGCCACCCCAGAACGGATCTTCAACCTGGAGACCGCAGAGGATGACTTCGAGGCCGACCTCCGGGGGATCCTATCCAAGCGCGAGAAGCGGAAGCTTCTGGAGCGCACCAAGCGCGGGATCGACGAGGCCCGTGACGCGGGTCGGTTCTGTGGCGGCCGTCCACCGACGGGCTACAAGCTCGACTACGAGACCCGGAAGATCATCCCAGACGCCGAGATGGTCCCCGTGGTCGAACGCATCTTCGCCTCCGATCTTCCCGACTACCAGCTGGAGAAGATGCTACGACGGGAAGGCACGCCCATCACCGGAGGGACGATCCGCCGTATCCGGACCAACGTCTTCTACCTGGGCCTCCGGCCCAACTCCGAGGGGAAGCTGATCCCGGCGGACTGGTCCCCGATCATCAGCCAGGAGCTCTGGGAGCGGCAGCAGGCCGGGGGGCCCAAGCCCAAGCCGCGAGGCTCCGCCTACCTGCTCTCCGGGATGGTCCGGTGCCGGAACTGTGGCGGGCCCGTGGTCGGGCAGCCGATTCGACCGGCCAAGGACGGCACGAAGCTCTACATCTACAGGTGTAACTGCCCGCGACGGTGCTCCAAGCCAGGCCGGATGCTGACGGGGTGGCTTGTGGACATGTTCGTCGTTGATGCCCTTGAGCGGTACATCCAGGGGCCTCCGTCCCTCACAGATCGGTTCAAGGAGGCACTGGCCCAGCGGCAGAGCCTCAACGCCGGCGACTTCGCCAAGCGACGCGAGGAGCTGCGGGCCAAGGCCAAGGACCTCGAGGAGCGAGAGCAACGCTTGGTAGCCAGCCTGGAGAACGGCTCCATGCCGGAGCGACTGGTCGGGAAGCGGATCAAGGCCATTGCCAAGGAACGAGGGGAGCTACAGCTGGAGATCGACTCCCTGAAAGCCATGATGAACATCCCGTCGCTGCCGGATGTCCAAGAGATCCTGGGGCTAGCTGAGGACCTGTCCAACGCCACGAAGGCCCAGCGACGGCACTTGCTTCGACGGTTAACCGCATCGATCGAAATAGATGGGCCGGAGCGGTTGCTGGTGGTTCGGTGGGGGTTGGGGGGTGAGAGCCTGTATCGGATCCCTCACCTTCGAGGTGGAGCCAGAAGACGAGTAAGTCAGTTGGTTTTGAAAGTCCAAGCCCTACTTTCAAACCAGTCGCTTCGAAACTAAGGCACTACTACGACGTCGGTTTCCGCCCCGCGACAGCCCCCGACCTTGACGTCCTGACCGGGACACTGCGATTCGTCTCTCTTACCAACGTACTATTGCATCTCACCATGGCCTAAAGCTATGATCCCTCCTAGAAGCGTCTCTTCCGTCGTTGCCGGGGCTTGGTGGAGGTGACAATGAGCAGGGCGTTGCTTCTCTCCCTCTTCTCTTCTTCATTGGTAGTCTTGTGTGGTTCAGTCCCAATGTACGATTCGGGCTACTCAGATGGTTCTCATTACCGTGGCTTGAAGATACCCAACGATCTCCCGAAGATCGCATTTCACATAGCCACTCCAGTGGCCAAGGGCGATCCTTGCCTCAATGCACCAATCCCCCCTTGCAACTTCAAGGAGCACAACTTATCTGTCACTGCCGACATAGGAATTGGATACAATGTATTTCTCTACGTTCTTGATGGTAGTCCAATTGACGGAATTAGCGGGGCAGAGTTTGGGATCAGTTACTCACAGAGCCTTTATGTCTCCGGCTGGAATTCCTGCGCTGATCTCGAATTCGCGTCTCCATCCTGGCCGGATTCTGGCTCCGGCACTCTTTTGACGTGGAGCTCCACAAGCAATTGTCAAAACACCCCTGCTCCAAATGACTCCCTCTCAGGCGTGACGGCCGTACTTGGTCAGCTCTATGTCTACGCTTATTCAGAAGATCTCCTAGCCGTTACGCACAGAATGACGGGGCAACCCCCCGGGTTCAAGGTCGCAACCTGCTCGTTGGCCGAAAAAGCCCTCCCCTACCCCCAAAACGCAGGAAGGCTTGGTTTCGGCACCGAAGGGTACGATCCATGCTACGAGCCTTCGTATCATGAGAAGTGGATCGTCACCCTCCCCACAGCTCCCGACTCCTCCCAATCCACCGCGCTGCCCAGCCCTCAACCCGGAATACAATCGGAGCCAGACTACTCGTCTCACATCGTTCCCATTGCTTCCGGATTCGCCTACGGGATAAGCGATCATATGAATGTAGTCGGCGAGTCATATTACCCCTACTTTCCCTACGTTTGGTCCGCAGGCGTATTCCAACCCATCCCCGTACCGCCCAACAGTCAATGGATGGAGCCTTATGAAGTGAGCGAATCCGGATATACCGTTGGTACTCTCTCAGACAATACGGGGAGGCGGCACGCCTTTCAATGGAATGGAAGTACCCTTAAGATCTTGCCTCATGATCTAAACACATACAGGTCTGACGTCTGGGATGTCAATGGAAACGGTGAGGCTGTCGGTGCCTATCTCACATATGTACCTGAATCCGACTGGTTTGGTTATCTAGGATTTGTATGGACGTACTCTGGGGCCCTCCAGACCGTGTACCATCCAGCGGGATACGAATGCAGCTTGGAAAGCATCAATGAACAGGGCGTTGCCTGCGGAGGGTGGTGGGGATCTACTCCCACCAGTGCGGTCATATGGGAGTTTCCAGGTACGATTGTCATCCCTCCACTTCCTGGGGCTACCGAATCATACGCCACCTCCATCAACAATGCTGAGCATGTTGTTGGTCTAAGTCAGACTTTCCCATACGATGTCTACTTAATGCGTGGGTTCTTTTATGATGGTGCGACGCTCATCGATCTCGGGTCGCTT
>Ga0307424_1001885_pt1 | contig 10659 bp, 9 predicted proteins | sample SalMarWE160320MG_FD_202157 | JGI IMG/M metagenome (GOLD analysis project Ga0307424, IMG submission 202157) | Salt marsh sediment microbial communities from the Plum Island Ecosystem LTER, Massachusetts, United States - WE1603-20 | ecosystem: Environmental > Aquatic > Marine > Intertidal zone >...
CACGGTCCCCACCGGACACGTCCAGGTGGAAGCCAGTTTCGTGGAGTATGAGCGGGCCACCGAGGCGGACGGACACACGCACGCCATCGCCGTCCTCCCAACGAACCTCAAGCTCGGCCTAACCCGCACCCGCGACATCCAACTCATCGTCAGTCCCTACCTGCGTCGCTCGGCGGGGGGGGGCGCTGCGGGATCCGTGGGGGGCGTGGGCGACCTCACGGCGCGGGCCAAGGTGAACCTGGCCGGGAACGACGGCGGCCGGGTTGCGGTCGCGCTGCTGCCGTTCGTGCGGCTTCCCATGGGCGCCGCCGACGTAACCGCCGGCCGGGTCGAGGCCGGTCTCATCCTCCCGGTCGCCGTACGCGACCTGCCCGGTGGGTTCGAGCTCGGGACGATGGCCGAATTCGATGTGGACCGCGACACGCGGGACGTTCGGTTTGGGCTCGATGTCGTACACTCACTCACGGTGGGCCACGCGCTGATCGGCGATCGAGCGAGCGGCTACCTCGAGTATGTCGGCAGCACAGGCATCCGCACGGGTCGGGGATACGCCGTCTCCGTGGACGGGGGCCACCTACGCGGTGCGGCGCACCGTGCAGTTTGACACCGGCCTCATGCTGGACCTCTCGCAGCCGGCAGCCGCGTTCACGGTGTTCGCTGGGCTCGCGTTCCGCGTATGACCGCCGGCTCGGCCGTCTCGCTCGAGGGGATGCATCGCACCGTCGCGGTGCCTCGGCCCGGCGACGGGTTCTGGAGGCAGTGGCGGGCCTACGCCGGCCCGGCGCTTCTCGTGAGCGTCGGCTACATGGATCCCGGCAACTGGGGGACGGATCTGGCGGGCGGGGCGTTGTACAAGTACGGCCTGCTCTGGGTGGTGGCGGCGGCGAGCCTCATGGCCATCGTGCTCCAGGTGCTCTCCGCCCGGTTGGGCGTGGTGACTGGGAAAGACCTGGCCCAGGCGTCCCGCGATTGGTACCCGCGCTGGACCCGCTGGCCCAACTGGTTGCTCTGCGAGCTGGCGATCGGCGCCTGCGACCTGGCGGAGGTGCTCGGCAGCGCGGTCGCGTTGAACCTGTTGTTTCACATTCCGCTGTTCTGGGCCGTGCTCATCACGGCGGGGGACGTGTTCCTGCTCCTCGCGCTGCAGCGCTTTGGGGTGCGAACGGTCGAGGCGGTCGTGGTATTGCTCATCGCGACCATCGGCGTGTGCTACTTCATCGAGATCTTCGTCCTGCCGCGCACGGGACCAAGCTTCTCGGAGATGGGGCATGCGCTGGTGACGCCTGGGCTCCGCCAGGCCGGGATGGCGTACGTCGCCATCGGGATCATCGGGGCGACCGTGATGCCCCACAACCTCTACCTCCACTCCGCCCTGGTGCAGAGCCGGCAGGTGCCCGACGATCGCGACGCGGTCCGGACGGCCATCAAGTACAACACGATCGATTCGACCGTGGCCCTCTCGCTCGCGTTTCTCGTCAACGCAGCCATTCTCGTCCTGGCGGCGAACGTCTTCTTTGGGCGCGACAGTGTCGTGGTGGCCGGCGGGGAGGTGGTGCACTTCGCCGAATCGAGCGACTGGATTCGGGTCGCCTATCTGACCCTGGCCCCGTTGCTCGGCACCGCCGCGGCGAGCATCCTGTTCGCGGTCGCCCTGCTCGCGAGCGGTCAGAGCAGCACCATCACCGGAACGCTCGCCGGCCAGGTCGTCATGGAAGGGTTCATGCGCTGGCGGGTGTCGCCGTGGGTGCGCCGCCTGATCACGCGCGCGCTCGCCATTCTCCCCGCCATCCTGATCATCGGCATCCGCGGCGACGGCAGCGTCAACGACTTGCTCACCTTGAGCCAGGTCGTGCTGGCGCTCCAACTCCCGCTCGCGATGTTCCCCCTGCTGCATTTCACCAGCTCGCGCAGGCGCATGGGCGCCTGGCGGAGCGGTGCGTTGCTCCTGATCGCGGGATGGGGCAGCGCGCTGCTGATCACGGCCATGGACGTGTACGGCCTCCCCGACTCGCTCCGCGAGGCGTGGCGCGTGATCGCGGGAGGCTAAGGCTGGAAGCCCGCGCCGCCTCCGACCCCGCGGGATAAATCCGCGGCTCAGCGCTCCCGCATGCAGCGGGGACGCCCGGCCGCTTTACGCGGCAGAGGCCGAGCGGCGGCTTCACGCCGCCGATTCCCGGGCGGGAGCCTGACGCTCCCTCGACACGCCTTCGCGTCCCGCCCCCCGGGGTCAAGGCACGATCGGCCGCACCTTCAACCCCGTGTGCTTGGCCGCGAACGCCCAGATGTCGGCCTGCTCGGCAATGCGCCGGTCGAGCGGACGGTAGCCGTGGCTTCCCTGCGCCTCGATGCGGATCAGCACGGGACGGTCGCAGCCCGGCACGTGCGACTGGTCCGCCTGCATGGTCGCCGTGAACTTGAATGAGTGACTCGGCACCACGCGGTCGTCGTGATCCGCGGTCGTCACGAGGGTTGCCGGGTAACACACGCCCTGCTTGATGTTCTGGAGCGGGGAGTACGCGCGCAGATATTTGAATGCCACCGGATCGCTCGACGCGCCGTACTCGGTGGCCCAGGCCGCGCCGCCGGTGAACCGATCATAGCGCAACATGTCCATCACGCCCACCTGCGGCACCGCCGCGGCGTACAGGTCCGGGCGCTGCGTCATGACGGCACCCACCAGGAGACCGCCATTCGATCCGCCATTGATTGCCAGGTGCGCCGACGACGTGTAGCGCTCGTGAATGAGGTATTCGCCCGCGGCAATGAAGTCGTCGAACACGTTCTGTTTCTTCTCGAACATCCCCGCGTGGTGCCACGTCTCGCCGTACTCGCCGCCACCGCGGATGTTCGCCACGGCGTATACCCCGCCCTGTTCCACCCACGCAATCACACTGGGGTTGAAGCTCGGCGTGATGCTGATGTCGAAGCCGCCGTACGCGTAGAGCATGGTGGGGTTCGCGCCGTTCTTGACCATGTCCTTGCGGTGCGTGACGAACATCGGGACGCGCGTCCCGTCCTTGCTGTGGTAGAAGACGCGCTCCGTCGTGAACAGCGCTGGGTCGAACGTGAGCTTGGGCGGATCGAAGGCCCGGCTCGTGTTCGATGCCGCGTCATACACGTACGAGGTGGTCGGCTGCAACGGTGACGTGAACGCGTAGAACAGTTCCGGCCGATCGAAGCGCCCGACGATGCCGCTTGCGCTCCCGAGCCCTGGCAGGACCACTTCGCGAGCGTTCGAGCCGTCGAGCGCGTACAGCCGCACGACCGACGCCACGTCCTGTAGTGTCAGCACGCCGATCTGGCCCGCCACCAGCGACGCCCCCTCGATAGGCTGCGTGCCCTCCGGAATCACCGTCTTCCAGTTGGCCGGCGCCGGGCTGGCCAGGGGAACGACGACGATCTTCCGATTCGGCGCGTCCTTGTCCACCTGCATGTAGAGCTGACCGTTCACGACACCGAGGGGGAAGTAGTTCCCGTCGTGACCCGTGACGATCGGAGTGATCGGTGCTCGGAGATTCGGATGCATCGGGTCGCCGAGGTCGGCGACATAGACCTCGTTCTTGTCGGTCCCTCTCGACGTGAGCACGAAGAGGTACTGCCCACTCTCATCCACGCCGCCGAAGACGAACCAGGTCGGGTTATCCGGCCGCTGATAGATCTCGACGTCCGCCGACTGCGGCGTGCCGAGCCGGTGGTAGTACAGCGTCTGATGCTCGAGCTTCACTTCGAGCTGCTTCCCCGCGGGCGGCGTGGGAAACCGTGAGTAGAAGAAGCCTTGGCCGTCCTTGGTCCAGGAGGTCCCACTGAACTTGACCCAGCGGACGGTGTCGGACGTCGGCTGCCCGGTCGCGAGGTCGCGCACGGAGAGGGTCACCCAATCCGATCCCCCCTCACTCAAGCCCACCGTGTAGTGTTTCCCGTCGGGCGCGGGGGTGAAATCGGAGAGCGCGGTGGATCCGTCCGGGGAGAGCTGGTTCGGATCCAGCACCATGGTCTCGGCGCCGTCCAGGGTCACGCGCGAGTACCACACACTCTGGCGCTGGAGGCCAGAGTTCTTGGTGTAGAACCAGTGCCCGCCCTCCCAGAAGGGGACGCTGGTCCGCGCGTAGTTGTAGAGCGCGGTGATGCGGGTGTTGAAGAAGTCGCGCCCGGGAAGCGACGCTAGGTAGGGCATGGTCACGGCGTTCTGGGCCTTCACCCAGCCGGCCACCTCCGGGCCGTCGATCTCCTCGAGCCAGCGGTAGGGATCCGCGACCTTCGTGCCGTGGTAGTCGTCCACCGTATCCACTGTGCGGGTCACGGGATACGTCAGGCGCGTCTGCTGCGCCTGCGCGAAAGGAGCGAAGCCAAGCGCGCCCAGGACGAACACGCGCGCCGCCACCGAGGGAGACCAAGGACGAGACATGGACGGCTCCAAGATGCTGGAAGGACGCGACCGGTATCAGCAAACCGAGACTAGCCAGCCTCCCACGCGGCGTCAACGCGGCGACGGCGGCGTGCGGCGCGCGTCGCAGGTCGAAACGCGTTGGTCGACCTGATACTATTGAGACCATGACGCGCATCGAACGTCGCGACGGCGGCGACCGCTGGGCCCGGCTCACCGGGGTCCTCCTGCCCGCGTTCGTGCTGGCGAGTTTCGGCGCCCTTCCCGCTGCGGCACAGGTCAACATCGAGGCACTGCGTCGCGACACGTTGCCTCCCGGCTTCTCCGCGACTCTCGGTGCGGACTTCTCCGCCCGAACGGGCAATGTCGACCTCGTCCAGCTCAGGATCGTCGGCCGCTCGGACTTCATCGCCGGTCGCACGACCGTCTTTCTCGTCGGCAATACTGCGGTCGGCCTGCTGAGCTCGACCCGGTTCCTGAGCACGGGGTTGCTGCATCTGCGCCAGAGCTACGCCGTGCGCCCCTGGCTGCTCTCCGAGTCGTTCGCGCAGGTCAACTACGATCGCGCGCGACTGCTCGAACTTCGGGACCTCGTTGGCGCGGGTGTGCGCGCCCGCCTTGCGAACAACGCGCGTGCGCGGGTGTGGGTGGCCACCGGCGTCATGTTCGAGCACGAGCGGCTCGATTTGCCGGCCGGCTCCGTCCACCCGGCGCGAGTGTCGGTGCTGCGTTCGAGCAGCTATGGCGCACTGCGGGTGCGACCGGCGGGGAACTTGGTGCTGGCGAGCACGACGTACGTGCAACCACGGTTCGACCACCCCGAGGACGTGCGCGTCCTCGAGGACTTTGCCCTCTCGGTGGCCGTGAGCCGCGCCTTCACCATCACCGTCTCGTTCGACCTTCACTACGACAGTCGACCGCCCGACGACATCGCGTCACTCGATACCACGCTGCTGAGCGGCTTTCGGATGAGCTTCTGAGGCGTCCGCCGCGCCGGTGTCCCAGTGGCCCGGCCGGACCGTGACCCGTTCGTGTCGCGCGCCGCGGCCGCGACGGCACGCGTGAAACCTCGTGGCCCGGCTGATAGTATTGAACACATGGCGCTCATTGAATGTCCCGAATGCGGCACGGTGGCCTCGACCGAAGCAACCTTCTGCCCGCAATGCGGATTCCCGATCAAGAAACTCAAAGAGCGGGGATCCAGGGAGCACAGCGGCCCCCCAGTCATTCCCTTCACCATGCTGGACGTCACCAAGTCCATCGTGGGCCGTTTGGTGTTCGGGGGACTCGTGCTCGCCAGTGGCATCGGGTTCGACGCGCCGCCCGTCATCATGCTCGCGTTGGTGGCCTGGGGTTCGGCGGTCCCGCTCTACATCAAAGCGCGTCGGGCCCATCGACTGGGACCGTTCGCGGGTCACCGCCAGATCGAGCAGGCCGTCGTCAAGCAACTCACCGAAGCGCGCGACGAGACGCGACGCGAGTTGGCAGGAATCGACGCGAATGCCAGCCGCATCGCCGAGCTGGAGGAACGGCTCGATTTCATGGAGCGGCTGCTGGCGAGGTATCGGGAACCGGCGTGACCGATGGCCGAAGCCGATGGCCGATGGCCGATAGCCGATAGCCGATAGCCGATAGCCGATAGCCGATAGCCGATAGCCGATAGCCGAAGGCCAGAGTACTCAAGCCGCGCGGGACGGCAACCCCAGTCCGTGAACCCGGCGTCCGCCTCCCACCACGTCCGGTCGCCCGTCCCTCCTCGATGGCGCGACCGCCACGCTTGCGATACCATTCGGCGCCCAGTTTTCGGAGTTTGCTCATGCGCCTTCTCGCCTTCGTCGTCCTGACGGTCCTCGCCGCGCCCACACTCCTCACCGCTCAGACCCAGGGCGTCCAGCACGGGGTCCGGCCCCAGCGGCTGGTCATCCGGAACGCCACCGTGGTAGACGGCAATGGGACGCCGGCTCGTGGTCCCATCGACATCGTGATCGAGGGGAACATGATCGTCGATCTGGTGCCCCTCGACCCCGTGGCCGTGCAGCGGGGTACGGCTCGCCGTCCCCAAGGTGACGTCCAAATCGACGCGACCGGGAAGTACGTCCTCCCGGGACTGATCGACGCCCACGCCCATTTGCAAAGCAACCGCTCCGGACACTCGCTCGGCGGCTACGACTACGTGTTCAAGCTCTGGCTCGCGAACGGGATCACCACGGTGCGTGAAGTGGGCCCAGAATCGGATACCGGAATCGTGCGTCTCCGCGACGAGAGCGCGCAGGGGAAGATCGTGGCGCCACGGCTCTTCGCCTACCCGATGCTGACGCAGCCACCCGCGCCGAAGAACGCGGCGGAGGCACGCGCCCGGGTCCGGCACTTCAAGGAGATCGGCGCCGATGGTGTGAAGCTCCTCGGGGTGGAACGCGACGTCATGGCGGCCGCGGAGGACGAGGCGCACAAGCTCGGCCTGCGGGTGGCGCACCACGTGGGCGTCGAGGAGACCAACGCGTGGGACGACATCAAGTTCGGGACCACGAGCATCGAACACTGGTACGGGATCCCCGACGCCGCCATTCCGGACCTGCGGCAGCACTTCCCCAGCGACTACAACTACCTGAACGAGACGGATCGTTTCCGCTGGGCCGGCCGGTTGTGGCGTGGAGCGGATCCTACGCTGCTCGACTCGGTGCTCACGTCCATGGTGAAGGCGAACGTCGCCTGGGTCCCCACGCTCGACATCTACGAGGCCAGTCGCGACCTCCAGCGGGCGCAGAACCAGCCCTGGTTCAAGGACTACCTCCACCCGTCGTTGGAGTGGTACTTCCGGCCTGACCCGGCCAACCACGGCTCGTACTTCATCGGCTGGAGCTCGACCGACGAGGTCTACTGGAAGGAGAACTACCGCATCTGGGAGGCAGCGCTGCGCGCGTTCGAGCGCAAAGGCGGCACGATCGGCTGCGGCGATGACGCCGGGTTCATCTACCAGATGTACGGCTACGGCCTCATCCGTGAGATGGAACTGCACGCCGAAGCGGGCTTCCATCCTCTAAAGATCATCCAGCATTGCACCGGCAACGGTGCCAAGATCCTCGGCCAGCAGGACCACCTGGGACGGGTGCGCGCCGGTTGGCTGGCCGACGTCATCGTGGTGGACGGCAATCCGCTGGAAAACCTCAAGGTGCTCTACGCCGGCGGCACGACGGCACTGCGCGACGGCAAGGAAGTGCGGACCCACGGAGTCGAATGGGTGATCAAGGACGGGATCCCGTATGACGGTCCCCGGCTGTTGCGGGAGGTGAAGGCAATCGTGGATGAAGCGAAGAGAGGCGGGTAGGCGGCTAGGCGGTTGGGCGGCTAGGCGGACAGCAACGAGCGGCGTCGAAAAGGACGCCGCTCGTCGCTTTAGCGACAGCAGCCGAGCCGCCGCTTCAGCGGCGGATACCCGAGCGAAAGCCTCGGAGAATATCTTGGCGCCGGTGGGACGGCTCCACGCGACATCCGTACCAAGCCTCAGACAATGTTCAATGCCGCTTCACGACGGGCGCACCATCATCTGGGATCCTGGAGGAGGAACGACGATATGCGGTACCTCATCACGGTCCTGCTGGTGGCTGCGATGCTCGGTTGTCAGCGGCAGCCGGTGACCATCGACGCGGCGCAACTCGCGGCCTTCGCGCCCCTGCCGGCATCCGTTCCCTCGGAGGCCAACCCGGCAACGCCGGCCAAGGTGGACCTCGGCTGGCGGCTGTATTACGAAACGCAGCTTTCGGCCGACGGTAGCCAGTCCTGCAACTCGTGTCACCTGCTCGACGCCTATGGGGCTGACGGGAAGCCCGTGAGCACCGGCGTCACCGGGCAACAGGGAGGGCGCAACGCTCCCACGGTCTACAACGCCGCCGGACACATCGCGCAGTTCTGGGACGGCCGCGCACCGGACGTCGAGGAACAAGCCAAGGGTCCGATTCTCAATCCGATCGAGATGGGGATGGCGACGTCGGCGGACGTGTTGGCACGTCTGGCGAAGCTTCCGGGTTACACCGACGCGTTCAAGGCCGCGTTCCCCGACGACCCGAAGCCGGTGAGCTACGACAACCTCGGCCGCGCGATCGGCGCGTTCGAGCGCCAACTGCTCACGCCATCCCGGTGGGACACGTACCTGGAAGGCGACCAGAACGGTCTCACCCGCGAGGAGAAGCAGGGGCTCAAGGAGTTTCTCAACGCTGGTTGCCAGGGCTGCCACAACGGCCCGTACCTGGGCGGGCGTCTCTTCCAGCGCATGGGCGTGGTCACGCCGTGGCCAAACGAGAACGACGTGGGTCGGTTCGCGGTCACACAGAATCCCGCGGACAGCATGGTGTTCAAAGTTCCGAGCCTGCGCAACATCGTGAAGACGGCACCCTACTTCAACGCGGGTCAGGTTACGGCGTTGGATGATGGTGTGCGCCTCATGGGACGACACCAGCTGGGTGTCGAGCTGAGCGACGCCCAGATTGCCTCGATCATCGTATTCCTTGGCGCGCTGACGGGCGACGTGCCTGGCAAGTACATCGTGCCCCCGCCACCGTTCGGCGGCGCGACGGGGGAGCGCTAGGGGATACGTCCGAGAGGAACGGCGGTTAGGCAGTTAGGCGGTTAGCAACGAGCGGCGTCGAAAAGGACGCCGCTCGTCGCTTTAGCGACAGCAGCCGAGCCGCCGCTTCAGCGGCGGAACTCCGCGACCCCGGCGGCTTCTGTCCGTCTCTGTCCCTCCCGATCCGTCTCTGTCTGTCCCCATCCGTCTCTGCCCCTCCGCTCCTTCATCTCGCCCCAATCGCCGTCTCGGTTCGCCCCTTGCTGATGGGATCCCCGCACCCTATATTGTGCATATGCACATTATGAGGTAGCCCGTGCCCCGTCCCCGCAAGCCGCGCCGGTGCCGCGCGTTCGATGGTGATTCGGTCTTCAAGCCACGCAGCATTCCCATGACCGATCTCGAGCGCGTGGACCTCCAACTCAGCGAGCTCGAGGCCATGCGCCTGTGTGATCTCGATGGGCTCGATCAGGAGGCCGCCGGACGACGCATGGGGGTGTCGCGCGGGACCGTGCAGCGGCTCCTCGCCCGAGGGCGCGCCGCGGTACTCGACGCACTGGTGGCCAACAAGGCCCTGGTCATACGAAAGGGAGACGAAGATGCGCATCTGCATACCCGCTGAGACCGGTGACGGAACCAACGCGCCCGTCTGCGGCCATTTCGGCTCGGCGCCGTGGTTCCATGTCGTGGATCTCACCACCGGATCCACCGACGTGATCGCGAACGCGGGACGCCATCACGAACACGGCACCTGCCGCCCCATCGACAGTCTGGTCGGTCAGCGGATCGACGCGGTCGTGTGCCGGGCGATCGGCCCCAACGCCGCCCGCCAGCTCCACGCGGCCGGGATTGCGGTGCACCTGTCGGACGCCGCCTCGGTGCGGGCGGTAGTGGCACAGGCGCGGGCCAACGGACTCCAACCCCTCGACCCCTCGCAGCTGTGTGCGGGCGGCCACGGACACCACTAGCACCTGGTCGTTCCCCCGCGTCGACGGGAGGGTCTATGAAGGTCGGCATCATCATCTGTGATCGCTACCGCACGTGCGGCGCCGGCAAGTGTCTGCGCGCCATGCGGGAGCGGGCGGGCGGCTTCAGCCGCTACTCTACCGATGAGCCGCTCGAGCTCGTCGGCTTTTCCACGTGCGCGGGGTGCCCCGGGGGGAACGTCGAATACGTACCGGAGGAGATGATCCGGAACGGCGCCGAGGTCATTCACCTCGCGACCGGGCTTGTGGTGGGCTATCCCCCGTGTCCCTACCTGGACTACTTCCGCGCGTTCATCGAACAGCGCTATGGCGTCCCGGTCGTCATCGGCACGCACCCGGCGCCCGAGAAGTACGTCCGCGTACACCGAGGACTCGCATCGCTTCCCGTGTTGGAGCGGGAGGCAGCGCTGATGGCGACGGAGGAGGTGCGCCGGGCATACGACTAGTGCCGTTCGAACTTGTTCCAGCTATTGGTTTGCTCACTCGCGAAGATCAGGCCCAACAAGTTGGAACGGCACTAGCCGCCGGCGGTCGTTACGATCGGCGAAGGAGACCGCGACCCCATGCTCCTCGCGTGGATCATCGGATTCAGCCTGCTCGGCAGCGTTGGCGCCACCACGGGAGCCGCGGCGATGCTGCTCTTTCCCGACGCGGTCCGGCGGAGAATCGTGCCGTGCGTGCTGAGCTATGCCACCGGTACGCTCCTCGGCGCCGCCTTCCTCGGGATG
>Ga0307424_1001886_pt1 | contig 10659 bp, 9 predicted proteins | sample SalMarWE160320MG_FD_202157 | JGI IMG/M metagenome (GOLD analysis project Ga0307424, IMG submission 202157) | Salt marsh sediment microbial communities from the Plum Island Ecosystem LTER, Massachusetts, United States - WE1603-20 | ecosystem: Environmental > Aquatic > Marine > Intertidal zone >...
TGACCGTCCCGGACGGGTTCGAGGGCGCGCGGGAGGACACCAGGATCAGCACGCCGGCCGCGGCCAGTGCCGCGGCCATCAGGCGCGCGTTACCGAACAGGCGCTCGATCTCGAAGTCCGGCGCGTTGTGCGAGACCAGGTAGCGGATCGCCACCAGCAGTCCCAGGCCCACGACCCCGGTTGCCGTGGTGGCATAACACAGCAATGCCCCGTTCTGCAGCGCCGCCTGTCGCGAGGAAAAGTACGCCTGGCGCCAGTCGTTCCAGAAATACACGATGACGGCGAACATGGTGCCGGTATGCAGCATGACCAGCGGCAGGGTCATGGCCGGTGTGGTCGGGTCGAGCCCCATGCGTTTTTCCGCCACGATGACGTGGGCCGAACTGGAGACCGGCAGCAGCTCCGCTGCGCCCTGGACCATGGCGAGGACCAGTATTTTGAGGAAATCGACAGACATGCGGGTACGGGATGTGCGTCCTGCCGGGTGACCGGTTCCGCCGTTGCCGCAGGCGCACAGGTGCCCCGCCGGCGGGTGGAACGGGAGAGGACCATGTACCGTGCGCGCCGGCAGCCGCTCAGTTCCTGCCCGGTTTGCGCTGCCCGGCACAGGGCACGCTGAAACGCTGAACCGGATCGTCCAGCCGCAGCGCGCTGAGCCTGCCACCCCACAGACAGCCGGTATCGGTGGCGTATACCCCGGGTGCCGAAAAGGCACCCAGCGACGACCAGTGTCCGAACACGATGTTGAGCTTGCGGCTGGCGCGGCCGGGTACCTCGAACCAGGGCAGCTGTCCCTGCGGCTGGGTCCCGGGCGGGCCCTTGCTCTTGAGGTCGAGCTTGCCCGTGGTATCGCAATAACGCATGCGCGTAAAGCAGTTGACGGAGAAACGCAGCCGGTCCCAGCCCTGCAGGCGGGGCGACCAGTGGTTCGGCTTGTTGCCATACATCTGGCCGATGAACGCGCTGCGCTGCGTGCCGTGCAGCACCTGCTCGACTTCCCGTGCGCAGGTCTGCGCCTGCGCGAGGTCCCACTGGGGTGGCAGGCCGGCGTGGACCATGGTGAAGCCCAGCGCGGTGTCGTGATGCAGCAGCGGCCGCCGGCACAGCCACTCGATCAGGCCGGCGCGATCCGGTGCGGTGAGAATGTCATCCAGCGTGTGGTCACTGTGGTCCAGCGGGTGATCGTGCGCGGCCGCGATCAGGTGCAGGTCGTGGTTGCCCAGCACGGTGACGGCGCGTTCGCCCAGGTCACGCACGAAACGCAGCGTGGCGAGCGACTGCAGACCCCGGTTGACCAGATCGCCGACGAACCACAGGTGGTCCGTTCCCGGGTCGAAGCGAATGTGGGCGAGCAGCCGCTGCAGGTCGTCGAAGCAGCCCTGGATGTCGCCGATGGCGTAGACGGCCATCGGCTCAGTGCAGGGTGCGCGGTATGGCCAGGGTGAAGGTCGGGATCACCGCGTCGAACTGGTCACCGTTCTCGGCCACCATCTGGTATTCGCCGCGCATGCTGCCGACCGGGGTGGCGATCATGGTCCCGCTGGTGTACTGGAAGCCCTCTCCCGGGTTGAGGTAAGGCTGTTCACCGACCACGCCTTCACCGCGGACTTCCTGGGTATGGCCGTTGGCGTCGGTGATGATCCAGTGGCGCGAGACCAGCTGCGCCGGGACACCACCCTCGTTGCGGATGGTGATGGTGTAGGAAAACACATAGCGATCATTATCCGGTTCGGACTGACCTTCGATATAGCTGGTTTCGACATCGATTGTGATGTTGTGCGGAGATCCGGTACTCATGTCCTGTCACCCTGGGAACCAGGCGATAGCATACGCTGCCCTGTTAAGTGTGACAAAAATCCGTCCGCCAGGTTGCGTATCCGCGCGCGGCGCCAGAGCCTCGATCGCACACCACGGTACAACGGAAGTGACACCCCGACTGGCATGCAGTGGCGGCCCGTCCCCCGGCGCGACGCCCCATGGTCGGCGCGGCCGGGTCCGGGACAACCGCCCACCCGGGCAGGGATGGAGGATGCGCCGGAGTATTCCCAACGAATTGATAATATTGAATTAATATCAGGAATACCCGGACCCGTGCTGAGCAGCCCCGGTAATTTTTTGTGATATTCGTCACGGCGCAGCGGGGATGGGTGGCGCAGCATGTAATCAAGGACGAGACCCAGCCGAGAGACGCCGTCATGAACCGTCACGATCCCGCAAGCAAACCTGCCCTCCTGTTGTTCCTGCTGGCATTGTGCGTGAGTCTGGGGATGCTGCCGACGTTCCCCGTGCAGGCGGACGACGACCTGTTCAGCAGCCTCGGGCTGTCACGCTGGGTGGATCGTGACGGCGATCTGCAACTGGCGCCGGTCGGCAAGAACGGTGTCCTCCAGGTGAGCCTGCAGTCCCCTTCGCAGGAAGATCATGCCCTCTATACCAGCCGGGTCAGCGGGCCGGTCAACCTCGACCAGGGCGTGCACCTGTCCGTGAAACTGCCCTGGTAATACGCACCGTCAGGCACTGTCCCGTGAGCGCCGCGCTGCCCGGTTGGCCAGTGCGGCGAATTCGTTGAGCCCCAGGGTTTCCGCGCGCGCGGTCGGGTCCACCCCGGCGCTGCGGATCTCGGCGGCGTCGAGCAGGCCGCGCAGGGTATTGCGCAGTGTCTTGCGCCGTTGCGCGAAGGCCTGTCGCACCAGCGTGGCGAAGACCTGCTCGTCACTCACCGTCACCGGTGGTTTCCGGTACGGCTGCAGCCGGACAAAGGCCGAGTCGACCCGCGGCGGCGGGGTGAAAGCACCGGGGCCGATGTGGAACAGCATCTCGACGGCACAACGGTACTGCAGCATGACGCTCAGGCGACCGTAGGCATGGCTCCCGGCACGGGCGGCCATGCGTTCCACCACTTCCTTCTGCAGCATGAAATGCATGTCCGCGATGCAGCGCTGCTGGTCCAGCAGGTGGAACAGCAACGGGGTGGAAATGTTGTAGGGCAGGTTGCCGACCACCCGCAATGACCCGGCGCCGGCCAGGGCACAGAAATCGAAACGCAGCGCATCCCGGTTGTACACGGTCAGTTCGCCGGCATCACGACAGTGGTTCTGCAGCGGTGTTATCAGGTCACGATCCAGTTCCACCACGGTAAGCCGGCCGGTGGCGGCGAGCAATGGCAGGGTGAGCGCGCCCTGGCCGGGGCCGATCTCAACCAGCGCCTCGCCGGGCAGCGGGTGGACGGCCGTCACAATGCGCGCGATGACGCCGGGATCGTGCAGGAAGTTCTGGCCGAAGCGTTTCCTGGGGCGATGGTTCAAGGGGTTGTCCTGATGTTTGCAAAGGCATCCAGGCGATTATGAAGGAGTGGATCGGGAATGCCCACGGGGAACAGACGATTCGGGATGCGCGGAAGGTAGACAGGGGTCGCTGCGATCTTCGCGGCGGCTGAGATGTGTTCGATTGTCCAATTCAGGCCAGCCGCATCAGATGGCCTGGCAGCCGTTCAATTGTCGGCCAGATTCGCCAACGGGTGCCCTCGCGCTACCCCCGCGAAAAGGCCCGGCCCTGGCCAGCGCGTGAACTTCCTGGTCAGACGGCGCGGACCGGATACCGACAGGGCACCGTCGCACAGCGCCCTGCTGAACGCGATGTCACCGAGCCGGAAGCAGGTGAATAAAGAATGGAGGAAAGGCAATCCGCAGGCAGCGCACAAATTGTCAGCGTGGGGATCATCAGACGCACACCTGACAGGACACGAAGGCAACGCGGTGCAAGGCGGTTCGTGTACGGGTTGTGCGAGGATATCGTGCTCCAGGGCCGGCTGGTCGGGTTGCCGGGACAGGCCGCCGTCGTCGAGGGCGATGCCGGGGCGCACGACCGGCTCAGTCATGGCCGGAATGCCGGCGTGCCAGCTGCACGGCGTGTTCGAGGGCCACGTGCAGGCTGCCGGCGTCGACATTGCCGGTGGCAGCCCGGTCCAGTGCGGTTCCGTGGTCGACCGACGTACGGATGATCGGCAGGCCCAGCGTGATGTTCACGGCACGCCCGAAGCCCATGTGTTTGAGTACCGGCAGCCCCTGGTCGTGGTACATGGCCAGCACCGCATCCGCTGCCGCGATGTGTGCCGGCGTGAACGCCGTATCGGCCGGTACCGGGCCGGCCAGCTGCATGCCTTCCCGGCGCAGCCGTTCGAGCACCGGGATGATGACGTCGATCTCCTCGCGCCCGAGGTGGCCGCCTTCCCCGGCATGCGGGTTGAGCCCGCACACGCTGATGCGCGGCTGCGCGATCCCGAAGCGCGTGCGCAGGTCGTGTTCCAGTACGCGGATGACGGATTCGAGCAGGGCGGGCGTGAGCGCGGCGCTCACTGCGGCCAGCGGCAGGTGCGTGGTGGCCAGCGCCACGCGCAGGCCGGTGGTGGCCAGCAGCATGACCACCCGGGGGGCGCCGGTGGCGGCGGCCAGGTACTCGGTGTGGCCGCTGAACGGGATGCCGGCGTCGTTGATGACGGCCTTGTGTACCGGTCCGGTGACCAGTGCCGCGAAGCGGCCGTCCCGGCAGCCGGCAATGGCGGCATCCAGCGTGTCCAGGACGTAGCGGGCGTTGCGCGTATCGAGCTGCCCGGCCTGCACGGGGGCGTACAGGGGGACCGGCAGCACGCTGACGCCACCACCGGCGGGAGTTTCGGGCGCAAAGCGTGCCGGGGTGAACGGCACGCCCAGGCGGGCGGCGCGGGCCGCCAGCAGGTCCGGGTCGGCCACCAGCACATGTTCGATGTCCGGCGCCGGTGGTTCCAGCAGCACACACAGGTCGGGGCCGATCCCGGCCGGTTCGCCGGGGGTCAGGGCGATGCGCAGGACCGGGTCAGGCAAGGTGTGTTGCGGCACCGGCCTGCGGCCGTACGGGCTGGCGGAGCGGGATGCTGTACGCGGTCCGGCTCATGGCTCAGCCGTTTCCGAGGCGGTCATCGACGTATGCCTCGTCGCGCAGGCGCCGCAGCCACAGCATCAGTTCCTCGTCATACTTGCGGCCGCGAATCAGGTTGCGCACCCGGTTGCGTTCGTACTCGGTGGTGTTGTCCTGGTCACGATAGTCGAGCACCTGGATGATGTGCCAGCCGAAGCGGGTCTGTACCGGTGGACTGATCTCGCCGGGCTTGAGCTTGTTCATCGCTGCCTCGAAGGCGGGCGCGGTGTCGCCCGGTCCCACCCAGCCCAGGTCGCCGCCCTGGGCGGCGGATATGGTGTCCTGGGAGTGAGTGCGTGCCAGGGTCGCGAAATCCTCACCGGCGCGCAGGCGCTGTTCCAGCTGCAGGATTCGCGCATGGTTTTCCTCGTTGGTGTGCAGTGCGTCCGCCTTCAGCAGGATATGGCGCACGTGCGTCTGGTGCATGATGTGGCGTTCGTCGCCACGTTTCTCGAGCAGCTTGATGATGTTGAAGCCGCTGGGGCTGCGGATGAGCCCGGATACCGCACCGACCTTCAGTGTCTTCAGCGGGTCGACGAAGATCTCCGGCATCTGGCTCAGGCTGCGCCAGCCGAGATCACCACCCTCGAGTGCGGTCTGGCTGTCGGATTCCGCGGTGGCGAGACCGGCGAAGTCGGCCCCGCCATGGAGCCGGTCGAGGATGCCATTGGCGCGTTTTTCCGCGGCCTGGATCTGGGCCGGGCTGGCCGCCTCGGGGACCGCGACCAGGATGTGCGCCAGGTGGTACTCGACGCCGCTCTTGCCGCTGGCCTTCATCATGGCCATGGTGTTGTCCACTTCCTGGTCGCTCACCTTGATGTGGCTGGCGACCATCTGCCGGCGCAGTTCCTGGATCAGCAGCTGCTTGCGCAGGTCCTCACGAAAGTCGTTGTATTTGACCCCGCCCTTCTCCAGCACCGCGCGAAAGTCGGACAGGCTCATCTTGTTCTTCCGCGCCAGGTTCTGCAGCTCGTCGTTGAGCGTGCTGTCGTTGACGGTCATGCCGTTGGCGGCGGCCAGCTGCAATTGCAGTTTTTCGAGGATCAGGCGTTCCAGCACCTGCTTCTCGAGCACGTCCAGGGGCGGGATCGGCGTGCCCTTTTCCCGCAGCTGGGCCGTCACGTTGCTGACCGCCGTATCCAGCTCGCTGGACATCACGATGCCGTCGTTGACGATGGCCACGATCCGGTTCAGTGGCTCCAGGTGTTGCTCCGCCCCGTCGTCCGCCGGTGTGGCGGCAAGGGCCAGGCCGGCCAGCAGGCTCAACAGGACGACGGTAGTCAGGGACCGGAACGTTTTCATGGCGGGGGATCCGTACGGGTTTACTGGTTTGCGTGGTAGCCAAGAATACCACGTTCCAGGGCGTCGTCGACGCTGCTGCCGAGTTTGCCGAGCCCCTTGAGTTCCAGCTGCAGAAACACCGAGTTGGTATGGCCGATGCCGGTGCTGTTGACGTAGCTGCGCCCCAGCAGCTGGACGCCCCAGCAGCAGCTTTCGTAGCCGATCCCGAGCAGGCCCTCGATGGTCTTGTTGCTGCCCAGGTCATAGTACCAGCGCCCGACGGCGTGCCAGCTGCGCCCCATGGGCCACAGGAAGGAGACGTCGGTCTGCTCCTGGGCGTCCTGGCGGTAGCGGTAGCCCGCATTGATCAGCTGGCGCGGGCCAAGCCGGTACTGCAGGCGGTAGTTGCTGCGCTCGGTACTGGAGAGGTGCGGGTTCCACAGCACTTCCGCGCGTGCACTCCAGTAGCGGGTCAGCGCAAGGTTCAGCTCACCGATCAGGTCCGAGCTGGTGGCGAGGTCGACGGTGGAGCCGGGCAGGGTGACGGTGCGGTCGCGGAAATACAGCAGGGAGCCGAAGCTCGCACTCAGCATCTGTACGCCGCTGTCGGGTTCGAGCAGGCGACTGGTGACGGCGAGTGCAAGCTGGTTGGCGTCACCCATGCGGTCCGGTCCGTTGAAGCGGTTGTCACGGAACAGGGTCCAGAAATTGAAATCGTAATTCCCGGTGTCGAACACCGGCAGGTCGTTCTGGTTGCGTTCCGGCACGTACAGGTAGAACAGCCGCGGTTCCAGGGTCTGTACGAAGTGATAGCTGCGCCAGTGGCCGTTGCGCTCGAAGAAGCTGCCGGCATCCAGCGTGGTGATCGACGTGGTGCGGGTAGGGTGGCTCGGCGCGCCCGGTACGGTGTTTTCGAGCGCGTATGCAGTGTAGCGGACCCCGACGGCCGGGTTTATATACCAGCCGGCGCGCTGTACCGGCAGGCTCAGGCGCGGCGTGATATCGAAGCGTGTGCCATACACCACGGTATTGTCGGGGTGCGTGAAGTAGTTCAGCTCGGCCTCGGTGGTGGCCTTGAGCCCGAGCAGGTGCCGGGCCGGTGTGTAATCGAAGCGGATCTGCGGCAGCTGGCGGTAGGGCAGTTCGCTCCGGGTCAGGGTGGGGTCGAGGTTCTGGAAATCCTGCGCCACCATGCCCAGCACCCAGTCCTGGCCATGGTAGGTTGCGCCGGCCGTGCGCTCCAGGCTGGTCTGGCTGGTCTGTACCAGGTCGTTGCCCAGGTTGTCGAAGTAATCCCGGTCGGATACCTCGGTGGCCGTGATACGCGTGGCCAGGCGCGGTGTCGGGTTGCCGGTGTGCTGCAGGCGCACCAGGCTGCGGTCCTGGTCATTGTAGGCCTTGTCCGTCGGCAGGTATTCGACCCGGAGAGCGCCGGAACTGCCCGGGTTGAGATAGCGGAACTCGGCGGCGAGCTGGGTGCCGCGGTCGGTCATCAGGCGCGGGGTCAGGGTCAGATCGCGGTTCGGCGCGATGTTCCAGTACCACGGCAGGCTGACATCCAGCCCGGTCTGGCCGCTGGTGCCGACGCGCGGAAACAACAGCCCGGTCTTGCGTTGGTCGTTGAGCGGGAAGCTGATGTACGGCGTATAGGCGATCGGGATGTTGCGGAAGGTGATCTTCGCGTTGTGCGCCACGCCGTTGCCGGTCTCGTGATCCAGATCCACGCGCGCGGCCGTGAGCTTCCAGTCCTCGCGGCCGGACGGGCAGGTCGTGTAACTGGCGTTTTCCAGGTGCTGCCGGTAGAGACCGTCCACCGTCAGCTCGCTGGCCCCGCCGTGGGCATGCTGGACCGGCAGGGTGTAGGTGACGTCGGTCAGGGTACCCCGTTGCTCCCGGGTTTGCAGCAAGGCGCTGGCGCCGGTCACGACCAGTTGCGGCCCGGAGAAATGGATGCCGCCGGTGGCCTCGACCGTCCCGGTCAACTGATGATAGACGATCTGGCTGGCCTGCAGACGCTGCTTGCCGTAGCGGGCGATCGCGTCACCACTCAGGGTAAATACCCGGTCCCTGGTGGCGTTGGCGAAATCGGCGCGCAGGTCGATGACGTCCTTGCCGGTGGTGGGAGCGCCCGCCTCCTGTGCCTGTTCGAGCGGTGGACACTGTGCCCAGCGGTCCTCTTCCGGGGGCTCTGTGGCCCGGGCCGGGCGTGCCGCCCCGGAGGAACCGGCCGGGGTGGACGGCGGGACCGGCGGCGTTGCTGCCGCGGGTTGCGCCGGTTCCGGTTGCAGGTCGGCACTGGCCGCAGGGGGCGCGGGCGCGGTGGACGGCGCGGGACCGGGTGTGCCGCTTGCCGGGGGCGGTGTTGCCCCGGTGGAGGATGGCGGGCCAGGCGCGGTCGCCGGTGCGGGTGGCGTTGCCAGCGCTGCGGGAGTGCAGCGCCAGGTGCCGTTCGCGAAGCTCTTGCACTGCCAGGACACCCCGGCCAGCACCGGCGGCGTCACTGCGCAGAGCAGCGTCAGCAGGGCAGAGAGGTGGCAGCGACCCTTCATCGCAACGCGCCACGCGGTGCGGGGGGCTGACGCAGGGCGCGATGCGGAACGGAGGTCATGCGGGGTCTTCGTGGCTGATGGTTACGGCTGCCGGCTCGCAGGTGCCGGCTAAAATCGCACACAATGACAACAACTTCAAACATTTTGCCTCCCCGGGCGCAGGCGGGTTCCCGGTTGCCCAACGGCCTGCCGGGAGCGGCAATTGTACCGGCGCGCGCAGGATTCCAGTAAGCTGTGCCGCGGTCTCTTCCCGATTGCCGCGGTCATGCCCGAACGCCTCGCACAACTGAAACACTGGCTCGACAGGGAACTGGCCCTGCGCGAGTACACCATCGTCCCGGCCTCGGCGGATGCCAGCTTCCGGCGCTATTTCCGCGTGCAGCACGGCACGAGCAGCCTGATCGTGATGGATGCGCCACCGGACAGGGAGGACTCACGCCCGTTCATCGACGTTTCCGGACGCCTGTTCGGCGCGGGTCTGAACGTACCCGAGGTGCTCGACCAGGACCTCGCGCAGGGTTTCCTGCTGCTTTCCGACCTCGGCAGCACCCCCTACCTCGGAGCGCTGAACGAGGCCAGCGTCGAACGGCTGTACGGCGACGCGCTCGGTGCGCTGGTCTCCATCCAGGCCTGCGCCTGTGACGGCCTGCCCCCGTATGACCGGGCCCTGTTGTTGCGCGAGATGGAACTGTTCCGTGAATGGCTGGTGGGCACGCACCTCGGTATCCGGCTGGATGCCGCGCAGCAGGAGATGCTCGACACGGTGTTCGAACGGCTCGCCGACAACGCCCTGGGCCAGCCACAGGGATTCGTGCACCGCGACTATCACTCGCGCAACCTGATGGTGACGGGCTCCAACAATCCCGGCATCCTCGACTTCCAGGACGCGGTGTGCGGCGCGCTGACCTATGATCTCGTGTCCCTGCTGAAAGACTGTTACATCGCCTGGCCACGCGCACGGGTGGAAGACTGGGCACTGGGCTACCAGGAACTGGCGCTGCAGAGCGGCGTGCTGCGCGAGGAGCACGAAGACCCGCGGCAGTTCCTGCGCTGGTTCGATCTGATGGGCGCGCAACGCCACCTCAAGGCAGCCGGCATTTTCGCGCGCCTCCACCACCGCGACGGCAAGCCGGGCTACCTGGCCGATATCCCGCGTACACTCGGGTACATCACCGACCTGGCGGAGCGCTACCCGGAGCTTACACCGCTGGCCGGTTTCATCCATCACTACGTGTTACCGGGATTACGGACGTAACAGGGCAGGGCGGCGCGGGAGGCGTGACAGCCGGAGATGGTGATCAGGGCTACCCTCAAACCAGGCGTGAACGGGACGCAGGAACTGGTGCAGCGGTACGGCGACCGGCTGGTCTGTGTGCGCTATCGCCATGACAGGTCACGCCGCAAGCGCTACAAGACGGTCGAGCTCCTCATCGAGGAAAAGGACTGGCTGCCGCAGGTGCGGATCCCGGCGCAGCAGCGCGTCCATGTGCGCATCGGCTACGGGGAGAGTGATCTGCGTGAGCTGATCAAGCGGCGCGGTGGCTGCCGGGACCGGCAACGGAAAGCGTGGCGCCTGGATATCCGGCGGGTACTCGAGCCGGGGCTGGAGCCGCGTATCCTGGACGCGGAATTCAGGTTCTGATTGATGGATGAGCCAACTATATTGCTACCTATGGAAATCAGAAATATAGTCAGATCAATTGCTGGCAGACATGCCTGTTACGTCCGGTTGGAGCTGGATGGATATACGCGAAAGGCCGCGGATTCTGACGCAAGGGATCCGAATGGACTGATGGTCTTGGCCAGCAGCAACGGATATTCATGATTTTTACTCGTCCCTGGATTTTCCGGAGCGCTGGTCAAGACCGGCAGGCGA
>Ga0307424_1001888_pt1 | contig 10652 bp, 8 predicted proteins | sample SalMarWE160320MG_FD_202157 | JGI IMG/M metagenome (GOLD analysis project Ga0307424, IMG submission 202157) | Salt marsh sediment microbial communities from the Plum Island Ecosystem LTER, Massachusetts, United States - WE1603-20 | ecosystem: Environmental > Aquatic > Marine > Intertidal zone >...
GCGCGCGCGACGTGCATTACCTGGTGCCGAACCGCTTCGCCTTTGGTTACGGGCTGACCCCGGAGATCGTCGAGGTGGCGCGTGCGCGGCAGCCCGGTCTCATCATGACCGTGGACAACGGCATCAGCAGCAACGCCGGTGTGGCCGCGGCGCGCGCCGCCGGGATCCAGGTGCTGGTGACGGACCATCACCTGCCGGGTGCGCAATTGCCGGCCGCCGATGCCATCGTGAACCCGAACCTGCCGGGCGACCGCTTTCCCAGCAAGGCACTGGCCGGCGTGGGTGTGGCGTTCTACGTGCTGCTGGCCCTGCGGGCACGCTTGCGCGAGACCGGCTGGTTCGCGGCACAGGGGATCGAAGCGCCGCGCCTGGCGCAGTGGCTGGACCTGGTCGCGCTGGGTACGGTGGCCGACGTGGCGGCACTCGACGGCAACAATCGCATCCTGGTGCAGCAGGGCTTGCAGCGCATCCGCGCGGGTTGTTGCGTGCCCGGACTCCGGGCCCTGCTGGAGGCCGGCGGACGCAACCCGGCACGCGTGGTGGCCAGCGACCTGGGGTTTGCCGCAGGGCCGCGACTCAACGCGGCGGGACGGCTGGAAGACATGTCGCTCGGGATCGAGTGCCTGCTGACGGACGATCCGGAGCAGGCGCGCGCCATGGCCGCGCAGCTGGATGCGCTGAACCGCGACCGGCGCGAGATCGAGGCGGAGATGCAGGTGCAGGCGCTGGCGATCGTCGAACGGCTGCAGCTCGATGCGGCCGGGCTGCCGACCGGCCTGTGCCTGTTCGAGCCGGACTGGCACCAGGGCGTGATCGGCATACTGGCCTCCCGCATCAAGGAGCGGCTGCATCGGCCGGTGATCGCCTTTGCACGCGCCGGTGACGGCGCGCTCAAGGGCTCGGCGCGTTCCGTGACCGGCCTGCACGTGCGCGATGCGCTGGAGCGCGTGGCCACGCGCCAGCCCGGGCTGATCGCGAAGTTCGGCGGACACGCGATGGCGGCGGGCCTGACACTCGCCGAGGCGGATTTCACCCGGTTTGCGGCGGCCTTCGATGCGGTGGTGGCGGAGCAGCTGTCCCCGGAAGACCTGTATGCGCGCATCTACTCGGATGGCGCGCTGACCGCGGCGGAACTGACGCTGGACACGGCACAGCAACTGCGTGCCGGCGGTCCCTGGGGGCAGGAATTCCCGGAACCCGTGTTCGATGGCGTGTTTGAGATCCTGGGCCAGCGTGTGGTCGGTGCACGGCACCTGCGCCTGACCCTCCGGCCCGCGGCCGGTGCATGCAACATCGAGGCGATTGCCTTCAATACGGCGCCGGTTCCGGTGCATTGCCGCACGGTGCACCTGGCCTATCGACTGGACGTGAACGAATACCGCGGCCTGGTCAGTCCGCAGCTGGTGGTGGACTACCTGGCGGGTGGTTGAGAGCTCCGCAATCGGCGCGCGCCGGCGACAGGCAGCGGTGCGTATGGTACGCAGCTGGCCCGGCCGCGGATGGCGTAGTATGATTCGCGTCTATTTTTCAGCGCTTAGAACATCTTATCCATGGCCGACCTGACCTCCATCCGAACCCACCTCAAGGATCTCGACGGGCGTACCGCGAGCCTTAGGGGGTACCTTTGACCTCGATGCCCGGGCGGAACGCCTGACCGAGGTTACCCGTGAACTGGAACAGCCCAACATCTGGGACAACCCGGAACGTGCGCAGGAACTGGGCCGGGAGCGTGCCCGGCTGGAGGAAACGGTCGGGTCGCTGACCCGGCTCCTGCAGTCCGTGGCCGATGCCGGTGAACTGGCGGAGGTGGCGGCAGACGAGGGTGACCAGGCGCTGCTGGATGACATCGCCGCAGACCTGGAAGGCATCGAGCGCGAGGTGGCCGGGCTGGAATTCCGGCGCATGTTTTCCGGCGAGATGGACGAGGAAAATGCCTTCCTGGATATCCAGGCCGGCTCCGGAGGGACCGAGGCACAGGACTGGGCCGAGATGCTGCTGCGCATGTACCTGCGCTGGGGGGAGCGGCACGGTTTCAAGGCGGAGCTGATCGAGGTTTCACCCGGTGAAGTGGCCGGCATCAAGAGCGCGACCGTGAAGTTCGACGGACCGTATGCATTTGGCTGGCTGCGCACCGAGATCGGTGTGCACCGGCTGGTGCGCAAGTCTCCGTTCGATTCGGGCAACCGGCGCCACACCTCGTTTGCTGCGGTGTTCGTTTCGCCCGAGGTCGCCGACGATTTCGAGATCGACATCAATCCGGCCGACCTGCGCATCGATGTCTACCGCGCCAGCGGTGCCGGCGGCCAGCATGTGAACCGCACCGAGTCCGCGGTGCGTATCACGCACGAGCCATCCGGGATCGTGGTGCAGTGCCAGAATGACCGTTCGCAGCACAAGAACAAGGCCACCGCGATGAAACAGCTGAAATCCAAACTCTACGAGATGGAGATGCAGAAACGCACCGCGGACCGGCAGACCCTGGAAGACAGCAAGTCCGACATCGGCTGGGGCAGCCAGATCCGTTCCTACGTGCTCGACCAGTCCCGCATCAAGGACCTGCGCACCGGCGTGGAGATCGGCAACACCCAGGCGGTGCTGGACGGCGATCTGGACGAGTTCATCGAGGCGAGCCTGAAGAGCGGGCTGTAAGCGCGGATACCCACGGGGCTGAACCCATGACCGACGAGGACGAAAACGCACTCATCGCCCGGCGCCGCAGCAAGTTGCAGGCGTTACGCGATGTCGGCAATCCCTTTCCCAACGACTTCCGGCGCAATGCCGTGGCCGGCGAACTGCATGCGGAGTACGGGGACAGGGACAACGAGACGCTGGAAGCCGGCCCGGTGCGCGTCAAGGTGGCCGGTCGGCTGATGGCCAAGCGCATCATGGGCAAGGCCGCGTTCGCTCAGATCCAGGACATGTCCGGGCGCATCCAGATCTTTCTGCAACGGGACAACCTTCCGGAGGGCCTGTACCAGGATTTCAGGGGCTGGGACATCGGGGACATCATCGCCGCAGAGGGCGTACTGTTCCGGACCAGGACCGGCGAGCTGTCGGTGCGTGTCGACGGCCTGCGCATGCTGACCAAGTCGCTGCGGCCGCTGCCGGAGAAATTCCATGGCCTGTCCGACCAGGAGACGCGCTACCGGCAGCGCTATGTCGACCTGATCATGAACGAGTCCGCGCGCGCAACTTTCCGCATGCGCAGCCGCATCGTGCAGTATATCCGCGACTACCTGAACCGGCTGGATTTCCTGGAAGTGGAAACGCCGATGATGCAGGCCATCCCCGGCGGCGCCACGGCACGCCCGTTCACCACCTTTCACAACGCGCTGGAAATGGAACTGTTCCTGCGCATCGCACCGGAACTGTACCTGAAGCGCCTGGTGGTCGGCGGCTACGAGAAGGTCTACGAGATCAACCGCAATTTCCGCAACGAAGGGCTGTCCACGCGCCACAACCCCGAATTCACCATGCTGGAGTTCTACCAGGCCTACGCGGACTACCGCGACCTGATGGATCTCACGGAGGACCTGCTGCGCAGCATGGCGCGCGATCTGCTGGATACCACCACGCTTCACTACCAGGGCAATGACTACGATTTCGGCAAGCCGTTCCGGCGCATGACCGTGCGCGAGTCCATCCTGCACTTCAACCCGGACCTGACCGGTGCGGATCTCGACAACATCGACACCGCGGCGGCCATTGCGAGGCTGCTGGGGATTCCGCTCAAGGACAGTTACGGGCTCGGCAAGATCCAGATCGAGATCTTCGAGAAGACGGTCGAAGGCAGGCTCGACGATCCCACGTTCATCACCGCCTATCCGACCGAGGTCTCGCCGCTGGCGCGCCGCAACGATGCGGACCCGTTCGTGACCGACCGCTTCGAGTTCTTCACGGGCGGGCGCGAGATCGCCAACGGCTTCTCCGAGCTGAACGATGCCGAGGACCAGGCGGAACGCTTCCGTCGCCAGGTGGAGGACAAGGAGGCCGGAGACCTCGAGGCCATGCATTTCGACGCCGATTACATCCGGGCGCTGGAACACGGCATGCCACCGACGGCGGGTGAGGGCATCGGTATCGACCGCCTCGTCATGCTGTTCACGGATTCAGCGTCGATCCGGGACGTATTGCTGTTCCCGCACATGCGTCCGGAATAGAGATTCGCAACGGAGGGTGGCTGCATGGACAAACTGAAGGCGTTTCTGAAAACCTCCCTGCTCGGCGGGCTGGTCGTAATCCTGCCGGTGGCCATCCTGGCCTCGGTGACGCTGTGGATCTTCCGTATCGTCACCGGAATGATCGCACCGCTGACGCGGATGCTGATCAAGGACTCGCAGCTCAACGGCTTTGCGGCGGATGTCATCGTGATCATCCTGATCATGGCGGTCTGTTTCTTCGTCGGTGTACTGGTGCGCACGCGGCTGGGTGGTTTTCTGTACCGGGTGCTGGAGACCCGTATCCTGAAACTGGCCCCGGGTTATTCCATGATCAAGGATACGGTGTTGCAGTTGTTCGGCAGCCGCGAGAACTCGCCGTTTTCCTCGGTCGCGGTGGCCAGGATCTTCGGCAATGACACGCGCGTGACGGCCTTTATCACGGACAAGCATGCCGATGGCAGTTACACCCTGTTCGTTCCCACCGGACCCAATCCGACCTCGGGGCTCATCTACCACGTGGACGGCAAGTATGTGGAGCCGGTTGCCGCGCCGGTGCAGGACGCGATGCGCACGATCATCAGTTGCGGTGCCGGCTCGGCAAAGCTGTTGCGGGATTACCACGCAACCCGCGATGCAGGACAGGATCTCAACGCCGCGAATCGGTCGTCAGGACCAGACGTGGACCCTGCGAGGAGCGGGGATTAACCTGCGTCTGCCGCTGCGTGGCCCCGTACCGGAGCAGGGTCCGCAACGCCGCGTGGGCGGCCGCAGTGCATGCCGGGACAGCCGCTAGTCGTTGCGGGCCAGGTCGGTGACATCGATGTGCAGCTGCAGGTGCTGGCCCGGCACCAGGGTGTCGCTTTTCAGTTCGTTCCAGCGGCGCAGGTCCCTGACCGAGACCTCGAACTTCTTCGCGATCCGGTAGAGTGAATCACCGCGCCGGACCGTGTAGTGGATGGTGCGGACATGGGGGTTGGCGGAGCGAACCGCGATGCGCAGGTGCTGGCCGGGCCGGATCACACTGTGCCCGGACAGTCCATTCCAGCCGCGCAGCTGACTGACGCTCACCCCGTACCTGCGGGAGATACTCCACAGGCTTTCACCGTTACGCACGGTGTGGACGGAGCGGATGGCCACGCGCTGCTGTGGGAGCAGGGCGAGTTCGTTGGGTGTGGTGGCGCCGGTTCGAATCAGCAGGTCCTGGCCGGGCCGGATCAGGGTGCCCCTGAGGTGGTTGGATGCCTGCAGTACCTGCACCCTGGTGTGGTACCGTGCGGCGATCCCGGACAGGGTTTCACCGCGTTTGACCGTATGCCGGACGCTGCGTATGCGCTTGTCGTCCGGCAGGTTGTCGAGGTTGTCCAGGAAGGTGCCCAGCCGGTCGACGGGGATGGCGAGTTGCTGCGGCCCGTCCGGGTGGGTGGCCAGGCGGTTGAAGCCCGGGTTCAGCTGCAACAGTTCCCCGGTTTTCATCCCTGCCAGTTCGGCCGCGATCCCCAGGTCGATCTGACCGTCGATATCGACCACGATGAAGGACGGGCTTGCCTCGATCGGTTCGAGTGATACCCCGTAGCGTCCCGGATGCTGCACGATCTCGCGGATCGCCAGCAGACGGGGGACATAATCCATGGTTTGCGCCGGCAGCCGCAGGTGCCAGTAATCGGTGGGCCGGCCCGCTTTCCGGTTGTGCCCGATGGCGGTGTGGACGGTACCGCTGCCGGCGTTGTAGGCAGCGAGTGCCAGCAGCCAGTCGCCGTCGAATTCCTGGTGCAGGCTGCCGAGGTGATCGAGCGCGGCCTGGGTGGAGGCAACCACGTCGCGGCGCCCGTCGTACCACCAGTCCTGTTCCAGGCCGTAGGACTTGCCGGTGCCCGGGATGAACTGCCAGAGACCGGCGGCCCGGCCGGTGGAATACGCGAACGGGTCATAGCCACTTTCCACGAACGGCAGCAGGGCCAGCGAGGTCGGGAAACCGCGCTGTTGTACCTCGCCCAGGATGTAGGCCATGTAGGGGGAGGCCCGTTTGAACACCTTTTCCACCTGGGCCGGGTTCCGGCTGTAGGCCCGGATTTGCCGCTCGACCCGGGCGTGATCCTCACCGTCCAGCCGGAAGCCCTGGCGCATCTGCTTCCAGAGACCGGGGGTCGCGGCTGCGGCATCCGCAGTCGCTGACGGCTCTCCGGCCGTGTCGGAGGGAGGAGTGTTGCCGGCACCCGGGGCGGCTTGCGGCGCGTAGCCATTCGCCGGTCCGGTGCGGGCGGCATCGCGGTTGCCGTGCAGCACGGCGCAACCTCCGATCAGGAGGGCGCTCAGCACGGGCAGGATGGCGCGCAACATGCTCATATCGTTACGGTATCGACGCTGTTCGTTCAGCCTTGAGGCGGGTTGAGAGAGACGCCTTACGGATGCTGTTCCCGGCCGGCGACCTTCCTTGCAAAGGTTGGCCCGGAATGCATTTTTTACGTATGCTGACAGCCCCTCCCGGGGACGTCAAATACTTTTGAGGCGTGTGGTTTTTATGGTGCGCACAAGACCGGGTTCCGGTATATGATTTCATTGTGATGAATCAGGAAGTTACCGCCAGTGCGCGTGCGCGGGGTCTGCACGCATGGTATCAACGGCCGCTGGGCAGGGCGCTCGCCCGTGCCGAGCAGCAGGCACTGGCCGGCCAGCTGCCCAACCTGTTCGGCTACCACCTGGTCGTCATCGACCCGCCGTGGGAGGAATGCAAGCTCGATGACAGCCGCATCACCCACCAGGTCATCCAGCGCGCGGCGTTAACCATTGCACCACAGGCCAGCCTGGCGGCCAATCCGCAGCACTGGCCGATCCAGACCGATTCCGTGGATGCCATTATCCTGCCGCACACCCTCGAACTGACCGCCAACCCGCACCAGGTACTGCGCGAGGCGGATCGTTGCCTGATTCCGGATGGGCACCTGGTGATCCTCGGCTTCAATCCGTTCAGCCTGTGGGGCGCCCGGCAAGTGCTGACCCGGCGCACCGATCGCCCGCCCTGGAGCAGCCGTTTCCGCAGTCAGCACCGGGTCATGGACTGGCTCGGTCTGCTCGGTTTCGAAACCCTGCACAGCCAGTACCTGTTCCAGCGTCCGCCGCTGCAGAGCGAGCGCATCCTGCGCAAGCTGCAGTTTCTGGAACCGGCGCACGGCACCGGCCGGATGCTGCTGTCCGCCGGGTACATCCTGCTGGCGCGCAAACGCAGTATTCTGGTGACCCCGTTGCGCGAGGCGCAGCGCACCCGCAAGCGGCTGTTCCCGGTCGGAATGCCGACCTCCACGCAAGGCAATGTCCGCAGGGTCCGCTGAAACCGAAATCTTTACCGATGGCGCCTGCCGGGGAAATCCCGGACCGGGTGGCTGGGGCGTATTGTTGCGTCACAATGGGCATGAGAAGACGCTCTACGGCGCCGAACCGCTGACCACCAACAACCGGATGGAGCTGATGGCCGCGATCCGTGCGCTGGAGAGCCTGAAGCGTCCCTGCCGGATACGGCTGGTGACCGATTCGCAGTACGTCCAGAAAGGTATCAGCGAATGGCTGCCGGGCTGGAAGCGGCGCGGGTGGAAGACCGCGGACCGCAAGCCGGTCAAGAATGTCGATCTCTGGCAGCGTCTCGACAGCGCCACGCGGGGGCATGACATCCGCTGGCAGTGGATACGCGGTCACAGCGGGCATCCGGAAAACGAGCAGGCCGACGCGCTGGCCAATCGCGCCATCGATGAACTGTTACAACAGCAGGGGTAGTCAATGCGCCAGGTAGTGCTGGATACCGAAACCACCGGTCTGGAACCGGCGGAGGGCCATCGCATCATCGAGATCGGCTGTGTCGAGATCGAGGACCGGCGGGTCACCGGAAGGACCTACCACCAGTATATCCAGCCCGACCGGGAGATCGATGCCGGGGCCATCGAGGTGCACGGGATCACCAACGAATCGCTGAGTGACAAGCCGCGTTTTCCCGACATCGTCACGGAGTTCATCGAGTTTGTGCGGGACGCAGAACTGGTCATTCACAACGCGGCGTTTGACGTCGGCTTCATCAACCACGAATTCGGTCTGCTGGATCCCTCGCCCGGAACGCTGGACCGGTACTGCAGCGTGCTGGACACGCTGGCGCTGGCGCGGCGCATGCACCCGGGGCAGCGCAACAGCCTCGATGCCCTGTGCCGGCGCTATGCCATCGACAACTCGCAGCGGGAATTGCACGGCGCCTTGCTGGATGCCGAGATCCTGGCCGACGTGTACCTGGCCATGACCGGTGGCCAGGTCAGCCTGTCCCTGGATACTGCCGGCGGCAGCATGCAGCGCGAGGAGGAGCGGGTCATCCGGCGCCTGCCCGCCGACCGGCCGGCGCTGAAGGTCGTGCGGGCTACCGCCGACGAGGCAGCGGCCCACGAGGCCTACCTCGACATGATCGCCGCCAAGGCCGACGGCGGCGTACTCTGGCGGCGGCTGTAGCCGGCTGGCCCGGCTGACGTCACCGGCAGGTCAGGCCGGACCGAACGTGCCGGCATTGATCCACATGTGGGCGAGGATGCTGGCCGCATAGCCCGCCAGGATTGCCGGTGTCCACTTGAGGTGGCCGAAAAAGGTGTACTTCCCGCGCGCCTGGCCCATCAATGCGACACCGGCGGCGGAACCGATGGAAAACAGGCTGCCGCCGACGCCGGCGGTCAGCGTGACCAGCAGCCATTGTCCCAGTGCCATGTCCGGGTGCATGTTCAGGACGGCGAACATCACCGGGATATTGTCCACGATCGCGGACAGGAACCCGATCGCGGTATTCGCCACCGTGGCGCCCATGCCGGTGTAGAGGACATTGGATGCCAGCGCCAGGTAACCGATCAGGCCCAGTGCGCCCACGCACAGGACGACCCCGTAGAAGAACAGCAGCGTATCCCACTCGGCCCGCGCCAGCCGCTGGAAGAAATCGAAACCGCTTTTGGCCGCGCCACCCATGGCAACCTGCCCGGTATCCGCTTCGCCGGGGTAGCCGTTGGGATGGTCGGGTGTCTGCTTCAGGTAGTAACTCAGCAGCTGCAGGTAGGCCAGGCCGGTCATCATCCCGAGAAAAGGCGGGAGATGCAGGAAATTGTGGAAGCTGACGGCGGTGAAGATGGTGCAGGCAAACAGGAAAATGACGCGCTTTGCGCCGCGCCGCAAGCTGACCTGCTCGGTGACCGGAGCGGGTTTCCCCGACGGCACGGCGAAATGCATGATCGCCGCGGGCACCACGAAATTGACCAGTGAAGGTACGAACAGCAGGAAAAAGGTATTGAAGTGTACCCGGCCGCTTTGCCAGACCATCAGCGTGGTGATGTCGCCGAACGGCGAGAACGCACCGCCCGCGTTGGCCGCCACCACGATGTTGATGCAGCCAAGACCGACAAAACGCTCGTTGTCCTTGCCCACGGCCAGCAGGACGGCACACATCACCAGTGCGGTCGTCAGGTTGTCCAGTACCGGCGAGAGGAAGAAGGCGATAAACCCGGTAATCCAGAACAGTTGCCGGTAACCGAATCCCCTGCGTACCAGCCAGGCACGCAGGGCCTCGAACACCTGGCGCTCGTCCATCGTGTTGACATAGGTCATTGCCGAGAGCAGGAACAGGAACAGTTCGGCGAACTCCAGGGTATTGTGGCGCAGTGCGCTTTCCACGATGCTGTGATCCGCCTGTCCCCGGTATGCCAGCGCGATCATTCCCCAGATCACGCCGGCGGCAAGAATCACCGGTTTGGACTTGCGCAGGTCCGTGAATTCCTCGGCCATCACCACCAGGTAGGCGAAGCAGAAAATTCCCAGTGCCACCATGCCGGTGGTCGTTCCGGTCAGGTCCAGGGTGCCTGATCCCGGCAGGTTGCCGGAAGCCAGGGCAGGGGAACAGCCAAGCAGGAGCGGGGCGAGTATCCGGAGCGGTTGCATGCTTCGCACTGTCAGTCCCTTTATCGGTGGGTGCGCAGGGGAGGCATGGTAACACAGTGAATCTGTGTGAGTATTACCGCTGACAGGGCGCCGGGGCAGGCCGTTGCCCGGTAACGCGCTGCGCGTCATTTGCCTGCGGGGTGGATTCGACGCAGTAGCGCCGTCAGCCGCCGATCCCGCCGGCAGCGCAGGCGCAGGACGCTGTCCGCGCGGCGGGTACGGGCACGGCGGACCGGAACGATTGCTACAACTGTGCCCGGCGACCGAGATCCGGTACGGGGTCGTGCGCGGTATAGTCGACCTCGGCAAAATCGATGCTGATCCGGTCACCGGCGATGGGGCGGAACAACCGGTTGGCGAATACCAGATGCTCGGGGTGCTCGCGATAGCTCGCGATGACGTCTTTATGGGCAAACTCCACGATCCAGCAGTACCGGAATCTGGGTTGTTCCGACACCGCCCAGCCGGTAACTACCCGGCGCACGCCCGGGATGGCCGCCAGCGTCTCGGCGCCGCGTGCCATCATGGCGTCGACCCGGGACTCCGCAC
>Ga0307424_1001890_pt1 | contig 10649 bp, 3 predicted proteins | sample SalMarWE160320MG_FD_202157 | JGI IMG/M metagenome (GOLD analysis project Ga0307424, IMG submission 202157) | Salt marsh sediment microbial communities from the Plum Island Ecosystem LTER, Massachusetts, United States - WE1603-20 | ecosystem: Environmental > Aquatic > Marine > Intertidal zone >...
ACGTACACCGGCTTCGTCCCCCCGAACTTGCGCCCCGGCACGCTATCGGTGGTCCAGAACTCCTCCGTCGAGTCCGTCCGGCGCGTCCAGAGATCGTTGAGATGGGTGCGCGCATCGAACAGGTACGACGCGATCCACGCCACCATCGCCGGCTGCCCCCCACCGTTCTCACGTAGATCGACGATCAGCGCACGCGTCCCCGCGAGGAACGTCATGGCGGCCGACGCGGTACCGCCACACAGGTCCACGCGCGCGAACATGTCGAACTTGAGATAGCCGACGTTCCCCGGGAGGACCTCGGCCTTGTCGAACCCGCAGTTGATTTCCTCGAGGCGCTGCTTCTCCCTGGCCACGTCGTCCGGGGAGGGCGTCGCGTCCGGGTTCCTTGCAGGAATCGGTCTTGCCGAGTAGTCCACGCGCATGTGTTTGTCGTGCGAGATGGCGCGGACCTCATCGTTGAGCCGCATGGCGAACGTGAATCCGTCCTCGTACGTGTCGTACGCGCCGCGCGCGAGCCTCGCCCGCAAGCTGTCGCCGATCTCGGCCGCCACCGCGGGGAAGACGTAGAACGAGTCGAGCTGTGCGGCCGCGCCCGCGATCACCCGCGCGCGCGTGGTCGCATCAATCTTCAACGAGTCCACCGTCACGTTCGGGCCGGCCGCACGGAGCACGAAGCCATCCACGCGGGGCGGGTCGGTATCCGACACGGAGATCGTCCCGAACGCCACCGTCGGGCTGTGGCGCTCCCGCACGAGGAAGGCGACCTCACGCGGCTCGCTCCGCAGCAGGGCGCCCAGATCGAACCCACCGGTCTGCTCCCGGAACTGCCGAGTGTCGGCGGGCGACTGGTTGGGCCGGTATCGGCGATCGAACGCTGCGATTCGCGCGCTGTCGCCGCTGTCGAACGCGACGAGCCACGCGCGCAACATGGAGCCCGCCGGCGTGTCGGGGATGACCGGCCATGAGGCGGGAATCGAATCTGCCGACGCCGCCACGGGAGACGTGGTATCAAAGGCCTCCAGCCACCGCACCACCGCGCTCTCGAGCGCAATGCGCTGGTCCGAGTACGAGTGATCCGTCCCCAGATGCATCGTCGTGACGTTGTGATTCCCGCGTGCGCGCACCGCCTGGACGAGCGAGTCGTTCCTGGCCGCCAGGCCATCGTTGGACGTGATCACGAGCATCGGCACCGACGCCAATCCGTCATACGCGCGATCGAACCGCCATTCCGCGCCGTGCGCGCTCAGCTCCTGCGCCATCTGCTCCGGCGTGGCGGCGAGCGTCTCGCTGTTCTCGGCTGCGGCCCGCACCAGCCGATCGTGCGGCATGGTGCCCGCCGCGCCCATGTCCGCGGCCGAGATGAGGATGGCGCCACGCAGCCCGTGATCGCGCGCCGCCGTCAGCACCGTCACCCAGCCACCCATGCTGTGCCCGGCCATGACGATGCGCGTGGTGTCGATGCCGAGTGATTTCGCGGTGGCCGCGTCTCGCAGGTACGCCAGCACCGCCTGCGCGTCTTCGAGGCAGTGGGCAAAGCCGAATGCGCCGGGACTGCCCCACGACCCGCGATAGTTGAACGTGATCGCATTCCAGCCGGCGCGGCGCACCGCCTGCGCGAGGTCCAGGTTCTTCTCGTTCCCCGGCCAGCCGTGCAGCAGCAGCAGCGTGGGATGCGTGCCGGCGCCCGGGGCGAGATACGCCACGCCGTTCACCTTCACGTCGGCCGTGGGGATGTGCAGCACGACCATGCGCGCGGGGTACGCGCTGTCGCGCGGAGAGTCGGTGGAGATGGCGGCCGGGATCTGCTGGGCGGATACCGACGTGGCGCAAAGCACCGCCATCGCGGCTGGGAGCGCGAGGAAGCGTAGATGCATGGAGCGAAACCTACGACCGCTCGACGAGGGCAGCAATTCGTGGCGGCTCCCTGACCACCCGGCCACCTCGGTCACTTCCCCACCTTCTCCCGCAGCTCCTCGAAGAAGTTGTCCACCACGATCAAGCGACCGCTGGTGGGGCTCTCGCGCACCATCAGAAACCGCTGGTCGTCAGGGCTCACGTCGTACCACGTGTAGTTGGTGGACAGCCGATAGCCATCGAGTGAGAACAGCACCTTCCGAGCCCCGATGCTCCCCGGGCCGTTCGTGAGGTCGGCGACGAGCATCTCATTCGCGCGATTCACGTAGAACAGCTCGCGGCCGTTGTGCGCCCAGAGGGGCGCGGAACCGCCATCGAGCGACACCTGCCACTGGCCTGCACGCACGTCCGGGAAGGGACGGATGTAGACCTCGTTCGACCCCGAAGCATCCGACATGTACGCCAGCCAGCGACCGTTCGGGGAGAACGCCACCGCACGTTCATCCGCGGGACTCGCGAGCAACGGAACGGTGGCCGTGTCCCCGACCATGCGTTTGCCCCACACGTCCCGCGTTCCGGTCGAGATGCTGGTCGCGCCGGTGAGGCGCGCGAGCAGCCAGCGGCCATCGGGCGCCCACCGGGCTTCCGGGATCGGCTCGGGAAGATCCAGCAGAAGGCGGGCCGCGCCCGTCCCATCCGCGCGTCGCTCGTAGACGTCGGACTGGCCGTTGCCCGCTCGATCCGAGATGAACGTGATCGACCGCCCACCCGGCGACCAGCTCGGCCGGTAATCGTCGGCGTCGTCGAACGTCACGCGTTGCAGCGCCCCGTTCCGGAAGTCCTTGATCCAGATGTCCTGTCCCTCTTGGCCATTCAGCTTGATGGCGAGTCGCGTCCCGTCGGGAGACAACGCCCACCCCGAGTTCCCCGACGACGAGAACTTCCAGGTGGGGTCCACCGGCGTGACGCTGCCATCGCGGGCGACCCACACCGCTTCATCCACGGCATCGGCCCGCGAAGGCCCCGCGACATAGACCAGTCGGCCCTCCGCACCGATGACGAGGTCCGCGAATCCGGCAGGTTGCACACGCAGGTCGTCGACGATCGACACCGGGGCCCCAACGGTGAGGGCGCCCACGTCGAAGCGTGCGGCCGTGAGCGTTCCCTGAGGCGTCGCGACGAGCAAGTGTCCCGTGGCGGCGTACCGCGCCATCGCTCCGGCCGTCAGTTCGTGCTGGTCCGCGGCCTCGACGTCGAGCGCCACGATATGAGACTCGCCGCTCACCCAGGTCGTGAAGAGGACCACCTTGCTGCCGGGCAGGACATCCGGCCATCTCGCGCCGCCCGAGTCGGAGAGGACCGTCTCGATGGTGCCACCCGTGGCCGGAATGCGCCTCAGGCCGTCATCGTAGCCGAGGTAGAGATATCCATCGTCGCCCCAGGCGAACCCGTACGTCGGCACGCCCGAATCGATCACCGTCGTGGCGGTGCCACCGGCGAGCGGCACGGTGCGAAGCCGGGCCGGAGCGATCGATAGGAACGCCACATTCTTACCATCCGGTGACACGACGGGGTTCACCGCGCTCTGCACGCCGGGCAAGGAGTTTGCCCGAAGGCTTGCCCGCGAGCGAATCCAGAGCTTGTCTTCCGCCGCGTAAATGATGCGGCTCCCGTCAGGAGTCATGGCGACCGTCGGTATGTCCAGCAGCCTCCCGAGGCGCTCCGGCAGGCCCATCTCGTACCACACGACCGGCGGCGGCGCCGGCTGACGGAGCAAGCTCCAAGCGGCAACGGTGAGGGCGATGACCGCTACGCCAGCAAAGACGTAGGTGATAGCGGGCCAACGACGCGAAGGAGCAGCGGTCCCGGCGGCCCCGACAGTCCCGACAGTCCCGACAGTCCCGACAGCCGTTGCGAAGGCGGGATTGTGGAGCGCCTCCGCGAATCCCTTCGCGGTGTCGAAGCGATCGGCGGGGAGACGCTCGAGGGCCTTGGTGACGGCCGCCGCCACGTTGGGCGGCACGGATTTGCGCACGCGCGTGACCGGGGCCGCCTCCTCCGTCACGATCTTCATGATGATGGCCTGCGCCGACCCGCCCGTGTGCGGCGGCTCCCCGGTGAGCATCTCGTACAGGACCGAACCAAGGGAGTACACGTCCGAGCGCGCCGTGATCTCCTTCTCGGCAGTCGCCTGTTCCGGACTCATGTAGTGCGGTGTGCCGAGCGACAGGCCCGTCTCCGTCATCCGCCCACCCGCCGCCGCGCTCACCGCGAGCGCGATCCCGAAATCCGCCACCATCGCCCGCCCATTGTGCAGCAGAATGTTCTCGGGTTTCACGTCGCGGTGAATGACGCCTTGTTCGTGCGCATACTCCAGCGCGTCGGCGACCTCGCTGGTGATGCGCACGGCTTCCTCGATCCCGAGTTGATGCTCACGATCGAGCTTCTCACGAAGGGTCTCACCCTGGATATAGGGCATGACATAGTAGAGGAACTCGCCCGGACTCTCCGCCCGCCCGCCCGCCTGCCCGCCTGCCCGCCCACTGTCATACAGCGGCAGAATGTGGGGATGCTGCAGGCTCGCCGTGGTCTTGATCTCCTGCACGAATCGGTCGGCGCCGAGCACCGCGGCCAGCTCGGGCCGCAGCACTTTGAGCGCGACCTTGCGGTCGTGCTTGAGATCTTCGGCGAGATAGACCGTGGCCATGCCGCCCTCGCCCAGCCGGCGCTCGATACGGTAGCGAGCGCCGAGGGCGGCGGAGAGGCGTTGCGTGGTTTCGGTCACCGTCTGCCAGCCAGGAGCGTTGGGCGGGCCGGGTGCATGGTGGCGAAGATGCAAGAGCGGGGCGCCCGCCGCCAGCCCGCCCGGCGCTCACGCGTGGATCCCGTTGTGGTGGTCGATCCTAGAATGGCGCGGCCCCTACCGAGAACCTCACCGATCGGCCGGTTGTGCCTTGCCGGCCAAGAACGGATTCGATCCTGCACCATGATCGAGCATCCCTACTGCCCCATCGTCTTCATAACCTCGGCAAACCAATTCAACACCACCACCACGCTCCGGGACCCACCCGTCTGCTTGATCATGAGGAACCGTTGATCGTCCGGCGTGATGTCGTACAGAGTGTGATCGCGATCCGTCTTGTACTCCGCGGTCGAAAACAGCACCCGTCGCTGACCCACGGAGAACGTTGCGCCGATCGTCACGGCTGCGCTGACGAGCTTGCCATCGCGGCTACGGTAGAAGATCTCCCGGCCGGCGTGCGACCACAGCGGCTCGGTACCGCCGTCGGTGGAGATCTGCCATCGTCCACCCGGGCCCGGGAAGGGACGGACGTAGACCTCGTCGCGACCCGATTCGTCCGAGACGTATGCCAGCCAACGCCCGTCAGGCGAGATCTTGGGATTCACCTCGTCGGCGTCGGTGGCCAGGAACGTCCGTGGGGTGGTGTCCCCGCGTTCCAAGTACATGATGTTTCGGGTATACGCATCCCGCCCGGGCCCCGTCCGGTACACCAGATAGCGGCCGTCGCGGGACCATGACGCCTCCTGGACCCCGATGTCCGACTCGGCGGTGAGCCGGGCCGAGCCGCTCCCGTCTGCGGGTATCGTGTACAAGTCGCGCGACAGTTGTACCCGTGAGGCGTACGTGATCTCCCGCCCTCCTGGCAGCCACTCCGGACGCCAGTTGAAGCTCCCCTGAAACGTCAATCGGGACAGCGTCGCCTGGGCGAGGTCGTAGATCCAGACGTTCTGGCCCGACTCCTCTTCGTACGAGAGGGCAATCCGTCCACCGTCCGGGGACAGGGCAACCGCGGTGAACGTCTGCTCCAATCCGGGGTCGATCACCTGTTCGCCGCCGTCCCGGTCCACCCAGACCATTTGCTCGGAGCCCGCCTCGCCGTTCAGGTACAGCAGCGAGCCATTTCGCGCGATCGAAAACTCGGCGGTTTGGGGACGCTTGGTGCTGATCCCTCCCAAGAGCGCCGTGGAGGGGCCGGTCACCTCGAGCGAGCCCACGTCGAACGGCACCGCGAGCAGTGTGCCGTCGGCCCGCGCGTACACGATGAATCCGGGCTGCGCGTAGCGCGCCGTGATCCCCGTGAGGATCGTGGTGACCTTGCCGGTTGCGATCGAGGCCACCGCGATCGCGGCATCTTCGTTCGTCCCGGAGGGCAAATGCGTCGTGAAGAGCACGCCGGCGCCCCCCGGTAACACCTCTGGCCAGGCAAACTCCCGGCCCAGGCTGGTGTCGGGCCGGGCCACCGTGTCGGGTGCGCCTCCGGCCGCGGGGATGCGCACGACGGGATCGAGCTCCGGACCGGCCTCCACCACGTACAGGAACCCGTCATCACCCCACGAGCCGCCCACCGAGTACAGTGTGTCGGTCGCGAGGGTGACAGGCGGCCCACCATCGAGCGAGACGACCTTGAGCGTCCCTCCCGTGAAGAACGCAACTGAACGACCGTCGGGAGAGAAGAACGGCGACGCCGCACTTTCGGTACCCGGGATCGCCGTCGCTTCGAGCCGATCCATTTCTCGCAGCCACAGCTGGGTGCCACTCTCGCCAGGGCCAACGTACACGAAGCGTCGCCCATCGGGGGACAACGCGATCGTATTTCCACTCCGGTCGCGTGGGCCCTGTCCTGCCGGGAAGGCGATCGTGAACCGGGAAACCAGCTGCGGTGGCCCGGGTCGGAGCAGGCTCCACAGTGCCACAGCCATGGCGGCGACGGCGACGGCCGCCGCACCCCGGAACGGCCAGTTCGGCGCCCCAGTCCGCGAGGTCGCCGCCGCCCTCGTCACCCCAAGGTGGGCCATCTTCGGATCGGTGAGCGCCTCGGCGAACGCGTTCGCCGTCTCGAAGCGATCCGCCGGTAGCCGCTCGAGCGCCTTGGCGACCGCGGCGGCCACATGGGGAGGAACCGACTTTCGCAACTTCGTGACTGGCGCGGCGTCCTCGGTCACGATCTTCAGGATGATCGCCTGCGCCGAGTTGCCGAGGTGTGGCGGCTCGCCGGTCAGCATCTCGTAGAGCACGCTGCCCAGCGAGTAGATGTCCGAGCGACTGGTGAGGTCCCTCTCGGCGCTGGCCTGCTCCGGGCTCATGTAGTGCGGCGTGCCGAGGCTCAACCCCGTCTCCGTCATCCTCCCGCCCGCGGCCGCGCTCACCGCCAGCGCGATCCCGAAGTCGGCGACCATCGGCCGCCCGTCGTGCAGCAGGATGTTCTCGGGCTTGATGTCGCGGTGGATCACGCCGTTGCGGTGCGCGTAGTCGAGCGCGTCGGCGACCTCGGTCGTGATCCGCACCGCCTCGTCAATGCCGAGCTGCGTCTCGCGGTTGAGCTTGTCCCGCAGCGTCTCGCCCTCGATGTACGGCATGACGTAGTAGAGGAAACCGCCGGCGGAGCCTGAGTCGAAGAGGGGGAGGATGTGCGGGTGCTGGAGGCTCGCGGTCGTCTTGATCTCCACCACGAAGCGCTCGGCACCGAGCACGGCGGCCAGCTCAGGCCGTAACACCTTGAGGGCGACCTTGCGGTCGTGCTTCAGGTCTTGAGCGAGGTAGACGGTGGCCATGCCGCCCGCCCCGAGCTCCCGCTCGATCCGGTAGCGGTCCGCGAGGGCCAGTGCGAGACGCTCGGTGGCTTCGGTCATGGGCTTGCGTCGGTATCCGCCGCTAAAGCGGCGGCTCGGCTGCTGTCGCTGAAGCGACGCTTGGGGAGCGTCATTCCCACGACGTCGAGCGAGCCGCGCCGGGAGCCACCGCCCGCCAGCCCGCCAGCCCGCCAGCCTCATTTCGCCGCCATCCGCTGCTTCAGCTCCTCGAACCAGTTCAGCACCACGAGGTAGCGCTCCTGCGCCGCACCCGATCCGGCAGCGGCGGGGCTTTCTGGCTGGTACGGATCCACTACGAGGAAGTGCGTGCCATCGGGACTGACATCCCACCCCGTGCCGTTGTTGTTCGCGACGAGCACCACCTCAGGTTGCCGCACTGTGACGCGCGGTTGCCGGTCGATGCGGACGGCCATCAACGTGTCCGGCCTCAGACCGCTCACGAGACGCCAGAAGTAGAGCGTGCGCCCATCCGGCGACCAACGCGGGTCCCGACCGCCGCCGGACGACACGCGCCACTTCCCCTCCGGTGCGGGGAAGTCGCGAACCCACACGTCCGGCGTTTGCGTCTCCCTGGACACGAAGGCCGCGAGCTTGCCATCGGGCGAAAGAGCGAATTCGTATTCATCCCAGGGAGCCTCGAGGTACGGCTGCGGCTCACCTTGCTTCGACAGGGAAAGCGTGAAGAGGTCGCGGTTGCCGGCGTCGTCAGAGCCGAAGACGATCCGGTCGTCCGGCAGCCATGCCCACGGGACCTGATCGCCGGCACGGCTCAGCACGCGTTTCTCGTTTTCGCTGTTGTCCGCGGGCTTCACGAACAGGTCTTCGCCCTGCGTGCTGTCCCGGGTGGAGGCCTCGACGTCGAACAGCAGGCGGGTGCCATCGGGCGACCACACCGGCGCGTCGTTGTCTCCGTCGAACGTGATCTGGGTGGCCGTGCCGGTCACGAGATCGAACGTGTAGATGTCGGTGGCGGGAGTACGAATGGGGTCGACGAATTCGAACGCGATCGCGTGCCCGTCCGGTGAGTACCGCGCCCGTAGCCGCCGCCCTTCCGGCAGGTGCAGAGTGTCCACCTTGCCGGCCGGATCGAACACGAGAAGGTGCGTGGGTGTGACGGCGAGAACGCCGACGGAGGCGGCGCCTTCCAGATACACGATCGTCCCGCTGCTGGAAACGGTGTACCCCCGGGTGCCGATCCGTGACGCCACCCGATCCAGGACGCGTACCGGCGCACCCATGATCCGGTGCGTCCCGAGATCGAACGGGACCGCAAAAAGTCCGCCCGTTTGCGGGACGTAGAGAAGGTGGCCTGACTCGACGTACGTGGGATTGTGCCCGTCCGCCAGCAGCTCGGTCATGGAATCGGAAGCGATGTCGTACAGGCCAAGGCCCTGGCCGAGGGGCCCGAGGATACCGGAGCCGTCGGGCAGTAGGGCTATTTGTCCCCGTGTGAATCGGGCGTTCGGCAGCGGGATCGATGCCCCGCCGCCGGCCGGTACCAGATGCGTCCCCGTTGGTCCCGTGAAGGCGATCATCGTGTCCACGCCCCAACTGGGTGCATACGGATTGATCGCGCCCTTGTCCACCAGCGTGAGCGCGCCGCTACCCGACACCGCGACCTTGAGGAGCGTCTGTTGCGCGTTGTTGCGGAAGACGAGCCACTGCCCGTCGGCGGAGAACGATGGTTGTAACGCGTCGTCGGTGCCCGGCACCTTGCGAAAATCCGCGTCGCCGATCTGCCGCACGTAGATGCCGGACTCCTGTCCACGACTGCCGGCGACCGCGAGCATGGAGCCGTCCGGCGAGATCGCGACGTCGGATCCTGGAATGATGTCACCGAGGCTCAGATCGAGCCGCGCCACCCGCGCGGGCGGCGCCGCGGGCGAGCGGAGCCAGCCCCATGCGGCCAACAGGGCGCACAAGGCGGTCAGGACGGACAGGGCGGTCAGGGCGGACCGGCGGACCGGCGGACCGGCGGGCGCGGCCGTACCCGCGCGCGTGTGACTCGGCGTCACGTACCCCGGCGTCACCAACGCCTCCGCGAAGCTCACCGCACTACTGAACCGATCCGCCGGCAGCTTGTTGAGCGCCTTGTGCACCGCGTCCGCCACGTGCGGCGGCACCGTCCGCCGTTGCAGCGTGATCGACCGCGGTTCCTCCGTGATCACCCGCGCCACGATCGCCTGCGCCGTGCTCCCCTGATACGGCGGCTCCCCCGTCAACATCTCGTACAACACCGCCGCCAACGAGTACACGTCGCTCCGCGCGTCCAGCTCCCGGTCTCCCATTGCCTGCTCGGGGCTCATGTAGTGCGGCGTCCCGATCGAGAGGCCCGTCTCGGTGAGACGGTTGCCGCCCGCATGCGAGAGCGCCAGCGCGATCCCGAAATCCGCGATCAGCGGATCCCCGTCTCGCAGCAGGATGTTCTCGGGCTTGATGTCCCGGTGTACCACCCCCTGCTTGTGCGCGTGCTCCAGCGCCGCCGCCACCGCGCGTGTGAGACTCACCGCCTCGTCCACGCCGAGCTGCTTCTCGCGGTCGATCTTGGTCCGGAGCGTCTCTCCCTCAACGTACGGCATCACGTAGTAGAGGAAGCCCTCGGCCGCGCCCGAGTCGTAGAGCGGCAGGATGTGGCTGTGCTGGAGGTTCGCCGTGACCTTGATCTCCTGCAGGAACCGCTCGGCGCCGATCACGGCCGCCAGTTCGGGACGCAGGACCTTCAAGGCGACCTTCCGGTCGTGCTTGACGTCGTGGGCGAGGTAGACGGTGGCCATGCCGCCCTGGCCCAGCTCGTGCTCGATCAGGTAGCGGTCGGCGATGGCGAGTTTGAGTTTCTCAGTGATTTCGCTCATGTGACCTCGTCGTGCGGCGTGCCCGTGCGGCGGGCGGCCGTGAGCCTGCGACCTGGATCGTTCATCGCGCTACCGGCTCCCTTCCCACGCGACGACCGCCTCCCAGCGTGGTCGGACCTCGTCCATCAGCTGTCCGAAGCGGGGATCCGCGCGCAGCGGACCCAGAAAGGCATCGTGCTCGGTCAGGCAGGGATAGTTGATGAACCCCGCGCCGACGGCCGTGCGCAGCCACCGCAGCGCGTCGTCCGGTCGCCCGATGAGGACGTATCCGTGCGCCATCGTGCGGGCACCAATCTCGTTTCCGGCGACCGCATGCTCGAGATCGGGTGT
>Ga0307424_1001891_pt1 | contig 10648 bp, 5 predicted proteins | sample SalMarWE160320MG_FD_202157 | JGI IMG/M metagenome (GOLD analysis project Ga0307424, IMG submission 202157) | Salt marsh sediment microbial communities from the Plum Island Ecosystem LTER, Massachusetts, United States - WE1603-20 | ecosystem: Environmental > Aquatic > Marine > Intertidal zone >...
TCGGCCTTAAGCAGGGCCAGCGCATGGTCCGAAAACGCTCCGTGACATTCCACACAGGTCAGACCTATCTCGGCATGAATTCCCCGGAAACAGCGCGTACGCCCTTCAGGGTAAGCCGGATGGCACATCACACAGGCACGTTCGTCATTCACAGGCATATAATTCGCATGCCATCCGTGCATGGCCGCAGAGAGATTCAAACGCAGCGAATCACTTTTTGCGGCAAGCGCCGGATCGGCATGACAGCTCTGACATAAAAGCGGTTGACCATTCTTCGCCTGACTGAGAAGATCCGTACCGCTTAAGCGGTCATGAGCCTCGAGGATATTGATGGCGGTCTGGTCTGAAAGACCGGCAATATTATTTACCCGCCAGTTGCCGGCGTGACAATTTTTACAACCCATTTCGGTGGAAGCCGGGGCAACCACCTGTGTTCTGATCAGTAAATTTCCTCTTTCTGTATCTCTCGCCTCAACTGTAAAGAGAGGATAGGGATTATAAAGACCTTCATCGGTATAGGGTACAACCGGAATACCTCGCGCGATAAAATTGCCTCTTTCCTCGTCGAATTTAAATTCCCCCCGGAGTCCGTTACCAAAAAGTCCGGTATTTTCAGCGAGATGAACACCGAATGTCTGCTCAGCATATTCCCAGAAACGAACATGCCGGGCAGGATTTTCATAGCCGTTTTCCACCTGATAGGTCAGATTAACCCCTTCGCTGACCAGCACCGGCACTTCTCCTTTGCGGATCAGCTGTGCCTCAAGCGTATTGGCCGGCGGCAGGATAACAAACCAGGGATCGCTGTCTGAAATGCAATGCATACCCAGATCATTCCAGACCAGCAGGATATATTCAGAAGATTTTTGATCAAATGAGGAAGGCTGGCTGTTGGCCTTTCCGATCGAATATGGTTCAGGATATTCGATCAGCTCTTTCTCATGCAAGGACCCCTGTATATAACCAGCCAATGCATCCAGCTCCTCATCAGTCCCCATAAACGGCGGCATGAAGGATCTGATCTTGCCCTGACCCTTTAACAGGGAGCGGATCCCGGTATACGTATAATTTTCCGTCAGCGGCAGGATGTCGTTATGGATACCATCAACCGTGTGGCAGCTTAAACAGGAGAGATTAAAGATCTCCTGACCGGCTTCGACGGTGTTTTTCGGGGTAATTTCTTTAACGCCGGACCAGCGCGCATTCTTCAGCAAACCCTCTTCGTTGATCTTATCCATATCCGATTTCAAGATAGAATTTGAATACATGTAATCTCTGATAACATAGGGCTTACGGGCAATTTCCCGGCTGTATTCAAAGCCACCCATCCATAACAGGCCGATAATCAATAATACAAATACGGCAGTGATTTGGAAGGATTTTTTTCCTTTCAAAGACAGGAAAATGCCGCTTAGAAATATCAGGATGGTACTGAATATCAGGATCTGTACAAAGGGAACTGTCTCAGGATTAAGTATGAAATTCGTAAAGCGTACCTTTTCGGGAATGCTCCAATAATACCAGAAACCCGACGGTATCAGACCAATCAGCGGGTAGAGGAGCCATTTACTGCAATAACGCATCATCGATGTACGGAACTCGCTTTCTTTCAAAAATACCGTCGTCACGTATCCGAATAAACCGCCAATCATCATCGTGATGAAAGTCCGGAAGAACAGGGAAGAAAGATAGGTGGGATTGAAAAAACCATCCCAGAAATTACCTGTTTTAAGCCACTGTCCGGGTGTAAGCATAAAAGAAAGAATTCCGTTTATAATTACAAGGCTCAGCCAGGCAAAAAGAAAATAAAGAAAAGCAATATTTAAGCGCTGTTTTCTGCTGAGTTTGTCGAAAAAATAATAATAGACAAGCAGGGCGGTTATTTCACCGACAAAGAAGACCCACTCGATTGCCCAACCAAATACAAAATTATGTATTAATGAGGACGTTGCCGCCGGATTTACCAGAGCAATAATAAACCATATACCGACACCGGTCATCCCGCCGAATACCATGGTGAGCAGCAGGAAAAACCAGGTATGTTTTTTAATATAGGTATGCAGTTCGGCATTGTTCTCCCGGTAGGCTTTCCAGTCCGTGAGCCAGATAAACAACCCACCTCCAACCGCCAGATGAGAAATGTACACATGCAATACTGCGATAAGAGCAATCAGACTGCCGCCGCCTATAGTCGTCAATTCCCAAACCGGATAGTTCATCAGACCGTCCTCCTTTCCATTGCCGTGATGGCTGCTTTAACCATATACCAGACACTCCACAAGCCAATGATAAAGATGACGAGAAATAAAAACAGTACAGAATACTGTGCTGATACCTGCAGCTGATCCAATTGAAAATTCTGCTGCAGGTAGAGGGTACGCAGGTTTTGACGGGTAATGATCATGGCAACTACGGTAATCACGATCTGCATGATCGTTGGGCGCAGTTTGCCCAGCATCGCAGTAACGAGCGCTCCAATGCCGGCCAGAAAACCGATCATAAAAATGATCGAAAATAGGATATTTCTACCCATAAATTGCAGCATAAAGTCCGGCGGTATCGCCATCAGAAACCACAAACCGCTCACAATCTGGACAATTGTGGCATAACCGAAGATGCGTAATCCTTTTTTTATGTACGTCGTGCCGGTCTCCGGATCTTTTCGTGTTTTAATATACCATACCAATGCCACAAATAAACCGCTGACGGCAACTGAAGCAGCGATAAAATGTAAATATCGCGGAATAAACGTCGAATCGTTTATATTCAAAATGGTACCGGTCCTGTTTTGGAAATAGGCTGTCCATTTGGCAGGCTCGGTCATCAGGGTAAGGTTGTTCACCTGCATAAAGCCGATATAGAGCAGAATTAGGGAAGTTATCAATATAGAGACAACGGCCAGTTTCTGACTTCGGGCATGGACGTAGGCGCTGTAATAGGCGATGATAAGCAAAGGGATCACCAGTATCCAGTACACGCCCATCAGCACAGAACTGGTATAAAATAAATGGCCATATATCACCTGTAAAAACAACAATGGGGCAACACCAAGGTTCACACCGATAGCCACCGATGTGGGGATTTTGTTAATGAGAACGCTGAATATATTGCCCTCCGAGATAAGCTTGGCATTTCCCAGACGGGCAAATAACATCAGCAGGCTGCCTCCCAGAACCACATTAATGACGAGGATGTGCAATAAAAAAGTAATCAGATCAAGGATGAGGAAAAGCCAGGAGGGAGCGGGAATTGTGTCCGGGATTGGTATAAGACTTACAGGATCCATGCGCATCTCCTTCATAGATAAAACCGAAAAACGACATAAACTATATGGTCATAAAAATGAAACATCGATCAGATAATATATCAGATTCATTTATAATGTATGCGGGATCATTCTTAATACCACCAGGGAGATTGCACTCATTCTCACCAAAAACCATCACATAGCAAGATGTGAATGATTCAAGGGAAGTATTCACTTACCCGGGCCTGTCTCAGACAGCGGATAATATTAATAAAATTTTCTCAAACTTTGCGCTTGGAAGATCTATGATCGATAACTTAAAAGAACCTTGAAAAAATTCTTACCGGAAAATTGGATTTGAATATAACAGATCTAAACACCGGATACTTTATCGACAAGAGTAAAATAAGAATTTGCGTAAAAAGATACAATACATTCAGTCTGGCGTTTATTTCTGATCGGGTTTTGGCGCCTCCTTGATCATTTTCAGTGCATTTTCAATCAGTATTTCACCGGTCATCTCACCCAGACTGGTGCGGGTAATATATGAATAGCGCTCAAAACTGTTATAATCAACCTTGGTCATGATATAGCCATAAGCGTCATTGGTCAGGCCGAATAAAAACGGCTGTTTTGTATTCATTTTGCGTTTCAGATAATACCCGATATTCGGTAATGCCTCGCCGGGTATTGTTAAGATCTGTGCCGTTCCTATATTAAGTAAATTGACCTGGGTCGTAACCGTATACTCCCTGTCTAGTTCAGTCAGATATGGGCTGTGGTCGAAAACGTAACGCATTAATTCTGACTCAATGGGTAATTTTATATATTCAGCGGTACAATAAAGACCCGGATTATTTTGAACTTCCGCACCCTGAATGATCCGCAGCGCTTCGTCGGCAAGCAGGTCACCAATCCGTATACACTCTTCCCATGTACCTACATCTTTGCCGTCTTCACCCCGGTTATCAGCAGTAACCATTCCACCCTGGGCACTGTTCATAAATATCGCCTCCCCCCCGGCTTTTGATTCGATACGATCATACAGCGGACCGCAGAGATCCGGGCTGAGGATCCCCCGCTTTGGGCCAAGGATTTCCGGATGGATGGCGTAATTGACCAGCGTTACAATCACCTTGTCTTTGTTTTCTCCTGAAGCAGCCACCGCCTGTATGACGCCGCAGCGGGGATCGTACAGTTTATCGGCGTAGTAATTATAGGCGATTTTTCCTTTTGCCGTACCTACAGCAATTTTTAAGTGCGCATTTTGAAGATTGGCCAATGCTTCATTGATGGCCTCCGCCGTCTGCTTTACACACCAGTCAAGGTAGTCAAAATCCGCACCTGTGTTACCGTGCTCATCAGTAAACCCGTAGGCATCAGGAGCACTGTGGGTATGGGTTACACCGATCAGGATGTTTTCAGGCGGTATCTGCGGCACCAGTTTTCTCACTTTATTGCCCAGAATAGAGGGCCATCCCAAGTTATCGATGCCAACGATCGCTACCCGTGTATCCCCTTTTTCGAGGACCATCGCCCGCGCGAACAGATCACCTTTTTTCTGCGTGGCGGGTGCCGGAATACCGACACCCCCTGAAATCGGCAGCAGTTTTTCCGGTGTGATCACCCGTTTTGCCGCCCCGGCTTTAAACTCCTCCTGCCCGCCCAACAAAGGTAAAGCAGTAATAATAATCGTCATTAAAATAAAAATATTTCTCACTATCTCTTCTCCTTCTTCGATTTTTTTACCGCGAAGACGCAAAGGAGGTGCAAGGTACGCAAAGTTTTTTTAGGTATCCCAAATGGAGATTTGATCTTTTGATTAAAGATCAAATTTTAGAATTAAGTTTTTTTTGAACAGTAAGCGATTAATGATAATTATACCAAAAATCCTGGATTAATTTCTTAAATGAAAATCTAAATAAAATCCTTGCGTGCTTCGCGCCTCCTTTGCGTCTTCGCGGTTTGTCTTTTTTTTACATTAAACTCACTATAGTTCTTTGGTGATAAAACCATAATAACGGCCCATCCAGTACGGCAGTAGCCAGAAAACCCCGTCACTCTCCGTATGCCCGCCATCGCCCTGCACGGCTATCCAGGGATTGCGATCCCAGCGCATCGCACCGCCCCGCTCACTGACCGGTACGAGGCGGCTGGTTTGAATATGTTCATATTCCGGGTAGCGGGTCAGCGAAATATCTTCACGCTGTGTATTATCTATCCGCCAGCGGACAAGATCAAGTGGTGTGTCCCGCAGATTTTCAATTGAACAACTAAGCGCCGGATCAGATCCCGTGTAAGCGCCATACATAAAATTGAAATAGGGACTGCAATCTTCACGGGTGGCCTGATACCACTGTTCAAAAGCAGTGTGATAAGTTTCAATCAGCAGCGGATCTGTTTCATATTGCATCAGAACCGGAAAAGCCAGCGCCAGCAGCTCATCATCGATATGTGTCCGCCAGGCCGGATTTATTGTTTTTACCTGTTTGATATTTTCCAGATAACCATACTCAGTTAATAACTTTTTGGCTTCCCTTTGATATTTTTCGTCACTGCTTACATGATAAGCAAGTTTAAGATAAGAGAGAATTTCCAGCGAATTAATCCCTCGTTCAGTCCGCCAATCCGGATCGTCATTCAGCTTGTCCGGCGACCAAACCGCCCATTTTGTATGTTTGCCATCAATATCGATCAGTTGAAAACCACCTTCAATGATATAGTCAACAATTTTGCAGACATGCTCACGAACGCGGCTTCTTTCACTCTCATCAGCGGCCAGTTCGTAGTAGAAAAAATAGCCATACATATGCCCGGTAATTTCATCACTGCTCGTATCCCCTTTCCAGCGCCATTTTCCATCTTTGGACAGACGCCAGCGCCGTTCCACCCTTTTTTCACGCGGATTTTTGATCCTTGTCTGCGCCCATTGCTGTGGGGTATAAGTACGGTTTGGATCGGCCATCGTCATCCAGGTTACAGGAACTACCGTTCTTGCGACAAAACCATCCGTTTCAGTTACGGTTCGTAAAAAGTGCAGGGCATTAAAAGCCCGCCGGGCATTGCTTTTCGCCCGGTCAGATTTGGTAACGGCGTAACGAAAAGATTCCATGGCCAGATACATGGCTGTGTACTGGCCATCATTATCATCATCCCTGGGCAAAAACTGACCGGTATCGCCGGGAACCGGAAGCAGACATTTTTCCACGAGTCCAGGTTCACGAACATGCCTTTTTTCCAGAATCTTTTGAAAATAACCAGCCTTATCCGCCAGTGTCATTCGGCGTTGTTTAATCGCGCTGACACCGGCTGCCGTGGCAATCCAGGCGTTCCCTCCCTTATCAAAGGCAATATCCCTGACATCATCGGACAACAGCCAGCGCCGGCTGTGCCGCAGAGACCAGTTTTTGCCGTCGAAGCGGCTCACACCCAATGACGTTCCCACCCACATCCGGCCGTCCGGGCCTCTTCTGATCACCTGAATTTCGATGGTTGGTAAACCCTGCGCCGATGTCAGTTCGGCCGTTTTGTGGCCATCATGCAAAATGGTAATGCCGCCCAATCCTCCGACCCAGAGCTCGCCGCCAGGTGCTATGGCAACACTGGTCGTATAGGGAGAGAGAATATCTTTCGTCTTCTGATAAAGTTTAAAACCATCCGCTCGCTGATGATACAGGCCAACGCCGGTTGCCATCCACAGACTGCCCGGTTGATCACTGACCGCATCCAAATACTCTTTCGAGTAGGGCGGATCATCGTGCCGCCATTGACCGTCTGCTGACTGCCACATCCCATCCGGACCGAAAGCAAACAGCTGGCTTCCGCTTGTGCAGAGAACCGCAAGCGGTGCGGAAATATCGGCAACTTTCTCAATAGCCGTTGTGCCAGATTTGTAGAGTCCATTCCAGGCAGCCGCCCAGACAACGCCATCCTGATCGAGGACCAGATCAAAAACCGGGCCGGCTTCATCATCCGGTATCATTTGCAGCCATGGGCCGCCTTCGTTTTTCATGACAAACAAACCGCCTTCAGTCGCCGCCCAGACATTGTTCTGCCTGTCCACCAGGACTGCTTTAACGTCGTTGCTCCCGCCTCCCTGTCCAATTGGATAAGGTACATGATATTCCTGGACAAATGCCGTATCAACGACCGATGTTTTCTGTTCCATAGGTTTCCCGCAGGCCAATAGTAGCAGGAGTAGAATAACAGGATACGTTTTCACAAATTTTTTCCTTTCATACTGGAGATCTTGACTTTGCAACTAAACTGAGTGATTTAATGTCTTCTCTTGCATTCAAACCTATTCACTTACCCTGAAGATTCGCTGCGCCTCATAGGATTGGCCGAACATATCAGTTGTCCTAATCATGACGCAATGCGTACCTGCGGCAAGAGCGGCAGGGAGAGTGCCCTGCCAAATATGGCGCGAATTGCTTGGATAATCCATCTTCCAGCCGAAGATTTCTTCTAAAACCTGTCCATTAAATTTTTCATCTAAAACAGGGCTTAAACGGTGCATTCTGAGTATTTCCGGATCGATCGTGATCACTGGATCCAACCTCTTCCAATCTGAATATTGATCGAAAGTCATTTCAACGATGGATTTTTCCGAACCGGCAAAAACATTGACGAGAACTTTTGCTGTATCCAGAGCTGCCCGGCTCAGGTCATCCGGAAGATATATATTCATCTGATAATCAGCAGGACGTCTAGCCGCTTTAAATTTAATACTGTAAGATGTACTGTCAAAAGTAATAACTGAATAGCCGTTGGGCGCCCCATCATTCATCGTCGCATGGGGAATCCCGACTTCATCGATCATACCGCACCACCAGCTGCCTGAAACAGTCGCAGCAATATAATGATGATGCGGGCGGGAACCCTGCCAGCCGAATTTCTTGTCAATAAATACATGCAACTGTTCATGCAGATGTGAAGAAATAGACAGACTATTCGGGCGTTTTTCTATCAGACGGAAAATTGCTTCCCTGTTTTTGCAGGCGACGATCGGTACATGCATCAGGAGGACAATCAGTTTTTCGTCCGGAATGAAGCGCAGATAATTGGCAATAAACGCGATCTGTTGATCGGTAAATCCCGGGCGATATTTTCCATCGGAATTAAAAACGATATTATTCAGAGCGATAAAAACTACACCGGCAAATTCGAAGGCATAAGTGCTGGGACCAAAATAATGCTCAAATGTATTGTCTCGGCCGGCATTACTGGTTGCCTGACGGTCCGAATCATGATTACCGAATAGATAATACCATGGGATACCGATCTTGCCGATACTTTGACTTATTTCAGCAAACAGATTTGGATCGTCTGCAACAATATCACCAAGCGTAATCCCAAAAAGTGCTTTTGTACCGATGCATTCTTCCACCACATCATGCGTAATAAAGTTTACTTCCCTTATACCCCGTGCCTGTGGATCACCATAGATAAGCACTGAAAAACGGGCAGGTTCAGCCTGTGAATATAATGGGAAATCAATTGGTAAGGGTTGTTCAGGAGCGCTTATATCATTTTTCTGTTCTGAAGAACGGAGAAGTTGATAGTGCTGTGGGATCCGGTTTTCATTAAGGGCTGTTGCATAATTTGCAGGTTTGATAACAAAGAATAAGGAATCATCCGTCAGCGGTAAAAGCCATGATCCATTCTGATTGGTTTCAACAACCTCCCTACCGTTTGAAACCAGAATTTTCGCAATTCCGGATTCATCTATATCTTTTAAGCCATTTTCATTCAGATCCAAAAAAACAGTCCCTTGTGCCGTTTGTTGGGCAGAGGCAATGGAGATCTGGCAGATAATACATATAATCTGGATTCCTTTTTTACAAATCATATTTATCCTTTAAACAAAACATTCTTTTTTCATAACTTTATCAGGGTCTCAAACTTTTGCTTCCCTCTTCTTCCTGGTAATCTATAGTGATAACATGAGAGTCTCTCTTTACTCTTTTCCCTATTCGCTTTGACCTTAGAAATATTGCACTTAAACTGCTGCCTTAGCTATTAAATCCATGATTTTTTGTTTTCCCGTGCGTGCAACTAGAAGAGGATCCTTTTTATATTCCTCCTCATTAAATATTTCCAGTGAGAGCGGACCCTGATAGCCGATATCCTTCAGATCTTTAAGTAATTGTACAAGCGGAAGTATACCATCACCAGGATAAATGCGGTGTTTATCACGCAGCGTTTCCCGGGCCGGTTCAGCCGGCACATCATTGATATGAAAATCGGCAATAAAAGTACCGTTTAAGTGCTTAATCCCCTTAAAACCGGAACCACCGCGGTATAAATGAAAAGAATCCATGATCAAACAGGCATCAGGATCATCTGTATCAAGGGCAATACCTGCTGCCTGGCCCATACGGTGAATGCCTTTAAAGAACCCGACAAATTCAAAGGCAACGATGATCCCGTATTCCTCCCTTCCGATTTTCAACAACTCTTTATAGCGTTTGATGCCCGTTTTGAGATCAAAATCTTCCCGGTCGGGCACGGGAATCGCCGCCACATGTTTGGAGCCGGCAGCGGCCGAAAGCCGCATCCGGTTTTTTGTTGCGTTCAGTGAGGCGCTGAACGCTTCCTCATCCATCGGCATACAGTCCCACAACCCGATGACGTTGGGGATATAGAGACCCTTACTTTTGATCAGTGCCCCGAGCTCCTCTGGTTTCCCGCCATCCTGTTCATATTTCTCGATCTCATTGATCCACAATTCGATGGCGTCATAGCCGGCTTTGGCAGCTGCCTCAATTTTCTCCGTCAGGGGGACCGGCCTGATGGTGCTGGTATTGAGGGACAACGGCCAGGGACTTTTTCCGTCCTGGTAGGGATATTGAGCGGATGAGCAGCCAGCCGGCACTAATGAACCGATGCCCGCAGCCGAGGAAAGTTGCAGGAATTGTCTGCGTTTCATAGTTAGATCCTTTAGTAGCATGTGATTGCTATATCCAGGTGTCTGGACCGGGATTGAACAGATTTAAGGATTACCTCGATTAATTTTATCAGATTGTATTTTATAATTGTGTTCTTTATACTTTTTATTATATAGTCTTTTGAATTCCAGACTTCGGGCACCAAAATTGATCAGTAGTCCAATTTCCAGATTATAAGCTTCCAAATAATTCAATGCCTGGGCAAGGTGGACGTCATTCAACTCAATGATTGCCTTTAGTTCAACCATGACCACCTTTTCAATCAGAAAGTCCGCCCGCCGGGTACCTACCCGGTATCCACGATAATAAATAGGCATTACCAATTCACGATCTGCATTGACGCCCGACTCACGTAGCTCGATCTGCAGACAACGCTGATAGATAACTTCCTGGAATCCGTTACCGAGAGTAGAATGAACAGTCATCGCGCAGCCGATAATTTTCTTTGTTA
>Ga0307424_1001892_pt1 | contig 10638 bp, 10 predicted proteins | sample SalMarWE160320MG_FD_202157 | JGI IMG/M metagenome (GOLD analysis project Ga0307424, IMG submission 202157) | Salt marsh sediment microbial communities from the Plum Island Ecosystem LTER, Massachusetts, United States - WE1603-20 | ecosystem: Environmental > Aquatic > Marine > Intertidal zone >...
GCGAGCGGAGTCCGGCAGGCCGAGCTCGTGCAAGCGCACCACCTCGCCCTGGCTCATGGTGACGCCACCGGCTAGCTGGGCGAGATATTCGCCGGCCCCGATCTGGGCCAGCAGGGCCTCCATCTCGCCGAACCGCCCCTCGCCGTCCATGCGCTTGGCGTAGTCCGCAAGCTGGCGGACGCCTTCCGCGTAAGTGGCGATCCAGGAGAGCCCGTGTGCCACATGCTCTTCCTGCTCGAGTGCCGCGTTGTCGATCTTGCCGCCTGGGGCCACCTTGGCCTTCACGGCCTCCGTGGCGCGGGCGCGCAAAGCGCCGGCCGCCTCGGCAGCAGAATCTAGAAGAGGGATCAGCTCGGCGGGGCTCAGCCCCTCGCGGTCGGTCAGGGTCTCGGCGGCGGTCAACGTCAGGCTCCTTGGGATGATCTCGGTCGGATTTTGGGCACAACGAACCCCGACCGGGGACGAGAGTCAAACCTTGAATTGCCTGAGCGGAGCGCACAAAAACGCCCCGGGACGGTTCCGTCCCGGGGCGCCTGTGGACCGCTCGGCGGCCGAATCTGTGGAGGCTTTCGTCCCTTAGGACTTGCCGTGCATCTCCTGGCTGGCCTCGAGCACGTCCTCGAAGGTCCGAAGGCCCGTAACTGGCGCGCTCACCAGCACCGACATGTTGCCGGGGCGGTGCTCGTTCTTCCACATGCGCATATGCGCCTTGGGGATCTGCTCCCAGGGGAACACCTCGGACATGCACGGATCGATGTGGCGTTCCACAACGAGCTTGTTGGCCTGGCTCGCTTGCGCCAGGTGCGCGAAATGGGAGCCCTGGATGCGCTTCTGATGCATCCACACATACCGGGCGTCCATGGTGAGGTTATAGCCGGTGGTGCCGGCACAGAACACGACCATGCCGCCGCGCTTCACGATGAAGCACGAGACCGGGAACGTCGCCTCGCCCGGATGCTCGAACACGCTGTCGACGTTCACGCCTTTGCCGGTGATCTCCCAGATGGCCTTGCCGAACTTACGCACCTCTTTGTTCCAGGCGTCGTATTCCGGCGTGCCGACCGTGGGCATCTGGCCCCAACAGTTGAAGTCCTTGCGGTTGATCACGCCCTTGGCGCCGAGCGACATCACGTAGTCGCGCTTGTCGTCCTCTGAGACGATGCCGATGGCGTTGGCGCCGGCCGTGGCGCAGAGCTGAATGGCCATGGAGCCGAGGCCGCCGGAGGCGCCCCATACCAGGACGTTATGGCCGGGCTTCAGCGTGTGCGGACGATGGCCGAACAGCATGCGGTAGGAGGTGGCGAGCGTCAGCGTGTAGCAGGCGGCCTCCTCCCAGGTGAGATGCTGCGGCCGCGGCAAGAGCTGGCGGTCCTGCACGCGGGCGAACTGCGCAAACGAACCGTCGGGTGTCTCGTAGCCCCAGATGCGCTGCGACGGCGAGAACATCGGATCGCCGCCATTACATTCTTCGTCGTCACCGTCGTCCTGGTTACAGTGGACGACGACCTCGTCACCGACCTTCCAGCGTTTGACCTTGGAGCCAACCGCCCAGACGATGCCGGACGCATCGGAACCAGCGATGTGATAGGGATTCTTGTGAATGTCGAGCGTGGAGACCGGCTCGCCGAGCGACGCCCACACGCCGTTGTAATTCACGCCTGCCGCCATCACGAGAATGAGCACGTCATGGGAGTCGAGCTCCCAGGTCGGCACCACCTCGACCTGCATGGCCTCGTCGGGAGGGCCGTGGCGCTCCTTGCGGATCGCCCAAGCATACATATTCTTCGGCACGTGACCGAGCGGAGGGATCTCGCCGATCTCGTAGAGATCCTTGATCTCGCCTTTCGGCGCAGACGTTTCTGGAGAAACTTCAGCTAAAGACATTTCATTCATCCGGTTGTCCCCCCAGTCCTCTTATTCAGTTTCTTTTTGCACTGCGGCAATTGTCTTCGATCCATCTCGCGACTGCAACATGTTTGCAGGCCGCAGACTTAACACGTCGTGGCCCCATAAAAGCCAGGGCTCCCTCGGAATTGCCCTATTTTCGGGAAAGTGGCCCCAATCGGGATGGAGGGTTAGCAAAAACAAACGGGTCTGCCCAGGGGTCGATTCGCGCACCCCGCAACAGGGGCGCGGCACGGGGCCGCCCCTCAAACGCATTTGACCGCAAGGCTTATTGGCCTAAACCGAGCCCGGGACCCACCACAAGCCTCGAATCGGCGGTGCAGAACTGACCGGCAATCTCATCGTTTTTGTAGCGCTTGCCGCCACGGCAGCGCTTGTCTTCGCCCCGCGGCTCACCGCGTCGCCGGTGTGGCGCGCGACCGTGACGCCGCTCGCCTCCATCATCGGCTCGGGCTTTCTCGTCTCGTTTCCGCTGCTGACCCACGACCTCGGCTCCGACGCCGTGTTCGCCATGGCCGGGCTCGTGGTGTTCGCCTATCTGCTCGGCGGCGCCATCCGCTTCAACATTCTTCATGGCGAGCCGCTCTTCATTCATGGCGAGGCTCTTTTCGCCAAGGACGGCCGCGGGTGGCTCGGCTTTCTCGAGAGCACCTCTCATCTCGCGCTAGCGCTCGCCTACTTCATCTCGGTCACCTACTACCTGACGCTGCTCTCGGCCTTCCTGCTCAAAGGTCTTGGCGTCCCGCATCCCTTAGCGGCCAAAGGGCTCACCAGCGCCATCCTGATCGGCATCGGCGCGCAAGGCTTGTTTCGTGGGCTGCATGGTCTTGAGAGCGTCGAGGAATACGCCGTCGGACTGAAGCTCGCCGTCATCGCCGCGGCCCTTGCCGCGCTCGCCTGGTTCAACATCGACCTGTTCCTGAACGGCACCTGGCACATCGTCGAGCACACCAAGCCATTCGACTGGCACGCGCTCAGGATCATATTCGGCTTGCTCGTGGTCGTGCAGGGCTTCGAGACGTCGCGCTTTCTCGCCGGCGCCTATCCGCCCGAGTTGCGCGTCCGCACCATGCGCTATGCGCAATGGCTGTCCGGAGCGATTTACATCGTCTTCTTTCTTCTGGCGACGGCCGCAGTCGACGATCCCAAGGCCCTCAATGGCGATGCCACCGGCATCATCGCCGTGCTCGAGCCCGCAGCATCGAGCCTGGTCTATCTCATCGTGATCGGCGCGGTGTTCGCTCAGCTCTCCGCCGCCGTGGCCGACGCCATCGGCGCGGGCGGCCTCATCGAGCAGGTCAGTGGCCAGAGGGTCGACCACCGGCACGCTTATCCGGTCATCGCCCTGATCGGCATCGGGCTGACGTGGTCGCTCGACATTTTCGGCGTGATCACACTTGCCTCGCGCGCCTTTGCCTTGTTCTACTTTTTGCAGTGCGTGGTCGCTGCCGGCGTTGCCCTGAAGACCCCGGGCTTGCGGCGGCGCGAGCTCTACACCGCCGCCTTTCTGGTGCTCGCCGCCGTGGCACTCGCCGTGGTGGTGTTCGGCATTCCTATGGAAGGGATTTGATATCCTTTCCGGTCCATGGAATAGGGGCTTGAGAGCGCGCCCCCTCGAAGTTGCGCCAAGGCGGGCGCCCGTGCTTCGATAGGGCCAGCATGCGCTGAGAAGCGCACCCGGAGACAGCGAATGGCAGACGACAAAACCAAACGCGACAAGCCTTGGATGTTCCGCACCTATGCGGGCCATTCAACGGCCAAGGCCTCGAACGAGCTTTACCGGAAGAACCTCACCAAGGGACAGACCGGGCTTTCCGTCGCCTTCGATCTGCCGACCCAGACGGGGTACGACTCCGACGAGGCACTCGCCCGCGGCGAGGTTGGCAAGGTCGGCGTGCCCATCTCCCATCTCGGCGATTTGCGCCACTTGTTCGAGGGCATCCCGCTGGCCGAGATGAACACCTCGATGACCATCAACGCCACGGCCGCGTGGCTGCTCGCGCTCTATGTCTCGCTCGCCGACGAGCAAGGTGCCGACCGGACGAAGCTCACCGGTACGGTGCAGAACGACATCCTTAAAGAGTATCTGTCGCGCGGCACCTATGTGTTCCCGCCGGCCCCCTCGCTGCGTCTCATCAAGGACGTCATCGTCTTTACCAACCGCGAGATGCCGAAGTGGAACCCGACCAATGTCTGCTCCTACCATCTGCAGGAGGCGGGAGCGACGCCGGCACAAGAGCTCGCCTTCGCGCTCGCCACGGCGATCGCCGTGCTGGATGAGGTGAAGAAATCAGGCGAGGTGCCTGATGAGAATTTCCCGCGCGTCGTCGGCGCCATCAGCTTCTTCGTCAACGCCGGTGTGCGCTTCATCACCGAAGTCTCCAAGATGCGCGCCTTCGTCGATCTGTGGGACGAGATCGCCCGCGACCGCTACGGCGTCGAAGACCCGAAGCTCCGGCGCTTCCGCTACGGCGTTCAAGTGAACTCGCTGGGGCTGACCGAGCAGCAGCCGGAGAACAACGTCTATCGCATCCTGCTGTCGATGCTCGCCGTCACGCTATCCAAGAAGGCGCGCGCCCGCGCCGTGCAACTTCCGGCGTGGAACGAGGCGCTTGGCCTGCCGCGGCCGTGGGACCAGCAATGGTCGCTCCGGCTTCAGCAGATCGTCGCTTACGAGACCGACCTTCTCGAATACGAAGACATCTTCAACGGCTCCGAGGTGATCGACCGCAAGGTCGAGGAATTGAAAGAGCAGGCCCGCGCCGAGCTCGCCAATCTCGACGCCATGGGCGGTGCGGTCGCCGCCATCGACTACATGAAGGAGGCGCTGATTGCCTCGAACGCCGCACGCGTCGCGGCCATAGAGCGCGGCGATCAGGTGCTGGTCGGCGTCAACGCCTATACCGAGACCGAACCCTCGCCGCTCGATTCCGGCGCCGAGGGCATCCTCACCGTGCCGGAATCCGTGGAGATCGAGCAGATCGCGGCGCTGCAATCGTGGCGTCAGCAACGCGACGAAGCCGCCGTACGCCAGGCGCTACGCGATCTGAAGGAGGCCGCCGCGGAAGGGCGCAACATCATGCCGCCGTCGATCGAAGCCGCCAAAGCGGGCATCACCACCGGCGAGTGGGGCGGGGTCTTGCGCGAGGTGTTTGGCGAGTATCGCGCACCGACCGGTATCAGCGCCAAGCACGCAATTGACGAGGAGCGGCTGAAAGAGGTGAAGGAGCTGGTCGCACAGGTGTCCGGCAAGCTTGGCCGCACGCTCACCTTTGTCGTCGGCAAGCCGGGCCTCGACGGTCACTCCAACGGCGCCGAGCAGATCGCTGTGCGCGCCAACGACGTCGGCATGGATGTCATCTATGACGGCATTCGGCTCACGCCGGCCCAAATCGTCGAGCAGGCGAAAGACAACAAGGCCCACGTGGTCGGGCTCTCCATCCTCTCAGGCTCGCACGTATCGCTCGTGCGCGACGTGGTGCAGAAGCTCCGCGAGGCGGGGATGGGCGACGTGCCGGTCGTGGTCGGCGGCATCATCCCGGCCGAGGACGTCAACATCTTGAAGCAGTGCGGCGCTGCGGCGGTCTACACACCCAAGGACTTCCAGCTCAACGAGATCATGACCGGGATCGTCAACCTGGTGGACCAGAAGGTCGAAGTTTTGGCCGAAGCCGGCGTTCCTGTGCCGCCGCTCAAGGCCAAGGAAAAGGTGCCGCTCTAGAAATCTCCCCGTTGGCCGAGCGATGACAGCGGCCGTGATTTGCCACTAGACTCCCGCGAGCGCCGAATCTCTTTGGCCAAGGGGGAGCATCATGAACATCAATCTGAGCACGCCGCGCCGCGAGACGTTCCTCGTCTCCGTCATCATCGCCGTTCTCGTCGTCATCGGCATGATCGTGCCGTTGCCGATCTTCACCGACTACGGTCTCGGCCTCCTGCTGATCGCCTATCTGATCCTGCTCGCCGGCGTGGTGATGGACAACGTCTGACGCGCTTTGGCGTCAGCTCGCTTTGGCGACCGACACAGGCTCGTCTTTGCCCGCGAGGAACGGCACCAGCGCCGCATGGAGCGCGCGGCCCTGGATCGGCTTCGCCACACGCGCATTGATGCCGGCGAGAACATAAGCGAGGTTATCCTCATCGGCGCCACGCGCGGCAATCCCCACGATCGGCACTTCCGACGACGGCGCGTGCAGCGCCCGGATCTGCTTGGCGATCTTGAGACCGTCATAGTCCGGCAACACCGTGTCCATGAGGATGAGATCGTAGGGCCGTGCCACCAGGCACATGAGCGCCGCGGCGCCGCTGTCGACCACCTCATAGGTCAGGCCGAACTCATCGAGATAGGTCCCGATCAGCATGCGGTTGACCGTGTTGTCCTCGACGACAAGCACGTGACCGGACAGCGTGCCCTTCGAGGCTGCCGTCTTTTCCTGGTCGCCCTGCGTCACGCTCTCTTCCTTCGCCTCGACCGCCCGGAAGGTGAACCAGTAGAGGCTGCCTTGGCCAAGCACGCTATCGCAGCCGACATCGCCGCCCATCGCCTCGGCGAGGCGCTGCGCAATCGGCAGACCAAGCCGACCGCCGGCGCGCGAGGTATCGGCCATCGGCTGGAATAGCCTGGCCCGCTCGGCCGCGCACAGACCCGCGCCCGTATCGGTGACGTCGAAGCGCACCGTGAACGGCGTTTCGGCGTCGTTGATGCTGGCATAGAGCCTGATGGAACCTTCGGACGTCGATTGCAGCGCGGCCTCGATCAGGCCCATGAGCACCTGACGCACGCGCGCTTCGTCGCCGATGATGAAACGCGGGCAATTGGCAGCCATATCGACTCCGGTCGTCAGCCCCTTGGCGCTCGCCCGCGCCTGAAGTTCGGAGGCCGCGGCCTTCACCAGCGCATGCAGATCAAACCGCTCGGTGGCGAGCTCGGCATCGCCGGTTTCGAGCGTGGCAAAATCGGTGACCTCGGTGAGCGAAGACAGCAGGCTCCGCGCCGACTGCAGCAGCGTCTCGCTATTGCGGCGCTGCGCGGCATCGAGCTCACTGTCGAGCACGAGTTCGGCCATGGCGACGACCGCCTCCATGGGCGCGCACAACTCGCGGCTGACGATTGTGAGAAGTTCGGATTTGGCCGCGTCGTCCGCTTCCGCGGCTTCGCGCGCCTGACGCTCCGCCGCTAGAGCTTGAACGAGACCCTGAATCTGCGCGAACAAATCGTTCGCCTGAAAGTCCTGCGCTTGCATGATACGCCCCCACTGTTTGGTTCTTCTTGTTGTTCTTTGTTGCGGGGAGCTTGGCAGATCCGACTTAAAACTCGGCTAAATTCCGTGGTTTATGAGGTGCTAAGACGGACCGTTCCTGCGCGTAGGCCGCATGCCCGAAACGTCGGGACACGGTGCGCCCGCGCCTTTCTGCCGCCCTCCACTTGCCCGCCAGAAATATCTACTTTAGAATTATCCTAAAGTGACTTTGGCGGCGTCTCTGAGCCGCCAACGACATCCCTGAAGTTGGTTTCGATGCAGCACGTGAAGACAAGCCGTCCGCGCTGCCTTAGTAGAAAGGCATGATTGTTTGCTCCTGCTCCCAAATCACGGCCAGAGATATCCACGAAGCGGTGTCGGCATTGCGCACCAAGGATCCGTTCGTCGTGCTCACCCCCGGCCTCATCTACCGGACGCTCGGCAAGCGTCCGTCCTGCGGCAACTGCATGTCACTCATCGCCAAGCTCATGGTCGGCTACGACGAGGAGGGACCGAGTTCCGCCGCATCGTTCCCCCACCGGTCTCCATTCGAGAAGTCGGATGACCAAGACTAGCCGCGCAGAACAGAACACGTCATGATGACCATCACGGTTGAGAGGAGAATCGCGAAATGAAGGGCAATCCGACAGTCATCGAGTATCTCAATAAGGCGCTGACGAGCGAACTCACCGCCGTCAATCAGTACTGGCTGCACTACCGCCTGCTCGACGACTGGGGCTACACCAAGCTCGCCAAGAAGGAGCGCGAGGAATCCATCGAGGAGATGCATCACGCCGACAAGCTCGTGACCCGCATCATCTTTCTCGAAGGCTTCCCCAACATGCAGAAGCTCGATCCGCTCATGATCGGCCAGAACGTCAAGGAGATCCTCGAATGCGATCTCAAGGCCGAGTACGGCGCACGCGCGCTCTACATGGAAGCCCGCGCCGCGTGCCGGAAGGAAGAGGACTATGTGAGCATGGACCTGTTCGAGGAGCTGCTCGCCGACGAGGAAGGCCACATCGATTTCATCGAGACCCAACTCGGCCTCCTCAACGACATCGGCGCGCAGATGTACGGCCAACTCAACGCCGACTCCGCCAACGAGTCGGGAGGCGACTAGGTGCGAGCCCTTCAGGTCTCCGCTTAGATGACCTTGCCGCAACTTGACGGTCCGCGCCTCGGCCCTGCCGCGGGTGGCACACCACGCCAGCTCGTGGTGTTCCTCCACGGCTATGGCGCCGACGGCAACGACCTGATTGGCTTGGGGCGCGAGTGGGCGCGGGAATTGCCGCACGCGGCATTTGTCTCGCCCAACGCGCCGGAGCCGTGTGGCATGGCGCCCATGGGCCGGCAGTGGTTCGACCTCTCCATGGGCGACATGACCATCATCGCCGAGGGCGTGAAGCGAGCCGCGCCGGCGCTCGAGGCGTTCCTCGGCGCCGAGCTTGCCCGGCATAATCTGCCCGGCAGTGCGCTCGGCCTGGTCGGCTTCAGCCAGGGCACCATGATGGCGCTCGCCGTCGGCCTTTCCCGCAAGCCGCCCCCTGCCGCCATCGTCGGCTATTCCGGTGCGCTCACCAACGTCGAGGCGCTGCCTGAGCCGGGCACCGGCCCCGCCATTCTTCTCGTGCATGGCGACATGGACGAGGTGATTCCCGTCGATGCCATGCACATGGCTCGCGAGGCCTTGGCCCAAGCGGGTTTGCCGGTGGAGTGGCATGTCGCCCCGGGCATCGGCCACGGCATCGACGGCGAGGGCTTGCGCCTGGGCGGTGCCTTTCTCAAGCAAGCCTTCGCCGCGGTGGCCTCGTCCGCGCCCTAGGGGGCGCGTAAGGGCCGACCACATTATGTGGGGCCCTTCACATTCGTGACACGTCCTTATAGTATCCGGCCCATCGAGAAGGAGGGCCCGAGTGCGACGGGCAAGTTAGAGGACCTTTTGGCCTTGAACGTCGCAACCGCATCGGCCGCCCCTGGGACCTACCCGGCGCTCGTGCTGAATGCCGACTATCGGCCGCTTTCCTACTATCCGCTATCACTCTGGGGCTGGCAGGACGCCGTGAAGGCGGTATTCCTCGACCGCGTCAATATTGTCTCCGAATACGACCACGCCGTTCACTCGCCGTCGTTCGAGATGAGGCTGCCGAGCGTGGTGTCGCTCAAGAACTATGTGCGCCCCGCCCTCTATCCCGCCTTCACGCGATTCAACGTGTTCTTGCGCGACCGCTTCACCTGCCAGTATTGCGGCGACAACCAGGACCTCACCTTCGACCATCTGATCCCGCGCTCCCGCGGCGGCCTGACCCGCTGGGATAACGTCGTCACCGCGTGCGCGCCGTGCAACTTGCTCAAGGGCGGCCAAATGCCCGAACGGGCCAAGATGTGGCCGGCGCAGAAGCCGTACCGGCCCACGGTGTTCGAGTTGCACCGCAACGGGCGGCTGTTCCCGCCGAACTACCTGCATGAGAGCTGGCTCGACTATCTCTATTGGGATACCGAGCTCGAGCCGTAAGGCAGCACCGTCCTCAATATCGCGTGGTCAGGTCCGTCAGCCATTGAGGCGAGACGTCGACCAGATACGTCTCGATCCGCTTGTCGGCGCCCGTGGCGATCAACAGCCCAACGGCGACCAGAAGCGCGCCGAGCAGCATCTTGCCGCCTTTGCCCGCCTCCGCCAGGCGCCCGCGCCAGCGCAGCATCGCTTCGCGCGACAGGAACCCCAAGGCCATCAAAGGGAGTGCAGCGCCGATGCCGAACACGAGCATGGTCAGCGCCACCTGCCCGAGATTCTCGCCCTTGGCGGCAAGGAGCGACGCGGCGCCGAGGGTCGGCCCGACACAAGGTGCCCAGACCGCGCCGAGCAGGAGCCCAAGGCCGAACTGGCCCCACAGGCTCGTGGCGGTGAAGCCGCCGAAATGATCGTCGACCCAGCTGCCGACCGGGCCTGCTGCCACGGCGAACTGCTCCTGAAACCGCGGCACCAGCAGCACGGTGCCGACGACGATAAGCAACACGGCAGAAATGGCGCGGAACACGTCGGTGTCGAGACCGATGGCGAAGCCGACCGTGGCGACGAACAGCCCGATCGCGGTGAACGACACCGCCAGCCCCACCGCAAGAGCGACAGGCCCGAGCCGGTGCTCGCTCTGCGCCGTGCCGAACAGGATCGGCAGCAGCGGCAGCACGCATGGCGACAGCACCGAAAGCACGCCCGCCAGAAATGCCAGCCCGAGTGTGCCGATCATCGCGCGCCCCTCACGAGCTTCGCTTTAGAGCGTCTTGTCGAGCAGGCCCTCGATGGACAGCTCGCTCGTGTCGCCCACTGATCGGTCGATCTCGTCCTTGCCCTTGAACACGATCAGCGTGCTTTGCCGCTGCACCTTCAACGCCCGCACGACGTCCTTCTGATCGTCGTAGTTGACCTTGAGCACGACGAGGTCCTTGTATTTGGGCTCGCGCGTGAGCTTGGTCAGGATCGGGTTCTGAGCCC
>Ga0307424_1001893_pt1 | contig 10637 bp, 12 predicted proteins | sample SalMarWE160320MG_FD_202157 | JGI IMG/M metagenome (GOLD analysis project Ga0307424, IMG submission 202157) | Salt marsh sediment microbial communities from the Plum Island Ecosystem LTER, Massachusetts, United States - WE1603-20 | ecosystem: Environmental > Aquatic > Marine > Intertidal zone >...
GTGCAAAACCTTTAAGGCGTGTTCATCGTAAAAAGTAAAACTGTATGGTGGGAAGTTATGAAAGTTCCACTACTTTTTCCGGGTGAACTCACGAAAACTATTCTGAAGTCAGTTCATGAATCGAAGGGAGGACATGTGAGCTTTCCCGACGAAATATTTGCAAGGAACCTTCTGGTCGAATCAACAGATGACAAGTTCATTCAGGAATACAAGAAGACACACGACTTCCATCTTGCAGAGTTTCAAGTTGTCGTTAACCCTAAACCAGAATATAGCCCTACAAGAGTCAGCGTAAGCGGCACCCTCAATCCGTGGACCCCCGCTCTGGGGCGTCCCACAGTACGCCACATATTTCCGTCAACAGAATTTGTGGACCCAAACTGGAAAATCTCTGGAAAATTTGGAGTGTCACTTGGAGAAGGCTTTAAACAGTTACCGTCTGAAGGCGAATTCAAAATTGAATTCAACTATGCCCCCAAGATAGCACGTGTAGACTCTGGGACAACAGGCTCAAATTTCAGTTGGAACTTCCGCTCAGCGAAGAATGAGGCGCCTCAAGGAGGGCTAGACCTTAAGGTTGTGTTAATGCGTCCGCGTACTGTTGAGCAGATGAAAGTGTTTTTTGAATTAGAAGTAGAGTTTGACAGAAAACTCGTTCCCTTCATAGGTAACGACACGGCGAGAGCAACAGGAGAAAGCCAGATTCAATTCAACCCAAGCCCAGTCTAATTCAAGGATACTCAAAAATGGGCGATAAAACAGCTCCTCAACTAAGAGACATTATCGTAGGTTACCCCTCCGCCGAAGTTAAAGTCATAGTTGAAGCATCCGACGACCCCAAACAGTTAGAAAGTCTGGTTAACTCCAGAAACGGCGTTTTCTTGGGTCAAAGTATGCGGTATGCAGCTGTAAGAATCGAGGCTAGTCATTTAGAAACTTTGGCAAAGGAGCCTGAAGTGGCAAAGATTTGGTATGTTGATTCAAGGATATTTGATGCCTACTTCAACATCATCAAAGCAGCAGAGTACATGCTGTCTCATAAGAGTGGGGAACCAAAAATAGTTAACATGAGTCTGGGACCGCCAATTGATCGGTCTGGGACTCTACGTTTCGACCCAGAGGAGCCAGTTAATGTGGCTACGAAGGCGCTCTATGATGCAGGCAAAGTTGTTGTGATGGCTGTTGGAAACAGCGGCGATTTGGGAGATGACACCTTAAATCCCTGGTCTGTAGCACCTTGGGTTATTGGAGTCGGAGCCGCAACAAAAGATGGAAAAAAGTTAGCCGATTTTTCTTCTCGCGGCATACCCGGAGACCCTCTCTATAAGCCTACAGTTGTTGCGCCCGGAATAGACGTAGTTACTACGCATCCAGCAGGCATCAAAAAAACGCCAGAACAACTTGCCAAAGATAAACAGTTCATCTCTGAAGACAAACTGGACCGTTACACTGTGGTGTCAGGAACAAGTTTTGCCACTGCAGATGTAAGCGGAGCAGTAGCACAGATTGTAGGGTTCATATCATGGCTCGAAAGCAACAAATCCTTAGGAAATCAGCTCATGGAGATCAGCGTCTCCATTAACGGCTACAGAAAAAACATCAGATTCAAGGTGAACACTCAGCCCTCAAACATAAAAAATTTCGTCACACAATTCGCGATGCACATGCCAAAACATCAACCACACGAAGTTGGCGCAGGATTCATAAGCCAAGCCATGACGCAACAATGTTTCGGTGAATACGCCTCCAAACCCAAAATCATGCCCATCAAAATCGTATAACACAACAGCAACAGCACACACCCCAGTTTTTTGTGACAAACTTTTAATCCTTCCGTGGCATCTGTTTCTGTTGGCGGGTCTAGGCGGGGGGCTAGGGGTCCCCTGAACCGTAAACCCTCTATACGACGGGCTGAATGCCTTGGCGAGGCGTCAAAGAACGCTGGGCATCCACAGTCCTCTGACAGTGACTATCCGTCCCTTTAGGCTGGCGGACGTGGAGCAACCTCCGTAGGGAGGCTGTCCACCGCGTTTACCAGGCGAACCTGGCCAGGCCCGGGAGGGAGCAACCTAAGCTTGGACGTTCAGCGCTTAGGGGATCGCGGATACGAGTTCAGGGATTGGGGAAACTGGCGAAAACTGGGCGACGAACCAGGGTGACCCGCCACTTCATATTAGACTCCTAATAACAGAAGATTGTTGAAAACAGTCTTTTTTCAGGAATTCCATGCACCACAAAAATGTGGTACCAAAAGTTCGCATGAGCCTTTAGATTACTGAAACCTTGTTGGATGCCCTTTTTTGGATAGTTTTTATACTGGGTTTTGTTTTGGATAAGCGTTGTCAAGTTTCGGTTGAGGTGTGTTGATGATCGTGAAATGTTTCGCGGTTGGGTGGCTTTCCACGAACTGCTATGTTGTAGGCTGCAGAGAAACCAGAGAGGCGGCTGTGATTGACCCTGGGATGGAAACCAGAAAGGAAACTGAACAGATTCTAGATTTCATAGAAGAGAACAGCTTCAAAGTAAAGTACATCATCAACACGCATGGACACCCCGATCACACCTCCGGAAACAACGCCATAAAAGAGGCAACAGGCGCCCCAGTCCTCATCCACGAAAGCGATTCTGAAGGCGTAAATGCCGACAGGAAACTCCGCGACGGAGACACCATTCAAGTGGGCAACTTCAAGCTGATAGTCCTCCACACGCCCGGACACACGCCAGACGGAATATCCCTCCTGGTGGACAATGCCGTTTTCACCGGAGACGCCCTCTTCGCAGGTTCTATAGGGAGAACAGACTTTCCTGGCGGCTCATATAAGGAGCTGATAAGGTCGATTAAAACCAAGCTTATGTGTTTGCCTGACAGCTTCACGGTGTACTGTGGGCACGGACCATCCACCACCATAGGCGACGAAAAACGATACAACCCTTTCCTGCAAACATAACACATGCCGAGGAGCAGCCATGGAGATCAAGCTGGACAGGTTAAAGGTTCCTTTCAGTTTAGAGCACACCCTAGACTGCGGTCAGCTTTTTCGTTGGAAAAAACTGGGTGACTGGTGGTACGGAGTCGTCGCAGACAGGGTTATTAAGATAAAAGAGAGCGGCGAACGGCTATTTTTTGAGGTTTTTCCAGAAACCCCAAACCAGGGGTTCATCGAGAATTACCTGCGATTGGATGATGACCTGCCTTCTATCTTCTCCGAGATAAGCAAGGACGAGCACATCAGAGAGGCAATCAAACTTTTTTGTGGACTGAGACTAGTCAGGCAGGAGCCGTGGGAGTGCCTCATCTCCTACATCTGCGCAACATACAAGAGCATCCCAGCCATCAAAAAAATGATCACCAACATATCCCGACTATTCGGAAAAAAGTTAACCTTTGACGGCATCGACTTCTACACGTTCCCGACGCCAGCAGACCTTGCCCAACTCAACTGCAAAGACCTAAGAAGCTGCGGCTTAGGCTTCAGAACAGAACGCGTTTTGGAGACCGCAAAACTGGTTGACAGCGGAAACCTGTCGCTAGAAGCTTTGAAGCGTCTGGATTATCTTGATGCTAAGCGGGAGCTTCTGGGTTTGCGTGGGGTGGGACAGAAGGTTGCTGACTGTGTTCTTCTGTTTTCTTTGGAGAAGCTTGAGGCTTTTCCGATAGATGTGTGGATGAAACGGGCAGCCACAACCCTGTACGCAGGCCACTTTGACTCTTCGTTCATTAAACGGGTCGCCAGCAAAGGTTCAATCACGCCAAAGGAATACGACATAATCGCCTCTTTTGGAAGAGAATATTTCGGAGTCTACGCAGGCTACGCGCAGGAGTACCTCTTTCATCTCCTAAGAACACGGCAGCGTTAACGTTTTTTGCTGTTTAGCCTTTTACGACTCCTATTGGAACCAATCGGACAACACGGGTTGCGATTCCAACCCTGTCGCTTACCTCCACCACATTGTCCACGTTCTTGTATGCCGGGTCCGCCTCTTCAGCTAAAACAACGGAACTGGCTGACCTGACAACGATTCCTCTGCCCTCCAAATCCCTTTTCACGTCTCCTCCCCAGAACCTACGTTTCGCAGCCGTTCGACTCATCATGCGACCAGCCCCATGAGCCGTGGAACCAAAAGAAAGCTCCATAGCCTTGTGGGTCCCCACCAGCAGCCAAGAGCTTGTGCCCATGCTTCCAGGTATAATCACTGGCTGCCCCACAGATCGGTAATCGGCTGGGACGTCCCTGTGGTCTGGCGGGAAGCATCTTGTTGCCCCTTTTCTGTGAGTCCAAACTTTGGTTCGTTTCCCGTCTATCGTATGTTCCTCGATTTTTGCTATGTTATGGGCAACGTCGTAGACCAGGTCTAAGCCAAAATCTTCTGCTGGTCTCTTGAGGACCTCTTCGAAGCTTTGGCGAACCCAATGAGTGATGACTTGACGGTTGACGAAGGCGTAGTTGACGGCGCATGCCATAGCCTGATAATAGTCCTGTGCCTCGTCGCTTGTGGCGGGTGCGCAGGCAAGTTCCCTGTCAGGTATAGATATGTTGTATTTTTGGACGGCCCGTTCCATGACATGAAGATAGTCTGAGCATGTCTGATGTCCGAATCCGCGGGAGCCACAGTGAATCAGAACTGTTACCTGTCCCTCATGGGTGACGCCGAAGGTTTTAGCCACGTTTTTGTTGTAGATTTTGTCAACTTTTCCGATTTCCAGAAAATGGTTTCCTGAACCCAAGGTGCCGCTTTGAGGAAGCCCTCTCTGTTTGGCTTTGGACGAAACCTTGTCGGGGTTAGCGCCTTCCATGCATCCGCCCTCTTCGCAGTGTTTGGCGTCCTCGGGTCGAGCCATCCCCCTCTTTACTGCCCAGGTCACGCCCTCAGTGACCAGCTGTTCAAGTTCATGTATGTTCAGTTTGAAGTCTTTGCGGCTGCTGCCGAGTCCGCTGGGAACGTTTTGGAATATGCTGGTGGTTAGGGCGGCAAGGTGTGGTCTAACGTCGCTTTCAGAAAGGTTTGTTGTTAACAGGCGGACTCCACAGTTGATGTCGTAGCCTACTCCGCCTGGGCTTATCACTCCTTCATCATAGTCTGTGGCGGCGACTCCTCCGATGGGAAAACCGTATCCTTCATGCCCGTCAGGTAACGTGACAGCATACTTGTAGATGCCTGGCAGGTGGGCAACGTTTGCGCACTGGTCAAGTGTCCGATCCGTTTTTATTTTTTCTATAAGCTGCTCATCGGCAAAGACCATGCCGGGAACACGCATACCTGACTTGTAGCTTGTGGGTATGCGCCAGCTGTAATCATCAATCTTTTCTAGGGGAACCTGTGCTGCTCGCTCACGGAAGTTTCTTTGCCTGCCCAAAATAAAACACCTTTTTAGTAAAGATTTGCAGCGTGGAACTTATAAATTATGGGTGACATGCCGTATGCTACGCTAATTTTTTATTTTTTAACTTGATGCAGAGTATCATGTTTCAGCACATTACAGCCCATGTATCAAAACCACAATCTTTAAGAACCGCGTCTAATCAATTCCCATGTAAATCGGATGTAGATGAAATGTCAGGTGAAGAACCATCTGAAAGCGAAAGCGAAGAGCTGGTAAAAGTAGAAACGTTGACCCCACAATCAAGAGGCGTCAACACTATCGTGAAAGTAGTTTCTAAGGGTGAAATCAGAAGCGTAACTGGCCGAGACTATTCTGTACGCAGAGTCGCAGATGCCTTGGTTGGAGATGAAACTGGCTGTATATACATGACCCTTTGGGATGACAAAATAGATGCAATAAGCGAAGAAGCCACACTGAGCATAACTAATGGTTACATTAACCTCTTCAGAGGAAACATGCGGCTAAACATCGGAAAATACGGCAGCTACGAAGTAGTAGAAGATTCGCCAATCACGGAAGTTAACACAGAAAACAATGTTTCAGACAAACGATACGAGCAAGAGAGACGCTTCAACCGTTACGGCGATAGAGGCGGCGGCAGAGGCGGCTATGGCGGAAGAAGCGGCGGATACGGCGGCAGAAGCGGCGGCAGCGGATACGGCAGCGATAGAGGCGGCGGCGGAAGAAGCGGCGGCGGATACCAGCGAAGAAGATACTAAAGCGCCTTCTTCTTTTTCTTTCTCTTTTTTCAGTTAATTCCCTCTTTGTTATGTACGAGAAGTTCTGCTCTTTATTAATCCGTGTTTATTGTGCGTTTTCATTTGATGTGGCGCTTTCTTGAAAAAGTATGTTCGTTCGTTAATTCGTTGATTGGGCATTGTGTGCAGTCATCTTCACAGTTTTCACAAAAGATTTCGGCGCGTTCGCTGATGTGTGACTCTTTTCCTATTGCGCCAAAAGAGATTATGCTGCCGCAGTTATTGCAGCGGATGGCTGTGAACTGTATGCCCTTGGATTTCGGTCTGAAAGGGTTTAAGCGACCGCATTTCGTGCATTTGGCGAACTTGAGTTTCTGGGTTTTCTTTCCATGTACAACGTCGAACACAGCTTCGAACATGCCGTAAATGTAACCCTCGCCAGACTCGAAATCCAAATTGGGCTTCCCTCTTCCTTGAACAATAAAAAAAGTGTTCTCTAAGTGATTTAAGAAGAATTGCGATGTTAGACATGTTTACGGATTCAGAATATTTGTGTCGCTGATACGGTGACTACTTTTTTGTGCTGCTGATTATTTTGTTTGTTTTCGTGTTCTCTTGAAGACTTGGCACACTTGCCCAAAACAGAAGGAAAGAACTCTGAAAAGGTCAATGAATGGATATACGACAATTCTGCTGAATTTTTTGTTTTGCAGTGCCCTATACGCGTAGACTGTAGCCAATATGAGCATGGGCAAGCCAGTGAATCCGAATAGCAGCCAGAAGGGTATGCTGGAAGTTGACGTAAGTGTTAGAAAAGATGTCGATCCAACTATCATCAGCCAGCTTATGAAGCCTATTATGCTCATGAGCGTCCATTTAGAAACAGAGTCCTTCAGCCTGTTCCTTTTAAGCACCAATCCGCTTCCCTTGCCATACTGAAAGTTCTGCTTCAGAAACTCTTTGAGGCTTGACCTATGTTTGTGCCAGACCACAATGTCTGGGTCCAGAACCATTTTGTAGCCAGCCTTGCAAACTCTGTCAGCGAACTCAACTTCGTCGAAGCCATACTGGATACTTTCATCAAAATATCCGATTTCTTCAGCCACTTTTCGTCTAAAAGCCATGTTGCATCCTGCTGGATGCCGGAAGAACGGTTTCACTTTATCAAGTTCTTCCCGTTTCGTGAAGAAGGGCATCAGCCGTACGACGCTGTTGTCTGCATACTGAGAAACGAAGTCGTTGTCAAGAGCTTTTGCGCTTCCGCCTACGCAGCTGACTCTGGGGTCTTTAAAGTCCTCAACAATTTTTGTTATCCAGTTGGGCGGCACTTTGCAGTCAGAGTCAGTGAATGCCACAATTTCGCCTTTGCTGCACTTTATTCCAGTGTTCCTTGCAAGGTTCAGCCCTTTCCTTTTTTCAACAACCAGCTTCACGGGATACTTTTTGACTATTTCCTGAGTTTTGTCCGTAGAGTTTCCGTCAACTACAATCACCTCTACTTTGTTTCTGTCGTAGTCCAGCTTCTGGAGCGAGTCCAGTAACGGCTGTATGGTTAGTTCCCGGTTATGCACAGGAACTACGACAGTGACTGACTGGGGTGTTTTGTAGTCTTCCATCAAAATCGCTTCTTTTCCCTGTTTCTAGAGTCCACTCGAGACCATTTATTTTTTGCGCCAAAAAAGCCTTTAAGTTAGCCTAAACATCTTTATGAGCCGAGAAAACGTGCAGGAACCTGTTAATTCTTGTTCCGTAAGGTGGTATGTGTGTCTGAAAAGAGTGAGAGTTGTCCTTCTGTTTCGGTTGTCGTCGTAAACTTTAACGGGAGAGAACTGTTGAAGCAGTGCTTACTCACTCTTTCGAAGACAGATTACTCTAACTACGAGGTTGTTGTTGTCGATAACGCCTCGACAGATGGCAGTCTCACAGAAATAAAGAGGTTCATCGGCTCGAATCAGCACATAAAAGTTGTTGAAAACAGCGAGAATGTGGGGCATGCTGAAGGCTGCAACATCGGCGCGCAACTAACTAACGGGCGATACCTCGTTTTTTTGGATAGCGACACCGAATTTAAGGCTGAAAATTGGCTTTGGGAGTTGGTCAAAGTCATGGAGGCTGACGCCTCGGTTGGGTTGGCGCAGGCTAAACTGGTTTTGGATGAAGACAAAAACTGTTTAGATTATGTTTGTGTGGCTGTTGATGCCTTAGGAACTTGGGCTGCAAACTATGGCTCAAACGAGGAGATGCTAAAAGAGACTTTCGAGATTTTGGCTGCGTCTGCGGGTTGCTGTATTGTTCGACGCGAGGTTTTCAATCATGTTGGAGGCTTTGACGCAGATTACTTCATATACGATGATGACACCGACCTTTCGCTTCGGGTGAGGCTGATGGGATACCGGGTAATCTTTGTTCCGTCTGCTGTGGTGATTCATCGCGGCGGCGTTCTAAGAGGAGTAAGCGGAATGATGCTTTATCATTCTTCCAAGAATCGGGTGCGTACAGCACTAAAAAATTATGAGCTCAGGAATGTCTGGTGGAGATTTTCGGTTTTGACTTTTTTCACGTTCATCGTTTCTGTTGGTTTTTTTGCTGTGAAGAAGCATGATGAGGCTAAGGCAACACTTAGGGGGCTGGCAAGTTCGATTACGGATTTGCCTGAAATATGGGAGAAGAGGCTCCTGTTTCAGTCCAAGAGGCGCGTAAGAGATTTCGAGCTTGTCAACAAGGGCTTCGTGAGAAACGACTTTCGGTCAACACTGCAGGATTTAAGGCTTAAACTGAAGTACCTGAAATAAAACAAACAATCGCTAGAATCATCAGGATTGCCTTAGCTGTCCTTCAAACATTGTTTCGGTTTAAAGGCATATAATACTTGTTTGTCCCCGAAAAAATGAAAAGTTATAAGCATCTCACACCTTTTTAGAGGTTGCCTTAGATGTTGGTGTGATAGCGATGTCCAAGCAGGTTGCGGATGAACGAAAATTTGTTGGTGCAGACTTTGACAAATGCACTGGCTGCAGAATCTGCGAGCTTGTCTGTGCGCTGGAAAATGAGAAAGTTTTTGACCCAAAACTTTCCCGAATCAAAGTACTACCTTTCCATTTGCTTGTTAACATGCCTATGTCGTGCAGACTTTGTGAAGATGCACCCTGCGTTCGTGCATGTTCCCGAAACGCTTTGACACAGTCTGAAGAAACAGGCGTGATTATGGTTGAAGATGATAAATGTGACCTGTGTGGCTGGTGTATCGAAAGCTGTAAGCATGGCGTCATATTCTTGAATACGGACAAGAAGACAGTTATGATCTGTAACCTCTGTAACGGCACGCCTCAATGTATTGAATGGTGCCCCGAATCAGCCTTGAGTCTGATGACACAAAAAGAGGTTGAGCAGAAAACAAGAAAAGCTGCAGTAAAGAATTTAATTCCAGAAGAGTGGAGATGAGCAGATATGGCTCTAAAGAAACTTGAAGAGTTAGGCTACAAACCCAAGAAACGCGTCGAGAAGAAAGATTCAGAGAAAGAGATTGCGGACATGTTGAAGACCATTGAAAGCAGCGAAGCGAAAACGCAGATATTGGATTTGCTGATTGAAGCCCTCTCTGAGCCTGACCCCCGCGAAATCCTCATCTATGGAATGTACGTCAAGAAGTGTTTCAGTCCAATTATCCGCCCTAAACAGAAGGACCACATCGTAAAAACTATGGAAATGCTAACCGAAGCCATAGGCAAAAAGTAATCTTGCGTACAATTGTTCTCTTTCTTATTAGACATAAGTCACAATTTAGGTTACTATACGGTAGCCTTGAACAGTTATGTTTTGTTTGATGTTTAAGTTGTAATCTCTTTTGTGACTTAGTAAACGTATGAACCCCCATATACGTGACAAACAATATTCTCTGAGTCGTGTAACATGTAATTATGAGTTCTGAAGATGTTCGCGTTTACGTGCTCGTAGAGATTGTGCCTGGTAAAGAGGGAGAGTTCGGCAACGAGATTTTGTCCAACGGATTGATTTTAGACTCTGAAGTAGAGCGTTTAGATTTTGTTCACGGCTCTTTTGACTTTATCATGGCGTTGAAGGGAAAACTGAAAGATATAGACCGTAAGATAATTGAGATTCGAAAATCTCCATGCATACGCAAGACTGAAACCCTGATATGTTTTGAAATGTTCACATGGGATTGGGAAGCTATCAAAAGCAAACTAAAAGAAGAAAAATAGCGTCATCTATTGTGAAAGCGTCAGCGCCAAATTCAGAATTGTGATAAATGACCTTTGCGGTTGCCGTTTTTTATATATTATATCCGCAATTTTAAGTATCCACAGAGATTACTGATTGGTTGGGGTGCGCATTGGTCTGTAGATTGGCTTCTGTTTTCTCTGATGCTGCGGGGCGCTTCAACAGGTGGCGTTTAGCTCTTATGCTGTTTCTTCTGGCGTATGCAGCCTTTTTGTCGTTGTACTTGGATTATGCACTAATTCAATGGGATAAAACGCAACATCTGGTTGGATGATTGCATCTTCTGTCCTCTACAGTTTAGAGAACGCCTACTATTA
>Ga0307424_1001896_pt1 | contig 10625 bp, 7 predicted proteins | sample SalMarWE160320MG_FD_202157 | JGI IMG/M metagenome (GOLD analysis project Ga0307424, IMG submission 202157) | Salt marsh sediment microbial communities from the Plum Island Ecosystem LTER, Massachusetts, United States - WE1603-20 | ecosystem: Environmental > Aquatic > Marine > Intertidal zone >...
TTGACCAGGCGGTTGTCGCGCTCGCCGCCGCGATCGCCATGCGCGACGATCAGCAGGGCCTCCCCCGCTCCTTGCGGCAATTGCGCTTCTGTCGCCTGCACGAGACCAGTCATGGTGACGGGAATACCACGATGCGAGGCGGAACGGGAAGTCCGCGGGGCGGCGGTGCGAGCCTTCACTTGCGCCATTGACAAGGTGCGCGGGCGGCTATTCAATCGTTAGTATACTAACGTTAAACCGGGAAGGCACGATCGGTGGGCTACCATCAGCCAGGCCGTCTCGAAGAAGCGCTCAGGCTCATTGCCTCGCGTGAGGCGCGCATCGTCGCCGGCGGCACCGATGTCTATCCCGGCCTGGGCGAGCGGCCACTCACCGGCGAGATTGTCGACGTCACCCGACTCGAGGATTTGCGCGGCATCGCAAGGGCGGATGGCGTTGTCAGGATCGGGGCGCTCACCACCTGGAGCGACATCGTCAGGGGGGACCTGTCGGCGCAGTTCGACGGGCTCAAGGCGGCCGCTCGCGAGGTCGGCTCCATCCAGATCCAGAACGTGGGGACGGTAGCGGGAAACTTGTGCAACGCCTCGCCCGCCGCCGACGGGGTGCCGGCCCTCATGGCTCTCGATGCCGTGGTGGAAGTCGCCGGCCTGTCCGGCCCGCGCCGCCTCGCTCTCGCGGACTTCATTACCGGCGTGCGCAAGACCGCGCTTCGGGCAGGCGAACTGGTCACCGCCATCGAGGTGCCGCTCCTGCCGGACACCGCGCGCTCGGCCTTCCTGAAGCTCGGCGCGCGGCGCTATCTCGTCATCTCCATCGCCATGGTCGCCGCCGTGCTGGTGCCGGATGGAAAAGGCCGCATTGCCTCGGCGCGGGTGGCGGTGGGGGCCTGCTCGCCGGTGGCGGTGAGGCTCAGGGCGCTGGAAGACGCGCTCGTTGGTTGCTCGTGGTCCAATGCCGCAAATATTCCGGCCAACACGTATCTGTCACCGCTTTCGGCCATCAATGATGTGCGGGGAAGCGGCGCCTATCGCCGCGAGGCGGCGCTGGAGCTGGTGCGCCGTGCCCTCACCACCTGCGTTGCGGGAGGTGCCGCGTGACCGCGCCGCGCGCGTTGTTCAACCTCAATGGCGCGACCGTCGCCTATGACGGGGCGCCGGGCAGGCGCCTGTCGGAGGCCTTGCGCGAAGATTTCGGCGCGCGAGACGTCAAGATCGGCTGCAATGCCGGCGATTGCGGCGCCTGCACCGTGCTCATCGACGGCGAGGTGGTCTGCGCCTGCATGGTGCCGGCCGCGCGGCTCAAGGGAGCCCGGGTGGAAACCCTCGCCGGGCTCAATGGCCGCGATGCGCTGCTTGAGCGCTTGCAGAGGGCCTTTCTCCACTACGGCGCGGCCCAATGCGGCATCTGTACGCCGGGCATGCTGATGAGCGCGCTGGGGCTGCTGCGCCACAATGCGAAGCCTTCCGAGGCCGTAGTGATGGATGCCCTGGGCGGTGTCCTGTGCCGCTGCACCGGTTACCGCAAGATCATACGCGCGGTGATGGAGGCCGGCGGTTTTGCCCTCGAAGTGCCCCCCGCCCCGGCGGGCAAGGCGGTCGGCACCAGCGTGGTGCGCGTGGATGGTATGCCCAAGGTCGACGGCTCCGAACGCTTCGGCGACGATGTGGCGCCCGCCAACTGTCTTGCCGCGAGGGTCATCCGCTCGCCGCATCACCATGCCGCCTTTTCCTTCGGCGATGTCGATGGCTTTGCCGCCGCCCATCCGGGCGTACGCCGCGTGCTCACGGCCGCCGACGTTCCCGGGTGCAACTGCTTCGGCGTCATCCCGCCCTTCGCCGACCAGCCGGTCTTCGCCGAGGGCACTGCGCGCTTCCGCGGCGAGGCGGTCGCTGCCGTGGTGGGCGAGGCTACTGCCGTGGAGGCGTTTGACGATGAGGATTTTCCCGTCATCTGGACCCCGTGGCCGGCGGTGCTGACACCACAAGAAGCGGAAGCGCCCGGCGCCCCGCTCCTGCACGAGACGCGATCCGGCAACCTGCTCACCGGCGGGCTGGTTGAGCGCGGCGAGGTCGAACAGGCCCTATCCGCCGCCGATGCGGTCGTCGAGCGCGAGGTCGAGACCAGTTTCGTCGAGCATGCCTATATCGAGCCGGAAGCGGGCTACGCCCGGCGGGTGGGCGAGCGCATCGAGATCCATGCCTGCACCCAGGCCCCGCACATGGACCGTGGCGACATGGCAGCGATCATGGGGCTGGAATCTGAACAGGTGCGCATCGTGCCGACCGCCGCTGGCGGTGGCTTCGGTTCCAAGCTCGACATCTCGCTGCAGCCCTATATCGCGCTGGCGGCGTGGGTGACGGGCGAGCCGGCACGGCTTGCCTACTCGCGCCGTGAGTCCATGACCTCCACCACCAAGCGCCATCCTGCCGTGATGAGAGTGCGGGTGGGGGCATCGCGCGACGGGCGCCTGACCGGCCTCGATTTCTTCGGCACCTTTAATACCGGCGCATACGCCTCTTGGGGCCCGACGGTGGCCAACCGGGTGCCGGTGCATGCCTCGGGGCCCTATTTCGTGCCGCACTACCGCGCTCGTTCGCGCGCCATCCACACCCATTGTGCCCCGTCCGGTGCCTTTCGCGGGTTCGGCGTGCCGCAGGCCGCCATCGCCCAGGAGACCACCTTCGATGAACTGGCCGACCGGCTGGGCATCGACCGGCTGGAGTTCCGTATCCTCAACGCGCTCGACAACGGCATACCCACGGTGACGGGGCAGGTATTCGAGAGCGGTGTGGGCATCCGGCAGTGCCTCGAACGCCTCAGGCCCTACTGGCGGGAGGCGCGGGAAACGGCGAGAAAGGTCAATGACGGGGCGAACGGCGCGCGCCGCGGCGTCGGGCTGGCGGCGGGGTGGTATGGCTGCGGCAATACCTCGCTGCCCAACCCCTCCACCATCCGTTGCGGTATCCGCGCCGACGGTACCGTCGTCCTGCATCAGGGCGCGGTCGACATCGGCCAGGGCGCCAACACCGTGGTGATGCAGATATTTGCCGATGCCCTGGGTGTGGCGCTGGACAGCATCCGCCTCATCGGCCCCGACACGGACATCACGCCAGATGCCGGCAAGACCTCGGCCTCGCGCCAGACCTATGTGTCGGGCAACGCGGCGCGGCTGGCGGGTGAAGCGCTGCGGCAGAAAATCCTGCGTCTCGCCAATGTCTCTGATGCGGCCGATCTCCAAATTGGCGACGGCGAAATCATCCTCACTGAGGCTGGCGGCGAGCGCCGCCATGTCGGGCTCGGCGCTCTCCCCATCGAGCGTGATGATTACGCTCTCTCGGCCGAGGCGACCTATGATCCGCCCACCGAGCCGCTCGACGACAAGGGGCAGGGCGTGCCTTATGCCGTCTTCGGCTATGCCGCCCAGATGGCCGAACTCGAGGTCGACATGGCGCTGGGCACCGTGAAACTCATAAAATTCACAGCCGCCCACGATGTCGGGCGCGCCATCAACCCGGTGCTGGTCGAAGGCCAGGTGGAAGGCGGTATCGCGCAAGGGCTCGGCATGGCGCTGATGGAGGAATTCGTCCCCGGCCGCACCGAGAACCTGCACGACTATCTCATCCCCACCATCGGAGACGTGCCGCCGGTGGAAACGCTCATCGTCGAGGTCCCGGATATGCACGGGCCCTACGGCGCCAAGGGGCTGGGCGAACACGTGCTGGTGCCGACCGCGCCCGCCATCCTCAACGCCATCCGCGATGCTACCGGCGCCGTCATCTCGAAGGTTCCGGCCACACCCGACCGGGTGCGCGCGGCCATCGTCGCGGCGCAAGCGAGGTCGCAGCCATGAGCGAAGCTGCCATGCACAAGCCGGAAAAGATACGCTGCGATGCCTGTCCGGTCATGTGCTACATCGCGCGAGGCCAGGCCGGCGCTTGCGACCGCTACGCCAATCACGACGGGGAACTCGTCCGCGTCGACCCGCTGCTGGTGCTGGAACGGGCGCGCGCCGAGGCGCACGTGGTGCCCTTCTTCAGCGGCGAGGAGGCAAGCTGGCAGGGTGACATCATCTCGCCCGGCGATACCTTCGTCACCGCCGTCGGCGCCGGCACCACCTATCCCGATTACAAGCCCGCCCCCTTCATCGTCTCGCAGGAGATCGAGGGTGTCGACATGGTCACCGTCGTCACCGAGGGCATCTTCAGCTATTGCGGCGTCAAGGTGAAGGTCGACACCGACCGCCATCTCGGCCCCGAATGCGCGGCTGTGCGGGCAGATGGCGAGCAGGTGGGGCACGTGACGACGGCCGAATACGGCTCGCAGATGCTCTCGCTCGGCGGCGTCCGGCACCTGACCGGCGGCTCCAAGAAGGAAGGCCGCGTCACCTGCGACATGCTGATGAACCTGTGCAATGGCGAGCCGGTGGAGTTCAGCATCGATGGTGGTTCGAGCATCGTCGTGGCGGCCAACCAGGCGCCGGTCATCAACGGCGTGGCCGAAGAGCGCATGCGGGTGGGTTGCGGCTCGGCCACCATCGGCATGTTCGCCCGGCAATGGCACGGGCTGGTCGACGAGGTGGTGGTGGTCGATGACCACATCACCGGCGTGCTCTCCGAGCATCAGGCCGGCAAGGTGCTGGGCATCGAGGAGACTGGCATCAGGATCAAGGGCAGGCGTTCGACGCCGGGGCGTTATTTCCAGGTGGCCGAGCCCGGCACTGGTTGGGGCGGCACCGACATCTCCGATCCGCTCACCATCCTCGACCCGTTCAATCCAAAGGTGGCGAAACCCGGCCTGCGCCTCCTGATGGTCTCCACCACCGGCGAGCAATCCGGTTATTACGTGCTCGACGACGAGCTGAAGCCGGTCGAGCAGGAGCTTCCGGCGGCCCTCAAACCCTCGGTCGAGCGCATCGCCGAGAACTGCGAGCCGGCGCTGTCCACTGTCCTGTTCATGGCCGGTGCCGGCGGCAGCCTCAGGGCGGGCGCTACCGAGAATCCCGTAAAGCTCACCCGCTCGGTCAAGGACATGCTTACCTATGTCTCCTGCGGCGGCGCACCCGCTTATGTCTGGCCGGGCGGCGGCATCACCTTCATGGCCGATGTCAGCGCGATGCCGAAGAAAGCCTTCGGCTATGTCCCCACGCCCGCCATCGTCGCGCCCATCGAGTTCACCATGCGGCGCGAGGACTATGCCGCGCTCGGCGGGCACATGGGCGCCATTGTCGAAGCCTCCGAGGCGCTGATGAAGGCCGGCCGGCGCGAAAGCGGCCACGGGCAATCGGCCTGGCCCACCGCGCGGCGGCATTATCGCTGGGGGCAGGACGGGGGCGGGACGCCATGAACGCTCCGGTAGCAGCTTTCCTCCCCGGTGGCCGCCGCCTGCATCTGCAGCACGGCCCCATCGACCTCATCATCGAGGCATGGGGAGGGGCAGCAGAGCGCGACAGGGCGCACCGGGCGGCGATTGCCCGCTTCGACACCATCCTCAATGAGCTGGTGGCCGAACTCGCGCTGCTGCGCCGGCCCTGCCCGCCCTCGGGGCTCGCGGTGAAGGGGGTGGTCGCCCGGCGCATGTTCGCGGCTGTGCAGCCGTTTGCCGCCGACGGGCTTTTCGTGACCCCCATGGCGGCGGTCGCTGGCGCGGTGGCCGAGGAGGTGCTCGACCACATGCTGTCGGCGGCGGACCTCGACAAGGCCTATGTCAACAATGGCGGCGATATTGCGCTGCATCTGGGCGAAGGCGAACGCTTCGACGTGGCCATGATTGCGCTCGACGCCATGCCGGCCGATGGCGGGCGGGTGACGATCGAAGCGGGCGATCCGGTACGCGGTATCGCCACCTCCGGCCGGCACGGGCGCAGTATTTCCCTGGGCATCGCCGATTCCGTCACGGTCCTGGCGCAAAGTGCCGCCATGGCCGATGCCGCCGCCACCCTCATCGCCAACGCCGTCGACCTGCCCGGCCACCCGGCAGTGATGCGACAGTCCGCGACGTCGGTGCGACATGACAGCGACCTCGGCGAGCGCCTGGTGGTGACCGGCCTCGGCGCCCTCACGAGGAATGAAATCGATGCGGCGCTGGGGCGCGGTCTCGCAGCGGCCGTGGACATGCGGGCGGCCGGGCGCATTGCCGCCGCGGCCCTCTTCCTGCGCGGGCGATCGATGGTTGCGGAGGCGGTGGGTCGCGGTGCAACATGCCGGCTGCCCGGCGCGCTGCAGGTGGATGGACTGGAGGCAATACCTGCCTGAGGAGGAAGGACGGGCGAAGATGAAGGCGAAAATCAGAAAGCTCATGGTGGTTACCGACGAGACGCGGCTGGAGATGAACCGCGAGGTTTCGCCCCCCACGCGCCGCGCCGCTGCCGTGGCGGTGATCGAGAACCCCTTTGCCGGACGCTATGTCGAAGATCTGAGCGAGCTCATGGACATCGGTGCAGAGCTCGGCGGTTTCCTGGGCGAACGCTGCGTCGCCGCGCTCGGCATCGAGCCCGGCGAGGCCGAGAGCTACGGCAAGGCGGCGATGGTGGGCGAGAACGGCGAACTGGAGCATGCCGCCGCCATCCTCCACCCCAAGCTCGGCGCACCCTTGCGCAAGGCGGTGGAGAAGGGCGCGGCGCTTGTCCCTTCCTCCAAGAAGATGGGTTCGCCCGGCCAGGTCCTCGACATCCCCCTCGGCCATAAGGACGCAGCCTATGTGCGCTCGCATTTCGACGGGATGGAAGTGCGCCTCAACGATGCCCCGCGGGCGAACGAGATCATGGTGGCGGTGGCGGTGACCGATTCCGGCAGGCCCTTGCCGCGTGTCGGCGGCCTCAAGGCCGACGAGATCAAGGGCGAGGATGGCCTGCGCTGACGAAACGTCCGATCTGCAACAAGGGAGAAGAGCGATGAACCTTCTGAAGAGCTTTGCCGCCCTGGCGGCGGGGGCCGCGGCCCTCACGGTCTCGGTGGCAGCGATGGCGGCCGATACCATCAAGATCGGCGACATCAACAGCTACAAGCGGGCGGCGGCCTTTTCGGTGCCCTACAAGCAGGGCCTCGACCTGGCGCTGGCAGAGATCAACGCCAAGGGCGGCGTCCTGGGCAAGAAGATCGAGGTGATCTCGCGCGATGACCAGGGCAAGCCGGGCGAAGCGGTCAAGATCGCCGAGGAGCTGTTTTCGCGCGACGGCGTGGTGATGATCACCGGTTCTTTCCTCTCCAACATCGGCCTGGCGCTCGCCTCATACGCGGGTGAGAAGAAGCACCTCTATCTCGCCGCCGAGCCGCTGGCCGACAGCATCGTGTGGGCCAAGGGCAACCGCTATACCTTCCGCCTGCGTCCTTCGACCTCCATGCAGTCGGCGATGCTGGCCGAGGCGGCCGCCGCCAGGCCGGCCAAGCGCTGGGCCACGATTGCGCCCAATTATGCCTACGGCAAGGAAGCGGTCGCGGCGTTCGAGAAGGCGCTCAAGGCGAAAAAGCCCGACGTCGAGTTCGTCGCCAATCAGTGGCCGGCGCTGTTCAAGATCGACGCCGGTGCCGAAGTGCAGGCGCTGGAAGCCGCCAAGCCAGACGCCATCTTCAACGTCACCTTCGGCTCCGACCTCGCCAAGTTCGTACGCGAGGGCGAGACGCGCGGCCTGTTCAAGGGCAAACTGGTGGTGGGGCTCCTGACCGGTGAGCCGGAATATATCGATCCCCTGAAAGGCGAGGCGCCGCAGGGCTGGATCGTCACCGGCTATCCCTGGTACGCCATCACCGATCCTGCCCACAAAGCCTTTGTCGAAGCCTACCAGAAGAAGTGGAACGACTATCCGCGCACCGGCTCGCTGGTCGGCTACGACACCATGAAGTCGATCGCGGCGGCTATCGCCAAGGCCGGATCGACCGACACCGAGGCCCTCGTCAATGCCTTCGAGGGGCTTGAAGTCGACACTCCCGCCGGCAAGATCACCTTCCGCAAGATCGACCACCAGTCCACCATGTGCGCCTGGGTCGGCACCACCGCCCTGAAGGACGGCAAGGGCATCATGGTCGATTGGAAATACGACGACGGTGCCAACTACCTGCCGTCGGACGCCGAGGTGAAGGCCATGCGGCCGCAGTGACGGCTTGCTTTTGAGCTGCACGAAGTGACAGGCGGTCCGCTCGCCGGCGGGCCGCCTGCCGCACAAAGGGGCCGTCCATGGGGATCTTCGTCGCCCAGCTTCTGACCGGCATGGCCAACGCGGCGGCGCTGTTCCTCGTCGCGTCGGGCCTGTCGATCATCTTCGGCGTGACGCGGGTGGTGAACTTCGCCCACGGCTCCTTCTACATGCTCGGCGCCTATGTGGCGGTCTCGGCCATGCAGGCGATGCCGGGCGCGGCGGGCTTCTGGGCTGGCATGCTGGTGGCGGGCCTCGCCGTCGGTCTTTGCGGGCTCGTCGTCGAAGTGGCAGTGCTGCGCCCCATCTACAAGTCGCCGGAACTCTACCAACTTGTTGCCACCTTCGGCGTCATTCTGGTGATCCAGGACCTCACCCTGCTCGGCTGGGGGCCGGAAGACCTGATGGGGCCGCGCGCGCCCGGCTTCACCGGCGTGGTGCGCATCCTCGGCCAGCCGGTGCCGACCTACGACCTCGTGCTCATCGTCCTCTCGCTGTTCGTGCTGGTGGCCCTGTGGTTCGGCTTCAACCGCACCCGCTGGGGCGTCCTCGTGCGCGCCGCCACCGAGGACCGCGAGATGGTGGGCGCGCTGGGGGTCAACCAGTCGCTCCTGTTCTCCGCCGTGTTCTTCCTCGGCTCCTTCCTTGCCGGCATCGGCGGGGCGGCGCAGGTGCCCAAGGGCGGGGCCAATCTGCTGATGGACTTTTCGATCCTCGCCAGCGTCTTCGTGGTCGTCGTCATCGGCGGCATGGGCTCGATCCTCGGCGCCTACATCGCCGCCATGCTGGTCTCGGTGCTGCAGGGGTTCGGCGTCCTGCTGCTGCCGCAGAGTACACTTGTGCTCATGTTCGTGGTGATGGCGGTGGTGCTGACGGTGAGGCCATGGGGCCTCCTCGGCAAGCCGGAACTGGCCAGCCAGGCGGGCGCGGCAACGACGCCTGAAACGCCCTTGCGGCCCATGGGAACGAGGGGCCGCCTCGTCGTGCTCGCCGTCATCGCCTTTCTTGTCGTGCTGCCGTTCCTCGGCGATTCGTTCTGGACGGTGCTCGCCACCGACATCCTCATCCTGTGCCTGTTCGTGAGAAGCCTGCATTTCATCCTCGGTACCGGCGGGCTGGTTTCCTTCGGCCATGCCGCCTACTACGGCGGCGGCGCCTATGTGGCCGCACTTGCCGTCAGCCATTTCTCCGCCCCGATGGAGCTTGCCCTGTTCCTCGCACCGCTCGGGGCCGGACTGCTGGCCGTTGTCATCGGCTGGTTCTGCGTGCGCTTGACGGGCGTCTATTTCGCCATGCTGACGCTCGCCTTCGCGCAGGTCCTGTGGTCGATCGTGTTTCAGTGGACCGACCTCACCGGCGGCGATGACGGCATTCTCGGCGTCTGGCCCTCGGCCTGGGCGCAGGGCAACGTCTACTACTACCTGGTGCTGGTGCTGGCGCTGGGCGGCATCATTGCCCTCAATGCCATGACTCATACCCCCTTCGGCTATGCCTTGCGCGGAGGGCGCGATTCGCCCCTGCGCAGCGAGGCCATCGGCATCGACGTCAAGCTGGTGCAATGGATGGGCTTCGTCTTCGCCGGAGCCATGGCGGGGCTGGCTGGCGGGCTCTTCGCCTTCGCCAAGGGCAGCGTGTTTCCCACCGAGATGGGAATCGCGCGCTCCTTCGATGCGCTCATCATGGTGCTGCTTGGCGGCGTGCAGTCGCTCACCGGGCCGGTCACCGGTGCGGCGGCCTTCACCATCCTGCAGGACCAGATCTCGCGCTTCGAGTACTGGCGCCTCATTCTCGGGCTCGTCATCATCGCCATCGTCATCGCCCTGCCGGGCGGACTGGCGAGCGCCGGTGACCGCTTCGCCCGCCTGTTCCGGCGCGCCCGCAGCGAGGATCAGGCACCATGAGCCACCTCGCGGTCGACGGATTGCAGAAGAGTTTTGGCGGCGTCCGGGCGGTGGCCGGGGTTACCTTCGAGGTTACCGAAGGCGAGATGCTGGCGCTCATCGGTCCCAACGGCGCCGGCAAGTCGACCTGCTTCAACATGCTGTTCGGCCTCATCCGCCCCGACTCCGGCAGCGTGCGCCTCGACGGGCGCGACATTACCGCCAGGCGCCCGCGCGATATCTGGCGGCTGGGCGTCGGGCGCACCTTCCAGATCACCGCCACCTTCGCCTCCATGACGGTCATCGAGAACGTGCAGATGGCGCTCATCTCGCATCGGCATCGCAGCTACTCGCCCTTTTCGCTGGCCAGGAACGTGGCACGGGCGCGGGCGCTGGAACTGCTCGATCTGGTCGGCATGGCCGATCAGGCAGAACGTGCTGCCAGTATCCTTGCCTATGGCGACCTGAAGCGGCTGGAACTTGCCATCGCGCTCGCCAACGAGCCGGGGCTGCTGCTCATGGACGAACCCACCGCCGGCATGGCACCGGGCGAGCGCGGGGCGCTGATGGACCTCGTTGCCGGCATCGTGCGCGAGCGGCGCATGGCCACCCTCTTC
>Ga0307424_1001897_pt1 | contig 10619 bp, 6 predicted proteins | sample SalMarWE160320MG_FD_202157 | JGI IMG/M metagenome (GOLD analysis project Ga0307424, IMG submission 202157) | Salt marsh sediment microbial communities from the Plum Island Ecosystem LTER, Massachusetts, United States - WE1603-20 | ecosystem: Environmental > Aquatic > Marine > Intertidal zone >...
AAGCGGAAACCAAAAGAGAAGGTTCCGGAACCCGCCAGAATCAAACTCACCGCAGAACCCACTGAACTTATGGCTGATGGAACGTCCACATCCACACTAACCATAGAACTGCTTGACTATGAAGGAAAGCCCGTAGCAGCGTTGGCAGACACGGAAATCAGTATAGTTTCTTCCTTGGGGAAGGTGACTAAGCATATAGTGAAGATTCCTAAAGGAAAAGGGACAGAACAGACTGGTCTGGTGGCTTCAAAGGAGGCTGGAACAGCAACTGTGTCCGCGGACGCGAAAAATTTGGATCGTGCTGTTGTTGCGGTGGTTTTCTTGGAGAAGAAACGCTACTGCATGCACTGTGGCAGCAAAATGGCTTTTGTAGCCAAGCGTTGCCCCGAATGCGATAAGAGTCCTCCTGCTGGAGTAGACACGAAAACATGCAAGAACTGTGAAGCTGTGATTCCGGCTGTGGCAAAGTTCTGCGCTGAATGCGGAGCAAGCCAACCAAAAGATTAAGAGAACAGGGTTAGTGGGTTCTTGTTCACTTACGTAGAGGCAATCCTTGCTCTAGAAGAATGTGTATTCTGGTGTAGATTAGTGGTTTACTTGTAGCTTTTAGGTCTGATGAACAGGAGTTATGGGCGGAAGCATTGTTGGAAGAAATTTTATTAAGCCAATTGACACAACATGTTATCTCTAGTTCATAATATGTGGTTTGGGATTGATATGAGGAGACATGTTGGCTTAAAAGCAATCCTTTTTGTTTTGGCGATTTCACTTTGCACATCTTTTCTGATTGGAAATGTACGCACACAAAATGGGGGATAATTGTTGAGGAACGTATCAAAAGAATCTGATTTTAATGAGAGACAATCTATGAGAAATCAAAGGAGTGAAAAATTAGTCTCTACCATTTTAGTTTTGGTTTTGATTGTTACTGTATTTGTAACGATTGTGCCAATCACGCAAGCTGCAACATTAACCTTAGCTGATGGTGATAGCTACGATTTTTCCACGAATATTCGCGGTAGATATTCAGGGGGAGATTTTTATTATAGTGCTACTGGAGGCTCAGGTAGTTTCTATGCTAACAATTTGGGACAGAGGGGATTACAAGATCTAGGTGATCTTGGAACAACAACTATCAATGATGTTGCTCCTCCCTCTAGTGGTTACACTCGGTTTGGTGCGGCTACGGTCGTCGGTCATACTTACGTATCGTTAGCCCAAGAAGGAGAGGAAGGAAACTATATCATATTTAAAGTTACGTCGCTTATGACAGATTACTCTCATGTCACAATAGACTATGTTGTACGCGTGGCAGGAACTCCTACTGCTGTCTTCACCATTTCACCTGCGTTTCCGAAAGTGGGCGAAACAATAGTTTGTAATGCTTCAGGAAGCAGCGACACTGACGGACAAATAGTTGAATACCTCTGGTTAAGTGAAGGAAACGTACTCGGAACAGGAGAAACAATAGAAACCATGGGCACGTATGCTGGCGTTGTTACTCTCGAGTTAACTGTCACAGATAATGACGGCTTAAAAGCCACAACAACAAAAACCATACCCATAAGTCAGCCTGACGGAGCCCCTGAAGCCTCTTTCACCATTTCAACCGAGTCTCCGGAAGTGGGCGAAACAGTAACTTTTGATGCTACAGAAAGCATTGATTCTGACGGAGAAATCGTTACTTATTCATGGGACTTTGACGGGAACACAGGAACAGGAAATATAACAACCTTCTCTTATGCTTCGGTTGGCACCTACACTGTCACCCTAACCGTTGAAGACAATGACGGCTTAACAGACACAGCCACAAAAGATGTTGTCGTCAATGGAGGCGGGGACGATGTAACTCCTCCAGTTGCGAACGCAGGCAACAACATGACTGTGAGCGCTGGGTCTAAGGTGACTTTCAGCGCCGCCAGCTCCACCGATAACGTGGGCATCACTAGTTATTCCTGGGACTTTGGAGACGGCAATTCGGCAACAGGAGAAACCGTGAGTCACACCTACGGGACAGTAGGCAACTACACTGTTACTTTAACGGTGACCGACGCTGCTGGCAACTCTGACACTGTCACGATAACGATTACTGTTGAGGAGGCTACAGCCGCTGGATTTCCCTACTGGATAATCCTCGTTATCGTCTTGATTGTCGTGGCTACTGTTGTCATCTGGTATTTCCTCAAGAAGCGGAAGCCTAAGGAGAAGGTGCCTGAACCCGCCAGAATCAAACTCACCGCAGAGCCTACTGAACTTATGGCTGATGGAACATCCACATCCACTATCACCCTTGAACTGCTTGACTATGAAGGAAAGCCCGTAGCAGCGTTGGCAGACACTGAGATTAGTGTTGTTTCTTCGATGGGGAAGGTGACGAAGCCTATAGTAAAGATTCCTAAAGGAAAAGGGACAGAACAGACTGGTCTGGTGGCTTCGAAGGAGGCTGGAACAGCAACTGTGTCCGTGGACGCGAAGGATTTGGATCGTGCTGTTGTTGCGGTGGTTTTCTTGGAGAAGAAACGCTACTGCATGCACTGTGGCAGCAAGATGGCTTTTACGGCTAAACGCTGTCCTGTGTGTGGTAAGAGTCCTCCTGCTGGAGTAGACACTAAGACGTGCAAGAACTGTGAGGCTGTGATTCCGGTTGTGGCAAAGTTCTGCGCTGAATGCGGAGCAAGCCAACCGAAGGAGACACAATAGTGGGTCCACCAGCAGCAAAGCAGGGCGACAAGATTGTCGGCACCGACATCCACATCATTATGGTGCCGTCTCCAGGTGGACCAGTACCCACTCCTACTCCATCACCCTTTAACGGAATGATAACTACCGGGCTTAGCACTGACGTGTTTATTGAAGGCAAACCCGCGGCGACGGTGCAGAGCGGAGCAACGAACATGCCGCCCCACATCCCAGCTGGGGGACCCTTCCAGAAGCCGCCCTCAAACCAGGGAAAAATTATTGTTGGAAGCACAGGGGTCTTCATAAACGGGAAGCCAGCCGCCAGACAGGGAGACACAGCCATGACATGCAATGACCCAGTTGATGCTCCCACAGGAACAGTTATGGCTGTTGGAACAGTTTTCATAGGAGAAACAGCGGCAGGAGCGCCAGTAACTCCTCCGCCCCCACAAACAACCGAAAAGAAAATTGTGAAGGCAGATTTTGGGAAACCCGGCAAGATTACAAGCGCAAATTGGGACAGGGAACGCGCAAAACTCGATGAAGAAGTCAAACTCATCGCCGAAGTAGAAGAGTTTAAAGATGGAACCCCAGCCAGATTTATGATATGGGAAAGCGGCGGTTCTCAAACAGGTTTCATAACTGAAATCGAGGCGGAAGTGCAGGGAAAAAAGATTGAAGCCTCCTGGAAGCTTTCACTGGATGATCTTGCAGGAGCCGAACTGAAGGAAGAACAGGAATACTACTTTCTAGTTGAAGCTGAGGGAGAAGAAAAAACCTCAGATGCCCTGATGATCACGCTTGAACTTAAACACGCTGACGTTTTCGAAATCGAAGACATACACTTCAATCACGACAGCGCAGTTGTTTTGCCCGGAGCAATCGACAGCCTAGCCTGCTGCTATCTCTACGCCAAGAAGAACCCTTCCATGATGCTGCTGGTGGCGGGGCACACAGACAAAAGCGGTTCCTCAACATACAATCAGACTCTCTCAGAAAAACGGGCAGAAAACGCGTTACATCTTCTGCTGGGTCACAAAAACGACTGGGTGAAAACTGTCTCTCCTCAGGATGGAGGAAAAAGCAAAATCGAGGATTACCAGAAAATCCTGAAATGGATATCAGACAATTGGGGATGGAGTTGCGACCCAGGCGACGCCGACAACATCTTGGGGTCTAAAACAAAAGAAGCCATCAAAACTTTTCAGGAAACCTACAACCAACAATTCGACAAGTCCATCGAAGCGAAAGGCGTAATGGACTCGGATACTTGGGGCGCCTTCTTCGACTTTTACATGATGATGCTCACTGAAGCGCTGGGCTACGGCAGCGACGTTTCCCGTTTAGACGACTACAGGACAGCCCTGAAGTTTGTGGACGACAAAAAGATAGTGGGCTGCGGCGAAAGCCACCACACCACAAAATACTCAAAGAGTTTAACAGACAGGCGGGTCGAGATTCTGTTTTTTGACTCTGAAAACAAGCCGGAACTAAAATACCATAAACTCTGCCATGAAGGACCTCCAGACGACCCCGAAAGCTGCACTCCAGGCGGGGCGAAGGCAAAGAAATGTGAACTATACGGCAAACCTGGCGTGTTTCAGAAGAAGCCCATAACATGCAACATCGAAAATCTTGTCAGGATAACACTCTACGACCTCAACGGCGAAGCCTTCACCTTCGAAGGAGAGGCATCTTACACGGTTCTCGACAAGGACAAAAATGTTCTCTGCGAAGGCACAGTAAAGGATGGCGAGGACATACTGCTGCTCTCCTGTGAGGGGCTCCCAAGCGAGGTGCGGCTGGAGCTGGACAACGCCACATTTAACTTCAACCTTGCGGCAGACTCTTCAATGGCGTCGACCAAAAAGTCCTAGGCTGTTGCCTCAAAAAGCTATTTTTTCTCCTTTTTAGCTGATGTCATCCGATGGCTTCTTGTCTCGTTGCGTTTGCTGATGTCATCTTCGATTTTGTGACTGAAGTTCTTCATCACGTCTATCCACCATTTCGACTCTTCAGGATGCGAAACGTAAAGGTCAACAGCATTCAAAAGTTTCACCATTGCAGGAGAAAGGCTTGAATCGTTCTGAGCGAACGTGCGCTGCATCTTTTCTGCACGCTTCTTTTCCCTTTCAGCTACCATCGCCGCCTCCTTATTCAGCCTCTCCACATCGCTTGCGCTCAGAAGAGATGAAGCATTGGCGATGATTCTCGTTTCTGGAGAGGCTTCACTCCAGACGTCATGCATCAGCACTCCAAGGTGCTTGTCAGCATGGACTGCCAACTCAATCTGAAGTTCATAGAATAGTGACCTGTTGGATTTTGGGGGGTGATCCTTGCAGACTTCGGAGTGGGATGGCGGAAGCTCCCGCGGTTTCTCATAATCCGGTACAATTCGTTTGTCTTTTTTCACACTATATAGGTCGCCGCCCTTTTCGATGCGTACCTCAAGAGCTGTTTTAGCTTCCCAGTGAGTGATGGCTTCCATAATGTGGATGGCTAATCCTCGGGTGTCCTCAGCCAGTTCCTCCAGCGTCTTATGTTTCTTGGCGGCAAAATCTTCAAGGTCCATTCCCAGCATGTCCTGGATTACCATCAGAATTATCATGCGGATTTTGTTTTTGAGATACTTTCGGAATCTTTCATAGGCGTCCTGAAGCATTTTCCATGTTTCAATCATTTTTCTGACTTCGTCAGGTAACATGGACAGAATAGCTTCAGTTACCATCTCCTTCAGTTTCTTGAGATGCGGCATCGCAGCTTTGATGACTTTATAGTATTTCTGATACTCCACAACTGCTTGAGTGGGCGGAACATATTTTGTTTCAATACGCACTGGAAACTCGAAGCCCTGCAGCTCTTTTTCGATTTCTTTTGGAAGAAGCATGGCGGGGAGGCTTAACTCGATCGTCTCCACATACAGGATGGGCATGCGGATTCCGGCTCTGTCCATTCCCTCCAGCAGGAGAGTCAACGCGAAAGCTGCCCTATTTTTTGCCGTCAGCTCTTTCAGTTTGTCCCATGTAGACGCCTTGTCTTCCTCGATTAGTCCCAGGAAAACATCGATTGCTTTGTCGAGGTGATCAAAGTAGACGTCTATTAGCGGCAGAACGCTGTGGGCTATGCTGATTCTTGTGTCAATTTCCCCGAACGTTCCTGTCGTGATGGGCTGCCTAACCGTGTCCCCCCTGTAACATTTTGAGCGCATCAGCTTTTTCTGTTCTTTCGGAGGCACCTGACATTTCTCGAAGAGAGTATCCACAGCCGTTTGATCTCGCAGGGAATTCAGGGCAGCCTCGATAAAGTTTGCATGCCCAAAATAGTCTTCCACGCCGTGCAGTCCTGTTCCGAACAGCATCCTGTTGTGCCGCGGGTCATCTGTAACCGCCTTCATGAATGTCTGCTTTATCCACTCTATTGTGCCGTAGATGTGACACGCAAGACCGCTTTCTCCCACCTCATAGAGTTTCGGCTCCTCAAGCTGAAGTTTTCCTTTAAACGCGCTTGAGCCTATTTCCCGTTTTCTTGCTTCTGCCACTCCGGGGTCTTTGCCGCTGGCGGTAACGTATTCTCCTCCGACCCTGACCACAAGCTCCTTTAACCGTAGCCCAGCTGGGTTATCCATGTGGTCTTCAGTCTTGTATTGTCCCAGATTTTTGGGGATGATAACCTTGTCGCCTATTGGCTCTCCCAATTCTATTGTCGCGATGACCTTCAGGAGCGCAGTAACAAGCTCTTCTGCGCCAAGTCGCCCTATTGTAGTGCTGTCAGGTTTTTTGGCGAACAGCTGAGTGAAATTAATCTCCTTTTTGATGCAGGCGCACTTGTCGATTACCATTGGGACAAAAACCTGCGAGAAGTCGCGCATCCAGTTGCCTGAGTAGGTCTCCAGCACACGTCTTTGAGGCTCTGGAAGATCATCGAATTTTGTGTTGAGGTCTGCTGCTAGGTGCGGGTCTGAAACGCCGAAGGCTTTGAATTCCATGGACTTGTGCGCGTATGGTTCACCCATTTTCAAGAACCAAACCTTATGTAATAATGATAAGGCGATTTAGCATTTTGCTAAGCACAAAAAAGAGATGAAAAAACTAATAGCTAACTTTTAATTAAACTGGAATTAAGCGAGTTTAGAGTGATGCCTGGGTCAGCAGAGGGAATAGTTGAGAATGCAGATACACTAAAAGGTACTGTGCGTCAGGTTGAAATAATTCTTGAAATAGAAATTTTTGATCTTAATCTTTCAGAAGAAAACGCGGTGGAGGCGTTCTTTGGTTTAGGAGAGTCCTTCAAGGAGTTCGTGAAGGTGGATCCAACAGTTGATTGGAAGCTAATTCCCTGTAGTGAGGTAGACGGTAAAGTTTTTCAAGCTGCTGCTGAACGAGCGAGCCGTCGGAAATGTCATTACTCTCCAAAAACAGTTAACATAAGTGAATGCGAAAAGCGACAGCTACACTGTGACCTAAGCTGTCCTCGGCTTAACACTCTAGGTTGCATAAAGATAGAAACAAAGAGAAAACACGTTGCCTATTCTTATGATGATGGAGAGCGCGCCTATAACAGGAAAACGGCTGTGGACCCCGAGAAAGGAAAATGGCCTGACGACGTTACGATAAGACAGCGCAAAAATAATACCGATCCCTGGCCAACAGAAGAGCTTCTCGCCCGTATCCTCTATTACCCAAAAAGTAAGGAATCAGAATACAACGAAGAGATGAAAAAAGAAGTAACCGAATTGATGAATAAAATAATGATTCTTCACAAGGACGGAGAAATCGAGTATGTTGTTGACCGATTTGTCTCAGTGTAATATCTGAAATGGAGATAACTTGCATGCCCGCGTCAATTGCGCATTTTATAACTTTGATCGAAACCTGTCACGCACTCAAAAAGGGAAATGAACACATATTTGAGGCTAAACCCGTAAAGAAGAACGAACTCAAGCAGAAGGATGCAGCGGAAAAAACGGACAAGAACATTTCTCAATATGCGTACTTGGGAGCAGTTTTTCCTGACCTTCCATACTATAATCCTGACGAGAAAAAAGGAACAGAATTTGCGGCTGACCTGTTCCACTATAACATGGCAGGCACATATGCCATAAAACTCATTGACTATGCTAAGGGTAAAGGGGTGGGAAGCGAATCAGGAGATAGACTGATGGCCTTTACCTTGGGTTTTATAAGCCACATCGCGTGCGATGTAGTTTGTCATCCTTACATTAACACAATTGCAGGAGCCTACTGGAATCAGCTAGTTCCGTACATCGGCAAAATAGAACTTCCGATGTTGCCGGCAAGAAAGGGAAAAGTCTCTATGCACATGATGACAGAGACCCATCAAGACGCGTGGCTCGCACAAAGCTACTTTGGTCTAAAAGATCTTTCAAGTACAGGGAGTTCGAAAAGCTGGAGCGACTTCATTGACGATGTGGGTCTAGGATACTTTGTGGGAATAAAGGACAAGACCGTGGAGTTATTTGGAGATGCCCGTAAGTGTTTCGAGGAAGTTTATGGAAGGAAGTTGGAGGAAGAACCCTTAGAAGATGCAGGTGATAACCTTTTTGAAGCGTTTGACGGCAGTTATGACAGGGCACTGTTCCCGTTCCCGGACAAGCCTACCATGGACTTGGTCAATTATAGTTTCCGAGGTCATGACTACTGGGATTACTTGAATAGAGCCTTTACCCTGTCGCAGGCGTTGTGTAAACTCGCCATCGGCTACTATAAAGGATCAACAGGGAAAGATGATTTGAAAAAATATCTGAAGAACTGGAATCTTGACACTGGATATTGCGTCAACGTGACGGCACAGAAAGAAGAGGGTAAGATCAAAAGCGTCCACTTAAGATATGAACACAGCTGGTGCCATAATTATGGGCTCTACGATTTTTGGACAAGAAAGGTGTCTGAGCATCCATTTTACGAGTTGGCGTTACCAATAGATCCAGATGATCCCTATTCTCCTGATGACAAACTAACACTGGAAAGTGAGGGAGGAGAGTACAGCAAAACTTTTGCCGCATCTGAGGGCGTTGACGGTGGCGATGGTTACCTTTCATTCAGATTCAAAGACTTGGTAAGTGGGCTAAAATATTCAGCGAAGTGGACTTCAAAAGACAAAGACACAGTACTGTTCACTGGAAAAGAAATCACCAAATATGTTGAAGGAACAACAGAAGAAAGAATGAAGGCACCTCCAACATTCCAATGCGTGGTTGAGGAAAAAGAGGAAGCTGTAGAAGAACCATTAGAATACGAGGGAGATATGCCTGAATACACTGAACCATTTGATATAAAATTATGATCTAGCTAAGGTGAACAATGTGACTGGAGAGAAAATCTACTTTTTGCGCGTTAAAATAATAGATAAACAAGGAAACAATATTGATAAGGCAAAACCTACATTAACCACAGACGGCAAAACAGTGAATTTTCAGTCCAATCCGACGATGGGGCATCATTTGCAGCTAACAGAACCTAGTAGACTTCTAGTTGATTTGGGCGACTACGTCCTAACAGTTTCTGCCTCTGGATATTCCAACTTGGAACAAAAGTTCGTGTTGCGCTCTCACAGTGGCGGTAATATTACATTTACACCGAAAGAAGGATCGCCCCTGTATGCCGCTGTGAGTCTTTCACGGGAAAGAGGTAAAGCGTCTGACACTTGGAGTGCAATCAATTTTGTTTTAACAGTGACTTTGTATGAACCCAGCGAAGTAGTGATGGTTGCGGGATTCGACTACCCAACGACTAAACATCCAAAAGGCGGTGGCACAAACTTTGAACTTTTTTGCGACTCTCGCGTCTCTGAATTAGAAGTTAAAAAGATCATAGACAAAGGAACAGTTGTAACTTACTTCAACTTCAAAGATGGCAATAAGAAAACCTTGAGGAAGATCAAAAAAGGCACTGTAGAAAGATGGGTGAAGACAAAAGAAGAGAAGCAAGGGGATGGAGCCCCACTTATGAGCGAATATGTAACGATAAATGATCACATCTACTGTAAAACCAGAAGGAACACGATATCCATAACTAACGTTTACGACTACATCAAGAACGTAGGAAAAACAAGACCTGGAACAATTAAAGAGCTTAGCATTTTTAGTCATGCCTGGCAAGGAGGAGTAATCCTCCTTAATACCTTAGAAATTCCCCAGTCAAGAATTAATGGTTATGCAGTAATAGCTAAAGACACTAGAGGCGCAACATTGTCCAGTCCAAAAATCTTCACAATCACTGTCGCAGATGTGATAGGTAGTGAAGAGGCAAAACCCGTGTCAACAGGAGACCCGTTGCCTAGAGAGGCAGATGCCGTTGTCATGAAAGGGGGGTTATCATCAAAGCAAATTAATGGCACAATCGAAGTTTACTCTACGGTGAATCCTGCAGCCAACGTTAACTATGTTGACGAACGCGATCCAGATGACAAGGATTCCCGTCTGAAAGACTTTAATAGCAAAAATATGCCTGACGTAGACCACTTCAAGAAGGCTTTCCACAGCAATAGTACAATAAGAATTTGGGGCTGCAATGCTGGGACGGCTTTTCAACAGATTATTAAACAAATTCTTAAAGCCACAAGTGACAGCGACATATTGACGATAACTTACACAAACAATAATGATGAACGACAAACTGTCGGTCCGGTGACTAGAAAAGTGATCAATGATAGAATGAAAGTTATACTCGCAACTCAGACATACATGGGTTGCATAGCAAAGGCTTCAGGCGTCAAGACACATGGTGCTCTGCTTGGAGCGGGGGCATCATTTGGTCGCCGTGGAAAAAAACAATTCATGTACATAGACAAGAAGAAGCTGAAAAGCATCCTTGATTACCACGAGAGACAACTCAACGTTAAAGTCGACGACTATGGATACGGCATCTATGAGCCCTAAATGTTGAGGCACAAAAGCAGTGGATAGAAAACAAGGGCTACTT
>Ga0307424_1001898_pt1 | contig 10613 bp, 12 predicted proteins | sample SalMarWE160320MG_FD_202157 | JGI IMG/M metagenome (GOLD analysis project Ga0307424, IMG submission 202157) | Salt marsh sediment microbial communities from the Plum Island Ecosystem LTER, Massachusetts, United States - WE1603-20 | ecosystem: Environmental > Aquatic > Marine > Intertidal zone >...
GTTCGGGAACTCCGTTGCGGTGCCCGGGGTTGTGGCAGCCAACCCCGCACCCGGCAGGGTCCGCGCCCGGACTCGGTACAGCAGCTAGTCCAGATCGTCGAACGGGTTGATGTGTTCGGTGGGCGAGGTGAGCTCGAGATCGACGCCGTAATCCTCGCGCTCGATGTCGAGTGAACCGGACCAGTCTTCCGGCGGTTCGATGTTGAAAGCTTCCATTTCATCCCAGGAGTCGAAATCGACTTCTTCGACCGCACCGTCGTAATGCTGGATCTCGAGTGTGGCCTCATCCTCGTCCAGGGCGACAATTTCAAACTTGTCACCGTTGAGGGACTGGTACCATTCACCGACGCGTGGCAGGTGGCTCATGCTGCACTCCCCGTTGTGCCCGAGTTCCGTATTGTAAAAGTTCAGGGCATTCCAGCCGGGCTGCTGGTTACCACCTTTTATAAGGCTTGCTGTTCGGCTTGGCAAGAGGTGCATGGCAACTTGCCAAGCGTTTGCCGGCCGGCATGAGCAGGCCCGGCAGGCGGGGCGCGGGTTCCGGGCGCCGTGACGGTTTACAGGGCCCGGTGATTTTGCGGCGAGCGCCTGCCGCGGGTGCGCATTGCATACGCGCGGGGAGCTTGCAAATTCCAAAGGGAAATCAATGGATTGATCCGGTGGCCTGGTGGCGGCGAACGGAAACCCGATGCGTCGTGTGCGGGCGGCGCACGCGCAGGTGCCCGTGTGGCTGAAAAACCGCGCCAGTTCGGGTAAAGTTCGCGTTCTGTTTCTGGCGCCTGCGGGCTCGCCGGATGGAAAAAAATGATTGAGGACAAGCGCATGGCCGATTACAAGATAGCCCCTTCCATCCTGTCTGCGGATTTCGCCCGACTCGGGGAGGAAGTCACCCACGTGCTCGATGCCGGTGCGGACATCGTCCATTTCGACGTGATGGATAACCATTATGTTCCCAACCTGACGATCGGTCCGCTGGTCTGCGAAGCGCTGCGCAAGCATGGCGTCACGGCGGATATCGACGTACACCTGATGGTCAAGCCGGTGGATCGTATCATTCCGGACTTTGCCAGGGCCGGTGCGACCTATATCACCTTTCACCCGGAGGCCAGCGAGCACGTCGACCGCTCGCTGTCCCTGGTCCGCGAACTCGGTTGCAAGTCGGGCCTGGTGTTCAACCCGGCCACCCCGCTGGACTACCTGAAATACGTCATCGGAAAGGTGGACATGATCCTGCTGATGTCGGTCAATCCGGGCTTTGGCGGCCAGAGCTTCATCCCGTCCGCCCTCGACAAGCTGCGCGAGGCACGCCGTATCATCGATGACAGCGGCCACGATATCCGGCTCGAGATCGACGGCGGCGTGAAAGTGGACAACATCGGCGAGATCGCCGCCGCCGGTGCGGATACCTTCGTGGCCGGCTCCGCGATTTTCGGTGCGCCAGATTACCGGGCGACCATCGCCTCGATGCGTGCCGAGATCGCCAAAGCCACCGGGTAAGCGCCGCATGCGCAAGCCGGAGATGGTCCTGATCGACGTGGATGGCACCCTGGTGGACAGTGTGCCTGACCTTGCCTATTGCGTGGACGAGATGATGCGTCAGCTCGGTCGTGCGCCGCACGGCGCGGCACGGGTGCGTGACTGGGTGGGGAACGGCGTGGAGCGGCTGGTTCGCAGGGCCCTGGTCGGAGCGCTGGAGGGCGAGCCGGAGGAACGGGATTTCCAGCGTGCCTTCCCGGTCTTCCTGGAACTCTACGCGCACAACACTTCGCAACGGTCCGTCCTGTATCCGGGGGTCCGGGAAGGCATCGGGATGCTCCGGGATGCCGGCTACAAGCTGGGGTGCGTCACCAACAAGGCGGCGCAGTTCACGATCCCGCTGCTACAGGACCTGGGACTGTATGACAGCTTTGCCATCGTCATCAGTGGTGACACGTTACCGAAAAAGAAGCCGGATCCCGCCCCGTTGCTGCATGCGGCCGCGTTCTTCGGCTGCCAGCCGGAGAACGCCCTGATGGTCGGCGACTCGGTCAGCGACGTGCAGGCGGCACGTGCGGCCGGCTTCCAGATTGTCTGCATGAGCTACGGTTACAACCATGGTGTCGACATTCGCGATGCCCGGCCGGATGCCGTGATTGATTCACTGGTGGAAATCTTTCCACTGCTGGAACAGGCGGCCTGAACACCATGTGCTTCACCGGAGAGATTTCCGACAGGCGCTACCCGGCGTGCGGACGATGGTGTGAATCCATCCGAAACCACCCGCGCCTGTATCCACGGATTCTTGAAAGTGAATGCCATGACACCTGAAGATTTCAGCGCCCTGTCCGACCAGGGCTACAACCACGTTCCGGTCTGCCGGGAAGTACCGGCAGACCTGGACACCCCGCTCAGCGTCTACCTGAAACTGGCTGCCGGCCCGTATTCCTACCTGTTCGAATCCGTGCACGGCGGCGAGAAGTGGGGGCGCTACTCCATCATCGGCCTGCCATGCAGGACCACGGTCAGGATCGCCGGGCACACGGTCACGCTGCAGGAAGGTGACCGGGTGACCGGCACGGAAACCTGCACAGACCCGCTGCAGTGGATCAGCGAATTGCAGTTACGCTATCGTGTACCCGAACTGCCGGGGTTGCCGCGTTTCAGTGGCGGCCTGGTCGGCTATTTCGGCTACGATACCGTGCGCTTCATCGAACCGCGGCTGGCGGAGACGGTCAGGCCGGACACGCTGGGCTGTCCCGATATCCTGCTGATGGTGTCGGACGAGCTGCTGGTGTTTGATAACCTTGCCGGGACCCTGCAGCTGATCGTGTATGCGGACCCGAAGACGCCGGACGCCTGGGACAGGGCACAGCAGCGCATCGATGCACTCGTGGCCCGGCTGCATGACGGTGCATCTGCCTACCCGCAGCCGGGGGGTGAGCAACAGGCGGTGGCGGAAACCGATTTCGTATCCGGGTTCACCCGGGCCGGTTTCGAGGCGGCGGTTGAACGCATCAAGGAATACATCGTGGACGGTGACGCCATGCAGGTGGTGCTGTCGCAGCGCATGTCGATCCCGTACGCGGCGGAGCCCCTGGCGCTGTACCGGGCCTTGCGGCGACTCAATCCTTCGCCGTACATGTTCTTTCTCGACCTCGGTGACTTTCACATCGTCGGGTCTTCCCCCGAGATCCTGGTACGGCTCGAGGATGACACGATCACGGTGCGGCCGATTGCCGGTACCCGTCCGCGTGGCAGTGACGAGGCGGCCGATCATGCTCTGGAGGCGGACCTGCTGGCCGACCCGAAGGAACTGGCGGAACACCTGATGCTGATCGACCTCGGCCGCAATGACGTCGGGCGGGTCAGCGTGACCGGCAGCGTGGAGGTGACCGAGAAAATGGTCATCGAGCGCTACTCGCATGTCATGCATATCGTTTCCAACGTCACGGGCAGGATCCGGCCGGGGACGACGGCCATCGATGTACTGCGTGCGACCTTTCCGGCCGGCACGGTGAGCGGCGCGCCGAAGATCCGTGCAATGGAAATCATCGATGAACTGGAGCCGGTCAAGCGCGGTGTATACGCGGGTGCGGTAGGGTACCTGTCCTGGTCCGGTAACATGGACACCGCGATCGCCATTCGCACCGCCGTGATCAAGGATCACACCCTGCACATCCAGGCCGGTGCGGGTATCGTCGCCGACTCCGTGCCCGCCAGTGAGTGGGAAGAAACCATGAACAAGGGGCGCGCGATCTTTCGCGCCGTGGCCATGGCCTGCAGTGGCTAGCCGCAGCGGTTGCACAGTAGCCGCCATGTTCCTTCCGCTGCTGCTCCTGAGCATATGAATATCCTGGGAATCTCGGCGTACTACCACGACAGCGCGGCCGCGCTGGTGTGTGATGGCGCAATCGTGGCGGCGGCCCAGGAAGAGCGGTTTTCCCGCAAGAAACACGATGCGGGCTTCCCGGCCGGGGCCATTCGCTATTGCCTGACCGAGGCCGGCCTTCAGCTGGCGGATGTCGATGACGTGGTGTTCTACGACAAGCCGATGGTGAAATTCGAGCGCCTGCTGGAAACCTATCTCACCTATGCGCCACGGGGATTCCGCTCCTTCGTTGCCGCCATGCCGGTGTGGCTCAAGGAGAAACTCTATCTCAAGGCCACGCTGAAGAAGGAACTCGCCGCCCTGGGCGGCATCCGGGAAAGGGACCTGCCGCAATTGCTGTTTGCCGGACACCACCAGTCACATGCGTCCTCGGCCTTTTATCCCGGCCCGTTCGAGCGCGCCGCCGTGCTGTGCCTGGACGGGGTGGGGGAGTGGGCGACGACCTCGGTGTGGGTCGGTGAGGGGAACCGTCTCACCCCGCAATGGGAACTGGATTTCCCGCACTCGCTCGGCATGCTGTACTCGGCTTTTACCTATTACACGGGGTTCAAGGTCAATTCCGGTGAGTACAAGCTCATGGGGCTGGCGCCGTATGGGGAGCCGAAGTATGTCGACCGGATCCTGAAACACCTGATCGATCTGAAGGCGGACGGGACGTTCCGGCTCGACATGGGTTACTTCAACTATGCCACCGGCCTGACCATGACCAACCGGCGCTTCGCGCAACTGTTCGACGGGCCGCCGCGTACCCCGGAGACACGCATTTCGCAGAAGGAGATGGATATCGCCAGTTCCATCCAGGCGGTCACCGAGGAGGTGGTGTTGCGCCTGGCCCGGACCGTGCACCGGGAAACGGGCCTCGAATACCTGTGCCTCGCCGGCGGCGTGGCGCTCAATTGCGTGGCCAACGGCCGCGTCCTGCGGGAAGGACCGTACCGGGATATCTGGATCCAGCCGGCGGCCGGTGACGCCGGGGGTGCGCTGGGCGCGGCACTGGTGGCCTGGCACGAATACCACGGGCAACCACGCATTGTGCAGGCACCGGACGCCATGGCCGGCGCATACCTTGGTCCACGCTTTTCACCCGACGAGATCCGTACACAACTGGATGCGCAGGGTGCGGTCTACGAGGAACTCGACACGGATTTCCTGGACGAGCGACTCGCCGGGATCCTGGCCGATGAAAAGGTGGTGGGCTGGTTCCAGGGGCGCATGGAGTTCGGGCCGCGTGCGCTGGGTGGCCGTTCCATCATCGGGGACCCGCGCAGCGAGAAGATGCAGTCGGTGATGAACCTGAAGATCAAGTACCGCGAATCCTTCCGCCCGTTCGCCCCGGCCGTACTGGCCGAGGATGCCGGCAACTACTTTGAACTCGACCGTCCCGGCCCCTACATGCTCATCGTGGCGCCGGTGCGGCCGGAGTTGCGGGTGGAGATGACGGCAGAGCAGCAACGCCTGTTCGGCATCGACAAGCTGAACGTGCGGCGCTCGCAGGTACCGGCGATCACCCACGTGGACTATTCCGCCCGGGTGCAGACCGTGCACCGGGAAACCAACCCGCGTTTTCACGCCCTGCTGGAGGCGTTCCGTGAGCGCACCGGCTGTTCCGTGCTGGTGAATACCTCGTTCAACGTGCGCGGCGAGCCGATCGTGTGCACGCCGGAAGACGCCTGGCGCTGTTTCATGCGCACCGGGATGGATTACCTGGTGCTGGAAAATTTCCTGCTCGCCAAGACGGACCAGCCGGCCGTCGAGCGGGACGATTCCTGGCAACAGGAATTTGCACTGGACTGAGCATGAAAAATCTCCGTATCACCGCGTGGATACATTTGCCTGCCCTTGCGCGGACCGAGCGGCCGATGGTCGCGGCAGGACCAAGCAGTCTCCGGCGCGCCGTCATGAACCTTTCCCGCTTGCCTCGCAGGCGCGGAATGAACGGACATGACACGTACCGGATATGGATATGAATCCCCCGCCACTGAAAACCGACAAGCGGACGCTGCGCGAATTCGGATTCGTCCTCGCGGCCGGCCTGGTGGTTTTCTTCGGTCTGCTGATACCCTGGATTTCCGGCAAACCCTGGGTCTGGCAGGACGGCGGGGTGCGCTGGCCGTGGCTCGCGGCCGTGGCAAGCGCCGCGATCGGCCTGTTGTTGCCGCGGGCGCTCAAGCCGGTGTACCTGGGCTGGATGAAGCTCGGCCACGCCCTGGGCTGGGTCAATACCCGGATCATCCTGGCCGTGGTATTTTTCGTCCTGTTCACACCCGTGTCACTGCTGCTCCGGCTGCTGAAGCGGGATCCGCTGCAGCGGCAGCTGGACCGCGATGCATCCACCTACCGGGAGGCGAGTGCGAGTCTGCCGCGTGACCGCATGGAGAGACCGTTCTGATGCTCGACCTGTTAAAAGACCTGTGGGCTTTCCTCAGGATACGCAAGAAATTCTGGCTGGCACCGATCGTGATCGTGTTGCTGCTGCTGGGCATGCTGATCGTGCTGTCGCAGGGCTCCGCCGTCGCGCCGTTCATCTATACCCTGTTCTAGGGCCTGTTGCGTATTCCCACGCGGCTGCGGCCGCGGCGATTCCGGTTCATGGCCCGGGATGTTGAGCATGGAGCAGCGGTCGCCACCGGGGCGACCCGCGGCCTGGCAGACGCGTTGCCGCCGCGAAACAGCAACATCGGCAACCGGGTCTGGCTTACTCTCCGGTTGCCCCGGTCCGCTTCCAGCATGGATAATGGTTCCATGCTGCTGATGATCGATAATTACGATTCCTTCACCTACAACCTGGTCCAGTACCTGGGCGAACTGGGTGCGCAGGTCGAGGTGGTCCGCAACGACCGGATCAGCGTGGCGGAAATCGAGCGGCTGGCGCCGGAAAAGATCGTGATCTCCCCCGGTCCGTGCACGCCCAACGAGGCCGGTGTCTCCCTCGAGACCATCCAGACCTTTGCCGGCCGCATCCCGATCCTTGGGGTATGCCTGGGGCACCAGGCCATCGGCCAGGCCTTCGGTGGCCGGATCGTGCACGCCAGCACCATCATGCACGGCAAGACCTCGCTGATCCATCATGCCGGCCAGGGGATTTTCCAGGGGTTGCCGCAGCCCTTCGAGGCCACCCGTTACCATTCCCTGGTGATCGAAAAGGCCTCCCTGCCGGAGTGCCTGGAGATCACCGCATGGACGCAGAACACCGCCGGGGAGGTCGACGAGATCATGGGCGTGCGGCACCGCAGCCTGCCCGTCGCGGGGGTGCAGTTCCACCCCGAGTCGATCCTGACCGCCAGCGGGCACGACTTGCTGAAAAATTTCCTGGCGCAGTAGGCGCCGGGCGGGACCTGGACATGGATTTGCCACAAGCCATCAGCGCCGTTGTCGAGCACCGCGACCTGTCCGGCGAGGACATGTATGACGTCATGCACCGGATCATGATCGGCCAGGCGACGCCGGCGCAGATCGGTGGTTTCCTGGTGGGCCTGCGCATGAAAGGGGAGACGGTCGACGAGATTACCGCGGCCGCGCAGGTGATGCGCGAACTGGCCCTGCACGTCAAGGTCGATGGCCCGTACCTGGTCGATACCTGCGGCACCGGGGGTGACGGTGCCAGCACCTTTAACATCTCCACGGCCAGCGCGATGGTCGCCGCCGCGGCCGGGGCGCGGGTGGCCAAGCACGGCAACCGCTCTGTCTCCAGCAGTTCCGGCAGCGCCGACGTGCTGGAGGCGGCCGGGGTCCGGCTGGACCTGGATCCGGACCAGGTGGCCGCCTGTATCGAGCAGGTCGGCGTGGGGTTCCTGTTCGCTCCGCAACACCATGGCGCCATGAAGCACGCGATCGGGCCACGCCGTGAGATGCGTATCCGTACCCTGTTCAACCTGCTCGGACCGCTGACCAACCCGGCGGGCGCTCCCAACCAGGTGCTGGGGGTATTCAGTGCGCACTGGGTGGAGCCGCTGGCGCGCGTCCTGCAGCGCCTGGGCAGCGAGCATGTACTGGTCGTGCACGCGGAGGACGGACTGGACGAGATCAGCATCGCCGGGCCAACGCGGGTAGCGGAGCTGAAAGACGGGGCGATCACGGTGTACACGGTCTCGCCTGCGGACTTCGGGATGCAGCCTGCGGACCTGTCCACTATCACGGCCAGCGATGCCGCGGACAGCCTGGCGCAGATCCGCGCGGTCTTCGATGGCCGGCCCGGGCCGGCGAGTGACATCGTGGCGCTGAATTCCGGTGCCGCCATCTATGCAGCCGGGCTGGCACCCACCCTGGCAGCCGGCGTGGACGCCGCCCGGGAAATGATCCGCAGCGGCAAGGCCGGGCATACCCTGGCCGCGCTGGTCGAAGTGTGCGGCCGGGTCTGATGTCTTGAGGGCTACCCCGGATATTCTCAGGCGCATCCTTGCACGCAAGGTGGAAGAGATCGATGCGCGCAATCGTGTGACACCGGTGGTCGCACTGGAGCAGCGGCTCGACCGGGCGGATCCGGTGCGGGGGTTTGCCGCTGCGCTGCAGCGCCGGGTGGCTGCCGGGCAGACGGCCGTAATCGCGGAGATCAAGAAGGCCTCGCCGAGCCGCGGTACCCTGCGCGAGGATTTTGACCCGGCCCAGATCGCCCGCAGTTATGCACGGGGCGGCGCTGCCTGCCTGTCGGTCCTGACCGACGTGGATTTCTTTCGAGGCGCGGATGTCTACCTGCAACAGGCGCGGGCTGCCTGCAGTCTGCCCGTGTTGCGCAAGGATTTTGTCATCGACCCCTATCAGGTGTACGAGGCGCGGGTGCTCGGGGCGGATTGCATCCTGCTGATCGTCGCGGCCTTGAGTGATGCGATGCTGCAGGAGCTGTACCAGCTCGCCGGTCACCTGGGCATGGATGCCCTTGTCGAGGTGCATGATGCCGACGAGCTGGAGCGTGCGCTGCGGCTGCCGGCACCGTTGCTCGGGATCAACAACCGCAACCTGCGTACCTTTGAAACCAGCCTCGAGGTGACGCTGGGTTTGCTGGAGCGGATTCCGGATGACCGCCTGGTCATCACGGAGAGCGGCATCCACACGCGCGCCGACGTGGCGTTGTTGCAGAAACATGGCGTCAACGCCTTCCTGGTCGGGGAGGCGTTCATGAAAGCGGTGGAGCCGGGGGAGAAACTGGCCGAGTTGTTCGGCGGCTAGCGCCGCCACGTCATCCCGGGTGGCGGCTGCGGGGCTGGCGCTAGCGGGTCCCGAAGACCACGACGGTCTTGCCCTTCACCGAGATGTGGCCCTGTTCGCCGAGCGCCTTCAGTACCCGGCCGGCCATCTCCCGGGAACAGCCGACGATGCGTCCCAGCTCCTGGCGGGTCACGCGGATCTGCATGCCGTCCGGGTGAGTCATTGCGTCCGGTTCCTTGCACAGTTCCAGCAGGGTGTGTGCAATGCGTCCGGTCACATCCAGGAAGGCCAGATTACTCACCTTGCGACTGGTCTTGCGCAGCCGCGTCGCCAGCTGGGCGGTCAGTTCAAGCAGGATATCCGGGTCTTCGCGCGCGATCTGGCGGAAGCGGGCGTAGCTGATTTCCGCGACTTCACATTCGCTGCGGGTACGGATCCAGGCGCTGCGATTGACATGCTCGCCGAACAGTCCCATCTCGCCGAAGAAGCCACCGGAATTGATATAGGCCAGCACGATCTCGTGCCCGTCCTCGTCCTCCATCAGAACGCTCACCGAACCCTTGACGATGTAATAGAGCACATCCGGCGCGTCTCCGGCATAGATGATGACACTCTTGTTCGGGTACTTGCGCCGGTGACAATGTTCCAGGAAACGCCCTACGCACGCGTTATCCACCCGGCGCGGTGTTTCCTCGTCATCGTCACTGAACAGGGGCTGATTCTGCATGAACCCTGTATCGGACCGGCCGGGGAATTCCTTTAGCGGGCCATGGAAAAAAGTCACCACAGGCGCCGCGCGCCTGCGGAACCGGGCTGGCGACCTGTTGATGAGGTGGCCGCCGAAGGGTGCGCGCAGCCGCAGGCCGGGCCGGGATTCCGGGCATCCGTGCGGGCGGCGGGCAGGTGACCCCGCTACCGGAGGCGTGCCGGTTGTATGGTACATTTCAGCCTTTGCGGTCAGGGGGGACAGATGAAAGCCAGGGTGAAATGGGTCGAGGCGGCAACCTTTGTCGGCGAGTCCGGCAGCGGTCACGCGCTCGTGATGGACGGTCCGGAAGACAGCGGAGGGCGCAATCTCGGTATCCGTCCCATGGAGCTGCTGCTGCTGGGCATGGGCGGCTGTACCGCGTTTGACGTGGTACATATCCTCAGGAAGGCGCGCCAACCGGTCAGTGACTGCGTGGTGGAGCTGGAGGCCGAACGTGCCGCAACCGAGCCGAAGGTGTTTACCCGCATCCATGTGCATTTCCGGGTCAGCGGTGCTGCACTGCCGGAGAAGCAGGTGGCGCGTGCAGTCGAGCTGTCGGCGGAGAAATACTGCTCGGCTTCCATCATGCTCGGGAAAGTCGCTGAAATCACGCATGATTACGAGGTAATCGATACCGGAGGGGTGGCCTGATGCCGCGACCGGCACGGGGCGGCAGCAGGCCGGGAAAAGTGCCGTTCTCCGGGCCGGTGCCAGGGCGGGCCATGCCCGGTATCTGTTCCGAAATGCGGCCAATGTTGCGATAATGGCCGCGCCAGGAACCCACCACAACGGTGCACGCGACTTTCATGGTCGCGAACCGGAAGGCACCGTGGTCCAGGTGATATTCCATCCACC
>Ga0307424_1001901_pt1 | contig 10608 bp, 10 predicted proteins | sample SalMarWE160320MG_FD_202157 | JGI IMG/M metagenome (GOLD analysis project Ga0307424, IMG submission 202157) | Salt marsh sediment microbial communities from the Plum Island Ecosystem LTER, Massachusetts, United States - WE1603-20 | ecosystem: Environmental > Aquatic > Marine > Intertidal zone >...
GTTCTGAGCCTCTGGATGACACTTTAACTTGGTCTTCGCCGGAGATGGTGGCGTAGGCGATGAGGGGCTTTCCCAGCTGAGTGAGGGTCGTTGAGAGGATGGTGCAGACTGGGCTGATGACCTTCTCGTCTATGAAGCCGTCCCCTCTGACAACGTAGATGTTTTCCAGTTCCTCCAGTCGTCCGGGCTTCTCGGTTACCCAGCGGAGATACTTGGTGATGGTGCTTCGGTAATCCTGTATAACCGCTGTTGCCTCTTCTAGACACTTTTTTCTGTCGCCCATGCATATAGCTGCGCCTAATCCCGCTTTGTCCATGCGTCCAGTGGCGTTAAGCAGCACAGAAAATTCTCGGGCGCTCCTGAGAGGCGTCCAAGGCTCCTCCTTAGTCAGGGTGTAAACTTCCCCAACCAAATCAGACACAATGTCTCCGGCTAGTCCCTTCGACACCAAATGGTCTGCGATGGCAGAAAGAAGAGTTGTCTTTTCTTCAGATGATAGGTCTCTCAAAGCCCGCCACTTGTCATTCCTTTTAGGTTGGATTCCCAGATTAATGAGGAAAGCTAAGCTCTTGTCTTCTTCTCCGCTTATTTCTGGAATAAACGGGTTTGTGGTGCGGGCTAGAGCCTCATGGATGGGGCGCGTCTCCCTTCCGAAGAACAGAAGATCAGTTTCCACTTCGAGGCAACCCGATTTAACAGCGTCCTCCACTATGGTTTGGTTGACGCTTCCCAGCTTCCGTTCCTTGTTTTTGTCCTGCAGGTCTCCTAAGGCGCCCACAACAGCAAGACATGCCAAATCAATGTTCTTTTTGTCCAGTGCCTTGGCTGCGAAGTAGGCTACTCCTGCGCCGCTGATGTCCCGTGTTCCATCGATTCCGTGAACGTGGGGATTAACCTGGACAAAGCCTGCGGGGACTTCTTTTACGGGTTTATGGTGGTCAAGGATTATTACGTCTCGGTTGGCTAGCCGTTCTCCGAGCAGGTCAAGGTACCCGCTTCCCATGTCAGTGAATATTGTTAGGGGCGCGTTTTCTGTGGCTATCCTGTCGGCAACTTTTTCGTCCATCCACCTTTCGAGGCGTAAACGGAACCTTGCCCCTGCCCTCAGCAGAGCTTTTCCAATGATGCCCGCGGCTGATAAGCCGTCAGCGTCTATGTGAGAATGCACATGGATGGCGTCGCCTTTTTTTGCATGCTCCAGAATAAGGTCAGCTGCCTCAGACGCATCGTTTGTGAGGTCAGCAATCTGTTGCTTACTAACAGGCATCATTTTTCACATTTTCAGTCTAACGATATTTTACCACCCACAATTTCTTCTGGGGTGTTGACGAAATAGCGCTCATGACTTAGCAGAAATGTGCGAGAAAGTATAAAAACTTTCTAGTTGGTACTTTTGTTCCTCTATTGGTTGACTAAGACGACTGATTTTGCATCTTCTATTTTTAATAATTGTTTCAGTTAACAATTAGTAAAAGTTCAAGCCCCAAATAATTTGAGTAATTCCACTTGTTGATTACTTAATCGCAACAGACTATTGTTTAATTTAGGAAAAATCTCAGCATTCGACCAATATGATCCAGCAACGCTTGTAGCGATTCCAAGTTTTATTTTGCGTTTCTTTAACGAGCCCACAAACCATCTCATATCAAAAAGGTAAACGTTTGAAATAATTAACGGTCTTGAATCGTCTCGAGATGTTTTGGGTTGGGATTTTGGTCCTGTTAGAACTAAATAATAATCTGCTAAATGCGCTAACTGTATGTCAAGGATTCCTTCCTGTTTTCCATAATATTTTATATTGACAGTCTTCCCTTGCAAAGGTTCGTTAAGAAATACTCCGTCAATGCCTTTTTCTGTCGCTGAATATTCGAGTTCAATGTTAAAAATGTTGGATGCAATAAACTCGCCCAAATGACCTCTTTGGCTTGGTCTACCAATTATTCTGGATAATTCAAAATCAATTTTATTTCTCTTAGAAAGTAGATCTGCTATCCTTTCGAGTTCATGCAACAATTCTCCCCTTTCTTCATAGAGTGGATTACTGAAGATATAGTATTCCCTAACAGGTTACTCTAGCATTACGAACTAACGGACAAATTAAACCCCAAAGACTAGAAGAGGGCAATTGCTTTTGGCGTGTATTTCCAGTCTTGAGGAAGCACGCCCCGTTTTTTGTAGTATCTGGAGAGCTTGTAGATTTTTGCCTCCGTTATCTGCATAGCCCTCTTGTTGTGCAGGTCTGCCTTGTTTTTGTCGTAGTGAACATGAAGGCGCGTAGCCTTACGTAAAAGGTTCTCTAAATCTTCGGGAAGAGTAGAAACCATTTTTCTTTCTTTAAGTATCTGGGTGATGGATTTCCCTGTGATGGGCGTCGCCAAGGGGATACCATGCTGGTCACGAAGAATTGTTCCAATATTGCTTGGGGGTTGTCCCTCTTTAGCCAGCTTCATGATTAGGGCTTCCACTTCTTCAGCTGTGTATCTGCACCATGATGGTGGTCTCTTGGTTACAGGTCTTGTTTGATGGGACATTCCCTTTTCTTGTTTCGGCATATTCTTCTCTTCTCCGAAGCTCCCTAAAGGCGGAGGGGACGCGGGTATTTAAAATCTTCGTTTGCCAGCGCCAGAATACCATTCCGCAAACTTTCTCAGAGCCCCTGCACGATGAGAAAGCATGTTTTTTTCTGTTGTAGTCATCTCCGCGAAGGTTCTGCCTTTTCTTTCAATGGGAACAAATATGGGGTCGTAGCCGAAGCCCTTAGTTCCACGTTCCTGCAAAGAAATCGTTCCTTCCACCTTTCCGACAAAACAGGTGGGTTGCTCCTCTGGTGTGGCGAAGGCGACCACGGACATGAAGTAGGCGCTTCGGTTTTCTACATTCTTCATGAGTTTGAGGATGCCTTTCAGTCCAACCGTGTTGTAGACGTATTTGGAGTAGGGTCCGGGGAAACCCTTCAGGGCTTCCACGAAGAGCCCAGCGTCCTCCACGAAGACGGGGAGCCCACAGTTTTTGACGGCGTCTAGGGCACTGAATTTGGCGATGTTTTCGAGGCTGTCATCCTGAATCTCAACTGCCTCTACTTTGAGTTTGGCTGTTGCCAGCTTGTATTCGCTGAGGACCTGGCGGGCTTCCTGAAACTTGTGGATGTTGCTTGTTACGAAGTAGGCTACTTTGCCCCTTGGAAAACTTGTTTCTTGTTTCATTTTCTTCTAGTCCCTCATGAAGGCGGATGCTGTCATTTGAGGTCTGGATATTTTTCTCTGATTTTCTCATCCGCTATCTTGGCAATCATTGCGCTGGAGATGAGCACGTACTTGGCGTCCTTGAGGTGCGCCAGCTCCGCGGGTTTCTGGTCCTGAGTCACAAGCAGCAGATTATTCTCTATGGCATACTCTACAACAGCCCTGTCCTTTGCTCCCCGCAAACCTGCCTCCTGCGCAGTTAATACGTCCCAGCCTAAAATCTCAAAATACTCCTTCAAACCCGCATACATTTCATCAAGTAGAATCCTCAACAAACCACCTCAATGAACGTTAACATTAAGGCATCAACATTAGAAGCTTTCAACTTTTTGGTGCAGACTTATTTTATCTCTCTGCGACGTAGCGTCCTCTCTTCTCAATCTCACGAATCTTCTCGGCAACCTTTTTTGTTTCTTCCTGTCCCACGGATTCGGCGTATCCCTTCATGACCTCTTTAAAGCATTCTTTTGCGTGCTTATAGTGGGTGCTCTGCAGCGCCCGCTTCATCAGATGAAGGTCAACGCCTTTTGGCTCCAGTTCTTCTGATCGTTCGCTTAAGCCGAAGTCAACGAAGACAATCTTGCCGTGGGGCGTCAATATCATGTTTGAGGTTGTGAGGTCGCCGTGGATGATTCCATGCTTATGGAGCCTACCAATCATCCTGCCCATAAGACCGCTCAACCGCAGCCGTTCTTCCGGGGCAACAGTGTCCAGCACTTCTTTGACCTGTTTTCCTTCCACATACTCCATGACAATGTTTGCCTCTGCCACGTCAACTTCTAAAATTGTTGGAGTCGGAACCCCCGCCTTCTTGGCTTCGTGTATGATGTGGGGCTCATGCACTGTCCGCTGAGAACGAATCATAGTGTCCAGTTCTGGTATGCGATACTTTTTGGGATGCCGCCGCTTCATAATGACTTTGCGGTCATGCCACGTCTCCAAGTATAGGCTGGCTTCGGCGCCCTTCTTAATCAGCACGTTTATCCCTCCACCCATGGCGCGTAAACGTCCTCTAGGCGCCACTTCACATCAACGTAACTCTTCTCTATGGGCGTAGAGATTCCGCTCTTGTACGCAAGAATTCCAGCCCAGGCAATCATGGCGCCGTTGTCTGCGGCAAGACGGAGGGGAACAACACAGAAACGGGCATCATGCTCCTCCGCAATCACCCCAAGCATAGACTGCAGCTTCTTGTTGGCTGCTACGCCTCCAGTCAGCAGTACCTCAGGCTTCTCGGTGTGAGCCAAAGCCCGCTCCGTCACCTCAGTCAACATAGAGAAGGCAACCTCCTGAAGACTGAAGCAGACATCCTCCAGTGAGCCCTTCTTTGACTGAAACGCGTTTACAGCCGCTGTCAAAAGCCCGCTGAAGGACAGGTCCATGCCCTTCACGGTGTAGGGAAGAGAAACAAATCGTTCTCCTTCTCGTGCCAGCTGCTCAACTATGGCGCCGAAGGGCGCACCCTTCTTTTGCTGCAAGCCTACTGCACGGGCAAAAACGTCCAAGCAGTTGCCGATGGCAATGTCCAGTGTTTCGCCGAAAATCCTGTATCTGCCTGCCTCAAATGCTGAAACTATAGTGTTTCCTCCCGAAACATACAACGTAACAGGGTCGGCGGCGCCGGTTGCTAGTTTGCCGATTTCGATGTGACCCACACAATGGTTGACTCCCACCAGGGGAACGTCAAGATAGGAGGATAGGGCGCGGGCTGCTGTTGCGCCTGTGCGGAGACAGGGACCTAACCCTGGACCCTGAGCAAACGCCACCAAACATATGTCGCGGGGCTTCACCGACGCCGTCTCTAGGGCTTCTGTGAGAACCTTTTCTGCGACTTCGGCGTGGTGCCTGGCTGCTTCCCGCGGGTGGATTCCGCCCTCCTTTGGCGTGTAGGAGTCGTTTGCGTTGGAGAGAACCTTGCCGTCGAAGGATACGACTGCGACGCCGAAATCGTCTGCTGTGGATTCGATGCCTAGGCAGTAAGAGCGTGCTGAATTGTTTGCAGGCAAGCTTGTATGCTCCTTCCAACAATATCTAGTGACTGTTTTTTGGTTTGCAGAGAAGATATTGCTGTTTGGGGGTGTTAAAACGTTTCGCACTACAGTCAACAAGAGCCGAAAACTCTTCTTTTCCCGTAATATGCTTGAATTGGCAAAAACATACATCTTTTTATGTCTTGAAGTGGCTATATAGTATGACGACTGTAAGGACAGACATTATATGCCAAGACGCAACGAACTAGAACACAAAGCCTTAGATGTTATTTCCAACAACGGAAGCGACGGAGTGCTTCAATCCGAACTTTGGCGAAAACTGGACGCCACAAGCAGAGAAGGAAGCCGAATCGCCCTGAAACTGGAAACCAAGGGACTGATTCTCCGCGAAAAAGAACTGTATGAAGGAAGATGGACATACCGCCTTTTCCCTAAACGCAAACCCGCATCTCTAAACTCCATCATCGATTCGCCCTGTCTGATGTGCCCAAACGATGCAAGATGCGGAGCTTGGAGCCCAATTTCTCCCAACGAGTGCCCAAGATTGACCATGTGGATTCTGGGTCTCGACCAAACGGAAACCGAGTCTCCTGGTGAAAGCTAGTTTTGCCTAACGCCTGGGTCAAAGAGCGGAAAAGAGAATATTATTACCGGAAAGCAAAAGAGGAAAAGTTTCGTTCCCGCGCATCCTATAAGCTTCTTCAGGCAGTAAAGAAATACACGTTCATCAAGCCCGGATACGTGGTGGTGGATTTGGGGGCTGCCCCAGGCGGGTGGACGCAGGCAGCCAGAAAACTTGTAGAAGAGTCAGGTTTCGTGTTGGCAGTTGACCTGAAGCCGATGGAGCCTGTTGACGAGTCCAACGTCCGCACCATCATCGGCGACATTGCTGAACCACAAACAATCAAGGATATCCACGAGTTTTTGCCCCGCTCCGCTGACGTTGTTGTCTCAGACGTTTCGCCTAACGTGTCTGGAATCTGGGAGCTTGACAACGCCCGCCAAATCGACCTTGCAAGACAGTCGCTGAGGGTAGCCGCTTCTGTTCTGCGGTATGGAGGAAACTTTTTTGTCAAGGTGTTTCAGGGAAGCTCAACAAACAGCTTCATTGACGAGGTGCGACAGCATTTCAGTTTCGTGAAGATTGTTAAACCAAGGGCTAGCAGAGCCAAAAGCGCAGAACTGTACGTTCTTGGAATGAACTACAGAAAAAGAGCATGACACAATTATTCCCTTCCGTACTACACTAACTCGTCTAACTCTTATTCACTAGCATTCAATTCAACAACATCGCAAACAATGGAGTTGGCATCCAGATAGCCAGTTCAGACAATGAAATAACACATAACAACTTCATTAGCAATACAAGACAGGTTTACGATGTCGCATGGGATAACCCAGAGTGGTCTCCCTCAGTCAACAACTGGTATGAAGGCGATACAGGTAACCACTGGAGCGACTACAACGGAAACGGAGAAACACCGTATATTATTGACGAAAACAACCAAGATAACTTTCCGGTTATGGAACCCTTCACAATTCCATGTGACCCATGGAAACCAGAACCAGAGATTTTCACGATATCTAACATGGTATGGTCCATAATAATAATCGGTATTGCAGCAGTCCTAGTAATCTATTTTGTAACAGTAAGACCTTTTGGAAAAACCAAAAAATAGGAATGAACCGCCCCTACCTTTCATGCTTTGTTCATTACCATAGCAACCTGCAAACAAACCTAGCACAAAACAGCCTTGATAGTAAAATTGTTCGAATTTGCAGATAAATCATAAATCTATCTACAGAAATATTACACGTTGAGAACTTCTGTAGGTAGGGAGAAGCCTTCTCAATACTGACTGGACTTTGGAGATGATGTGTTGAGGATAGTTGCTGCTGACTCTGGAGCCGCAATCTTAAATGACCATTTTGAGCCCTTGAAGGTCGTGGCTGCCGCGGCTATTCTGACAGAGCCCCCATACAGACAGGCAAGCTCTGTTCTGGCTGAGCCCATCTTCGCCGACGCCGATGACGGATATCAGCTGATAGCTCATGAGCTGGAGCTCTGCCAGCAACTCTTGAAGACTGTGAAGGCAGATGCGGTGCATCTGGACATGTCTCTGAGGGGAATGAACTTGGAAGAGCTTTCTGCGGTGGGAATCTCTGCCATGAGAAAGTCCCGCAAGGCACGGGGACAAATCCTAAAAATCTTGCCGAACCTAAGAAAAACCGCCTCAAACATCCTGCGCACCTACGGCATAGAAGTTCGAGCATTCGGAAAAGAAAGCATCCCCGTCAGAATAGCTGAGTTGACTTCTGGCGCCCACGCCATCCGCTACGCCGCAGAAAAGGCGGCAGAAGAAAACGTCAAGTTGAAGCTTGGGCTCCCAACACGGTGCCAAACCGAACTCCTCAAAGACAAGATTGCATTGCTGTCTCTGATACCCACAGAAAATGAGGTGGCTGGCATCGCTGAATGCAGCAGAGACCTTTTGGGGCGCGTCCAGATTGTGGAATTGCTTAACCCCTGTGCCCGAGGCTTCAAAATGCTGGAAATAGCCCCACGGTAGTCTCCGTTATGCCGCTTCAGCGATTATTTTTGTGGCAATTTCCAAGCCGTTCCACTTAGAGATTTCCTTCTGAAGCTGCTCCGTTCTCTGTTGGAACCTCTTCTCCAAAACTTTCTGGACAGCCGCCAAAAGCGAATCCACTGTAAGGTCTTCCTGCTGGATAATCTCTGCGACTCCCAACTCAGCAGCTTTTTTGCAGTTGTTGAATTGTTCGGTGTGGTTTGGTGTAGGAACAAGAATTATGGGCTTGCCGTAACAAATCGACTGGGACAAGGTTCCATGCCCGCCACGGGAAACAACAACATCGCAGGCTTTCAGGTACTCGAAACGGTTCGGAATCCACCCGCGAATAACCACGTTTCCGTTAGCAACAGGCTCCACCGAAGAATTCGGGTAACCCAAAGACATGACAATCTGGTAATCGTCAGGAAATCTGCTGAAAATCTGCCTCAGAACACCCGTGAAGTAGGCACGCTCCTTTGCGGGTCCACTGATTGGCGCAAAAATCACTGGCTTAGATTCCTCCAGTCCCAGCTTTTTTCGAAGCTCCTTCTTGTCCGGCAGGTCGCTGGAGCTGACAGGCAGAATTGGACCTATAAGATTCATTTTTTTGCGGTAAGCCCTCGGAACATGCAGATTTTTGGTTGAGATAGTGTAGGGCGGAGGAAAGTCCGGAATCAGTATCTGATTCACGTCTGCCCAGATTCTTCCAACAAGAGTCAAAGTGGTGGCGTCCGCTATTCTGGCAAGCTTCAGGAACCTTCTTCGTCTGGGAATAAACACCTGAAACTGGTTCAAAATGCAGATTCTGGGTATGTCCAGCAGCTTTGCAGCCATAAGAGAGGATGCCCGCGAATCCGAAACCACAACATCTGGCTCAAAAGCTTGCATATAATCGATTTCAGCGTCAACCTGCTTCATGATTGTGTAAACTGTCAGAAAGGGTCCAGGCTTCACAGTTGTTAATCGGAAGTCGATGCTTCCGTCAGGCTTAACCTGAACTCCAATGTCTGGAGCCTCAACGGCTTGGAAGCCTTCCTGCTGAACGTATCTGAAGCCTTCACGGTAAGTGGAAAACAGGATTTCTGCGCCGTCCTTTTTGAGCCTCTGGGCTATGGGGATGCAGCGACCAACATGCCCCAAACCTACGCCTGAAGGACAGAATTGAATTCGCATAAACTTTTGGTCCATAATTTTTGTGTGATTGGGTTAATGTGGATGTTTTCTGATGTATCAGAGGCAGTCCAATTGTTCCAAGTTGTCCAAAACTTGGATTTAAGCTCTTCGCCATCAACTTTTTTCCGTCACAAAACAGTTGAAACTGAAGTTTATGCCCTCTGCAGCATTAGACACGTTCTTTTTAGTAAAGTCAAGAGGGCGCTATTTTTCGTTGACGGAGCTTAAAGTTGGTCGATTCTGCACTGTGTAAATCTGTTTTTGTTAACACCAGAGGAAGGAGAAATTGTGGAATAAGTTATATAAGGTCAATCGGTGCAAACGATATTCCCTAGATTTAGTGTGCAGGTTTGGGATAATATGAAAAAGCATGTTGGCTTAGAAGCAATTCTGCTTATTTTGATGATTTGCCTCTGTTCACCTTTGCTGGTAGTAAATGCACAAAGCGCAGGTTGGAGTAAGGCGGCAAGCCCAACCACGAACACCTTGTTGCATGTTTGGATGGTCAGCTCCACTGATGGATGGGCAGTAGGCTATCTAGGAACAATACTCCGCTGGGACGGAACAACATGGAATAGTGTAACAAGCCCCACCAGTAAAACTTTGGTGTCCGTGTTTGGGGTAAGCGCTGGCGATGTTTGGGCAGTAGGTGAGGAAGGGACAATAATTCACTGGAATGGAGCAGACTGGAATAATATAACATGCCCAACCAGTGGAGACTTGTGGTCCGTGTTTGGGGTAAGCGCTGGCGATGTTTGGGCAGTAGGTGAGGAAGGGACAATAATTCACTGGAATGGAGCAGACTGGAATAATGTAACAAGCCCCACCAGTGGAATCTTGGCGTCCGTGTTTGGGGTAAGCGCTGGCGATGTTTGGGCAGTAGGTGGGACCATAGATGGGGACTCGACGATAATCCACTGGAATGGAGCAGACTGGAATAATATAACAAGCCCCACTGCGGCAGTCATATTGTCAGTGTTTGGGACAAGCTCCAATGATATTTGGGCAACAAGCCTTACGTTAGCAGAAGCAAATATAATTCACTGGAATGGAGCAGACTGGAATAATGTAACAAGTCCCACTGCGGCACCCATGTGGTCAACGTTTGGGGTAAGCTCCAGTGATATTTGGGGAGTAGGTCTTGGAGGGACAATAATCCACTGGAATGGAGCAGACTGGAATAATATAACAAGCCCAACCAGTGAAGATTTGGCGTCAGTGTTTGGGGTAAGCGCTGGCGATGTTTGGGCAGTGGGCGAAAACGGAATAATACTCCGTTACAAAGCCGAAGCTCCTGAAGCCTCTTTCACTAGTTCAACCGAGTCACTAAAAGAGGGCGAAACAGTAACATTTAATGCAACAGGAAGCACTGACGCTGACGGCACCATCGAAAATTATTCGTGGGATTTTGGAGATGGAAACACTGCTTCAGGTATAACAGCGACTCACTCCTTCGAATCGTCTGGCACCTTTAACGTAAAGTTAACTGTCACAGACAACGACGGGCTAAAAGACACCACAACAATAGTGATAACCGTTGAGGAGACTGTACCAGCTGGATTTCCCTACTGGATAATCCTTGTTGTCGTCTTGATTGTCGTGGCTGCTGTGGTAATCTGGTATTTCCTT
>Ga0307424_1001902_pt1 | contig 10600 bp, 6 predicted proteins | sample SalMarWE160320MG_FD_202157 | JGI IMG/M metagenome (GOLD analysis project Ga0307424, IMG submission 202157) | Salt marsh sediment microbial communities from the Plum Island Ecosystem LTER, Massachusetts, United States - WE1603-20 | ecosystem: Environmental > Aquatic > Marine > Intertidal zone >...
TTGAAAAAAATCGATAAGCGGCGCCGCAAAGAAGAAAAAAAACAGCGTAAGGCGGAAGCCGCCGCCAAATGAGTGCAGCTTGACTGAATTTCATCTGGCCGCAGTCGATGAATGCAAGCGTATTTTCAAAGGAGGGTCGCCTTGTCCTATGATCTGATAGGTGTTTTTGGGGCTGGGCTCTTGACCTTCATGACTCCCTGCGTCCTGCCTCTGGTACCGATATATCTTTCCGCCCTAGTGGGAGCGGACATTCGCAAACTCGATGCCAGCCGGCGCGGGTATCTCGTTATGCGCGCCGGGCTTTTCTCTGTGGGTTTTATACTAGTGTTCGTGCTGCTCGGGCTTTCCGCTTCTAGCCTGGGTCTTTTCCTGGCGGCACACAAAACCTTGTTGCAGGCAGTCGGAGCAGTGTTGATTCTCATCTTCGGCCTGAAATTTATGGGTCTTTTGCGTATCGCCTGGCTCGATCGCGTCGTCTCGGCCAACGATAGCAAACTACAAACCCGCTTTGCCTGGCTCAATGCCATTATAATGGGTGTCGTCTTTGCCGCTGGCTGGTCGCCGTGTATTGGACCCGTCCTGGGATCGGTGCTGACCTACACGGCTTCGGCTACGTCGAACCCCTGGCTGGGAGCCACCTATCTTGCAGCTTACGGCGCTGGTTTCGCAGTTCCACTATTGTTGGTGGCGGTCTTCGCCGAAGCCGGCGTGCGTTTGCTTGGAAGAATCAAACGGCATCTGCACAAGATCGAGATGGCAATCGGAGTATTGCTTGTGATCGTAGCCGGCTCGATGTTGCTCGATCTGGCCGGCAAGTCGCCCGCAAGTTCAATGGGTTCGAACGTTGCCGAGCAAAACAATCTGGTCGAGAGCGACTATCCCACTATGCTGGTGTTCACCTCCAGCAACTGCAAAATCTGCAAGCGTATGCATCCGATTGTCGAGAACATCACCCAGCAATGCCAGGGCAACAAAGTCGCAATAAAAGAAATCGATCTAGCACAAGCGTCAAACCGTAGTCTGATCTCGGACTTCCATTTGGTGGGCACACCCACTTTCGTCTTCGTGAGCCGGAAAGGATTCGAGGTCGCCCGCCTGGTCGGCGAGCAAACAGAACAAACTCTCAAGCAAGCCCTGTCCGCCCTGCGGGGTGAGCCATGCCCGGGAATTGGGCAGCTGACCACTTTGCCCGACGGAGAACACACCGACATTTCATTCCCCGAGCAGAATTCAAAAAGCACGGGTCACTCGGCCTGTAAGACATCAGAGCAACCAACCGATACCAGCGATAAGAATTGCCAGCGCTGAAATAGCGCATGCCCGCTTATTTGCGAATGCCGAGTGCCTGCATCAGCTTACTGGTGATCTTGAAATACTCATCGCGGTCGTACTTTTCATTGAGGATACAAAAATCCTGTTTACCCAGCCCGACACAGCCAAAACAGTATGTGCAATCAGTGCAACTGGTGCAGTGAACCAAATATGCGCTCTGCGAGCAGTTGGCGCACTCGGTGCAGTATGAACAGTTGTGGCAATGACTGCATTTCCTGGAATGACTGCTGTGCGAACATTCCGTACAGCCCGTGGAGTGGGTGCACTTGTAACAGGCCTTGCAATCCTTGCAAAACATACAAAGTGCACACTGGCTGCAGCCGCTGCACTCGAATGATCCTGGGTTTTGCGCTGACGAAAGATAGCTTTTCTTAAGGTCGGCAAGTCCTCTTGTGAATTCCTGTTTATTCATCCCGATCCCGCCATAAGTAGTTTGCATAATGATCCCACAGCAGCCGGTTTTATTCCAGGAAAGCCCTGAAATTGCGGGCGGCAACAATCTTGCAAACGTCGTGCTTGCGTGATAACTATTGATACTTGCTGGAAGTTGGCGAACGGGGTCGCGAATGAAGGTCACCTGTCCAAGTTGTTCGACGTCTTACCGGTTGGTGGACGACAAGGTGCCCGACTCCGGCGCTCAGATCAAGTGTCCAAAATGCAGCACTATCTTCGTAGTACGTAAAAGTATACAAGAGAGCAAAGCTGAGCCATCAACCGCGAAGGCCTCGGCCACGTCGGTTCCTGCAAAGCCACCTGTCGCACCAGTGCCCGGCCCGGCGGCAGAGCCCCATGCTCAGGCTACTCCGCTGTCCGATATTGTATCACAAACTCCCAGCCTAGACGCGCTGAGCGGAGAGGGATTCGTCAGTGTAGTGTCGCCTTCTGAGATGCACTCTTTGACAGAACAAGAGCGACCAGCGGCAGCGAGCTCGGGCACCAAGAAAGGCGAGGTCAGGACACCCGGCATGTCGGCCATAAGGGCCCAAAGCGGCACGCGGCCCAAGGCCTCCTTGCTCGAATCGTTCCGTTGTCGGACTGTTCGCGGATTGACCTACGATTTTCCTACCCGCGACGCGATGATTCGCTGGCTCTCAGAACGAGACGATCTGGACGGCTGCGAAGCGGCCGAACCCGGCGGCGACTGGATCCCGGCGGCCAGCCTGATGGAGTTCCAGACCGCAGCCTCCAAGGGCACAGCGGAAATAATCGCCTTTACTCCGGGCACACCTGTCACGAATGAGATGCCGCCCGCGCCGCCTTCTCCTCTGCCAAGGAACTATCGCCCGGCAATTCTCAGCGTGGACAAAGTAGGCGCGTTTCTGTGGTCGCTGACCGTGATTGTACTCTTGGCAACCTTGTTCTTGGCGGCCGCAACCATAACCCGTTACGGAATTTTTGACCTTTCTCCCTACTTGCCGATCAAGTCCGTGGGATTTATTTTCCCCGGAGCAGAAAAAGCAGATTCCGGCAGCGTCGCTCCCTCTCTTGGTGTGAAGCTTGATCCGGAAAAAACATACCGCCAGGCGCTGCTGGCTGGCCGGCAGGCAATTTTTGCGCGTAAGTTCTCAAGGGCTGCCCTCGAGTTCAACAGAGCGCTATCGATACATCCCGGATCGGCAAGGGCTCTGCAGGGTTTGGCCAAGGCATACAACGGGCTGGGAGATCGCGACCGCGCCCAGGTTGTCAAGAAGAAGGCTCGCTCTTTAGGAAACGAGTCTGAAGGGAAGTGAAAAGATGGATGTCAGATGCGAGAAATGTGGCACCGAGTATGAGTTCGACAACGAGCGCGTCACCGAAGAGGGCGTGACTGTAAAATGTTCGACATGCGGGCACCTTTTCAAAATACGCAAGAAATCTTTCGTTCTGACCGAGCCCGTGGTGCTGGGCAAGAAGGGCGCGGACGAGGGTCGCAACTGGATGATTCGTCGCGGGGACGGCACCATACTCAGCTTCAAGGAGCTCACCACGCTCCAGAAGTGGATCGTCGAGCGCAAGGTCGCCCGGGAGGATGAGATATCAAAGAGCGGCGAAACCTGGAAACGGCTGGGTTCCATCGCCGAGTTGGCCTCGTTCTTCCAGGTAGTCGATCAGGCCAGCTCCGCCACGGCTCCCGGACTGCCCGCGCAGCTGCCCATTCAGCAATCGCCGGCACCGGCGACTGGTTCCACCCAACCTCTGCCAGCCGCCATGCCTGCCGCGTCGGTGCCCACTCCAGTCGACATACCGACTTCTTCGGCGGCACAATATACCGCTGAGTCACCAGCGCAACCGGCCGATCAAGCATTACCTGCCGAGGAGGTTGCTCCCGCCCCGGCCAGCGCGCCGATCGACGTTCCACCTGCCTCGCCCGAAACGGGTGGCGAACCAGACAGTTGGGGAGAAATGCCTCCGGATGACGACGATGATATGATCGAAAAGTGGAAACGACGCGGCCGGCGCAAATGGTATTTCATTGTTCCCTTTATCGCGATCGTTTTAGGCCTCGGGGGTTGGTACCTGGTATCGAAAGATTCTTTTATGAAGGTTGTTGGCATGATCACAGGCCAACGCGCGGAAATTCCCCCCCAGGCCAAGAGCCTTCTTGAAAGCGGCCTGGCGCACTTGTTGAAGGATTCGGCCAACGAACTGGCGGCCGCCAAAAAAGATATCAACGCAGCCATTGAGAAGGCCGCAGGCAACTATCCGGAAGCCATGGCCACTCTGGCCGAGGTGGACGTAACCCAGGCAGACGAAAATCGACAGAAGATCGGCATGCTCGATGAGCAAATTACCCAACTGCAGAAGAAGATCGATGAACTGAAGCCAACAAACGGCAAAGAACCCGACGACAAGGTAGCAGCGGAAATTGCTCCACTGCACAACCAGAAAGTTGATCTGCAGCGCGAACGATTGAAGCTTACGGATGCTGCCCGGAAAGACCTCGAGGAGGCCAAGCGTCTTATCGACGCTTCTGTGGGCCTGGCAGAAAAAAATGTCGTGCCCAAATATGCACTGGCAGACTATATCAGGGTGATGAGCCGCGACCGGGCAGGGGTGGAAGCAGCGCTTCGAGAAGCGTCAGCGCTAACAAAAGGAGAAAACCCCTGGATTCTGTTCATTGACGGCGCTTCTCTAGCCGAAGATCCGGGCTCGCTTATGGCAGCCCTTGAGAAGCTCAACCGGGCCGTTGCGCTCGAGCCTCGAATGGTACGTGCACGCTATCTACTGGCGAAAGTGCTTGCGGCCTTGAAACGGCCCGATGAAGCAAAGCTCCAGGCAGAGCGCGTTCTCCAAGACAGCCCCGATCACGAATTGGCAAAACAACTGCTAGCCTCGCTGCAGCCCAAGCCCAAACCCGAGCCAAAATCCGAGACGAAGCCTGCCGAGCCAGGCCAACCCACAACCTACGAGGGCTGGAAGAATCTGGCGGACGCGTTGCAGGAAAAAGGCCTGGTCGGTAAAGCCCTCAAGGCATACGATAAGGCCCTCGAGCTGAAACCCGAGGACGTCGAGGCACTGAACGGCAAGGGACTTTGCCATTTGGATAACGGAAGTTATGGAATGGCCATTACCTGGTTTCGCAGGGCGCTGAAGAAGAATCCCCGCTTCGCTGATGCCATTATGGGACTGGCAGAATCCTACAAATATCAAGGAAACAAAGAACAGGCCCGGACATACTACCAGCGCTACCTTGACGTGCTTCCGGGAGGACCTGAGGCGGCCGTTGCCAGGAGAAACCTGAAAGAAATGAAGTAGCGCCCTATACAGACACAGCCCATCGAACAGAGGAGACGCTTATGCCACTGAAACCTTCAAGCATCGAAGATGAATACTTTGCCAGAGAAGAGGCCATCAAGCTCCGCAAGTTGACCAATCTGAAAAGGAAGGAATTGTCAGCTGCCGAGCAGCAAAAACTAAAAGAACTTCACTTCATGCATTGTCCCAAGTGCGGCATGGATATGAAGACGATTAAAATCAACGATGTCGATATCGACAAGTGCTTCGCTTGCGGTGGTCTCTTTTTCGATGACGGTGAACTCGAGAAGGTCACCCGGCGTGCGAGTGAGTTCTTCAAGAGCGTAGACAGCGTGTTCAAGGAGTAAACTGGTCTCTAGTCGCCAAGGCCTTGCAGCAAACCAACTTTGCTGTTGAAATCTTCTATCAGCTTGTCGTACTCGTCAGCCCTGCCGAAGCGTTCGGGCCAATAGGTCTTGTAGTCGTTCCATTGTGCATTGAGCTCGTCGAGTTCCTTATGTTGCTGCTCGATCCAGGTATAGTACTTCAAGTTGTGAATCCGGCGGCGGTCGTAGTGGTCCAGTTCGGCCATGCTGTCGTTCTTCAGACCATCCAAATGCAACTTGAAATCCAAACCCGCGCGCTGTTCATCGTAGGGACCTTCCGCCTGCCGGGCCTCCTTCAGGCGAGAATCGTATAACTCCATGGAATCGGTAAAGACGGTGAACAAGCAGTCATGCTCGTCGAGTTCGTACCAGCGGGCCGCCTTGATTGCGCTGAGCAGGTTGGAAATACCAGAAATTCCCAGCAGGTCGAGTTTGGAAATCAGCTCGGGGGAAATGCCCTGCGTTCCGAGAAAGCTCTTTCCGGCCGGCTCGCCAAAAAGCCGGATGAGCGCCATTGGATCGGCATCGTCTATGGCCACCACCATATCGGTATTTCGCACGTTGTGAATCCAGGGAACGTGCTTGTCACCGATCCCCTCTATTCGGTGGCCGCCGAACCCGTTCCTGAGCAGGGTGGGGCATTGCAGGGCCTCAGATGCGATTATTTTCGAGGACGGATAGATCTCTTTCAGGCGATCCCCGGCCGCCAGGGTCCCGGCACTGCCCGTAGCCGACACATACCCGAAAAAGCGATCGGCCGATCCCATTACGCTAGACAACACTTCCTGGATGGCCTCGGCGGTAACGCTGTAATGCCACATCCCGTTTCCAAATTCGTCGAACTGGTTGAATACGACCACGTCGTCGCGCTCGGCCACTAGCTCCCAGCACTTGTCGTAAATCTCCTTGACGTTGGATTCACAACCCGGCGTGGCGATAACTTCTGAGCCGATCGAGGCCAACCATTCGAAGCGCTCTCGACTCATCTCCTCGGGCAGAATGGCCACGGATTCACAAGCCAACAAGGTCGCGTTGTAAGCTCCGCCGCGGCAATAGTTCCCAGTTGAAGGCCAGACCGCCTTTTGGCGTGTTGGATCGAACTTCCCTTCCACCAGGCGTGGTGCCAGGCAGCCGAAGGTCGCCCCGACCTTGTGTGAGCCGGTGGGAAAATACTTGCCGATCAAACCGAAGATCCTGGCTTTTACTCCGGTCAACTCCCGCGGGATCTCGAGGAAATTAACGCCATGGAATTGCCCGCTATTCGGATCGTTCTTCCAGCTGATCCTGAATAGATTTCTGGGATGCACGTCCCAGAGCCCGATCCCGGAAAGTTCGCTGCAAATCTTTTCGGGAATCAATGAGGGATCGCGGTTTTGGGCGAATGTGGGAATGATAATATTCCGTTCGCGGCATCTTTGCGCCGTTCGCTCTATTTGCTTCTCGTTGGTGTTCGACATTTGTGCCTCCAGTAGGATATTGCGCCGCGATTATTACCACGTGGAGGCTCGACTGGACAAGGGGAAACTAGGTCAATACAATGTCAGGCATGCGAGAGGCCCGCTACTGGGAAACCGAAGTCGATTTAGCCGTACGCTGTCGGCTGTGTCCCCACAACTGCGCCATCAAGCCGGGAAAGCGCGGAATATGCGGTGTTCGCGAGAACCGCGAGGGGATCCTTTTTTCGCTGAACTACGGCAAGGCGATCGCAGTCCACAACGATCCGATCGAGAAGAAACCATTGTTTCACGTCCTGCCCGGTTCGCAGAGCCTGAGCGTGGCCACCGTGGGTTGCAACCTGAGCTGCTCGCACTGCCAGAACCACGACATCAGCCAGTACCCTCGCCGTAACAAGAGCATTCCGGGCAGCGAGGCAACAGCTGTATCCGTCGTCGAGGCGGCCAAGCGAGCGGGGGTTGCCAGCATATCCTTCACCTACTCGGAACCGACTATTTTCATGGAATGGGCCCAGGACATCGCCGTCCTGGCCTCCGCCGCCGCTATACGCTGTATTTCCGTGACCAACGGCTACACATCTCCCCGGCCGCTTCGCGACCTGGCCCATAATCTGCTGGCCGCCAATGTAGACCTGAAGTCTTTCCGGGAGGATTTCTACCAGCGGGTGTGCGGGGCGCGCCTGCAACCCGTGTTGGACACCATCCGCTTGATGCACGAGTTGGGCATCTGGGTCGAGCTGACAACGCTGCTCATTCCCGGCCTGAACGACTCGCCCGACGAGTTGGCCGAGTTGGCCGGCTTCATCGTTTCGGTTGATCCTGCCATTCCCTGGCATCTGAGCCGTTTTCACCCCGACAATGAGATGCTCGACCGCTCCCCCACACCGGCGGCGACAATAGACCAGGCCCGTCGAATCGGTCTCGATCAGGGATTGCGCTTTGTCTACTCCGGAAACATATGGGGTGACGATGGTGAGCACACACGTTGCCCGTCCTGTAACAGGATCATCATCGAGCGTCACGGTTTCAGCGTGAAGACGAACCACCTGCTGGATGGAAAATGCCCGGACTGCGGCGAGACCATAGAGGGAATCTGGATCTAATCCCGCAAAATGCGCGGGACAAGCTCAATCAGGGGTTACCCCACAGTGATATGATTTGTTGAATATATTTCAAGTTCCGCATCAACAAGCAGGGCTAGGATCCTTCCCGCCGCCTGGTAAGGGCAAGTCCCAGGAGAGCCAGCAATCCCAGCAGACCGAGCGCATTCGATCCGCCGGTCGCCGCACAGCCGCACCCCGAGGAGCCCTGATCCCGGCAAGCATCCATCCCGCCAGTGCAAACGCCGCCGATGCAATGCTCACCGGCAGTACACTCATCACCGTCGTCACACAGAACACCATCGGTTAAAGGTACCGCCTGGCAAGAACCACTCTGCGGATCGCAGGCCGCCTGATTGCAATCATCTATCAGCGCTGAGCAATCCTTCGGCATCCCGTCGCAGGACCCAGCCATGCAACTATCGGAATCGGTGCACGGATCGCCGTCATCGCAAGCCGTTCCGTCATCGACGACAGTTGCGAAACAGCTGCCGTCCGCAGGATCGCAAGTCCCGACATGACATTCATCGTCAAGGCTACTGCAATCCACCGCGGTGCCCGAACAAACGCCGGAGGCGCATACATCCGAAGTTGTGCAAGAATCGCCATCATCACACACAGCCGTGTTGGCAGAGTGATAGCAGCCGCTGGTTGGATCGCAGGAGTCGTCGGTGCACGGGTCGCCATCGTCGCAGTCGATTGCCGCACCGGAGCAGTTGCCTAAATAGCAGCCATCGCTTTCCGTGCAAACATCACCGTCGTCACAGGCTGTGCCGTCTGCCAGCGCTTGTTTCTCACACAGGCCGCTTGCCGGATTGCAGGTCCCGGCGTTACATGCGTCGTCGAGAGTCGAGCAGTCGAGCGCCACACCCGCGCAGGCGCCGTTGAGACATATGTCGCCACTCGTGCAGGCATCGCCGTCGTTGCATCCGGTCGTGTTGTTGGTGAAAACGCAACCAATAGAAGAATCGCAGGCATCGTCCGTGCATACGTTGCCGTCGTCACAGACAATAGTCGTACCGCCACAAACACCGCCGGAGCAACTGTCATTGTCTGTGCACGAGTTTCCGTCGTCGCAGCCCGCAGTGTTGGCGACGTGCTGGCAACCCGAATCCTTGTCGCACGAATCGTCGGTGCAGATATCGCCGTCGTCGCAATTCAGAGACGTTCCGGCCTGGCACAGGCCGGAGGCGCAACTTTCTATACCGTTACATACGTTGCCGTCGTCGCAATTCGCGTCGGTCACACACTGATCGCAGCCATTGTCGGCGGAGTCGCTCGCGCCGTCACAATCATTGTCCTTGCCATCGGAACATACAGCGTCACCGTAAGGGCCTTCGAATGCGTCCGGGTTCACCTGACCGGCGCTATCGTCGCAATCGTCACCTCCGCAGGCGGCTGAAACATATCCATCCCCGTCGGCATCCAGGGGTACTCCGTTGCAGGATCCCTGATCACAGGCGTCATTCATGGTGCATACATCGCCGTCGTCGCAGCCTACGCTGTTGGGTGTGAAAACGCAGCCCAAGGCGGAGTCGCAAGAATCGTCGGTGCAAATATTTCCGTCGTTGCAGCTAATAGCGCTGCCGGAACAGACGCCGTCTGCGCAGGCGTCGCTCGTCGTACAAGCATCACCGTCGTCGCAGGAGGCCGTGTTGGGCAAGTGCTGGCAATTGCCGGTGCCTGCTGCGCATGAATCGTCGGTGCACGGATCGAGATCGTCACAATCCTTGGGTACTCCCTGGCACGTGCCGGACAAACAGAAGTCATTGACGGTACAGGGATCGGAGTCATCGCACAGGGCCGTGTTGGGATTGAATACGCAGCCCGAAGCCGGTTCACAGGAATCGTCGGTGCAATTGTTATTGTCATCGCAAGTGATCGTCGTGCCCGTACACAAACCGCCCGAGCAGACATCACTCGTGGTACAGGCGTCGCCGTCATCGCAGAAAGCGCTGTTGGGAGTAAACACGCAACCACTTGATGGATCGCAGCTGTCATCGCTGCAGGGATTGCTGTCGTCGCAAGTGATCGGCGTGCCGGCGCAGACGCCTGCCGAGCAAACATCGCCCGACGTGCAGGCGTCGCCGTCGTCACAGGCGGCGCTATTGTTTGTATAAGTGCAGCCGGTCGCAGAATCGCAAGAGTCATCGGTACACAGGTTGTTGTCGTTGCAGGAAATGGGTGTGCCGGAACAGCTTCCTTCAGAACAACTGTCGGTGATGGTGCAAACATCGCCATCGTTACAGGCGGCTGTGTTGTTCACATGCATGCAGCCCGTGGCCGAATCGCAAGAATCATCGGTGCACAGGTTGCTGTCGTCACAAGAAATGGGTGTGCCGGAGCAGGCGCCCCCCGAACACATGTCTGAGGATGTGCAAGCATCTCCGTCGTCGCAAGAATCGTTGTTGTTCGTGTAAACGCAACCCGATCCGGAATCGCAGGAATCGTCGGTGCACACGTTGCCATCGACGCAGCTAATGAGCGTGCCGGAACAGGCTCCGCCGGCACAAGCGTCGCCGGTTGTACATGCATCACCATCGTCACACACATCGGCGTTGTCCGTAAATACACAACCCAATACCGTATCGCAGGAATCGTCGGTGCAGGGATT
>Ga0307424_1001904_pt1 | contig 10595 bp, 9 predicted proteins | sample SalMarWE160320MG_FD_202157 | JGI IMG/M metagenome (GOLD analysis project Ga0307424, IMG submission 202157) | Salt marsh sediment microbial communities from the Plum Island Ecosystem LTER, Massachusetts, United States - WE1603-20 | ecosystem: Environmental > Aquatic > Marine > Intertidal zone >...
TACCTCGCTGATGGCCCGCTTCTCTCCGTTTCTGCTGGTCGCCTACGTGACCTCGCTACTGGCCGCCGACATCATCGCGGCCAGGCGCAAGATCCTCCATCTGTCACAGACCGACGAGTTGACCGGCCTGCTGAACATGCGCGCCTTCAACCAGCTGTTCGACCGGGAACTGGAGCGGGCGAAACGGTCCCGCGAGCCCTTTATCGTCCTCATGGTTGATGTCGACGGACTCAAGGGCATCAACGACCGTTACGGACACAGTGCCGGCACCCACCTGATCCGGAGAGTTGCGGACACTCTGAAGGACTCGGTACGCAAGACCGACGTCGTGGCACGCTACGGTGGCGATGAATTCGTCATCCTGATGTACGGCGCCAGCAGCGAGGTGGCCGGCCAGTGCGCCGAGCGCATCCGCTCGGCAGTGAACAGCAACTCGTTCAATTTCGCCGGCCTGCGGATATCCGCCACCGCCAGCATCGGCATCGCCAGCTTCCCGGACACCGTGGACGAACCCGACAGGGTGCTCGACATGGCCGACATGGCGCTGTATCGCAGCAAGCAGTACGGCCGCAACCAGGTGACCTGGTACGATGCCGCACTGGATTCGTTGCCGGGCGGCTTCAGCAGTCCTCACCGGACCGTTCGGCAATACGCCTGACCGGCGCGTAGGAACGGCGGTGCTGCGGCGTCAGCCCGAGCGCCTCCAGTGCCGCGAGGTGTGCCTTGCTCGGATATCCCTTGTGCTGTGCCAGCCCGTAACCGGGATAGCGCCGGTCCATCTCGACCATCTCGCGATCGCGTGTCACCTTGGCCAGGATCGAGGCCGCACTGATCGCCGCCACCCGGCTGTCACCCCGCACGATGGCCTGCGCCGGGATCCCCAGCGGCGGGCAGCGGTTGCCGTCGATCAGCGCATGTTCGGCGGCCGGCCGCAGGGCCTCGACCGCGCGCCGCATCGCCTGCAGGGTGGCCTGCAGGATGTTGATGCGATCGATCTCCACCGCCTCTGCGCGCCCCACCGCCCAGGCCAGTGCGTTGTCGATGATTGCGTCGTACAGGCTTTCCCGCCGTGTTGCACTCAGCTGCTTGGAATCGCGCAGCCCCGCCAGCGGACGTGCCGGATCCAGGATCACCGCGGCGGCGATGACCGGTCCCGCCAGCGGTCCGCGGCCGGCCTCGTCCACGCCGGCCACGCGCCCGGACGGCAGGATCAGTTCAGCATCCATGACCACCCTCCGCCAGCTGCAGCACGATCCGGGCGGCACCGTGACTGGCATCGCGCCGCAGCTCGTGGTGGATTGCGGCAAATTCGCGTTCCAGGGCAGCGGCATGCTGCGGGTTACCGACCAGTTCCAGCAATTCGCGACCCAGGTTCTCCGCGGTCACTTCCTGCTGGAGGAATTCCCGTACCAGCGGCTTGCCGGCCAGCAGGTTGGGCAACGAGAAAAACGGCGTCCTGACCAGCCAGCGTGCCAGCCGGTACGTCAGCGGCGAGAGCCGGTAGGCCACCACCATCGGCCGGCGCAACAGGAGGCATTCCAGCGTTGCCGTCCCGGAGGCCAGCAATACGGCATCGGCGGCGACCATCGCCGCCTGGCCCTGGCCGCTGATCAACGTGACGGGGGGTGGGCGGGACATGGCACCCAGCGCCGCCTCGAATACCCTGCGGCAATCCGCGCTGGCCAGCGGCACCACGAAGTGCAGGTCGCTGCGCCGCTCCCGGCACCACGCGGCGGCCTCCAGGAACGGTTGTGCCAGCCGCTCCACCTCGCTGACCCGGCTGCCCGGCAACAGCGCCACCAGCGGTCCGCCGTGCGGAATGCCCAGCTGCTGCCGGGCCAGGACCGGGTCGCCATCACCGGCAAGCCGGTCCGCCAGCGGGTGCCCCACGAAGTGCGCCGGCACCTGGTGCTCATGGTAGAAGCGTTCCTCGAACGGCAGCAGCGTCAGCATGCAGTCCACGCTGGCGGCAACCTTGCGCACCCGGTAACGGCGCCACGCCCACACCGACGGGCTGACATAATGCAGGGTACGTATACCGCGTTGCTTCAGCGCGCGCTCCAGGCCCAGGTTGAAATCCGGCGCATCGACACCGATGAACAGGTGCGGCGGACGCGCCATGAAGTGCCGGCGCAACGTGCGCCGCATTGCCAGCAGGCCGGGCAGGTGCCGGATCACCTCGGTCAGGCCCATGACGGACAGGCGCTCGATGGGGAACAGGGTACTGCAGCCCGCCTCCTGCATGCGCGGTCCGGCCACGCCCTCGAACACGGCGTCGGGGCGCTGCTCGCGGACTGCGGCGATCAGGCCGGCGGCGATCTGGTCACCGGATGCCTCGCCGGCGACGATGCCGATCCGCAGTGGCGCGGGCGACTGGCTCATGCCGGAACACCTGCATTGCGCCGGCGCAGCATCATGCTACCTCACGATGCCGCGTTTCCGGTTCTCCAGGAAGCGCACCAGTACATCCACTTCCGGGCAATCCGCGGACATCGTCCTGAGCCGGGCCAGCGCATCCTGCAGGGACAGGTTCTCACGGTACAGCACCTTGTAGGCCTGCTTCAGGACGCGCCGCGCATGCTCCGTAAAACCGCGCCGGCGCAGGCCCTCCATGTTCATGCCATGGGCATGCGCCGGCGTACCGCCGACCGTGATGTAGGGTGGTACGTCCATGCTGATGCCGCTGCCGAAGGCCGTCAGTGCGTGTGCCCCGATGGCACAGAACTGGTGGACCAGGGTGAAGCCGCCAAGAATCGCGTAATCCTCGATCCGTACGTGGCCGGCGAGCGAGGCGTTGTTGGCGAAAATGGTCTGGTTGCCGATGCGGCAGTCGTGCGCGATATGGACGTAGGCCATGATCCAGTTGTCGTCACCGATGCGGGTGATGCCTTCATCCTGGACCGTGCCGCGGTTGATGGTCACGAACTCGCGGATGGTGTTGCGGTCACCGATCTCGAGACGGGTCGGTTCACCCCGGTACTTCTTGTCCTGCGGGGCATCGCCGACCGAGGCGAACTGGTAGATGTGGTTGTCTTCCCCGATGCGGGTCGGACCGTTGATCACCGCGTGCGGGCCAATGCGTGTGCCACGGCCGATACTCACCCCGGCCCCGATCACGGCAAACGGGCCCACGCTCACACCCGCCGCCAGTTCAGCCGCGGGATCGATCACCGCACGCGGATCGATCAACGCTCGATATCCTGTTCGGTGCACATGATCCGGGCGGTTGCAACGACGGCATCGTCCACCTTCGCCTCACAGTCGAACACCCAGATGCCGCGTTTCGAGCGCACCAGCCTGGCATGGAGCATGAGCCGGTCACCCGGTTCCACCGGTTTCTTGAAGCGCACGTTGTCCATGCCCACCAGGAAATACAGGCTTTCCCTGCGCGCACCGCGCTCGACGGTCTTGAACGCCAGCAGCCCCGTGGCCTGCGCCATGGCCTCCAGGATAAGCACGCCGGGCATGATCGGCCGCTCCGGGAAATGCCCCTGGAAGAACGGTTCGTTGTAGCTGACGTTCTTGTATGCGACCAGCGACTCACCGGGATTGAATTCGGTCACACGGTCGACCAGCAGAAACGGGTAACGATGGGGTAAGTGTTGCAGGATGTCCTTGATTTCCATGATTCCGGCCCGCCAGTATGTGTTCATTATCCAGCCCGTTCGGCTGGCGTATCAGCTAGTTGTTTTCATTGCCGGAGCCCAGCCGGAGTTCCAACGCGCGCAACCTGCGCGCCATGCGGTCAAGCTGGCGAAAGCGCGCGTAATTGCGGTTCCAGCTCTCGTTATCCTGTGCCGGGACGCCCGAGGAATAGATACCCGGCCGGGTAATCGACTTTGTCACCATGGTCATGCCGGTAATGATCACGCCGTCGGCAATCTCCAGGTGCCCGACGATCCCCGCCCCGCCGCCGATCATGCAATGGCGGCCGATCCGGGCACTGCCGGAAATGCCGACACAGCCCGCGATGGCGGTGTGCGCGCCGATGAAGACGTTATGCGCGACCTGGATCTGGTTGTCGAGCCGCACGCCCTCTTCCAGCACGGTGTCCTCCAGTGCACCCCGGTCGATCGTGGTGTTGGCGCCGATCTCGGCATCGTCACCGATGCGCACGCCGCCCAGCTGCGGCACGTCCAGCCAGCGACCGTTGTCATTGGCCATCCCGAAGCCGTCGCCGCCGATCACCGCGCCCGGCGCGATACTGACCCGCTGGCCGATCGTCACGCCGTGGCAGATGACCACATTTGCGGCCAGCCGGCTGTGCGCGCCGATCCGGCTGCCGGTCCCGACGAAGCAGCCGCCGGCCAGCTGCACGCCGGCTTCGATCACCACGCCGGATTCAATGATGCAATGCGGGCCGATCCAGGCGGAGTCATGCACCTCGCAGTCCGCTTCCAGTACGGCGCCCGGATGCACCCCGCTGCGCGGCGGCGGCCGTGGCACGATCAGTGCCGCGGCCCGCGCGTAGCTGGCGTACGGATTGCCGGAAACCAGTGCCGCAACCGGGCACTCGGCGGCGTGTTCCGGTGCCACGATGACTGCCGCAGCCCGGGTTTGGGCCAGAAACCGCCGATAGCCCTTGTTGGCGAGGAAACTGATCTCGCCGGGCCCGGCGTTCTGCAGCGTGGCGACCGCATGCACCACCGTATCCGGAGCCCCCCCCTGCAGCTCGGCACCGATCTGCGCTGCCAGGGCCCCCAGGGTTACGCCCATCGTGATCCGGTCCGCCGCCGTGTCGCGCCGCTATTTTCCCCCGAGTTTCTTGAGAACCAGCTCGGTAATGTCCACCTTGCTGCCGGCGTACATCACCCCCTGGGCAAGAATCAGGTCATATTTCTCGTCCTTTGCGAATTTCTCGATGACCTTGCCGATCTCCTCGTTGACGGAACGCAGCATCTCGTTCTTGCGGATATTGAGATCATCGCGGAACTCGTCCTGGGAACGTTTCAGTTCGCGGCGCTTGCCCAGTATCTCGCGTTCCTTGGCGCTGCGTTCCGAATCGCTCAGCACGGCGCTGTTCGTGGACATGTCGTCTTCCATCTTGGCCACGCGGCGCTGCAGTTCGACCAGCTCCTTCTCGCGCGAGGAAAATTCCGCATCGATCTTGTTCTGTGCAGCGATGATCTGCGGCGCGTTCTCACTGAGTTTGGCCAGGTCGACAAAACCGATCTTCAGATCGGCGGCTGCCATCCCCGGCAGCCAGCACAGCGCGGAAGCCAGAACCAGTCCTGTAATCATCTGTTTGCAAGTTTTCACATTCACTCTCCGTACCACCAGAAATCCACCATCAGAAGAAAGTACCCACGGTAAACTGGAAGAGCTGCTTCCGGTCCTGGGACTGGGAATTCAGCGGGAAACCCAGACTTGCCGAGATCGGGCCGAGTGGCGAGGACCAGAGGCCCGAGATACCGACCGAATACCGGAATTCACCCGCATCGAAGTTGTCGAATCCCTGGTACACATTGCCAAAATCCAGGAACGTACTCAAGCGCGAGCCGCCGCTGGTCTCGAGAAACGGCACCGGGAACAGCGCCTCGAGGTTGAACACGGTGAGCAGGGAGCCGCCGATCGCGTTGCCGTTGGAATCCCTGGGCCCCAGCGTGTTGTCGCTGAAACCCCGTATCGAGCGGATACCACCGGCAAAGAAGTTTTCAAAGAACGGTAACTCGTTGAATTTTCCGTAGCCTTCACCATAGGCCAGCCGTCCCTTCATGCCCAGGGTCAGACTGCGCGTCAGCGGCACGAACAGCTGCTGCTGGTAGTCCAGCTTGTAGTATTCCAGTCCGGACCCGGGCAGCGTGGCCTCCAGGTTCACCGACTGCAGGCCGCCCTCGGTGGGAACCAGTATCCGGTTGCGGGAATCATGCTGCCAGCTCGCGGACAGCACCAGATCACCGAAGGAGTTACCGTGGATATCCTCGAAATCGGTGACCTGCACCGGTGACAGCGTGGTCGAGTGCAGGTCCAGTCCCTTGTAGCCGGCACTGAAGCGCAGGGTATCGAACTCGTTGACCGGGATACCGAAATTCATATCCAGCCCGCGCGTGTCGGTGGAATAGTCCGCCAGGTTCGCCTGGCTGGCATCGGTCTGGCGGAAATAGGCGCCGAAGCCGCGGCTCACACCGTCGACGGTCCAGTACGGGTTGAGATAGTTGAAACTGTAGACGCTGTTGATCTGGCTGTTGTCGAACGTGAAGCTGACACGTTTGCCGCTACCCAGGAAGTTGTTCTGCTGGATACTGGCGTTGAACAGGACGCCGGCGGACTGGGAATAGCCGACACCGGCGGTAATGCTGCCCGATGAGGTCTCGGTCACCGAGTAGTTGACGTCCATCTGGTCCGTGGTCCCGGGCACGGACGGTGTTTCCACGTTGACCTTCTCGAAGAAGCCGAGCCGGTCCAGCCGGGTGCGGGATCGTTCGACCTTTTCGGCGGAGTACCAGCCACCCTCCATCTGCCGCATCTCCCGGCGCAGCACTTCATCGCGCGTCGTGGTGTTGCCGGAGACGTTGATGCGTCGCACGTACACACGCTTGCCCGGGTCGATGAAGAAGCCGAGCGCCACCTCCCGGTTCTTCTCGTCCAGCTCCGGCACCGTGTTGACGTTGGCAAACGCATAGCCCTCGTTACCCAGCAGGGAAGTGATACGGTCCACCGCCTCGGTCACGCGCTTGCGGGAAAAGATGTCCCCGGGATTGATCCGGATCAGCGGAAAGATCCGTTCCTTCGGCACCACCAGGTCACCGGACAGCGTGACCACCTTGATGGAATAGGGCTGGCCCTCGGTGATGTTGATGGTGATATAGATATCCTTCTTGTCCGGCGTGATGGATACCTGGGTCGAATCGATCTGGAAATTCAGATAGCCGCGATCGAGGTACCAGGTGCGCAGCACCTCGAGATCGGCGGACAATGCCTGCTTGGAATACTGGTCCTTCTTGGTGAAGGTCGAGAACAGGGTCGGCGTGGTCAGCGAGAACTGTTTGAGCAGTTCCTTCTCCGGGAAGCTGTGGTTGCCGACGATACTGATCTGGCGGATGTGCGCGACACGGCCTTCCGAGATGTTGATCACGATACCGACGCGGTTGCGCTCCAGCGGGGTGATGGTGGTGTTGATCCGCACCGCATACTTGCCCCGGCTGAAATACTGGCGTTGCAGCTCCTGCTCGACCTTCTCCAGCAGCGAGCGGTCGAATACGCGCCCCTCCGCCAGCCCGATCTGCTTGAGGCCGTCCAGCAGTTCCTTGGTTTCCAGGTCCTGGTTGCCCTCCAGCTTGATACTGCTGATCGCGGCACGCTCGCGGACAAACACCACCAGGTCGTCGCCGTCACGCTCCAGCGAGACATCGTTGAAGAACCCGGTCTTGAACAGCGCGGTAATCGCATCCACCGAACCGCTGGTATCCAGTTTCTGTCCGACCTTGACCGGCAGGTAATTGAACACGGTACCCGCGGAAATGCGCTGCAGTCCCTCGACACGGATATCCTTCACGACAAACGGCTCGAATGCGTATGCCGACCCGCACAGGCAGTATCCCAACCACAGCATCCACAGCAGGCGTTTCAGGTGCCCAGGCATGTCAGTCCGTCATTCAACCAGTCGTAGCAAATCGTTATAGAAAGCGACACTCATCAGCATCAACAGCAGCAGGATCCCCAGTTTCTGGGCAACCAGCTGCACCGCATCGGAAACCGGCTTGCCGGTCACCAGTTCCACCAGGTAATACAGCAGGTGGCCGCCATCCAGTACCGGGATGGGCAACAGGTTCAGGACACCCAGACTGACACTCACCACTCCCAGAAATGCCAGGAATGTGCCCAGGCCGATGGCAGCCGACTCCCCGGCGTAACGGGCGATACTGATCGGCCCGCTGAGGTTCTCCACCGACGCCCGGCCGGTCACCATCTTCCAGAGCGTGCGCAGGGTAAGCGTCGATACTTCCAGCGTTTTCCCCAGTGCCGCGGGGACCGCCTCGAGCATGCCGTAGCGCACATCGACGCGCATTGTAGCACGCTGCCGTTCATCCGGGAGGCGAACCGATGCCCCGATAAAACCGTGTTCGCTGCCATCCTCGCTGACCCGTTCCGGCACCATTGACAGGCTGACACGGGCGCTACCGCGCAGCACCTCGACACGGATTTTCTGTTCCGGGCGCGCGCGAACATATTCCACCCAGTCGTTCCAGCCGGCGATGGGCTGTCCGTCGGCGGACAGGATGCGGTCTCCCGGTTGCAGCCCGGCGCGCTGTGCGGCCTTGCCGTCCACCACGGTGTCGATCACCGCCGGCAACTGCCACGGGGCCAGCCCGAAATTCTGCAGCACCCCGCCCTTTTCCAGCAGGCGGTCGGGCTTCGTGAACTGCACCTGCAGCTGCCGTTCCTCGCCCTGCGGGTTGCGAACCCGCAACTCCAGTACCGCGCGCTCGTCCAGACCGGCTTCCAGCAGGTTCATCATCGCGCTGTCCCAGGTCGGCGTCCGGACACCCTGGATCGCGACGATCTCGTCGCCCTGCAGGATTCCGGCCTGCGCGGCCAGCGAGCCCGGCATGACCTCGCCCACGACCGGGCGCAGGCCAGGCACACCGGCCACGAACATCAGCCAGTAGGCGAACACGGCGAACAGCAGATTGAACAGCGGTCCGGCAAGCACCACGGCCATCCGGGTGGCAACGGGCTTGCGATTGAAGGCACGGTGCAGTTCGGTCGCCGCCACCTCGCCCTCGCGCTCGTCCAGCATCTTCACGTACCCGCCCAGCGGCAGGGCGGCGACCACCAGCTCGGTGTGGTCGGCCCCGAAGGTCCGCCGCCACAACGGCCGGCCGAAGCCGATCGAGAAGCGCAGCACCTTGACGCCCAGACGGCGCGCCACCCAGAAATGACCAAACTCGTGAACGGTCACCAGCACGCCGATCGCAACCAGGAAGGCCGCCAGTGAATAGAGGACGCCACTCATCGTGCCACTGTGACCTTCGTTGCAGCAACGAGTTCGGCTGCCCGGTCACGCGCCAGCGCATCATCGGCCAGCACGGCCTCCAGGGTGGCGGCGTCCTGTACGGGCAGCTGGTCGAGGGTGGCCGCAATGATCCGGGCAATGGCGGTGAACGGAATGCGCCGTTCCAGGAAGGCCTGCACCGCGACCTCGTTGGCGGCGTTGAGGATGGCCGGCGCGGTACCGCCGGCCTGCAGGGCGCCGGCCGCCAGTGCCAGACAGGGATAGCGCTCATGGTCCGGCGTCTCGAACTGCAGCCTGCCGACCGCCACCAGGTCCAGGCCCGGTGCGCCGGACTCGATGCGATCCGGCCAGCCCAGTGCGTGACTGATCGGGATACGCATGTCCGGACTGCCCAGCTGCGCCAGCTGTGATCCGTCCAAGTACTCCACCAGCGAGTGCACGATGGACTGCGGGTGCAGCAGCACCTCGATGCGATCCGGCGCCAGGTCGAACAGCCAGCTGGCCTCGATCACCTCCAGTCCCTTGTTCATCATGGTGGCGGAATCCACCGAGATCTTGCGCCCCATGACCCAGGTGGGGTGCGCGCAGGCCTGCTCGGGCGTCACGGACGGCAGTATCGCCAGCGGCGTGTTACGGAACGGGCCGCCCGAGGCGGTCAGCAGGATACGGCGCACACCGGGCGCGGCCTGCCCCGCGACATAGCGATCGGGCAGGCATTGCAGGATGGCGTTGTGTTCGCTGTCGATCGGCAGCAGCGTGGCGCCGTGCTCACGCACGGCCTGCATGAACAGCGCGCCGGACATCACCAGCGCCTCCTTGTTGGCCAGCAGCACCCGCTTGCCGGCCTGCGCCGCGCGCAACGACGGCAGCAGGCCGGCCGCGCCGACAATCGCCGCCATCACGTACTCCACCGAGTCCAGTCCGGCGACCTGCAGCAGTCCGTCGACGCCGGCCAGCACGGTGACCTCCGGGGCCGCGCGCTGCAGGCGCTGTTGCAGGCGTTGTGCGGCATCCGCATCCGCCAGCACGGCGTATTGCGGACGGAAGCGTATACACTGTTCGGCCAGTACATCCTCGTTTCGATTGGCAGTCAGTGCGACCACGCGGAAGCGTCCGGGATGGCGCGCGACCACGTCCAGGGTGCTGGTACCGATCGAACCGGTGGAACCGAGGATCGTGATGCCGGCCGGGCCGTTGCGCTGTGGCCCGCTCATCCCAGGCCCAGCCACAGGTAGCCGCTCAGGAAGACCGGCACGGCCGCGACCATGCTGTCGACGCGGTCAAAGATGCCGCCATGCCCGGGAATGATGCTGCCGCTGTCCTTGATGCCGCTCTGGCGTTTCATCAGGCTCTCCAGCAGGTCGCCGGCCACGGAAAACAGGATCGCCAGCAGTGACACCATGCAGAAGGCCGCGGTCCAGTGCGCCGAGCCGCTGAGCCACCAGCCGGCGGCAGCGGCAAACAGCAGGCTGACCAGCACGCCGCCGTACACGCCTTCGCGCGTCTTGCCCGGGCTGACGGCCGGTGCCAGCTTGTGCCGGCCGAAATGGCGCCCGGCAAAATAGGCCCCGCTGTCCGCCAGCCATACCATCACCAGCAATATCAGGGTCAGTTCCGGACCCTGCTCGCCATGACGGTG
>Ga0307424_1001905_pt1 | contig 10593 bp, 8 predicted proteins | sample SalMarWE160320MG_FD_202157 | JGI IMG/M metagenome (GOLD analysis project Ga0307424, IMG submission 202157) | Salt marsh sediment microbial communities from the Plum Island Ecosystem LTER, Massachusetts, United States - WE1603-20 | ecosystem: Environmental > Aquatic > Marine > Intertidal zone >...
TTGTCCCGCTGGCTGCAGGCAAATCGATCGGCGATTCAGTTCCCGCCGGGAGCATCATGCTCGAGCTGAGCACATGCCCAGAGGGGTCAAGCAGCGCCACGTCTGCCAGAGACTGATCTTTGAGGTCCTGGACCAAAGCGTCGAGTCGAGTGCCGACCAAGAGAACCCCCACGACGTCATCGGTGCTGGTGCGGACGGGTGCGCTCGTGTACAACATCTCGCCGGCTGAAGTTGCCACCACGCCGGCAAACTTATCACCTGTGGGATCGGATTGACCCTGGAGGGCCTTCTCAACAAAAGGATAGTTGTTGAATTCGGCACCTGAACTGCGTTGGTACTGGGCGTTCGGCCCCGATCGAGCCAACCCAAATATCTCTTTGCCCTGCGCATCAAGTGCGACCACACTGTCCAAGCCGTCGTTGAGGGCGAGCGGATAGAGCAGGTCGGATAGACTTTGGGAATCTCCCTTGACCAGCGCGTCCGGAACCCCCACGGTGAAAACCATCAGCCGGAGACTGCTCAGATGGTCTTCTTCGAGACGGACCTCTCCATCCGATGCCACCCGGGCAGCCTGATACAGCTGATTGACGAAGCGCTCTCTTACCGTGGACGTGACGAGGCGGGTCACAATGAAGATCCCAACGAAAGCCACGCCCAGGGTCAGGACAACATAGGGCAGGATCAGTTTGGCCCTGAGTCTGGAGACCTGAAGCCGAAGACGGGAGAAGAACGACAAACGCTCTTCCCCGCTTCTGTCCTGAGGAGTCATGAGATCGAGCCCAGGATCGGGCATCCAGCCTCTCTTCGTTCCTTGCTGTGCCATGTCGCCGGCTGTCGCATCACCCTTCGGCGGCGTGGCAATAGACGGCCAGCCGGCTTCTCAAGATTTGGCCAAATGCGGGCCCAAATTCGCTTGGGCCGCGCTCGTGCTTGAGAAGGGCAGAAAGGCTAGCCGTGTCCATTCTTGCTGGGGGCAGTGTGGATGCGGCCCCCGCCGGCCCGTTTTGATTCGTAAAGCGCCCGATCCACCTCGTGCAGAAACGACTCGGGCGTCTCAACACCAGAGGCAAGCTCTGCTACCCCGATGCTGACCGATATGGGCAGATCGCCCTCAAACGGTATCTCCTGAATCCGATGGTAGATCCGGTTTGCCACACGTGTGGCCTCATCTGCATCCGCTTCTGGAAGGATGACAACGAATTCGTCGCCGCCGTAGCGCGTGGGGATGTCCACCTTTCGAACCTGGCTCTTGATGCCTTGTGCTACTTGTTTGAGCACGCTATCCCCCATCGGGTGACCGAGCCGATCGTTGATCCGCTTCAGATCATCCAGGTCGATCATAATCGCTGCCAGTGGGCGTTCGTAACGCAGCCCGCGCTCGACCTCCACGACCAGCGATTCATTCAACTTGTGACGATTGAACAGGCCGGTCAATGGATCCGTGATCGCCAACCGCTCAACCTCAGCGAACAGTCGAGCGTTCTCACGCAGGAGGTGACGGTGTTCCAGCGCTCTGGTCAAAGACAGTTCAAATACTGCCAACGATTCAAGCGGCTTGACAAGATAATCATACGCCCCGCTTCGCAATGCTTCAACTGCCGTTTCGACGGTCGCGTTGCCTGTCAAAACCAAAGCCTGGATCTCGGGATCCAGGCGGCGAGCGGCTTGAAAGACTTCTATCCCGGTTTGCCCGGGCATGTAGAGATCGAGAATCAGCACATCGAATCTATCCGTGCGCAGGGCAGCGATGGCTATTGAGCCGTCTGAGACCTCGGTGATGTCGAGGCCCATGCGCTCTGCCCGGCGCACGAGCATGTGACGAAAATCAGGATCGTCATCTGCAATCAGGATCTTGCCCGAGAACTCTCGCTTGGCCCTCATGTGATCCTCCGAAGCGAGTATGGCGTCTTGTCCACGATCAGTTGACATTGTGGCCTCATGTGCCCGAAAGCTCATCTCAAACCTTCCCTGTTTCTCGGCTCCATGATACCGGTTTCTGCGCCCACAGATACCTTTCAGTCAACCTACACTCAACGTCCGGTGACAGATATCCAACAATCGTGAACTTGGGGCATGTGTGGAACAAACAAACTAGCTTTCCAGGCGGTAGCCATAGCCACGGATGTTCTGCAGCCTGCGGGGCTTCTCCGGATCGGACTCCAGCTTCTGGCGCAGGAACCAGATATAGCGGCGCAGCGCGCTGGAAGTCGTCTCCCGATTGTCCCCCCATACGTCACTTATCAGCTCTTCTTGGGATACGGCCTCCCCGCTTCGGCTGGCCAGCGCCACCAGAAGCTTAAATTCCGTGGGGGTCAAATCGAGGCTTGTCCCTCCCAAGCGGGCCTCGCGCCGTCGCATGTCAACTTCCAAATCTCCGACGGTGTAGAGCGGCGGTTCGGCTTCACTTAGGGGCACGGTGCGGGAGAGAATAGCCCGCGCCCTGGCGCCTAGCTCAGCCAGACTGAAAGGCTTAGTGATGTAGTCGTCCACACCCAGGCGGAAACCTCTGAGCTTCTCGGTCTCAGCCGTCTTGGCCGTCAACATGATGATGGGCGTATCCGCCATCTCTCTCAGGCGTGCGCAAACTTCCCAGCCGTCCATGCCTGGCATCATCACGTCCAAGAAAACAAGATTGGGGCGGGAGTCGAAGAAGGTCCGCAGGGCTTTCGGGCCGTTGTCGATGGCGAGCACCTCAAAGCCTTCTTTTTCGAGGTAGTTGCCCACGAACCGGAGCAGAGTCCGATCGTCGTCCACGATCATTATCTTGGCAGCCACGATGCCTCCCTTATTTCGAGGCGATACCCATCAGCCAGAAATCTAGCCGGCCGGAACTATCGCCAAGGGCAGCCAGAAGACCAGTCTGGCCCCTCCAGCAGATGACTCTCCGGCTTCAATCCAGCCTCCCATGGCTGCAATGAGCCGCCGGCAAAGATGGAGTCCCAGGCCATGGCCGTACACCTCCCGGCTGTCGCTTGTGTCGAGACGGTGAAAGCGATCAAACACCGTCTGGCGGGCCTCAGCCGGGATCCCAGGGCCCTCATCTGTCACCCAAAAGCGGAGGCCATCGTCTTTCACCTCTGCCCCTATGACCACCTCACCGGAAGGCGCATATTTGAGTGCATTGTCCAGCAAGTGGAAGAGCACGCTGGCAAGTGATTGTTCGTCTGCTTCTACCAGAGGCAGCTCTTCCGGAAGAGCCAGCTGTACGCGCTCGCCCCCGCCCCCCTTGGGAAAACGCGAAACAACAGCCCGAGTTACATCAGCCGCTTCCACTGGCACAAGTGACATAGGAAAGCGGCCGGCCTCCAGGGCTGAAAGATCCAGGATGGTCTCCACGAAGTGACTGAGGCGTTCGGTTTCGGTTTTGACCAGCGTCAAAGTCTCATGCACGTCAGCCGGGACGGTCTGGCCGGTTTCCAGGACGAGCTCGACCCCACTGCGGATGTTGGTGAGAGGCGCACGCAGCTCGTGCGACACGAGCGTTACAAAATCTGACTTGAGCTGGTCCAGCTGCTGCAGTTCCCGGTTGACCTTTTCCAGGTCCTCCACCATCGCCGCCAGATCTTGGGTGCGCTCCTTGACCTTCTGTTCCAGCGCCTCATTCATCGTTTCGAGCTCATCCCGAGCGCTGTCGAGCTGACGCACGGTTGATTTGAGCTCGGCCTCGCGAGCTTCAATTTCAGTCAGGTCATAGGCCGTCGCTACCAGAAGAGGCGCATCCTGTCGTTCATCGAAGATCGGCCGCAAGGAGAGCGCTACCGGGAAGGACGCCCGCTCGTGAGGCACAAATCGGAGCTCCCCTGACCAACCCGAATCCAGCGCGTTCTGGAGAATGCCGCTCAAGTCGACGCCTTCTTCGACAAAGCGGCCCATGTTGATGCTCTCTCTGCCAGCCATGGGCAGGCCGAGCCGCCCTTGGAGAGCTGGGTTGTAAAGCTTGAGGTCCCCTCCAGGTGTACAAATGAAGGCCATATCCGTCGTGGCGTTGACCAGAGCAGCGTATTGCCGCATTTCCATCTGGCCGGCGATAGCCCCCTGGCGAACAAGGAAGAGGAGCAACAGAAGCAGACTCGCTCCCACCCCTACCCAGTCCAGCTGCTTGAAAAGCCAAGCGTCGATGACGGTATACACTGCCACGACATACAGGCTCGACACTGGCAAGAGACGATCCAGGCGCTGCCCAGTGCGCCACCACCAGCCTTCGCCCGCTTCAAGGCCAGAATCGTCAAGGTGTTGAAGTTGATTTGCCGCCGCCCAAGCCAGGAGAGACGCCCCGGCGATCCAACCCATTTCAATCAAACTCCCGGGATGCCAATCGCGGCTGAGCATCAGATAGCCGTAGGCGAGATCGGCTATGGTCGTCAGAAGGAATCCCCCGGCCAATAGTCCTGAGCGAGTCCCGACCGACCCACCTACATTGACCAGGAACAAGCGGGCGGCCAAAGCCACCAGAAGAAGATCGAGGCTGACCTCCAAGCCAACCCAGGAGACCTGATACAAGGGAGCCAAACCGATACTGAGCGCCGGCCTTACCAGCACGAGCCAGGCCATGCCGAGGATCGACACGCTGATCATGCTGATGTCCAGCAGGCGCCGGATCCGACCAAAGCTCTCGTGGGAGAGCAACGGAAAGAGGGTCAGTCCGACGGCGGCAGACGCCCCACCTGCCAGGCGCAGGAAATCGTAGACCGACGGTGTGAGGGGCTGGGAGAGCGCTGTAGACCACATCAACGCCCGGGCGACCTCCGCCGCGAACCACAGCACCAGTGCAGCGGCAAGGAACGTCCACGCCCTTTGGAGTCTAGAGGTCCACAAGGCGCGCGCCACGGAAACAACGGCCACGCCTGACACTGCTCGGGCGAGCAGAGAGAGCAGGAAGGGAACCAGGGTGAGGTCGCCTGCCACAGGCCGGATGAGCAGCCACCCGACGTAGGCGGCGGCCACAGCGGCTATCAGACCCCCTGATTGTACTGACAGACGCCGCATCAGCCGCCGAGTTCGTCGCATGCTGGCATTCTACGAGAACCCCCACACCACAGCAAGTTGTTGGTTGGCAGCTGTGTGCAACCAGTCGACGGTCGTTCTTGCAGGTGTCCAGGCAAGGCTACTGGCGCCATTCCTATGGCAGAGGACAGGATCTGCAGTCCCCTGCTTGGGATTCCAGTGAGAAGTCGAACCCGGTGCAAGGTCACTTCAGATGCCAATTCCGATGGAATTGGGAATGGAAGAGGTCGCCAATGGCCCAGGAACCTGTGTCCGAAGATCTCTCTGCGACCTCGGGGGCATCCGTGGAACATTGGGAACCGAACCCATTGAACTGGCTGACTCACCTTTCTTGAGCGGCTGGCATTGAATTGGGCGGGAGCCATGCTCGTCGCCTGTCCGAGCGGAGGACGTTGGCGATGACCTTGCGCGGATCATACACCTCAGCCTTCTCTGACCACGATCCTGCAGGATATGGAGCTTTGGTTGGCGCGTTCGCCCGTGGAACTCTTCCACGTTGCCATGCTTTCCACCCCTGACACCGACAACCCTTGATCGGCTAAGAAGACAATGCCCCACCGCACTTGCGATGGGGCATTGGATCCGACAGAGTCTGGTCTACCCGTCGAATACCACGTCAGTCGGCGTCAAGCTTGGCGTGGACGTCGACGTCGGCGTCACCGGCGAAGGCGTGTTGGTCGCCGTTGGCGGCGGTGACGTGTTGGTCGCCGTTGGCGGCGGTGACGTGTTGGTCGCCGTCGGCGGCGGGACGGTGTTGGTCGGCACCAAGGTGTTCGTTGGTGTAAACGTCGGAGGCGGAATTGGTGTGTTGGTCGGAATGGGCGTAATGGTCGGCGTCCACGTGATCGTGGGCGTATCACTTGGGGTAGGCGTATTCGTCACCGTTGGCGTGGCCACCGAAAGTGAGGCTGACAGAGGGCAACGAGCATCAAACATGAGCGAGGCGGTTATGTCCCCTACCAAACCGGGCGTAAGCAAGCCCGAGAAATACACCCGGAACGTCCCGGTGCTTCCGCTGGACAAACGGACCGGGGCAGCACCCACAGTTGTAGGGGAACTGGAATCGTTGGGTGAGGCATAGTGAGAACCTGGGAAGTACTGATACCGTAAGCGTTGATTTGAATACTGCTTTGTCCAGGTGATAGTCGAAGACGTTAGCTGGACATCGGCCGGTGTGCCGTTGTAGATATTGACATAGAAATTGTGACCTGATATCCAGACGCTAGACACGGACAGAAGCGAGCAGTCTGGCGTCGGTGACGCCGTGAACGTCGCAGTGGCTGTGGCGGTTTCTGTCGGCGTGTTGGTGGGTGATGGGGTAGGCGTGTCGGTCGGCGTGTTAGATGCGGTCGGTGTCGGGCTTGGCAGGACAAGCGTGGCGTCGACTCCAACAATACGGGAAACTCGGAATTGTTCCACCGTGGCCTGTCTGCTCGCCGTCAAATGGAGCCACGGGTAGATCGAACTGAGGAATGGGACCAGAATCTGGTGATTGAAATCGACCGTCACAACAACGGTCGAACCTGGCACGCCGGCTGACTCATACGGCTGGCAATCAGCGGACCAATCAGTGGCCCAGTTGTTTGTGTTCGATGGAAATGTAACAAAGGGACTGCCGCTGGATGGGTCCGTCCCGGAAGAGCAGACGGTCACCTTGAAAAACCCTCGCTCGTCCCAGGTGCGGGAATCATCCCTCAATATCCCCGCCGCGCCCGCCTTGGCCTGATCTTGAATGCTGAGGATGCGGGCCGCGTTTTCTTTCTTGGATTCCGTGTCGCACGTTACGCCAAATGGGGCGTAGAAAGCAGCACACTTTGTGTCGTCGAAGTACTGACTGTCGTATTCACCCGTGGTGGCATAGCGCACGGCGAACCGTGCCCCGTTTTCGATGGCCAGCCAGGCTTGCAACAGTCGGCCCAAGGCGATGATCATGAAGATCAGCAGCAGCAAGACAGGAAGGATTAGGGCAAATTCAGCCAGACCTTGACCAATTGTGCGGCCATCCTTGGGCGAACTTATTCGCTTGAGATGTTTCAGAATTCTTGCCATCCAAGCTTCTCCAGTTACTGCGTAATTCGGGTGAAGATGCGCGAGGCGATGGCGTCAAATACTCTCCCCACACCGCTGCCGCTCGGCGCATAGTAGTAGTTGCCGCAGTCACTGCCGATTCCTGCACCGGCACATGGATTGGTGCCTGGGTCGCCATCATCGCCGACACTGGCGATGTACCGCAAGAGCTGTTCGCCCGCGTCCTTGGCCGTATCGCATTGGGCCGCAGTGTAATAACCAGAAGCAGGGGGACCAGGTTTCTGAATGTCACATTGGCTATTGTTGGTGACGGCCTTGCCCAGCCCAATGGTGAAGATCACGACCCCATTGCCGCCACTGGCAGGACATGCGGCCGCTGGGTCGGTAGGAAGGCAACCAGCGAGGTCTGCCATATCTCGCGCTCTGTCGTCCGCATCGTACATGGCGTTACCCGGACTGTGTCGCGTCGCAGGATCGAAGTCGCGGCAGAACGGCTCGACCCAATCCGGATTGCCGGTTGTTCCCGGGCAGATCCATTGCGGCGAAGGCGGATCTGACCTAGCGGCATTGGCGGCCCCATCGCTCAACAGGATCATGATCCACACGGACTCTTGACGACCATTGGTAGCAAGTTCAGCGTTGGCGGCACGTATCCCGCCCGCGGTGTTTGTCGACGGACAGCCCGCGGGGTCCTTGATCGTTGCGTAGGCTGGGCAGTCAGTGGACGGAATAGCTTCACGACCGACCTGCAGAGAATTGAGGGTGTTTGTGACGGTCGTCTCGTTGTCTCCGTTGACCAAGGTCAACTGGTTCGTGCCGAAGAAGTCGAAAGTGACGATCGACACCCGGTCGTACGGGAAATACATCTTCTTGACAAGGTCTTTGGCGGCTTCTCGAACATCCGAGAAAGGCTGGCACCGATTGGGATCATTGACAATATCGGCGACACCGTTGCAGAGGGTCGGGTCGCTTTCGGAGACAGAGCCCACCTTGTTGTGCTTGATAGTGCAGTCGTCCACCGTCCCATCTCCGTCATTGTCTATACCGTCTTCGCACAGATCGTAGGCCATGGAGGGCGAAGTATCAATGACTAGGACCACGTCCAACGCTGCGTTTTCGGAAGTGGCATCGGCGTGGATGTCAACACTGTCAAATCCGATGATAGGTAAGAACGCAAATTGGACCGGCAGTGTACCCTCGACCCGGACCAATTTGCGTGGGGTAAGAGGACATGTGTCGGGACTCGTGGCCTGCAGCGAAGGATCCTGACACTTGCAGAGGCTGAAATCGTTATGGGAATCGAAGGGTCCGCCGGGATTGATTGACCGTTCACAGACAAAGACGTTTGCCGTGGCTGAATCCAGGTTGTTGAAGTCGAGAAACTCTTTGGCGGAGGCTTCCATGTCGTCCGGCGTTTGGCCTGCTCTGAATTGCTTCGCGGCGGCAAGCGATGCAGCGTCGACCGCCCGCCGCAAGTGACCAATATTGGAGTAAAGGATGCCGCCATCGACAGCCAGCCCTATGAAAGCAGCCAAGCCCACAAAAGCCAGAGCGATGAGAAGAAATGCTTGCCCCCGCTGCCGAATTGGCTTCATTCTTCCTCCTTAAGGAGTCGGGGTAGGTTCAACCGCCGAGTTGGGCATGATGGCGTAGGTGTGCAACGTCACCGGATTAGGGACAAAGGCCGAGATCCAGGGCAACGCCATAATCATGTGATAGTCGTAGTAGATCTCCACAACCACCAAACCCGCGTTGGGTGGGGCCACCCCCCCATTCTTGGTCACGCTAGCGGTGACATCATTTTGAATATCGGCGGTCGTGAAGGCCGAAGTATGATTCCCCCACCGCTGCCAGCCATTTTCTCCACCATTCGTCCCGATGGCTGTCGGGTAACGGGATTTCACCGTTCCACCGTCCACCACAAACACTGACACAATGACGTCATCTGTGGCCGGATCCAGAGCCAACTGTCCGCCCCGGTTGAGGGCCGCATCTGTGTTGGTCCAGACTCGGCTGTAGACATCAGACATGGGCGGAGTGGTCGGATCCGTGTTAAAGTTTCCCGCCGCATCGTGCACCGGATCTTCATCTGCGGCAAAACGAGCCACCTCACGCGTTGCGTCGATCAAGTCAAGGTATTTGTTGAGCAGGAACCCAAACTCAATCAAGCCCGACAACATGATCAGCAGTATGGGAAGCAGAATGGCGAACTCGACGAAGCTCTGCCCCAGCGACTTCCGTCCGTTCTGAGTCAGGCGGGCGCGCAGGCGCGCCCGAAACGTCCTCGGTTGCGGGTTGTCCTTGGATGAGGCGCGCAATGTGCTCACATGTTTCTCCATTGACAGTTTCAGTATAAGGAAAGTTGGGGGCTTGACACAACAGGCAAACCTAGTACCGCCGAGCTAGACCCGGCTACTTTACGCAAGTCTACAGCGCGACTGTAACAAGACTGTAACGTGTTCGGCGTCCCGCATCCTACCAAGAATCTGCTCGGGGCGGATTGTGGGGCAGCCGCGCCTGCATCGGGGCTGCATGCGATCAACCCGAGCCAAGGCTGGAAAAGAGACCACGCCCACCCAGGTAGACGAGCAGGGCTCCGATAATAAGGAAGGGCCCGTAGGGAAAAGGCATGTAGGGGGAATAGCGACGACGCAGGAGTTGGATCAGCATATATAGGAGGCTGAATGCACCGGCGGAGAGTATCCCGATGAACAGAGCCAAGACGACCCCTGGCCATCCAACGACCAACCCAATAATGGCAGACAAGGTGACATCGCCGAAGCCGAAGGCCACCTCCTCCAAGGGCTGCCCGCGCCGGTGAGATATCCAGCGCGCAAACAAACCGCCGGCCAGGAACAGGAGCAGGACCATCCCAAACCCGGCGGATCCACCAAGCAGGGTTTTGACCAGGCCGCGAGCCGGGTCAAGGGCAGACAGAGTTCCCAAGAGCACGGCAGCTGGAAGGCTGACCACGTGCAGGATAAGGCGATGCTCGATGTCGGTGATCGTAATCAACAGGAAGACCCAAACGACCAACATGGCCATCCACGGCCCGGAGGGTCCCAACCCAAAGTGATAGACCAATACCGCCCCGAAGGCGCTTGCGGCTTCCACCAGGTAGGCTCGCGTCGGGATCGGCCGGCCGCAGTAGGCACAGTCTGAGTTTCTGGTCAGGAGCGCGATCCAGGCAGACCAAGCTGCAGCCTGACGTGGTGCCCCACACCCAGAACAGCGAGGCCGGGCCGGGCGGTTCGAATTCGGCAGGCTGTCGGCCAGAAGATTGGCCAGGACACCGGCTGCCCAACCCACGATAAGGACGAAGATCCACATGGCCGAACATTATACATAAGCCCGAAGCGCAAAGCATGCAATCGAGAGCAAAGGAGCTGACTCTGCCGCCGGAAAAGTGCGCCGGCGTGGGAAGGACCGCCTCATCGAGGCTGATTCGGAGGCGCGTGTCAGGGACTCTGCGCAGTGTGCGACACGGCCACACATGGTTGGCAAGGGCGCGTTGCAGGGGTCGGCTGCTCACGGCAGCCCAGCGACTCCGCGCCCGTCGAT
>Ga0307424_1001906_pt1 | contig 10591 bp, 4 predicted proteins | sample SalMarWE160320MG_FD_202157 | JGI IMG/M metagenome (GOLD analysis project Ga0307424, IMG submission 202157) | Salt marsh sediment microbial communities from the Plum Island Ecosystem LTER, Massachusetts, United States - WE1603-20 | ecosystem: Environmental > Aquatic > Marine > Intertidal zone >...
TTCTCAATCAAAAATTTGATTTTAATGGCTGGTCTCCCTCGAATTCCGATGGTGAGTACAGCGGATATGAAACAATGCGGTGGGGATTAGCACATTCTGTTAATGTTATGACCGGAAGAATGACAATAAGCGATATTGCACCGCCAAAACAGGTCATAAAAATAGCTCAGAGAATGGGAATACATTCACACCTGGATGCTGTTCCGTCAATCGCTCTTGGAACATCGGAAGTAACCCCGCTTGAAATTACTTCTGCTTATGGAACTATTGTTAACAATGGAGTGCATGTTGAACCTATTTCAATAATAATGGTAGAAGATCAGAATGGAATTGTTATAGAAGAATACAAACCCGAACATGTTCAGGCGATCTCTCCACAAACCGCTTCTATTATGACAAATATGCTTGAAGAAGTTGTAACATCCGGAACCGGTATAGGAGTGAGAAATTATTTTCAATACCCGGCTGCTGGTAAAACCGGAACAACTCAAGAATATTCCGATGCCTGGTTTGTTGGATTTACACCCGATTTAGTTGCTGGTGTTTGGGTTGGTTTTGATGATCATCGTGTTAAGTTCACTGACTGGTATGGACAAGGTGCAAAAGCTGCATTACCAATCTGGGCGATGTTTATGGAAGGGGCATATAAAGAGTTTAATATCCCGGTTTCCTATTTTGAATTAGCAACTGGAGTGGAAGAAGCAACTTTTTGCAAAACCTCGATGGATCAGGGAGACAGCAGGTTGGCTACTCAGTATTGCACAGATTCGGTTTATGTTGATCTGGTTAATGTAAAGAAAATGCCGCAGCAATGTGATATTCATACGAGCAAGAATAAAATTATTCAGGAAAATAAACAGGGAGAAACTGATTGGTGATTTTTGTTATAATAAAGAAATTTGTTTAATTAAATTACGACTGAAAATATTCTACATTAATTGATATCATGCCCGGATGGTGAAATTGGTAGACACGCTAGCTTCAGGAGCTAGTTGGCGCAAGTCAGTGCAGGTTCGAGTCCTGTTCCGGGCACAAATGGTATTATCAAAATTCACGTAATTATTTTTTTCGTTTATATTATTCAAAATTCCTCCCTTTCCTAACTAAACCTCATTTTAACAAAAGCATAAAGCTCTCTTAACATTCAGGTAACATTCCTGAACTATGTTTGTCTCGGGAAAAAGTAATTAACTAATTCATTATCTGAGAGAGAGAAAATGTTACAATTCAGTCACCATTTGGATCAATTGATCAAAATTAAAAAAATAGGAGTATTATTTTTATTGTTACTCCTCAGCCATGCTATGCAAGCACAAAATACTAGCTCGATCTTCGGAAAGATTGTGGATTCTTCTACAGGCGAAGAATTAATCGGAGCCAATGTTTTTCTTAAGGGTACTACAATTGGCGCTGCAAGTGATCTTGAAGGTAATTTCAGGATAGAAAAGATTCCAGCAGGTACTTACACATTAATCGCATCGATGGTCGGTTATACCAAATTGACGGTTGAGCAGATAGAGTTGAAGCCCGGTGATTCTAAAAAGCTTGATCTTGCACTTATCTCTGAAGTATTTGAAACAGATGAAGTAGTAGTTACTGCTAAAATGCTTGAAAACACGGAATCGTCGTTATTAAAGATGCGTCAAAAATCAGAAGCAATCAGTGATGCAATTAGTTCGGAGTTTATTTCAAAAAGCGGCAGTAGCAATGCAGCTGATGCTTTAACAAAAGTAACAGGGACTTCTGTTGTAGATGGAAAATATATTTATGTACGTGGTTTAGGTGATAGGTACACAAGTACTCAATTGAACGGTGCTGAAATTCCCAGTGTTGATCCTTATAAAAGAGGTGGATCAATAGATATTATACCTGCAGGATTGATTGATAATATCCAGGCTGTAAAAAGTTTTACGCCGGATAAACCGGGGGATTTTTCCGGTGGTAGTGTTGATATAGCAACTAAAGACTTTCCGGAAAAATTCACTTTAAATCTTAGTGCTGCCAATGAGTACAATTCAAGTTTAAGTTTTAATTCAAAAGGGCTTTCATCATCAACAAGCTCAACAGATTGGTTAGGCTTTGATAATGGAAAACGTTCAATACCTGGTATCATTGGAGGAAATATATGGGAACCAAATGTTGGCAAAGCTCAAACCAATAATGAACTTGCACAAAAGATAGATGTTGTAACGAAATCTTTTTCAAGCGAGATGATTCCGGTTGCGAAAACAATACCTATGAATCAGAGCTATTCAATATCGATGGGAAACCAGGTTTCATTGTTTGGTAATCCGTTTGGATTTATTGCAAGTATGACTTATAAAAACAGGAACAGTGGTTATATCGATGGCGAATTAAACAGATGGTCCCGTGGTGTTGCAGATCCGAATAAAACTCAGCTCGATGTTGTACTCGATCTTAAGGATACTAAAACTACTAATGATGTTTTACTTGGCGGTGTTGTAAAAGGTTCATACAAATTTCATCCCTATCATGTAATAAGTATAAATGGTCTCTATAATCAGAATGGTGTGAATACGGCAAGGCAAGTAACCGGATCGTTTCCTTATGATCAACCTGCCAGTTGGACTTACCAGGCAAGATCGATTGAATATAAAGAAAGAACATTAAGTTCAATCCAGCTAGATGGCGAGGATTCATTCCCTGAAATATTCGGCATCAAATTTAACTGGAAAGCTTCACATATTAATTTAGATCAGGATGAACCTGACTTAAGATATTTTTACAATTATATCGCTCCCGCTAATGTTCAGGATTCGGTTCTATATGGAATCAAATCTAATCTTCCCCCGGAAAGATATTTCAGGAATACTTCAGAAAAACACAATGAGTTTCAGGCTGACCTTACTATTCCATTTACACAGTGGTCCGGCAATACCGGTAATTTCAAATTCGGAAGTAATTATTCTGAAAAAGATAGAACGTTCAATGAAAGACGATTTGTTTATTCACCTTCTAATTATATCGGTGTATATCTTAGAAATGAAGGAGGAGATGTAAGTCAACTTTTTTCAGATAAATATCTTGGCTGGACAACATCTGACACTCTCAGTAGCGGAACAGTATTAAATAAAATACCGATATACATTCAGGAAACTGATCAAACTTCTAGTGACTATAATGGTGATAATTTCATCAGAGCGGCTTATGCAATGGTTGATCTTCCGATTTATTTGGACCTCAGACTTATTACGGGTGCAAGGTACGAAACAACATATATGACGGTAGTAAGTAAGAATACGGAAATTGAAAAAGGTAAAATAGATACGAAGGATGTTCTTCCATCTGTTAGTCTTATTTATAATGCAATGGAGAATATGAATCTCCGCTTCTCTTATGGCAAAACATTAGCAAGACCAAATTTTAGAGAGATTGCACCATTTAAGAATTATGATTTCAATGGTGGTGATAGTTATGTAGGAAATCCTTCTTTAAAGAGAACGCTAATAGATAATTTCGATCTTAGATGGGAATGGTTTACAAGACCTGGTGAAATTTATTCGGTTAGTTTATTCTATAAAAAATTCCATAACCCGATTGAAGCAAAAATTCTTGATGGAGTTAATAAAGTTATCAGTTGGGCAAATGTACCACACGCTGATGTTCAGGGTATTGAACTTGAAGCAAGAAAAGATTTAAGCTTTATTGATCCTTCATTATCCGGTTTCGTATTTGGAGGGAACTTCTCATATATCTGGTCGAAGGTGGATATTGATAATAAAGAGCTTGAGGATATTCGAGCTTATGAACCGAATGCCTCTTCGACACGACCTTTCCAGGGACAATCACCTTACTTAGTAAACCTTTATGTAAACTTTGACGATGAAGATGCCGGCTGGTCTGCGAGTGTCTTCTATAACGTATTCGGAAAAAGATTAGCAACAGTTGGAAGCGTTGGTGCACCGGATGTCTATGAAAAGCCATTCAATATGCTCACCGCAAGTATATCAAAGAAATTATTCCAGGATTTATCTCTTAAGATCTCAGCGAAAAACATTCTTAATTCAAAGATGGAAAAGTATCAGGAATTCAAGGGTACAGAATTTATTTACAGCAGCTATCAGATTGGAAGCGGAATTTCTTTAGAACTTAAATATGATTTATAAGTGATTTTATGAATGTAATTCTAAATGTAATAATCTATAACCAATATAATTCTCCAGGAGGGAATAAATGAGTAAAAAATCTATTATACTTTTTTTTCTTCTATCCTTTTTCTCTGTCGCTCTATTTGCACAGAATAATGAATTTATGGATAAGGTAAACTATAAGGGAGCATTCGGAAGTTCAAACTGGTTAAAGGGCTGGACAGCTCTTGATCATTATAGCTTCTTAGCACCGGATAAAACTCCGGGCAGTGGCAGCACAATAACTATAACTGATGCCACTATTAATGCCGGCGATGTAGTTTACTGGACTGCAGATAATACCTATTTGCTTGATGGGTTTGTATATATTGAAGATGGAGCTGTTCTGAATATAGAAGCAGGTACAGTCATAAAAGGCAAACCGGGACAAGGTGAAAGTGCAAGTGCACTGATAATCTGCCAGGGTGCTAAAATCTATGCTGAAGGTACAGCTTCAAGTCCGATTATTTTTACAGCAGAATCCGATGATGTAACAGATCCGAATGATTTGGTTCTACCCGCAACAAATCTCTGGGGCGGAGTTATTCTTCTTGGAAAAGCAAAGATAAATACTACTGCAGGTGTAGGAAATATTGAAGGACTACCTGTTAATCCTAAAACACAATATGGCGGTAATGATGACGATGATAATTCAGGTGTAATGCGTTATGTATCTATTCGTCACGGTGGTACTGATATCGGTGAAGGTAATGAAATAAACGGTCTTACATTCGGTGCAGTAGGACGCGGAACAACTATCGATCACATTGAAGTTTTCCAAAATAATGATGATGGTTATGAATGGTTTGGTGGAACTGTTAATTGTAAATATTTAGTTTCTGCTTTCAATGCAGATGATGGTTTCGATCACGATGAAGGTATAAGGGGTAAAATGCAGTTTTTATTTGTAATCCAGGATGAAAATTATGGAAACCATTGCGGTGAGCACGATGGCGGAACCAATCCCGAAGATGGTCTGCCTTATGCATATCCACAAGTTTATAATGCAACATATCTTGGATCAGGAATGAACTCAACCAATCCAGAAAATGATCAGTTATTTATGTTACGTGATTACTGGGGCGGTGCTTATAAGAATTGCGTATTTGGTGATTTCGGAGGTAAAGCAATAAATGTTGAAGATCTTCCAACAGGAAATGACAGCCGTTTAAGATTAGAGAATGGTGAAATAGTATTCAACAATGATATCTGGTTCGACTTTGGCGCAGCAAGTACATTTCCTGATTTAGTAGCATCACAGCCGGGAACAGATTCAGCATTTGTATCGGATTACTTAATGTCGAGTGCAAACAATAACACACTTGAAGATCCTCAGTTGGTAGGAATATCAAGGCAAAGAGACGAAGGATTAGATCCACGACCAACTGCTGATGGTCCTGCTTACCAAAATCTTGCTGACTATCCTGATGATGATTTCTTTGAACCTGTAAACTATAAAGGCGCTTTTGGAAGCACTAACTGGTTAAAGGGCTGGACAGCTTTAGATCATTATGGTTTCTTAGCACCGGATAAAACCCCGGGCAGCGGAAGTACTATTACAGTAACCGATGCTGATATAAATGCCGGCGATGTAGTTTACTGGACTGCAGACCATACATATCTGCTTGATGGGTTTGTATATGTAGAAGATGGTGCAGTATTAAATATAGAAGCAGGTACAGTTATAAAAGGCAAACCGGGACAGGGTGAAAGTGCAAGTGCACTGATAATCTGCCAGGGTGCTAAAATCTATGCTGAAGGTACAGGGACAAAACCAATAATTTTTACAGCAGAATCAGATGACGTAACAGATCCGAATGATTTGGTTCTACCCGCAACAAATCTCTGGGGCGGAGTTATTCTTCTTGGAAAAGCAAAGATAAATACTACTGCAGGTGTAGGAAATATTGAAGGACTACCTGTTAATCCTAAAACACAATATGGCGGTAATGATGACGATGATAATTCAGGTGTAATGCGTTATGTATCTATTCGTCACGGTGGTACTGATATCGGTGAAGGTAATGAAATAAACGGTCTTACATTCGGTGCAGTAGGACGCGGAACAACTATCGATCACATTGAAGTTTTCCAAAATAATGATGATGGTTATGAATGGTTTGGTGGAACTGTTAATTGTAAATATTTAGTTTCTGCTTTCAATGCAGATGATGGTTTCGATCACGATGAAGGTATAAGGGGTAAAATGCAGTTTTTATTTGTAATCCAGGATGAAAATTATGGAAACCATTGCGGTGAGCACGATGGCGGAACCAATCCCGAAGATGGTCTGCCTTATGCATATCCACAAGTTTATAATGCAACATATCTTGGATCAGGAATGAACTCAACCAATCCAGAAAATGATCAATTATTTATGCTTCGTGATTACTGGGGTGGTGCTTATAAGAATTGTATATTTGGTGATTTCGGAGGTAAAGCAATAAATGTTGAAGATCTTCCAACCGGTAATGACAGTCGATCAAGATTAGAAAATGGTGAGATAGTATTTAACAATGATATATGGTTTGATTTTGGAGCAGCAAGTACTTTCCCAGATTTAGTTGCTTCACAACCGGGAACAGATTCTGCATTTGTATCAGATTACTTAATGGTGAGTGCAAATAACAATACACTTGAAGACCCACAATTGCTTGGAATATCAAGACAAAGAGATGAAGGGCTTGATCCACGACCAACTGCCGATGGTCCTGCTTATCAGAGTCTTGCCGAGTATGTTGTACTTGGAGTAAAAGAAAATATTTATTCCAACGTAGTTCCAAACAAATATGAATTATCGCAAAACTATCCTAATCCTTTTAATCCTACTACCAGGATTCAGTTTTCAGTACCGAAAGCTTCCAATGTTAAGCTAACTGTTTTCAACATACTTGGTCAAAGGATTGAAGTTTTAGTAGATGGTTATAGAAGTGCTGGTACTTATGAGGTAAACTGGGATGCTTCAAATTTACCGAGTGGAGTTTACATCTATACTATTGAAGGTGGAAACAGCTTCTTAAGTAAGAAAATGACTTTACTCAAGTAGCGATTTCTTTTTCTCTCTCTCCTTCAAAATATGGCGCTGCTTTTCCCGCAGCGTCATTTTTTATGTCTATATTTTGTAGATTTCATTATCATGATTGATTTTGTTGCAAAAACAACTTTGCTTTTATTGATCTGTTCGTATCAATTTTTTCCTCAGATGAATGGTGTTTTTACAAATACTGAAAAATCAATCTCTGAGACTAATATTAAAAGACATATGCAATTTCTTGCAAGTGATATTTTTGAAGGGAGGGGAACCGGTACAACAGGAGGAAATTTAGCTGCAAAGTATATCGCTCTTGAATATTCTAAGTACGGATTAAAACCCTGTAGTAATGAAAATAATTACTATCAATATATTCCGATGCATGGAAGCTTTGCCTTACCAACATCGGAATTAAAATTATTCTCGGGGAATAATGAAACAACATTAAAATTGAATGAAGATTATTTGTTATTTAATTCCGGTCAGCAAACTTTTGTACCGATACCCTTACCACTTGTATTCGTTGGCTATGGAATAATTGCTCCGGAATATGATTACAACGATTACCAGTCCATTGATGTTGAACGAAAAATTGTTGTCTTCCTTGAAGGTGAACCGGAATCTGATGATCCTGATTATTTTAATGGTAAAATTCCAACAGTTTACAGCTCTCCTAACGCAAAACAAAGATTAGCAATATCCAGAGGTGCAGCAGGCTGTATTTTAATATCAGATGAGAATAAATGGAAAGATAAAGAACAGCAATTTTCATTTGAGGATGTAACGCTCGCTTATTCTGTCTCAGGAAATTTAAGTGTTCTTTTAAATCCTGAAGTTGCAAATGAGATATTCGAAAATGCAAACTATTCTTTCGATGATGTCATCAGGATGAAAGATGAAGGTAAATTGATAAGTTTTCCGTTGCAAACTGAAGTTTCGTTCAAAGGAGAGTTTAAACAAAGAGATTTTATTGCATCGAATATTATGGGATTAGTTGAAGGCAGTGATAATGAATTAAAGAACAGTTACCTCATTGTTTCGGCACATTATGATCATCTGGGAATTGGAACTCCGGTAAAGGGAGATTCGATTTATAACGGTGCACTCGATAATGCAATAGGTGTTTCAGTTTTACTGGAACTTGCAAGAATTTTTTCTCAATCGGATATTCATCCCAAGCGTTCGATTTTATTTATTGCTTTGACTGGTGAGGAAAAAGGATGGCTCGGCTCTACTTATTATACGGATCATCCGCTGTTTCCACTTCACAAAACCATCGCAGATGTTAATATAGATGGGATTGCATTATTCAAGGGACTTCAGGCTGTTGTTGGTGTCGGTTCTGAGTATTCAACATTAGGCAAGTTTTTACGAAATGCTGCTTCGCAATTGGATATTTCTATAGAAAACATACCGCCTCAGTTTAAAAGATTCGAGGCTTTTAGTCAGTCAGACCAAGTTGCCTTTGCAACTGCCGGTATTCCTTCAATCCTTGTTTTGGAAGGATTGAAGCACAAAAATCTGAGTGATGAAAAAGTTCTTGAAGCATTTATTGATTATATGATTCATACTTATCATTCACCTTTTGATGATTTAAATCAGGATATTAGTTATGAAGCAGCAGTTGAACATTTAGAATTGTTGTACAAGTTTTGTTATTCGTTGTCGGAATCAGCCGAAGTTCCCCAATGGAAACCGGGCTCACCATATATGAATGCAAGATTAAGATCTATAGCGGAAGGGAAATAATCTTTTGAAAATTTTTTCAATCATATTTGTTGGAATAATCGGGTTAACAAGCTGCAGTTATAAACCTGTGGATGTTGCAGTTATAAAGATCAAAGGTTCCGATACAATGAAAGAGTTGACTGAAAATCTTGCACGTAAATATATGGAACAACATCCTGGAGTTTCGGTTTATGTTGACGGCGGTGGAACCGCAACGGGAGTCAGGGCACTTACCCGTGGTGAAGTTGATATCTGTACAGCCTCAAGAAATTTAAAACCGGAAGAAGCAAAAGTCCTTGCAGATTATTATGGAACTCTTGGAATTTTTTTTCTCGTGGCGAAGGATGCACTGAGTATTTATCTTAATCCAGATAATCCTGTAAAGGATCTTTCAATAAAACAGCTTAAAAATATTTTTGAATGTAAAACTGTAAACTGGAAAGTGCTTGGTGGAAGAGATCAGCGAATAATCCCCGTCATTAGAAATCCGAATTCTGGTACTCACTTATATTTTAAAGAACATATTCTTGGTGGAGATGATTATTGCAATAATGTAGTAGTAGAATCAACAACCCGGAGTGTAATTGAATTCATATCAGAACATTCAAACGCAATTGGTTACGGCGGAATGGGATATAAAGGTGATATCTTCGATGCAAAAATTGAAGGTATAGAACCATCTGTTAAAAATGCACAGAATGATACTTACCCGATAACAAGATATCTTCATTTTTTTACATCTAAAATTCCGTCAGGCATTGTAAAAGATTTTATTGATTGGGTGCTTTCTCCCGACGGACAAAAAATAGTTGAAGATTCCGGATTTATTCCGTTATGGGAAATTCCGTTTTAGAGGTATCGTTTTTAATATTCTGCTAAGTATTGAAATGAAAAAGATAATATAAATCCTTTTAGAAAATGAGAACAAAAGGTTCTGAAAATATTTTATTAGAAGCTGCATATAACAAAGCTCTAAGATTAGCTAAATCTCACTATGAAAATTTTCCCGTAGTTTCTTTTCTGATTCCGGGAAAGCTTAGAAAACATGTTGCGATAATTTACTGGTTTGCCAGAACAGCTGATGATATTGCCGATGAATCAGAGCAAAGTGAAGGGTTAAAGCTTGAGAAGTTGAACGAACTGGAACTCAACCTGAAAAAATCATTTAGAGAAGAAATTATAAATGAATATTTCTTTGCTTTGGTTCACACAATTAAAGAGTGTGATCTGACAGTAAAATATTTTAGCGATTTATTATGCGCATTTAAGCAGGATGTAATAAAATCAAAATATAAAAATTATGATGAATTACTAAGCTACTGCAAACATTCTGCAAACCCGGTAGGAAGGTTAATTTTGGAATTGTTTGAATTAAGGGATGACACTGCAAATAAGTATTCCGACGATATTTGTACTGCACTTCAACTAACAAATTTTTTACAGGATACGATGATAGATTACAAGAAGGGCAGGATTTACTATCCCCAGGTTGAAATGAAAAAATTTGATGTTACAGAAAAATCATTTGAACAAAAAGAAAATAATGATAATTTTAAACAGTTAGTGAAGTTTAGTGTTGATCGTATTCAAAGCTTATTTGATACTGGAAAGAAACTTTTACCGATGCTTAAAGGCAGTTTGAAAACTGAAATCGGATGGACGGTTGCTGGTGGTGAAGAAATTC
>Ga0307424_1001907_pt1 | contig 10587 bp, 8 predicted proteins | sample SalMarWE160320MG_FD_202157 | JGI IMG/M metagenome (GOLD analysis project Ga0307424, IMG submission 202157) | Salt marsh sediment microbial communities from the Plum Island Ecosystem LTER, Massachusetts, United States - WE1603-20 | ecosystem: Environmental > Aquatic > Marine > Intertidal zone >...
AGGCGAGAGGAATCGTGAACGTACATGGCGGAAGCGTACCACGTCGGCCGGAATCTTCCAGCGTATTCCCTGTCCGGGATTTGACGTGCGTCAACTGTCCATTGCACTGCCTGTAATAAAGTGGTGCGAGGGTGTAGTTGGGGGGTATTGCCGGGCGGATTGACGACCGCACTCTTGTGTCGAGGTGTGCGCCGGTCCAGAGGGCTTGCATGACAACTGTTACACCTGAAGAACAGGCCAGGAATTACAGATACTACGTCGAGCCGCAGCTGGTCAACGACCTGACACGCCGCACGCTGGTGCTGGTGCTGGCAGGCGGCGAGGGCTCGCGGCTGCATGACCTGACGCGCTGGCGCGCCAAGCCGGCGGTACCGTTCGGTGGCAAGTTTCGCATCGTCGATTTCGCCCTGTCCAACTGCATCAATTCGGGCTTGCGCCGGATCGGCGTATTGACCCAGTACCGCGCACATTCCCTGATCCGTCATATCCAGCGTGCCTGGAGCTTCCTGCGCAACGAGATCGGCGAGTTCGTCGAGATTCTGCCGGCCCAGCAGCGCACGCTCGAGAAACGCTGGTACAAGGGGACGGCGGATGCCCTGTTCCAGAATATCGATATCATCGGCCGTCACTCGCCGGACTATGTCATGGTGCTGGGCGGCGATCACGTCTATACCATGGATTATGCGCGGATGCTGGTGCAGCATGTGGAGAACGAGGCGGATTTTACCGTCGGTTGCATCGAGGTGCCGATCGGTGAAGCCAGTCGCTACGGCATCATGAGCGTCGACGAATCGTTCCGTATCACCCGGTTTAACGAGAAGCCCGTGCACCCGGTCGGTCTCCCGGGCCGGCCGGAGGCCGCGCTAGCCTCCATGGGGATCTACATCTTCTCCACCAGCAAGCTGTACCGGCTGTTGCACAGTGACGCCATCAAGCTCAATTCCTCCCATGATTTCGGCAAGGACATCGTGCCGCATGCCATCGACAACTGCCGTGTGTTCGCCTTTCCCTACTGTAATCCGGACGGCAGCCCGGCCTACTGGCGTGATGTCGGGACGGTGGACTCCTACTGGGAGGCCAATATCGAATTGTGCGGCGTGGAGCCGGAACTGAACCTGTACAATCGCCAGTGGCCGATCTGGACCTACCAGACCCAGTTGCCGCCGGCCAAGTTCGTGTTTGACGAGGATGGCCGGCGTGGTAGCGCGATCGATTCACTGATCTCGGCCGGCGTCATTGTCTCCGGCGCCAGCGTCAAGCGTTCCGTCGTGTTCTTCGGCTGCCGCCTTGGCAATTGCAGCACCGTGCGCAACAGCGTCATCCTGCCGAAGGTGACCATCGGGGCGGACTGCCGCATCGTCAATGCAATCATCGACAAGGGTTGCGTGATTCCCGACGGCACCGTGATCGGCGAGGACCTCAAGGATGACGCCAGGAAATATCACATCACCCCGAAGGGCATCCGCCTGGTGACGCCCGCCATGCTGGGGCAGCATCTCTATGAATTGCTGGACCCGCTGGTGGACTAGCACCGGGCACAACATGCCCCCCGGGCGCCAGTGCGCTGCGGCGGGGCCGGCTGCACGCCCGGCCCTGGAGGCCGGCTCACTGTTTTGAGAGAGGCGCTTCACCGGCGCCGTGAGCCGCCGCCGGCTACGTACGGCTGCTGCTGCGGCTGTCCAGGATCCGCTTGTTGACCGGCCTGCCGTCCTCGTAATCGTAGACCATCGGGGTGGCGGTGGAGAGTTCCAGTGCCGGTATCTCTTCTTCCGTCAGGCCGTCGAGCTGCATGATGATCGAACGCAGCGAGTTGCCATGTGCGGAGACCAGCACCGACTCGCCGGCGTTGAGGTGTGCCTGGATCCGGGTATCGAAATACGGCAGGGTACGGTGCACGGTATCGGCCAGACTTTCACCGCCCGGCGGACTCGTCGCGTAGGAGCGTCGCCACAGTTTCACCTGTTCCTCGCCGACCCGCGCCGCCGTCTGTTCCTTGTTCAGTCCCTGCAGGCTCCCGTAATTGCGCTCGTCCAGCGCCATGCTGGTGAATACCGGTACTTCCTCGGTTTCCTCGCCTTCATAATGATCCCAGCCGTGCCAGTCAGGGTCGCTGGCAGCGTGCTTGATCACCGGGCTCTTGCCGGCACAGATGCCATCCGCCTCGGTCAGGCAGATGACTGCGGTTTCAATGGCGCGGATGAGCAGGCTGGTGTAACAGACCTGCACGACAATCCCGCTTTGCTGCAGCAGCTCTGCGGCGCGGATGGCTTCCCGGCGTCCCTGCGGACTCAGTGGAACATCGACCCACCCGGTGAAACGGTTCTGTGCATTCCAGGTACTTTGTCCATGACGAATCAGAATCAGTTGACCCATATCAAGGCGGCATCCCTTCAGGTTCTGTTATAAATCGGTATTCACCGGTCGTCTCGAGGCCGGCATCAGCTGCAGTGTGCCGGGGGGCGCGATGCACACCGACGGAAAATCACCTGACCGCAAAACCGATGTCCTTGCTGCACGGGACACCCTTCACCTGATGCTGATCGAATACGGCGATGTTCACATCGAAACGCTCGGGCAACTGTTGCGTCTGACCCAGACGGCCGAGCAGGTATATTCACGCATCTGCATCCGTCGCATGTGTAGTTGAATCAGGCTTTTCCCCTGTCGCTGCGGGCCAGCCGGTTACACCCATTGCATCAGACCGCACTCCAGCGGATGGCTCAGCAGGGGGTGGCAGGGGTAATAGCGTATCTTGAAGTGCTGCAATCCGCCGGTTGAGCACACGCCGCTGTATTCAAACAGTTCGCAGCGGAACAAGCGGTTTCCGTCCGCGCCCGCCCCGGCATCGACAAACAGCTGGCGGTGCGCAATATGAAACGTTCCCTCACTGTCCAGGGTGCCGAATACGCACTCGGCGACGATATCATCCGCCTGCAGTCCGTTCAGGTTCAGCTCGAGCTGCACGGTCAGGGTTTCACCGGCCGGAATGGAACCGGGTATGCTGGATGCGAGTTTCCCGTGTACCCCTGACCAGGCCTGTGCCACGCGGCGTTTCCACGCGGCCAGTTCACCGGCGCCCTGTGCCGCGTTGCTCGCCAGCAGGCGTCCTTCGCGGGCGGCCGGTGCATAGGATTGCCGCAGGTAATCCATGGCCATGCGAATGGTGTTGAAGCGCGGCAGGATGGTCTTCATGGAGGCGCGTGCCATGCGCAGCCACTCCACGGAATAGCCTTCGCCATTGTGGGTATAGTAGGCAGGGATGACTTGGTACTCGAGGATATTCATCAGTTCAGCGGCCTCGAGTTCCACGCGTGACTCCTGCTCGAACTCGGGATGCGGGGTGATGGACCAGCCATTCTCGCCATCCCAGGCTTCGGCCCACCAGCCGTCGGTGACGCTGAGGTTGATGGCGCCGTTGATGGCCGCCTTCATGCCCGAGGTGCCACAGGCCTCCATCGGAAACTCCGGCGTGTTCAGCCAGACGTCGACCCCGGGTAACAGCTCGCGCGTCATGGACAGGTTGTAGTCCTCCAGCAGGATCACGCGGCCGCGAAATTCAGGACGCAGGCTGATATCGTAGATCCGGTGCAGCAACTCCTGCCCCGGCTGGTCGCTGGGATGTGCCTTGCCCGCGAACACCAGGGTGACCGGCCGCGCCGGGTCATTGAGCAGGCGAGCCAGTCGTTCGAGGTCGCGAAAGATCAGTGTGGCGCGCTTGTAGGTTGCGAAGCGGCGTGCGAATCCGATCATTAGCGTATCGATATTGTGCGGCGTCAGGTGTGCGGTGAGGCGGCTGGCCAGCGACCGGGTGCGGGCACAGCGCTCATACTGCAGCAGTGCGCGCTGCCGGATGTCCTCGATGGCGGCGGCCTTGAGCAATTGCCGCACACTCAGGAACACGTGATCGGGTATCTCGTCGATGAAGGATGCCCAGAACGCGGTGTCGGTCAGCTTGGCGCGCCAGCCGCCACCCATGTACATCTCGAACAGTGCGACCCAGGAACGGGCCAGGTAGGAATCCACGTCGGCACCGTTGGTGATGTAGCCCATGGGGTTTTCCGCGACCGGGATCGCGGGCCAGGCGTAGGCCTCCATCCTGGCGGCCACATCACCATGGATGCGGCTGACACCGTTGCGGAAGCGCGAGCCGCGCACCGCCAGCGAGGTGGTGCAGAAGCCGTCCTGGTCGCGCGGGTTGCTGCCCAGTTGCAGGAAGCGGGTCTCGCTGATGCGGAGTTCCTTCGCGGCGTTGCCGAAGTAGTTGCGCATCATGCCGTGGTCGAACACGTCGTGCCCGGCCGGTACCGGGGTATGGGTGGTGAATGCGGTGGAGGCCGCGACCAGTTCCAGCGCGCTGTCGAACTCCAGGCCTGCCGCGGTATGTTCGCGGCAGCGTTCGACGATCTGGAAAGCGGCGTGTCCCTCGTTGATATGCCACACCGTCGGTTGCAGCTGCAAGGCGCGCAGGGCGCGGACCCCGCCGATACCCAGGATGATCTCCTGCTGGATACGGGTTTCCCGGTCTCCGCCATAGAGCTGCGCAGTCAGTTCGCGGTCGGAGGGCCGGTTGGACTCGACGTCGCTGTCCAGCAGCAGCAGGCGGATATGCCCGGCGCGTGCCTCCCAGACACGCAGGGCCAGGCTGCGCCCGGGCAACTCCACGCTGACTTGCACTTCGCGCCCTGTACTGTCTCGTGCCGGAGCGACCGGAAGATCCGCCGGGTCGCTGCGCCGGTAATCGGCAATCTGCCGGCCGTCACAGTCGATGCGCTGGGTGAAGTAGCCGTGCCGGTAGAGAATGCCGATACCGATGAATGGCACCCACAGGTTACTCATCGCCTTGCAGTAGTCGGCAGCGAGGATGCCGAGGCCGCCGGCGTAGATGGGCACGCTTTCATGGAAGCCGTATTCTGCGGAGAAATAGGCGACCAGGTCGTTGTTGCGGTCGAGCAGGTGATCGATGGCCGTGCCCGGTATCTGCTCCATGTAGGTGTCATAGCCGGACAGCGTCTGCCGGTATTCGGTCAGCAGGATCGGGTCCCGTGCCGCCGCGTTGATGCGGTCCTGGCGCAGGCGCCGCAGGAACACGCGGGGCCGGTGCGAACAGGCTTCCCAGCAATCCGGGTCGAGGTGACGGAACAACCGCCTGACGCTGCGGTTCCAGCTGTAGTAGAGGTCGTCGGCCAGTTCACCCAGTCGGGCGAAGCGTTCCGGCAGCATGGAGCGGATCTCGATGCTGAACCGTGTGCCGGTTTCCACAGGGCCGTTCTCGTCGCTGTTCAAGGTCTGCCTCGCAGCCGTCCGTCGCACCGGGTGTTTATCATCAGGTCTCATCCTCCATCACGATGTAGGCAGTCGGACATTCATGCGCACACAGGCCGCAGCCCTTGCAGTAGTCGTAATCGAACACGTACCCGGAGTTTTCATCCTCCGGATCGCGTGTCTTGAGCACGGCAACGTCCGGACACAGCGTCCAGCAGTTGTCGCAGGTCATGCAGTTGCCGCAGGAGAGGCAGCGTTGCCCCTCGCCGACGACTTCAGCCCGCTGCAGGCTGCCGGTCACCTCGGCCTCTGCCGTGCGCCGGTCCACCGGCAGGCGCGGGGTGGCGGGACGCGCCTGCCGTTCGAAGTAATTCAGGTTGAGTTCGTCGTATGCGACCGGTACAGGTTCGGTGGTGTCGGAATCCTTCAGGCGTTGCAGGTCGCGTGCGATTGCCAGTGCGGCCACGCGTCCGTCGCCGATGGCTTCCGTGACCGAGCCACGGTCGCCGCGCGCGTCACCGCCGGTGTAGATCCCCGGATGCCCGGTAACACGTCCGACGGCGTCGGCCGCCAGGTGGCTGGCATGGTCAAGCAGTGCCTCCAGACCTTTCGGGTCCACCGTCTGCCCGATGGCGGGGATCACCTGGTCGGCATACAGCAGGGATTCCGTGCCTTCGAAGGACACGAAGCGCCGGGTCGCCTGCTGTTCGCGCATCTTCTTGCGGTGTACCAGCTCGAGACCGACCACGCGCTCACCACGCAGTACCAGGCGCTGGACCCCGCGGTGTTCGTGGATGATGACGCCTTCCTCCAGCGCCTGCTCGATTTCACGCACGATGGCCGGCATTGCATCCTCCTGCCTGATACCCGCGTGCGGCAGCGACTGGTGCGTGATCACGTGCACCTCCTTGACGCCGGCATGGCGGATGACCCGGGCCAGGTCGATGGCCGTGTTGCCACCGCCCACGATGGCGACGCTGGACCACTCGGGTATGGAACCGACGTCCACCCAGCGCTTCAGCAGATCCAGCCCGATGTGCAGGTCGTGCGGCGTGGCACCGTCAATGTCCCAGGCGCGGCTGCGCTGGGTGCCGGGTGCGAGATATACCGCCGCATAGTCGGCCTGCAGTTCGGCGAGTGAATAGTCGCGGCCCAGCCGCTGGGCGGGGCGAAAGTCGATCGGGGTCGACAGCAGGCGTTCCAGCTCGGATTCCAGCAGTGTGCGCGGCAGGCGGTAGGGTGGCAGGGCGCTGCGCAACAGGCCGCCGGCGACCGGCAATGCCTCGTACAGGTGCACCGGGTAACCCTGTTGCGCCAGGTGCCAGGCCGCCGAACAGCCGGAAGGGCCGCTGCCGACCACGGCGACCGGCGTGCCGGCGGGGGCGGCCGCCGCAGCCGGGTAGTCCCAGCCCTCCTGGATGGCCCGGTCACCCAGCCAGCGCTCCACGTGGTGAATGGCAACGGGCTGGTCGAACCGGCCGCGATTGCAGGCGTGTTCACAGGGGTGATGGCAGACACGCCCGGTGATGGCGGGCAACGGGTTGGCGCGCACGATGCATTCCCAGGCCTCGCGAAAACGTTCCTGTTCGACCAGCGCCAGCCAGGCCTGTGCATCCTCGCCGGACGGGCAGGCGGTGTGGCAGGGTGCCGCACGGTGCCGGTGGAACGGGCGCTGCATGCGCCAGCTGCCGGTGTGGTAACGCAACGAACTGCCCGGGTGGGCAAAGGCGCCGGGCGTCAGTCTCATGCCCATCGCATGCCCCCGCGCGTGACGGTGTCGGCACCCTCGGTGTCACGTGTATCCGGGTGGGTACCGCGCAGCTGGTAAAACTCGATGTTGTGGTCAGCCAGGGCCTGCAGGTGCTCGAGTTCCTCGCGCGCGCGCGCGTTGTCGGCGAACAGGTGGCGGAAGCGCTGCTGGATGGCGAGGTAATCGGTGACCGGGCGCAGTTCCCGGATCGGCATGACACCGGCCAGCCCACCCCGTTCCAGCTCGATCACGGGAAACAGCCCGGTCTGTACCGCAAGCCGTGCCACCTCGATGCTGAGCGACCCGTCGTGACCCCAGCCCAGCGGGCAGGGTGAGTGGATGTGCAGGAACGTGGGGCCGTCGATGGCCAGGGCGCGGCGGACTTTCTTGCGGATGTCGGACGGATAGGCCACAGAGGCGGTCGCGGCGTAGGGGATGTGGTGCGCCGCGACGATGGTAACGATGTCCTTCTTCAGGTGCCGCTTGCCCATGCGCAACTTGCCGGACGGCGAGGTCGTGGTGGCGGCGGCGTGCGGTGTCGAGCCGGAGCGCTGTATGCCGGTATTCATGTAGGCCTCGTTGTCGAAGCAGACGTACAGCACGTTGTGCCCGCGTTCGAGCATGCCGGACAGCGCCTGGAAGCCGATGTCGAAGGTCCCGCCGTCGCCGCCCATGGCGATGACGCGCGTGGACTTGCCCTGGCGCTTCAGCGCGGCCTCCATGCCGGCCGCGATGGCGGCGGCGTTCTCGAACAGCGAGTGCATCCAGGCCACACGCCAGGCCGACTCGGGCCAGGCGGTGGTGAACACCTCGAGGCAGCCGGTGGCATTGGCGTACACCACATCCGGTCCGGCGGCCTCGGTCACCAGCCGTGCCGCCAGTGCCTCGCCACAGCCGAGACAGGCACGATGGCCGGATTCCATGCCGGAGAAGCGCGGCTGGTTTTTGCGCAGTTCGCGGGTGTTCGGGGTGTCCGGCTGGTCTGTCATGGCGTGCTCCGGTAAGTTCATGCGCTGACCGGCAACCGGTCCGGTTCCAGGTCGATGACCGCGAACGGCAGGCCGTCGCCGTTGCGCAGTGCGGCATGCAGCCGCGGAAAGATATCCAGCGGGATGTCGCGCCCCCCGAGGCCGACGCTGAAATTGTGAATCCGCGGTGCGTCCACGACGCCACTGAAGGCAGCACGCACTTCGCTGCCGACGATGCCACCACTACCGGGTGACAGCGCACGTTCGAGCACGATGAGATCGGTGAGCCCCTGGCAGGCCTGTTGCAGCGCCTCGATCGGGAACGGGCGGAAACTGCGCAGGGCGATGAGGCGCGTGGCGGGCTCGTCCGGATATTCTTCCAGCGCGGCCTCCAGTGTCCCGGACACCGAGCCCAGCGTCAGGATGGCAATGCGGGCATCCTCCGGACCGCTGCTGCGCAGCAGCGGATACTGGGTGCGGCCGCTGATCGCCTGCCAGGACTGTGCCGCCTGTTCGATGACGTCCAGCGCTTCCATCAGTGCCGTGTGATGACTGTAGCGGGCCTCGGTGAAGAAGTCGGGTGAGACCAGTGTGCCGATGCTGATCGGGTTCTGCGGATCGAGCCGGCGCTCGAAATCGAACGGCGGCAACATGTTGTCTACCTGCTCCTGCTCCGGCAGGTCGATGACCTCTAGTGTATGGGTCAGGGTAAAGCCGTCCACGCAGACCATCACCGGCAGTTCGCATTGTTCGGCGATGCGGAAGGCCTGAATGGTGGTATCCACCGCCTCCTGGTTGTTGGCGCAGTACAGCTGGATCCAGCCGGCATCGCGTACCGCCATCGAGTCCTGCTGGTCGTTCCAGATGGATAACGGGCCGGATACCGCGCGGTTGGCGCAGGTCAGTACCAGCGGGATACGCAGTCCGGCAATGTTGAACAGTACCTCCGCCATCAGCAGGATGCCCTGTGACGAGCTGGCGGTGTAGGAGCGGGAGCCGGCGGCGACCGCACCGAGCACGACCGAGGCGGCGGAGAATTCGCTTTCCACGCTGACCAGTTCGCAATCGAGTACGCCGTCGGCGACCAGCTTCGACAGGTTTTCCACGATGTGGGTCTGCGGGGTGATGGGGTAGGCGGCGATGACCTGGGGCCGGCACAGCGCCACGGTGCGGGCCAGTGCCTGTGACCCTTCAAGCGCGTGCTGCATGGGATGTCTCCTGCCAGGCGCCGGCTTCCACCCGTGCGGCGGCCTCGATAATCAGCCGGCGGTTGCGTTCCAGTACATCGCCGTGGAAACGCTCGGACAGTGCCTGGATCAGGGCGGACTGCGGCAGCAGGCCGGTCAGTGCCAGGAAGGCTGACAGCAGCGCGGTATTGGGTACCGGCCTGCCGAGGATGTCGAGGGCCAGCCGGGTGGCCGGCAGTGCGACCACCGTGCAGCCCAGCTGCGCGCCCAGCCCGGCGCCATCACGCGTGGAGTTGACCAGAATGGCGCCGCCCTGCAGCAGGCCGGTTGTGATATCGGGCAGGTGCAGCAGTTTGTCATCCTGCACGATCAACCAGGCGGGATGCAGAACCTGGCAACGGCGCCGGATCGGTCGGTCGGCGATACGCACGAAGGCCGTCACCGGTGCGCCACGTCGTTCGGCTCCGAAATTGGGGAAGGCCTGCACGTGACGGCCGGCGCCGAAGGCGGCGGTGGCGAGCAGGTAGGCGGCGACCACATTGCCCTGGCCGCCACGGCCATGTATGCGGATTTCAATCATGTGACGATTTGTACCTGAATAATACTCATGCGGTAACCGGAATCCGGGTAATTGGCCACGGGACTGCACGGAACAACACGGAATATTCATGAATCATGTTTTGCTTCCGTGAATTCCCTGTGGTTCCACGGTTATCGATTTTTAATATGCGAGTGCTGCCTGTACAGCAAACGCCATTCCCCCACGCGGTGCAATGTTGCGTGTAACATCGATTCATTATTCGGGGCCGCCTGGCGGCGAACGGCAAGTATACTCCGCTCTTCAACGGTTTTTGTCCTGTGCCCATCCGGAAAATTTTTCAACGGGCCGCTAGTTCGCCATGGCGGGCTGCCGGTTCCTTTCCTTCTCGATATCCAGCACAACCCGGGTCATTTTCAGTACGCTGTCCGGGTTGAGCGAGATCGACTCGATGCCCTGTTCCACCAGCCAGCGTGTGATTTCCGGGAAGTCCGAGGGGGCCTGGCCGCAGATGCCGATATACTTGTCCTGTTTGCGACAGGCGCTGATAGCCAATTCCATCAGGGCCAGTACCGCCGGATTGCGTTCGTCATAACCGCTCAGGATGCCGGAATCGCGGTCGACACCGAGCGTCAGCTGGGTCAGGTCATTGGAACCGATCGAGAAACCGTCGCACAGTTCAAGAAATTGACGCGCCATCACGGCGTTTGCAGGAATCTCGCACATCAATTTGATTTTCAGTCCATTTTCACCGCGTCTCAATCCGTGTTGCGCCATCAGTGACAGCACCTGTTGTACCTCGTCCACGGTGCGTGCAAACGGGATCATCAACTCGAGGTTGTCCAGCCCCATGTCCTTGCGTACCCGGACCATGGCGGCACA
>Ga0307424_1001909_pt1 | contig 10585 bp, 6 predicted proteins | sample SalMarWE160320MG_FD_202157 | JGI IMG/M metagenome (GOLD analysis project Ga0307424, IMG submission 202157) | Salt marsh sediment microbial communities from the Plum Island Ecosystem LTER, Massachusetts, United States - WE1603-20 | ecosystem: Environmental > Aquatic > Marine > Intertidal zone >...
CTCCACCGGGGGAAGGACGCCCACCGGATGGCGGCCGAAGTGCCCCTCGCGTTCATCGAACGCCGCAGCCTGGGGATGGCAGCCCAGACACAGGCGGGTCACCGGGTCGAAATCGGCCGGGGTCCCGCCTTCGGTGCCGGCCCGGGCAGTGCCCGGCGCGCCGGCGTCCTTCACCCGCAACCGCGTCCCGCCCCCGGGGGCGTGGGGGTCGTGACAGGACCGACAATCCACCGCGGCCGGCGAGCCGCCGCCCAGGGGAGGCGATGCCGTGGTCCACGGCGGCAACAGGTGCCGGGAAGGGGAGACCTGGTCCGGATCGCTCAGGACCCCTGCCGGGGGCGCCGGCTCCAGCAGATCCTGGTGACAGTCCAGGCACCGGGGGGAAGCCGCTCCGGAGGTGGCCGCGGGGGCGGCGGATCCGTCCGGGGAAGACTCCCGCGCCGCGGCGTCGGTCCCGCGGATGCCGTGACAGCTGCGGCAGGCCCGGTGGTGGGAACCGGGGACGGACAGGGCCGGAGGCGCGATCCCCGCAGGGGAGCCCTCGGGCCGGGCGGCAGGCCAGGCCAGGAACAAGAATGTGCCCAGCAGAGCCGCTGGAATCGGCCGCATCCCGTGCATCCACGCCCTCGAGATCCGTTGACAGGTACCTGATTGCCCTGTTATCGGCGGATGACGCGGGTGGCTTTAGCTCGGGACGGGGTCCGGCGACCGGGTCACTACCACCGCGGTGGTGTCGTCCTCCCAGGCCTTGTTGCGGCCGTGCTTCCAGGCCGTGGCAAAAAGCGTGTCCAGGATCTCCTCGGCCGGATGCCCGCGGAGTTCGCGCACCAGCTCCCCGATCCGCTCCTCGCCGTACATCACGCCCGCGGCGTTGGTGCGCTCGATCAGGCCGTCGGTGGCGATGAGCAGGGTGTCCCCGGGTTCCAGGTAGGCCCAGCCCCGGCGGAAGGTCTGGGACTCCACCGGGCCCAGGATGGTGCCGCCGGCTTCCAGCCGTCGCATCCCCTCCTTCTCGGCCAGCCAGGGGGCGGGATGCCCGGCGTTCACGTAGAAGATGTCGCCGTCCGACTCCATGTCCGCGTAGAAGAGGGACACGAACCGCGAGGACAGGGCGCTCCGGGCGATCACCCGGTTCAGCCGGCGGATGACCTCGGTGACCTTGAGCGAGCGCTCGGCCCCCATGCGGATGCCGGTCACCGTGTCCCGGGCCAGGAGCGCCGCCCCCAGACCGTGCCCGCTGGCGTCGCCCACGGCGATCACCATGCTCCCGGCGTCCGAAGGGAGGAAGTCGTAGAAGTCGCCCCCCACCCGCTCGGCGGGGATGGACAGGGCGGCGATGGTGAAGCCGGGGATCTTCGGCGGATGCTCGGGAAGCAGGCTCTGCTGGATCTCCGCCGCCTGCTCGATGTCGGTCTGGAGCCCCTGCACCTTGACCCGGAGGTCGATGGCGTTGCACACGGTGTTGAGCGCGAAGTCGAGGTCGTCCCGCTGCCACCCCGGCAACAGCCCGAAGGCCAGGATGCGGGGCGGCACACTGTGGACGGCCATGGCCGCCGATTCCAGGCCGCCCAGGCGGCCCTCGAGTTCCAGGGACTGTCCCTCCACCGTCCGGTCGAAGATGTAGACGCTGTGCTCCAGGACCAGCTGCAGCGGCCGGTAGGTGAGGGGGATGGTCAGCCCCTCCGTGTCCCGGGCGCGGAGGCCCACGCTGTGGTCGATGGTGAACAGTTCCTGATCCCCCTCGTACAGCCGGCCGCTGTCGATGAGGAGCGCCTCGCCGAACCGGTTCACGATCTCGGCCAGGAGCCAGCGGAACCACGCCCGGGACAGGGCGTCCTTGGGCCGCTCGTGCAGGAGCGTCTCCAGATCCCGGTAGAACTGCTTCGGTTGGAACATGCCGCTTGTGCTCAGGAGCCGGCCCCCTATTCCCGGGTTCCCAGGGTGGCCTGCAGGGTCACCTCGGCTCCGTCCCGCAGCACCACGATCTCCACCGTGTCTCCGGGCTGGTGGGCGCGGAGGGCCTCCGTGTAGTCGTAGAGGTCGTTGATCTCCCGGTGATCGAAGCGGACCACCACGTCCCCGCCCCGGATGCCCGCCTTGTCCGCCGGGCTGCCGTCCCTGACCCCGGCCAGCTTCACCCCGTGCTCCTGCTCCCCGAAGTCGGGGATGGTGCCCAGGTAGGGGCCGTAGCCCCCGCCGCCGGTCCCGGAGTGTGGGTGGTCGTCCTCGTCCGCCTTGGCGAAGGTGACCCGGTCGTCGCGCTGGGCCAGGTCGACGGCGATGTCGTAGACCACCCGGGTGGCGTCGGTGATCCCCTCGCGGTCGATCTTCTGCCAGTCGTCGCTCGGCTTGTGGTAGTCCTCGTGCAGCCCGCTGAAGAAGAACAGTACCGGCACGTCCTTCACGTAGAACATGGTGTGGTCGCTGGCTCCGAACCCGCCCTTGCTTTCCACCAGTTCCAGGGGGGATGCCTCGTCCGCGGCCTTGATGGCCGCGTCGAAGGCGGGGGAGGTGCCCACGCCGCCGATGGTGAGCTTGTGGTCCCGGGGACGCCCCACCATGTCCAGGTTTAGCATGGCCTGGACCGTCTCCAGGGGCACCGGGGGATGGATGGCCATGTAGCTGGACCCGATCAGGCCCAGTTCCTCGCCGGTGAAGGCGGCGAAGTAGAGCGTCCGCCGGAGCCGCGGTTGGGAGGCGAAGACCCGGGCCAGCTCCAGCACCGCCGAGGTGCCGGAGGCGTTGTCGTCGGCCCCGTTATGGATCTCCCCGATCCGGTCCGGGGCCATGGAGCTGGAGTTGCCGAAGCCCAGATGGTCGTAGTGCGCGCCCAGGATCAGGGCTCCGGCGCCGGGATCGGTGCCGGGGAGCTTGCCCACCACGTTCTCGGTGGCCTTCCGGTCCTTGTTCATGGAGACCACCAGGTGCACGCTCACGTCGGGGCCGAACTCGAAGGACCTCGGCTTGAGGTCCGCGTCCACCTCGTGCACCCAGTCCCGGACGTCGGTCCCGGTGTGGGTGAGGAGGGCCTCGCCGATCTCCTTGCTCACGTGGGCGGCCAGAATGTCCGAGCCGCCGATGGCCTGCCCCCACTCCGGCTTCATGAGCTTGTCCTGCTCGTACTCCGCGCTTTCCGGACCGGTGAAGATGAGAATGGCCACCGCCCCGTGCTCCTTGGCGTTCCGGGCCTTGTCCCGGAAGGCGGCGTGGGGGGTGTGGGAACTGCCGTTGAACACGCTGGTGGTGTCGTTCACCTGGGGTTCGTGCCGCAGCACCAGCACCGCCTTCCCCTTGACGTCGATCCCCTGGTAGTCGTCGTAGTCGTACTCGGGGGCGGTGATGCCGTAGCCGGCGAAGACCAGGGGCGCGTCCACGGTGCCGCTCTCGCTGAAGGCGAAGGGCACGTAGTCCTCGTTCAGGGCCAGGTGCTGGATCTCCTCCATCTCCTCCAGGCCGTTGAGCGAAAGGGTGTTCTCGTCCCCGAAGCCGACCCCGACCGTGGCCTCCAGGTTCTGGAAGTAGGTGCCGTCGTCCCCGGCCGGCTCCAGCCCGTAGGCCTTCATGCGGTCGGCGATCCAGTGGGCCGCCGCCTCTCCCCCGGGCTCCCCGGTCATCCGCCCCTCCCGGGCGTCGTCGGCCAGCCAGTGGACGGCGTTGATGAGGCTGTCGGGGGAGACGAGCTCCGCCCCCTCCGGAGGCGGGGAAGCCCCGGCCCGGACCGCGGTTGCGGAGGGCACGGCGGCCAGGGAGAGGGCAACGACGGCTGGGAGTGCCGGCAGGGCACGGAATGGGAATCGCATCAATGGGGTCTCCTGGTGAATCCGATCGTCCTTGTCCGGTTATACAAAATCTCGACAACGCCTTTCCGGCTGGCATCCCCCCCGGTCCGGCCTCCATGCTTGATCCTGGAGGAACCAGTATATGCTACAGAACGTCCAGGAACAGTGGGCCCAGGAAACCCTTCAGCGGGCCCGGACCGAGATGCCCGACATCACCCCGGTCCTGGCCGAGGTCGAGCGGACCGGCGATCCCTTCTCCCTGGTCGAGGACGGGGGAGGGCTCGAGCTGGCCGCCCACAAGCCGGTGGAGAACCGCCAGAATCGCGCTCGACTCAAGTTCTTCACCGTTCCCGACGGTTCCATGCGGGGACGCAAGGCGGTGTTCTTCTACAAGCGCAGCCAGGTCCCGTTCAGCCGCGATCGTCTATCCTACGGGGTCTGCATGATCCCCTCCACCGGTCCCTCCCCCCGGGAGATCGAGGAGTGGCTGTTCTTCGCCTCCACCGGGTTCGACCCGGCGGCCCGTCCGGAGAGCCTGCGCCAGGCGTTCGCCTTCACCGTCCCCGACTAGGAGGTCCCGATGGCCGATATCCTAAACGCGTGCGAGCTGGAAATCGATCTTTTCTGCAGGGGCATGCGCATCGATCCCAGTTCCACCCTCCAGCAGGACGCCCGGTTCCTCTCCCGGACCCGGGCCGGCCTGGGCAGCGGCCTGGAGCTGGTCATCCCCGGGGACCTCAAGGACATCTGGATGAACGTGCCCATCGAGGAGGATTTCGCCCAGGATTCGCCCTACCTCCTGATGAAGTCCCCTGACGGCTATCTGGTCCGGGACGAGAAGAAGCAGATCGACTACAACGTGCAGATCCCCCCCGAGCCGCCCTGGTACGCGGGCCAGACCTCCCAGGGCACCCCCATGCACAAGGTGGGGATTCTCCAGGGAACCTACCTGGGGATCTACATCTCCAACTCCTGCTCGTTCTGGTACCACTCGCCCAGCCTCGGTTGCCGGTTCTGCACCACCGGGCTCAACGTGGGGGTGAACGAGGTCTCCAACAAGGACCTGTCCGACGTGGTGGAGACGGCCCGTCGGGCCAAGGAGGAGTCCGGGGTCACCTTCGTGCACCTGAACAGCGGGTTCGCGGGGCGGGACCGTGGCCTGGACATCATGGCCCCCTACGTGAAGGGGCTGAAGGAGCAAGTCGGGGTCCTGACCGGGGTCCAGGTCACCCCGTCGCCGAACCTCTGGAAGTACGACTGGCTGGTGGACTGCGGCACGGACCATTTCTCCTTCTGCTACGAGTTCCACAACCCGCGGTTCTTCGCCGAGCTGCTCCCCGGCAAGGAGAAGTTCCTGGGCCAGCGCACCTTCTTCAACGCCCTGGAATACACGGCCAAGAAGATGGGGCCGGGGCGGGTCTCCGGCGAGATCATCGCCGGGGTGGAACCGCTGGAGGACACCCTGCGGGCCATCGACTACATCACCGGCCTGGGGGCGTTCCCCACCATCTGCATCTTCCGGCCCACCCTGGGCTCCGAGATGGAGCGCCACCCGTCGCCCACCTACTCGGACATGCGGCTGGTCATGGAGTACATGTGGGACGCCTGCCGCCGGAACAATATCCCGATCGGGGTGGCCCCGAACATCGAGGTGAGCCTCATCGTGAGCCCGGACGACGCCCGCATGCTCCCCAAGCGGGACTTCAAGTGGCGGATGTACGAAGCCAAGCTCAAGGCCGCCTCGCGCCTGGTCAAGGGCCGGTTCTCCAGGGAACTCAAGCCCCATACGGTGGCCGGGGATCCCAACCGGTACCCCGAAGGCGTGCCCGAGCCGGTGATGCCGATGAGCGAGGAGGCCACCCGCCTGGCCCGCCAGGAAGGCGTCCTGGGCCATCCGGTCGGACACTGAGGCGCGGTTCCCCGGGTCGCCCCGGCGCCGGATGAGCGCGGCGGCCGTTGACGGTGCGCGGCGTCTGTGGCACCGTCCCCGGCTTATGCGGTCCCGGCACTCCCTTCGCGTCGTCAGTCTCGTCGCCGTTGCCGTTGCCGTCGCCGGGCTCCGGCCCGGTCTCTCCGCGGCCGCGCCGGGTCCCCGGCCCGACCCGGGCTTCGTGTCCCCGGAGGCGGCCCCCCACTACGACCGCGTCCGGGACTACGACGTGCTCCACACCGTGCTTCGCGTCCGCTTCGACTGGGGCGCCCGGGCGGTGGAGGGGACGGTGGTCCACCGCCTGACCTCGCTGCGGGACGGTCTTTCCGCCCTCCACTTCGACCAGCACCGGTTCTCCTTCCGGACGGTCCTGGTCGACGGACAGCCGGCGGCCTGGACCGCGGTGGGAGACACCGTCACCGTGTTTCCCCCCCGGCCCCTGGCCCGGGGGGAGGAGGCCGAGGTCACCCTCGACTACCGCGCGGTCAAGCCCCCGGAAGGGGTCTACTGGAACATCCCGGACCGGGACTACCCGCACATGCCGCAGCAGATCTGGACCCAGGGCTCGGAGAACGAGAACCACTTCTGGTTCCCCTGCTACGACGACCCCAACGACAAGATGACCACCGAGGAGATCGTGACCGCCGAGCCCCGCTTCACCGTGGTCGGAAACGGCGAACTCGTCTCCCGGACCGAGGATCCCGGGGGCGCGATCACCTGGCACTACCGGATGGACGTCCCCACCTCCACCTATCTCATCTCCCTGGTGGTGGGGGAGTTCGCCGAGGTCAAGCAAGAGGCCGAAGGGGTGCCGATCCTCTCCTACGTGCCCCCGGACCGCGTGGCCGCGGGCGGGCGCTCCTTCGACCGCACCCCCGACATGCTGCGCATGCTGGCCGACGTGGCCGGGATGCCGTATCCGTACCCGGTCTACCGGCAGACCGCGGTGGAGGACTTCCTGTGGGGCGGCATGGAGAACATCGCCGCCACCACCCTCACCGCCGGCACCCTCCATCCGGCGGCGGAGGACGCCACCCGTTCCAGCGAGTCCCTGGTGGTGCACGAGCTGGCCCACCAGTGGTGGGGGGACCTCCTCACCGTCAAGAACTGGTCCAACATCTGGCTGGCCGAGGGGTTCGCCACCTATTGCGAGAGCCTCTACTGGGAGCGGGCCTACGGCGCCGACCGCATGCAGTGGGACCTGTACCAGGATCTCCGGTCCTACCTCGAGGAGTCGGCCGGCCGACGCCGGCCCCTGGTCACCCGCTACTACCGCGCCACCCTGGACCTGTTCGACGGCGTGGCCTACCAGAAGGGGGGGCTGGTCCTCCACATGCTGCGGCGGGAGCTGGGGGATGCCGTCTTCTTCGAGGTGCTGCGCACCTACATCCGCGAACACCGGGCGGGCCTGGTGGAAAGCAGCGATCTGCGGGAGGTCGCGGCCAGGGTGAGCGGCCGCCCCCTGGACCGCTTTTTCGACCAGTGGGTCTACGCCGCCGGACACCCGGAACTCACTGCGGTCTGGAGCTACGACGAGGCGAGTGGGCTGGTCCGTCTGGACCTGCGCCAGGTCCAGAAGGTCGACGCCCTCACCCCGCTCTTCCGGGCCCCGGTGGAGGTGGATCTGACCGGAGAGGGGTGGACACGCCGCTTTTCCGTGCAACTGGCGGGGGCCGAGCAGCACTTCAGCTTCCGGACTCCGTCCCGGCCGGAACTGTTCGAACTCGATCGCGACGAGTCCCTGATCAAGACCCTGGAGGAGACCAAGCCGATGGCGGCCTGGATCGCCCAGCTCCGGCGGTCACCGGCGGTGATCTCCCGGGTCCGAGCGGCCCGCGTCCTGGGCCGGACCGGCGGCGACCGCGCCGTCCCCGTCCTGGGCGAGGTGCTGCGGGACGCGACCGCGTTCTGGGGCCTGCGGGGCGAGGCCGCCCTGGCCCTGGCCGACGTCGGCACCGAAACGGCCCGGGCGGCGCTGGAGGAGGCGAGCCACGACCCCGAGGGCCGGGTGCGCGAGCAGGTGGCGCGGGCCCGGGGCCGGTGCGCCGACGCCGGGTCGGTGGCCGGTATCCGGAACCTGGTCCTGCGGGACCCGGTGACCGACGTCCGGGTGGCGGCGCTGGAAGGGCTGGTCGTGGCCAAGCCGGCGGGGACCTACGACCTCCTGAAGACGGCGCTGGGCCGCGACTCCTGGGGGGACGCGGTGCGCCGGGCGGCCATCCGTGGGTTCCGGGCCCTGGGGGACTCCCGGGCCCTGGATCCGGTGCTTCCCTTCGTGCGGGCCGGAGAGCCGCTGGACACCCGGGTCGACGCCTGCCGGACGGTGGGCAAGCTGGCCGCCGACCTGAAGCCGGACGACCCCCGCCGCCTCCGGGTCCGGGAGGCGCTGGAAACCTGTCTCCACGACCCCAAGCTCCGGGTCGTCGAGGCCGCAGCCGGGGCCCTGGGGACCCTGGGCGACCCGGAAGCAGTGCCCGCCCTGGAGCGCCTGGCCGCCTCGGACGTGCACCGCTATCTGCTGGCCGACGCCCACAACGCCCTTGAGGCCATCCACGCCCGCGAGTCCCGCTCGACCCTCACCGACCTGGGCCGGGCACTCCAGGACCTCGATCGAACCGCCCGGGAGCTGCAACGGGATCTGGAGCGCCTGACCGACCGCGCCCGGCGGAAATAACGGTTGGTCCGTCACCCCGACTTCGCCCCCGATCAGCACCAGGGTCATGGAGAGCGAGCTGCTGAATGCTTCGCCTCTGGGATCATTCACTGCATCACCCGGGCAGCAACTCGATCTACCGGCGCAACGCCTGTGCTATTGTCCCGGTGTGGGCATCGCGTCGAAGCGCGCACCCTCTCACCCCCGGAGGAAACTCCATGCGTACGATCATCGCGTGTGTCCTCTCTGTCGCGGTGTTGTTGCCGGGAGCCGGAGCCTCTGCATCGTCGTTTGCGGGGTACTGGGACGGGTCCGTCAAGCTGCCGGGAATGGCGCTCGATATTCACGTGTACCTGACGCAGGGCGAAGACGGCGCATGGAGCGGGACCATCGATATCCCCATGCAGGGCGCGAAGGACATACCGCTCTCGAACATCACGGTCGCGGGCGACTCGATTTCATTCGCCATTGCCGGTGTCCCCGGCAACCCCACGTTCAAGGGCGCACTCGACGGCGACCACATCGCCGGGCCCTTTTCGCAGAACGGGCAGACCTTCCCCTTCGAACTCGCGCGCGGCACCGCACAGCCGCCGCGACGGCCGCAGGACCCGGTGCCGCCGTTCCCGTACACGAGCGAGGACGTCACCTTCAAGAGCGGTGACGTCACCATCGCGGGCACCCTGACCATGCCCGAGGGCGACGGTCCGTTCGCGGCGGTGGCGTTGTTGACGGGCAGCGGGCCGCAGAACCGCGACGAGGAGATTTTCGGGCACCGGCCCTTTCTTGTGATCGCCGACTATCTCACGCGCGGCGGCATCGCCGTGCTTCGTGACGATGACCGCGGCGTGGGCGGATCCACCGGAAGCATCTCGAAGTCGACCAGCGCCGACTTCGCCGAGGACGCCCTGGCCGCCGTTGAATTCCTGCGCAGCCACGCGAAGATCGCCCCCGACCGCGTCGGCCTCCTCGGCCACAGCGAAGGCGCCATCGTCGGCCCCATGGCCGCCAGCCGTTCCAAGGATGTAGCGTTTCTCGTGTTGCTGGCCACGCCCGGTGTGCCCGCGCCCGAGCTGCTCGCGCTCCAGACCGAGAAGATCCTCCGCGCCGAGGGCGCCTCCGAAGAGGATCTGAAGAAGCAGGTCGAGATCAATCGAGCCCTCACGGCAGCCGCCACGCGCAGTGGAGACCCCGACGCCGCGCGCGCCGCCGTCCATGATCTCATCATGAAACAGAACGAGCTGATGCCGCCCGAGTCCCGCCCCAGCGGCGACGCGCTTGGGAAGATGGTCCAGGCCAGCGTCGACCAGCTCTTCTCGCCGTGGTTCCAGTTCTTCCTGCGCTACGACCCGCGCGAGGCGCTGCGCAAGGTGACCGTGCCCGTGCTGGCCCTCAACGGTACCCTCGACCTCCAGGTGGTCGACACCCAGAACCTTCCCGCCGTCGAGTCCGCGCTCGCCGAGACCGGCAACAAGGACGTCACGGTGCGCTCGCTGCCCGGCCTCAACCACATGTTCCAGCACGCGACCACGGGAACCGTATCCGAATACGGCGAGATCGACGAGACCATCTCGCCCGACGTGCTGGAGATCATCCGCGAGTGGATCACCACACGCTTCGGGCCGAAGGAGTAGATCACCTCACCGCGAGTTGCACCGGGGAGAGTGCGAGCGTGAACCGAGGATCGCCAGTTGAAGACTGCTCCACAAGAGCGGATCAACTCCTCGGCGGGCCTCCACCGGCCGCTAGTATTTCCCCGCCGCCCGCTCCTTGGCGGGGAGGATCTCCAGGCAGGTGGTCCACCAGCCGGTGAGCACGGTCTCCACGAACTCGTCGGGGAGGCCCTCCTCCCGCATCTCCCGCGCCAGCCGTTCGTGATCGTAGATCACCGGCACGAACTCGGCGCGCCAACCGTCCCCGGCACCGGCCTCCAGGAGGGCGAACCAGACCCGCGGGGTGCCGTCGTTCTCGGGCCGGCCCAGTGCTCCCACGTTCACGAACCCCCGGCCGTCGGGAAGGCGGCGCTGCCACTTGATGCCGGTGTGGGTGGCCAGGATGAGGTCGGCCTCCGCCGCGTCCAGGAACGCGCGCAGGAGCCCGTCCGGGGTCCCGCTCTCCCACAGGAACTCGTTGGTGCGCCGCGGCGAGCCGTGGCAGGTGAGGACCTCGGTCCGGCCCAGGCGGAAGCGGAAGGCGGGCGGGAGCCCGGCCAGCCAGCGCTTGTGC